>JAEEGF012417508.1_pt1 | contig 10563 bp, 8 predicted proteins | sample 9134171 | NCBI WGS metagenome assembly JAEEGF01 (sample SAMN16246542, study PRJNA631951) | gut metagenome | biome: gut microbiome; feature: rumen; material: AP-attached | host: Bos | place: Iran: Karaj | collected 2018-10 | reverse complement strand
AGATAGACGAGCCAGTGGAGGTTCGCCTCAAATTTGATTTCCTCCCCGTTGAGGAGATTGTTTTCGATATATCCCATAATTTAGTTTTTTAGTGGATTAGTTATTGTGGGTCTTGCCATTGTGCGATTCAGGATGGTGATTACTGTGTGAAGTTCGGAGACTCCACCTCCTACTGGTCGTACTTAGGGGATACGTTAATTATTTAAAGCGCCACTTTCCTGCCGTTGTGGATATAGTCAGTGGTAAGTTTCGCAATCAGTTCGGGGGTGTCATAAACAGTGCCAGGCATGGTATATTCTCCTGCATCAGGATCATCGACAGTAAATTTATTACCACTTTCATCATCCATCAGATACACGCATTTGATACGTGTGTTACCGTCGGCATCCTTAAAGGCGGGGTGTTGAAAATCAAAGCCACAGTCTACCAAACAGACCGTCACCCCTTTTCCTGTGTAGGCTGGATCCATCACATTCTCACCCAGTCCGTTGAGCTGGCTCACGCCAGTCTCCACCCGTGTGACATCTGTTTTATTACGTCCCTGATGTCCGTTGTCAATTCGCTCCACATCTTCAATACGCTCGAGTGCGCTGATGCTGTCGATGGGGATTGAGACCACCAGCTGACGTCCAAGCCTTGACTGGACGACTGCTCCCGCAGACTTCATCTGCCTTATGGTAGTGGCAGCATTGGTATTTGCTTTCATCATCACCACAAACATGGTTGTGAGAGGCTCCGCTTTTTTGTCTGCTCTCATTTTTTTCCTCTGTAAACCTGCATCCGACACAGCTTCAGCCTTGATTCTTGCTACTTTCAGCTGCGCCTGGGTGGTCAGCTTGCTCTGGCCCGTCACCGTAATGCAGACCACTAACATCATTACCAATGAAAGAATCCGTTTCATAATTAATTCTGTATTTGCTTTAATCGTTTGATTATATTCTGCCTATTAAGCATGTTTAACTTGCAAAGTTACAAAGAAATTCGGAAATAATAAGCAAACGAGGTCAGTTTTTTTACGGTTTGGTGATTGGACGGTTATTGGACGGTTATGCAGTGTATTCGGGATATAGGGATATCTGGCCTATTAAACGCTGAGAGTGATGGGTCAAGGTATTGTCTAAAACGCCATCAGAACAGCAGAGTGTAATTTATGGGGGAGAAACCAGCCTGAACACCACCAACGGCAAGCTGATTGCATGGTGACAATTATTATATACTTGTGTTTCGGATTTAGATATTTTACAGGAATTACAGGAATTTACAGAATTTCCTTTAGCTTTTATCAGAAGATGATTTTCTCATAAATTTTCGAATTAATCACAAATATTATTTTTATAGAATTTTTTTTCAGATTAACTGAACTTTCCCATCTTTTTTGTCAAGAATTAGAGAATTAGAGAATTTCTCAATAAGCCTGAAATTAAGGGAATTAGAGAAGTATTTGCAGACGCTTCAGCTGACGTAAAGTGAAATTCCGTAGCTTGTGACTGATCATTCTTGATAATTCTTTCTTGTTGTATTTTATTCTTAAATTCTAAAATTCTTGATAAATATTAGGATTTAACGTATTTGAATGGGTGGTAAACTTGAATCATAAATATATTTTTAAAAGATTATTTTGATTACATTTAATACACAATATATATCTGAATATCAATATTTTTTTAAATCACAAACTTCAGAAAACTAAAAACTAATGTTAGATTTCGCAGCTATAGATTTTGAAACCGCCAACAACGAACGCTCATCAGTCTGCTCCGTTGGCATCGTCATCGTACGCGATGGCGAGTTTACCGACTCCTTCTACTCACTCATCCAGCCGGAGCCCAACTACTACAACTACTGGTGCTCACAGGTTCATGGCCTCTGCCGTGAGGACACCGAGGAAGCCCCAGTCTTCCCGAAGGTATGGGCACAGATAGAGCCCCTGCTCCGCCTCACCGACGAGGAAGCCGCCCGAACCGGACGGCCCTTCCTTCCGCTCGTCGCCCACAACAAACGGTTCGACGAATCCTGTCTGAAAGCGGTCTTCCGCACATATCAGATGGACTACCCCGACTACAAGTTCTACGACACACTCCGTGCCTCCCGCCGCAAGCTTCCCCATCTCGAGAACCATCAGCTCCAGACCGTAGCCGCCGCCTGCGGATTCACCCTCGAAAACCACCACCATGCCCTCGCCGACGCTGAAGCCTGCGCCTGGATAGCCCGTGAAATCCTATAACCATTCGAATTAACTCCCATTCAAAGAATTAACTTCCTATTTTCGCATAATAAACAACTTTCAATGTATTAAGAATCACCATGAACGTACTTGACGAATTAAACGACATTTTCAGAACTGGCTATAACAGCGAAAAGCTACAAGCCATCAAACCCAAACTCGAACACTATCTCACCACTTGTCCTGAAGAGGAAAAGCCCATATGCAAAAGAAAGATTGAGACAGTGGAAAGGCTGATAAAAGAATGCAAAGAAGTAGATAAGCTTCGTCAGCAGTATAACCTTTTTTACGAATATATCCAAAACAATGCTGATTCGGGATTAGTAGAATTAGCATATACTGAGCCTTTTGGCAATTCCTATGGTGTGGAAGTAATGGTTGGCAATTATATGATGGAACTGGCTTTTAAGCCGATGAACGAACCTGAGAAGAACGAGGAAAGAACAAAATTCTTTTCAAAAGCCAGTGGTATCAATAAGCAGTTCATGATAAGAAAAGACATGATACTCCCGGAATACCAGAATCTTAAGCACAGACGCAGAGACTATTATCCCACATCCGTAACGTGGGGGAATTGGGCTGACCTGATTATAGACACCATCAAGAAAGTGACTGCCAATCCTTATGATTTCCTCAAAATGTGTCGCTCATCTTGTCCTTTCAATAATTACAATTAATCTACTTCATCAGACAAAACCTGTTAAAGCCCCATTGTCATCGCCTGAGGCGTGGTCTTCCCGACCGCGTCTGGTATCGAGGGCTCAATGCCCGAAGACGCTTGTGACAATCATCCGCATGGCCACTAAAAAACTAACAACTAAAAACTAAATCAACAGATTCACGCCCATTTTCTTTCCGATTTGTTTGCTCGTTACCGCAAAATCATTTATATTTGCACTCGAAACAGACATAAAAGGAAGAATTAAGTGACATGAACGTCGCGCTGTAAGGTGGATTCACGGAAATCTCGCAAATAGAAATGAATCTCTGCCACAAAACAGCGAAGTTATGTTTCACGTCCCTAAATAGGGCGTGAATCGTTTTCTGCTCGTTTTCAGGGATTCAGGCTTTGCGAGAGCCTCCGTGAGGAAATTAGCACGAAGTCGGTTCCGCTCTTTTTTCTTTTATTAAAAAACCGTAATCCTCCCTTCAACCAGTGCACTCCAATCCCTACAACCCTATGTGCCCACAGAGACTCCCCGTGGCGCGTCTCATTGTACTGCGAAACAGCAAAAACAACCAAACAACCACCATCACCGCATCATCTCCCAAACGATTAGGAGCAGACGTTCTCACACATCGAATAGCACCCACCCTCCTGAATCGCACCATAGTATGATACACAAATTAAAACAATAAAAATGAGACAATGGTCATTTTGCGATATTCATCAGCAAATTAGTGCGATGACCATAAAAAACATTTTATCATTAACCATATTGAAGAATTAAGTACGCACTATATTAACTTTTTCTTTTGGTAGTATTACTTATTATTGTTATGCAACTGATTACTGAAGATTTATACAAAAAATTAAACATTGGTAGGTTTTTCAAGCATGAAATCAGGATGGACGACATTGACTCAGAAAACAACAATCCAGACTATTGGATTAGAAAATTACGTCATACAAAATGGAATTTAGATAAGGAGGTGAAGAATTATATGAAATTGTTGTTTCGTTGTGCTAAAAACATAAAAATCATATCAAATGATGCCTTAATCTTTGTATGTGGTTCGATTAAAGCAAAGCGAAGTACGTCATCAATAACATATACAGGAAAGTATAAAGAAGATTATCATTTTAATCTAAATGAAATGGACTTCGAGATAAATGAGACAAACTGTGAAAAATGGTTTAAAAAACTGAATCTTGCGAAACAAATAAAAACAGATTCCATAGAATATGATGTTACCACTTTGGGAAAAGACGAGATTCCATTCTGTCACGAATGTAATGGTCGAGGTGATATCCTTTGTCGTGATTGTAAAGGAGATGGTTCTTCTATCTGTTACCATTGTGATGGAAAAGGGGAAATCATTTACGAAGCAGGAAATTTTGCTAATGGAACTACTCGTTATAATTCAAAAAAATGTCCAATATGTAATGGAGGGGGGGTGCTAAAATGCAGAACATGTCAAGGAACAGGAAGCGAAATTTGTCCTTCATGTAATGGCATTGGGAAACAACATGTAGGAGATTGCGTTCAAGAAATAAAATCTTTTACTGATGCCTATTCGCTTATAAAGGAAATTAGCTTGTGTGTGTGTCATCATAACGGAACCTATAAAATTATCCGTAGCATAAAAACCACAAAACATGAAGATGTAGAATTAAACTGGTTTTCTCCATTTCACATAACTCAACTTTACCGTTATAATAACTTAGGAAACGAACTTGTGATTGATCGTTCACAAGAGGTTGTGCAAGCAGTTTGTAATCATAATAAAAAATACAAAAAAATAGTAACAGATTTTCTTCCATTAAAACAAAAAACGAAAAACATGGTTTTATTTACTGAAAATATTTTTATATTGAAGGATTTTAAGCAGATAATTATTACTCATGACTTAGATGGATATGATGAAAATGATTCTCTATATTTTCATAATGGTCATTTATGGATTGAAAAATTAGGGTTCAAAACTAATTCTGAGAAATTCCAGAAAACGATTAGCCACATAATTAAATCACTTTTTTCTAAAAATAATTATTAACTTTTAAAAACAATCAATTATGAACAACAATCAAAAAAGAATGAACGATGTACCATTGCCATTAATGATGAGCTGTACAAAACCTACATCCATCGAAACAACAGACTGTGAAACCAAAGTTTTATACGATCCCATATCACAAACCGTCACTATGGAGTGTATGCAAATCGGCACAAGAAGTTTAAAAACCAGTAACACGTTTTATGGCAAAAACCATTGCAAAACAGACAGAAAGAATGAAATAGACGATAAGAAGCAAAAATGATTCTTATTTTAACAAACAAAGAAGATATACACCCCAACTCTGTCATAGAGATTCTGAACAAACGAAAAATTCCCGTTTTTCGTTTTAACACAGAATCTCTAATGATAGACTATGATTTCTGTTGGTGGAATAATAATAAAGAAACACATTTCTTCATACAGAACAAGGATACAGGGTTAAAGGTAGATGATATTAATTTGAGTACGGTTTGGGACAGACGACCAGAAAAGCCCACTGAGCTTCCAATTATTGGAACAGATGCTGTAAACAAACACAATCTTGAAGAGGCATCGGGATTTCTAAGCTTTCTACGCTCATATATTTCAAATACCCCATCCATTGGTAGTATCAAATTCGATGGATTAGCAAGTTCAAAAATGGAGCAAATAAGAATTGCTCAAATTGTAGGACTCAATGTTCCACGCACATGCTTCTCTAATTGTCAAATAGAAATTCTGCATTTTGCAGAACAATTTAACGAGTTGGTGTTAAAGCCAATAGAAAGTAATTGTATAACTGACGTTCACAGAGAAGAGGAGTATGTGTTTTACACACAGAAAGTTAATTCAAGAACTATTGTAAAAGCACCAGAAGAATCCTTTTCTCAAACAGTTTCTTTCGTTCAGAATTATATTTCAAAAGCTTATGAACTTAGGGTCACGCTTGTAACTGATAAAGTGTTTGCATGTCGAATAGATTCACAGCATCTTTCTGAGGACAAAGGAAAGGTCGATTGGCGTCAAGGTTGTGAACATGGTTTAAAGTACACTCCTTATAAACTGCCTAATGATATTGAACAAAAATGCAGACAATTTCTTCATTTGATGAAACTGAATTTTGGGGCATTTGATTTTATTGTAACACCTTCTGGAGAACATGTATTCCTGGAATGTAACCCAAATGGGCAATGGCTATGGATTGAATTAGAAACAGGATTAAAAATATCTGAAGCTATAGCAAATGCTTTGGAAACAGGCAAAGGTTTAACAATATATTAAAGTTATTTTATGGTATCTATAAACAATCATTTAGAAACACAACTTAGACAAAGATTCTCTAATCGAGAATTTGGTGAGTGTTATTCTGCTTCTGGAACATGGCAGACCAGTAGATATATTCAGATTTTAACACCATTCCCCGATTCCAACATACATTATGAATATCGCATAGACGGAGATTGGAATGGAAGAATCGAAATACATTTTGAAGGAGATGGATGGGAGGATAAATACGATTGGCTAATTGAAGAACTGAGAGAACAGACCCAACACAAAGAAGATTTAAACTGGTATAACTGGGATTATGGATACATGTGTCAATTATCAAAAAAAATAGACACCCAAGAAGAATTGTATGAATACTTACATATATTCATGACACTATTCGATGATTTAATCAAAAAGATTACAGAAAAGAAATTACCATTTACACCAAAACCACTTGAGACAATTGATTGTATCGGTGACCAAAACGCAAATGTAGAAATGTACACTAAGAATTTGCGTGACATTTTATCATTACCTTTAACCATTCCAAACTACCAGAGAGACTATTGTTGGGAGGAAGAAAATGTAAAATGTTTATTAAATGACATTTTCTGCCATCTAGATAATCAAATCAGCCAGTCTGATAAATACAGAATGGGTTCTATTATTCTTCACAACAACAATGGGAAATATGACATCATAGATGGACAGCAAAGACTGATAACTCTTTCTTTATTGATAAACGAACTTGGAGTTTACCCCAAGTTGTTAGACGAGAAACTGGGGACAAAAAAAAGCCTTAAATATATAGCATTCAACAAGTATCTTATAAAATCACATATTCAAAAAAACATGCAAAAAACACCTAATTTATCTGGACGAGTTCTGGATTTATTGGAATTCAGTGTTCTTGTTCTAAAAAACACATCCTTAGATTTAGCTTACACATTTTTTTCAAATCAAAACTCACGTGGAGTAGAATTAACAGACTACGATTTACTGAAAGCACATCATCTACGATTCATTCCACAAACCTATGAGCAGCAATCCATGAGAGCCGCACAAGTTTGGAATAAAATGATAGAAGATGGCAGAAAACAAAGTGAAGAATACGAGTTACCAGACTATGAAAGGACTCTCGACACGTATATATATAGATTAAGAAAGTGGATGCGGAAAAAAGAGTGTTTAGATGGTTCAAACAATCGTCGGATAAAGAAAGAATACGAAGCAGCCCCAATAATTGATGACATTCCACCATTTGGTGAAAAATTCTACTTTTATGAGCCAATCCAAGGTGGTACACACTTCTTTTCTTATGTTGAACAACATCTAACCAAATATCATCATTTTATCAAGACACATGAATTCAAGTGTCTTCATCATGGACTGAACGGAGGTAGTCATCAATGGTATCGCGACTCTATAGAAAGCATTCTTTTTGGTTATTATTTAAAGTATAATTCCTATTATCTTGCAGATGCATTAGTTGTAATAATGCGTATTATCCTTCAACACAGGTATGTAAGCAAACGTGCACATAAGGGTTCAATTGTTCAATATGTAAGTGAATCAGAACTTATCCTAATGATAGACCAAGCCACTTCACCTACTTTTTTTCTTGCTGAAGCAAAAAACTTAGCTCATGAATTATCATACCCATTGAGAAAAAACATGAGCCCCATACAGTTGGACATGAGAAGTAGAGCAAGCTACATATCCCAATCTTTAAGCAATTCTATAGTATCAAACCCATTTAAAACGATTAACAAATGAAACTTACACCAAACGAAATAGTAAAGCATTCAAACTTCTATAAGATTCCTATTTATCAAAGACTTTTTGAATGGGGTACGAATAATATAATAACATTATTGGAGGATTTAAAAAAATCATTTAACGTCAGTAAAGGTAAAGACGATTACTATATAGGGATGCTAACTTCCACAAAACAGAATGAACTTGTTGATGGTCAACAAAGGTTTACTGTCATGATGCTCATGGGGTGTGTTTTACAAAGATATGATTCTATATGGAAGAATTTTTTATTTGATGGACGCCCAAGACTTCATTTTACATCCCGGCCATTTGATGATGCTTATTTGCAAGCATTAATTGAAGGCTCTTCTTTAGATAGTTTTACATTCATCAATACTAACATGAAAAACGGCATAGATGTGATAAGTAATTATATGGAAAATCGGAAAATCATTACTGAGAATGAGACTAAAGAGTTTGCTTCATACATCTTTGATCATCTTAGTTTTTTTATAACGACCCTTCCTGAAAGCTACAGCCCCCGAGACCTAAACAAGTACTTTGAGAGAATGAACACCACTGGAAAAAACCTGGAACAACATGAAATTTTGAAAGTTAAACTTTTGAGAAATCTTACCGATAATGTAAGCCAATACATGTTGCTTTGGAATAAACTTTCTGATGTTGACACGTTGTTAATCCGAAAACATCATGAAGAAACAGAGGAGAATTTACGGGAGCGAAAGAGAAAAGTTTTCAGGAGTAACATACATGACTTTTTAAACTCTGATATTTTAAACGATATGGGTAAAATAGAGGAGGAAATTCCTAATTCGATTTCGGAAGTTCCTCTGTCTTCTGTTCCTCCCACAATTGAAAAAGATAGCACCAAAGACTCACATTGCGCCCTTTCTTTTCCATATCTTTTATTGCAAACTCTCTATTTGAAGATTGACGGCAAAATAGATGGAAGCATTTCCGATTTTTTTAAACCAAGTAATTTGCTTGATATTTTTATGAAATATCTTCCTTATGAGGGAAATGATGTAAAAGGAAATGATATCAAAGATTTCATGGAACTTCTTGTCAAATGTCGATTAGCATTAGATATTTGCTTTATACGTCCTTCTGAATACGGTTATTCCCTTGACATGAATCTAAGTGAAGATGATGAATCTAATAAGAAGCTTATGATGTATGAGTCTATGCTATATGTCTCATCTTCCAACTATACTAATTATCGTTGGTTTGGGTGGTTAATGGAATCAATACAAGAACACAAAGAGAATGGAATTCCTACTGCAGATGAGTTGTATATTAAACTAAAAAATGAAGATGACAAGCTAAATAGAGACTACCCTTCTTATGAAGAATTATCATTTGGAGAAATCAGATATTGGTTTTGGCGACTAGATTTTTATATTTGGTTGAGCAGGAAATCTATTTTTGCGGACTCACCAAATGCTTTATCGGTTGCCGAGAACTACATTTTTAGACGTAACAGAAGCATAGAACATATAGCACCTCAAACACCGAAGAGTAATTCTGAGATGAAGTGGTATGACACTGAAGAAGATAAAAACATCAGAGACAGTTTTGGAAATCTTGTGATGATTTCCCAAGGTCTTAATTCATCTTTAAGCAACGAATCTTATGAAGTAAAAAAAGCCCATGTGGAGTCTTTTATTAATAAGGCAAAATCTGGCAGCATTGAAAGTTTGAAACTTCTTGTTGTTTATCATGATTACAAAAATTGGGACAAAGAATCAATTAAGGATCATGGGAACAAAATGTATAAATTGCTAAAAAACAGCTATTAAGCAAATTCAATTAGTTCACTCCCCATGCTAACCTACATCTCCAACTCCACCCACTTCTCAGAAGACCTTTCTCTTGTCCCCTCTGTCCACCAAACTCTCTGGATTAGCAAAGCCGACATCAAGGACTTCAATGTTGATATTGGCAAAGAGAAGGGCAAGTTAATCTAGCGGGGTTTGGAGGTATCCATCTTTTTCCATTATCGAAATCGATAATCTTTTTCATTTTGATTATTCATGATTTCGTGTGGTGATTGATTATATCATCGTCATGGTTTTAAAAAACTAAACTATAGTTATCAACAATTTAAACAATTTCAGTTTATGGAAAAATCCAATCGAATGAAGGAAACAGCCATTTTGGCTGGTGGAATTTTATTAGGCCTTGCCATTCTGGGGTTCTGCCTGAAAGGAGGGATCGACAACTTAGTCAACAAAGACCGCCGTGTAACGGTTAAAGGTCTGTCGGTTAAGACTGCGGAATCCGACGAGGTGGCTTGGACAATCCAGACTAAATCGACGGGCAACGACTTGGCGGAGCTACATTCTCAAATCAACAAGAATGTGGATACGGTTAAGGAGTTTCTTATCAGTAAAGGAATAGCAGAGAATGAAATAAGCGTTTCGGCTCCCTCTGTGACCGACCACACAGCAGACACATACAGCAATAACAAACCACCTTATCATTACAGCGTTTTGTCAAAAGTGAAAGTGGCTTCAACCAATGTGAAGCTGGTGCGCAAGGTGATTGACGAGCAGGGTGAACTGCTAAGTAAAGGAATCGCAGTGGAAGAC
>JAEEGF011586736.1_pt1 | contig 10563 bp, 9 predicted proteins | sample 9134171 | NCBI WGS metagenome assembly JAEEGF01 (sample SAMN16246542, study PRJNA631951) | gut metagenome | biome: gut microbiome; feature: rumen; material: AP-attached | host: Bos | place: Iran: Karaj | collected 2018-10 | reverse complement strand
TTCCCGACGACCAGCGCATGGTCGAAGAGGTAGGAGAGCATGCTGCCGATGTGCCCCTCGGCACGGGCGTTGATGTAGCTGTCCCTCATCTGGTGCTGGATCTGGTCCTCTCCGACTATGAGGGACTCCAGTCCGCAGATGACGCGGAACAGGTGCTTGATGCTGCTGTAGTCCTCGAGGACGAAGGAGACGTTCCCGGCCTCCTCGGGGATGCAGTCCTTGGAAAGCTGGGCGAAGACGTCCTTCACGGTGGGGTTGTCCTCGGTGGCGGTGTATACCTCGAAGCGGTTGCAGGTCCTCACGATGAGGTACTCGTTGATCGCGTCGCATCCTTTCATTATCCCGTCCGCCGCCTTTTCCAGCTTCGAGATGATGCCGTTCAGGCCTTCTACGCCTCCTGCCGAGGTGTGGGTCACATGGAAACTGACTATCATTCTTTCACCTTCTTCTCTGCTATGGCATACGCCGATTCCGAATCGCCCGAGCGCAGGGCATCCCAGACGCTGTCATCGTGGAGGATGTCGTAGAGGACCTTGGCGCGATCCTTCTGCTGGGCTATCGATTCCATCACCACGGGCCTTATGCGGACCATGAGCTCCATCATCCTGTCGAGGCTCTCGTCCAGGACAGGCTCGATCAGGTCCACCACATAGGGCGGGAAGGCCGGTACCTTGCCCTCGGACGAGACGCACACGGAGTAGTCCTTCCTCCTGATCGTGGAAGGGATGAGGACGTCCCCTCCACCGTGGGCGGAGTTCACGAGGATCCCCAACTCCATGGCGGTGTCCCGGATCATGGCGTTGAGCTGCTTGCTGTCCGTGGATGCCATGGCTATGAAGGAGCCGGCGGCCTGCTGCCTGACGGTCTCCGGAGTTATCTCGCACAGGATGACCTCGTCCGCGAGGCTCTCGATCTCGGGGAGCACCTCCCTGGCCACGACGCGTATGCGGAAGCCGTCGAAGTGCCTTATCTTCCTTAGGGCGACGTTGCCCCCGCCGAAGACGGTGACGAGCCTGTCGCCAGGAGCGATGTATATCGGCGCCATGCGGGCCATTTCATTCGCCCTTTCCGATGCTCTTCTTGATGATCAGGGTGGTGAAGTACCCGTACTGTCTGCCTTCGTCGACGGGACCGACGTACTCGTCAGGCATGCCGACGTTGCTGATTATTGTCATGCACTCGGCTCCGATGCCGCGCTCCCCCATCATGCCGAGGATCTTCTCGACGCTCTTCCCGGCCTTCATGACGACGACGTTGTCGAACCTGTCCAGGGCCTCTCCGACCATGGGGTTGTCCTTGGCGGAGGGAACGACCGCCAGGCATTCGTCTCCGAGGGTGAGGGGCACGCGCGCCTTGGCGGCTCCTCCGCAGAACGCTGGGATTCCGGGGACGATCTCGGTCTCGTACCCCTTGTTGCGGACGTACTCCTCGAGATACATGAACGTGCTGTAGATGGAGACGTCTCCGAGGGTGATCAGAGAGACGTCCTTCCCCTGGTCGAGATAGGTGATGATCTCGTCTCCGGCGACCCTTCCGAACTCCCAGTAGTCGCTGTTGTTCCCGGTCATCCCGAACAGGAGGTCGACGATCTCCACGTTGCTCAGGTCCACGACGGGCTTGACGATGCTGAAGGCGGTGCTGGTCTCCCCTTTCTTCTTGACAGGGTTGGCGAGGATCGCGTTCGTCTCGATGAGCCTCTTGGCCTTCAGGGTGAGGAGCTCGGGGTCTCCAGGGCCCACTCCGATTCCGTACAGCTTCCCTTTGCTCAAAGCACACCCTCCATGCGTCCTTTCTCGCGGTATCCGCGGGGGGTGATCATGAGGCCGTCGCGGACGTAGGTGTTGCTGTTCCCGATGATGACGATGGAGAACATGTCGACGTCGGCGTCCTTGAGCTTTCCGAGGGTGGTGAGCTGCTTCTGCTCGCCCTCCCTCCCGGCGTTCCTTACGACTCCGACTGGGGTGTCGGCGGAGCGGTATTTCATGAGGATGTCGGCCGCCTGCTCGAGGTAGTCGGTCCTCTTCTTGCTCTTGGGGTTGTAGAGGGCGACGATAAAGTCCCCCTGGCCAGCGCAGTCGACCCTCTTCATGATGAGGTCGATGGGGGTCATGAGGTCGGACAGGCTGATGATGGCGAGGTCGTGCATCAGAGGGGCTCCGAGGACGGAAGCCGCGGTGGACGCTGCGGTCATTCCGGGGACGACGTCGATGTCGATATCGGCGTTCATCTCGGCGGCGACCTCGTAGACGATCCCGGCCATGCCGTATATCCCGGAGTCTCCGCTGCTGACCATGGCGACCTTCTGGCCTTTCATGGCCTCCTCCACGGCCATCTTGCATCTCTCGACCTCTCTCATCATTCCGGTGGAGATGTACTGCGTGTCTTCGGGGAAGTATCCCTTGATCATGTCGATGTAGGCGGTGTATCCGATGACCTTGTCGGCTTCGCGGATGGTCTTCTCCGCGCGGATGGTCATGTTCTCGAGGGCTCCGGGCCCGAAACCGACCACGGAAAGCTTTCCTTTCATGTTCAGAGCCTCCCGGAAACGGCTGGCTCGAGTCTGCTCACGCTTGTGTAACTGTTCGAAAAACCTGTCATGGGGGGTGGAGAAAACATCCGAGTTTATTATCATTACTTAATAAAAGGAAAACGAATAAGATGCTCGTCTGCGGACCCTGTTCCCGCACTTGGGGCAGATTTCTGCTTTTCTGTCGATCACCGCATCGCAGAATATGCAGAACTTGACGTCCTGAGGCTTCTCTGCGATGGTCCCATCCTCGTTCTCGATAGGCGGCTTCATCATGTTTATGGTGTATCCGCAGTCTGGACACTTGTCCCCCGCTAAAGTCTTCGTCAGAATGTACACTATGCCTGGAACGATTCCTAGCACGAGCAGAGCGATCATGGTCACCAGGGATTTGGAATCCCAGACTTCCTTGACGAGCACGTTCTTCCCGCATCTTGGACAGTACATGGTGTACGACATTACGGATATGTAATCGGATGCGACATTAATAAGCGTTATACAGGAAGGCCCGTTCGCGCGCATCGTTTCACTTCTAAGAATCTGTTGGGTATCAAGGCATGTTGAAATATGATTTCCGCAGATTGTCCAGCGACACTGCAAAAGGTGAGAACATGACATGCGGTAGATTCGAGAGTTCATCGTCGAAGATCGCGGTCGCGCTGGCCCTGGTCTTCGTACTTTCCGCGGCCGTGGTCGGATTCGACTCGGCGGAAACGGATGCAGATCCTACGGCGGATCAGGTCGTCGAGCAGGGATTCGAGCAGATCCTGTCCATCGCTTCGGCCAGCCTCTATGCCGAGCCTTCGCACTATGCCACCGTCATCGACGGGGATTACCCGGTGAACAGGGTCCTCAGCTACCTGGACGACGTCGTCCTCAAGGACGGGGCGGTCCTCGAGTTCTCCGGATCCTCTTCCCTGATAGTGAAGAACCTGTTCATCGACGGAACGGCCAGATTCGTTAACAAGGACGGCTCTGACAGCAGCCTGTACGTGAATAACCTCTACGTCGGAGGGGTCCGCTTCAACACCGGGGCCGTCAAGATAACAACCGACGGCACGGTCACCGTGACCGGAAGCACCGATGGAACCGGTTTCTACGACCCATCCACAGGCAAGCTGGACGCTTCCAGGGGCATCAAGGGATCAGTCGACGCCAAGGTGTACATCGAAGGCGACTCGATCGTCGCAGAGGGCATCATGAGATCCATCACCATCTATTCAGGCGGCAGTTCGCCAGCCGTCTCCGTATCGGGCTCCATGGACCTCACCGGTTTCTACAACAGCCTTATCAACAGCATGAAAGGCGTACCTGCGGACGAGATGACCGCCAAGCTTGTCGACTTCATGTATAACAAGCTCGTCTACCCATCCCTGGACATGGACGTGGCGATAGCCAAGATGGAATCGTCCGGATCCACCATCGAGGACGTGAGCGCGAGCATCGTCTCCAGTCCCTCGTCCAAGCTCGTCACCGTCAAGGCCAGCGTCGGTTCCCTCAGCGGAGCCGCAGAAATCAAGGATGCGGAGTCCGTGGTGAAGCTCTCCGTCCTGAAGGCCGAGATCTCCGGAAGAGTCGGGTCCCTTCACATCGCGGACCAGTATAACGACACGGATCTGACCTACAAGGGGATGGAGTTCGACGTATCCATGAGAGGAGACAGGTTCGTCGAGATGGCCTCCAGGTATCCCCAATACGGCAACATGAGCGCATTCCTCGACGCTGTTGCATCATCGGACATGTCCGTCGCCGGAACGGTCCATCTCGAGGCCGATTCCATGACAGGGAAGGCCCATGCCACCATCGACGGCGCAGCTGCGACGGTGGAATACTCCATCGACTCGATATCCTATGATTCGGAAGTCGATTCCGGCAGAGGATCCGAGATAAAGGGGACAGTGGGAAGCCTGTCCTTCCGGAGCACCAGCGGATTCGAGAGCAACAGCGTATCCTTGGACAACTATTATGTGGACGTCTCCACCACCGGAAAGAACGTCCTGTCCTTCCTGAGGTATATTCCCGTTCCTGACAGCAGAGGCCAGCAGAAGGAGATCGACTACGAGGCCCTCGCAATAGACGTCCTCGACGGCCAGAGCGTCAAGGGAGAGGTCTGGTTCAAGGCGCTGGAAGTGGAGAGTCGGGCCTCGTCCAATGGAAAGAACATCAGGAGCGAGGAGATAACCAGGATCGCCGGAGACGATTCGAAGAACGTCTCTCTGAAGCTGGACACCTCCATAGTCGCCGATGCAGCATCCAGGATGGTCAAGGCAACCGGAACCTACGACCTGGACTTCAGCAGGTCCGCCACGCTCTATTACAAGTCCTACAGCGGCACCAGCGCTGGATTCGAGGGAACCGAGGTCATCATAGACGGGCCCACCGCCGACATCCAGGACCTCGTCATCGAGGGCAAGGCATCCGACTTCAAGGACAGGATGAAGGCTGCGAGCACAGCTTCGCTCAAGGTCTCGGTCACCTCCGACATAGTCCTCAACAGCTGGGCCAGCCAGGGAACGTCCGTTTATGGCGAGACCCTCGACATGGACGATGTCAGCTTCACCACCACCGTGATCGACCTCGATTCCGTCAGGAAGGGCGACATACCCGCCACCGCCGGCGGAACCATCGTCGTGACCTCTTACAAGATGGCGGATCGCGGAACCGGGAGCTACAGCGAGTTCTCCGATTTCGCAGCCAAGGCTGAGAGCACCAGCTCCATCGGAGGGGTGTCCTTCGACTACCAGCCTGGCCAGTCCGTTAACGCCCTTTACATCGGCGATGCGACCTCCACCATCGGAGGCACCGAGAAGAAGTACACGGAAGTCTCGAAGGAGGCCCCTGTGGCGTACCTCTCCAAGAACGCGGCCGGGTTCTACGAGGTCTATGACAGGAGCCAGGCCGTCGCCGACGAGATCCCGGTGTACAACGTCGAGGGCAAGGCCGCATCCGACAGTGACAACACCATGCTCTACGTGGCGATAGCCATCATCGTGCTCGTGGCGGCGGCGCTGGCCGCTTACTTCATATTGAAGAGGCGCGGAAGCGGAGCTTGAAGAAAACTTTTAAATAAAAGCCAGGGACCGGAGGTCGCGAGGGCCTCGGCCCCTGCATTTTTCCTGCGTTTTCCGATATGCCCGACCCAGTGGTTTTGTTATCGGAATACATAATGATTTAGTCATAGGACATTAAAAGGAGCATAGGTTTTTGTCAATAATTGGATGCATTCTCATCATTAGGACACTTTAAAATAATATCTAACCGATAATTCACCGTCACTATTTCGGTGAGAACATGAATAGCACAAAAACCCTCAGGTATTCCAAGTGGATCGCGGCGGCTATCGCCCTGATCTTCATGTGTACCGCTGTGGCTGTCGTCTCCGATTCCGCAACCGCGGCCGAGGACGATCCGGCCAGCACCCTGGACGTCGATGATCTCTTCACCCTGGGTGCCTCCCTGCTTTATTCGAAGACCTACGCAGAACCCGCATCCGATGCCACCGTCATCTCCGGCAACTACGATGTGAGCAGCTCCAAGAGCATCAGCTGCATCAGCCTTGTGGACGGTGCGGTTCTCAACTTCTCCAACTCTGCGGTCCTGACCACCGATGCTCTGTTCATCGATGGAAACGTCAAGCTCATCAACACCGACGGCTCCGCCGTTTCGATCGCGGCCTCCAAGATCTACCTCTCCAACTTCAGCGCCATGTCTGGCGAATCCATCCTCGGATTCGACAAGACCGTCACCATCGATTCCGCTGCCAGCCAGTCCGGATTCTACGACCCCGCCACCTCGGTTTTCGACCCTTCCAAGGGAATCAAGCTGTCCGGCGAGGCATCCATCTTCACCGAAGGAACCTTGACCATCACCCAAGGAAACAACGTCGTCAACCTGTACTCCGAGAGCGGCGCCGCAGCTGTTTCCATGACCTCCTCCATCGACCTCACCGACATGTACAAGAGCATGAAGGAAAAGCTCGATGGCGCTTCTCTCGACGATATCTACGTCGTCCTCGTCGATTACCTGTACAACAGCCTGGTGTACCCCGAGATCGCCATGGACATGGACATCGCCAACATCAGCGGCGCCTTCGGAAAGATGAAGGGCGTCGTCGTCTCCCTGAAGTCCGGTCAGACCAACAAGATGATCGAGATCGAGGCAGACATCGCCAGCAGCGAAGGCCAGCTCCAGTGCACTAACCTCAAGGCCGGCGCCTCTCTGTCCTTGATCAAGGCGAAGGTCTACGCCACCGCCGACGAGCTCACAGTCAAGAACGACAAGGGATACGAAAAGCCTCTCGTCGTCAAGCTCGACACCATGAACCTCGAGCTCTCCACCAGGGGAGACAAGATCATCCAGGTCATCGCCGAGAACTACAACCCCGATGACCTCCAGGCTATGTTCGATTCCCTCGCCGCTTCCGACATGGACCTCGACAGCAACTTCAAGCTCATCGCAAACTCCATATCCGTCACTGGAAACACGAACGCTGACACCAACGTCGATTGCACCGCCAAGGGCGTCAGCCTGACCAGCGACAACAACACCAAGACCGGATCAAAGGTCGACATATCCGTCGAAGATCTCTTCTTCAAGACCGTATCCGAGAAGGATACCACCGTCAAGATGAACGATTTCAACGGGGATCTCAGCGTCAAGTATGGAAAGAACCTCCTCGAGGTCTTCAAGTTCGTCAAGGTCATTCCCCCTAACAACAACGGTGACAATCCCAAGGTCGATTTCGACAAGGTCGGAGCGGCCACCTACCTCCTCAACGGTGCTACCGTAAAGGGAGACGTCAGCGTCGGAACCTTCGAATCCGTCACGAACGATGCCGTCTCCGTGAACGAGTTCTCTCTCACCGGCGGCACCGGAAACAACTTCTCCACGCCCATCGACGCGAAGATCACCACCGATTCCGCTACCAACGCCTTCACCATGACCGCTGACTTCGAACCTCAGTTCTCTGACAAGGCCAAGCTGTACTCGAAGAGCTACCAGGCGTACGGCGGAGCCTTCGACGGCAACGAAGTGACCTTCAGCAAGATCACCCTCGACACCGAGACCCTGACCGTGAAGGGAGCCATCGCCCAGCCTGATGTCGATATCCAGTCCTCCATGATCTTCACCATGACCGCGGATGTCGACACCAAGAACTGGGAGTCCGCCGAAACGGGAACCGCCGCCTACGGACAGGCCATCAACATGTCCTCTGCTTACACGAAGAGCGACATCAACGCCGCGTCTGTGGTGACGCCCCTGTCCCAGTCTGGACGCGACATCTCCATCAGCCACTACACCATCAACGATCGCGGAACCGAAGCCATCAGCAGCTTCGACGACTTCGTCTCCATGGCGAACGTCACCGACACCCTCAAGGGTTCCGAGTACAAGAGCGTCTTCAACGAATACGGCACTCTCACGTCCCTGTCCACCGCCAACACCGTTACAGTCCTCAACGGAACCGAGACGAAATACACTGATATCTCCGACACCAAGCCTGTGGCATACCTCGTAACCGGTGACGACGGCTACTACGACATCACCGCCGATTCCAGCGCAGCCAGCGCGGCTCCCATCTACAACATAGGAGCTGCTCCCGAGCCCTCTAGCGGCGGCGACAACACGATGTTGTACATCGCTATCGCCATCATAGCGATAATCCTCATCGCACTGATCGCTTACTTCCTGATGAAGAAGCGCAACGCCTGAACCGAACCTTAAACGAAACCGCAGGCTCCCGGTCGCAAAGTCCGGGGCCTGCATCCTTCCTGTTCTCTTCGCCTGTGCGTTGTACTTCGACGCATGTGGAACTTCGCGTCACTTCTAACAACCGCTTCTTGTCTTCACAGCATCCATGTCCAGAGGGCAGACCGAGGTCATCCGCACAAAGCTCAGACTTCGGGAGAGAGACGGTTTGGAACGCTATTATCTCAATGACCGGGATCGTTTCTTCAATCTGGACGAGGATATGATGTGTCAATATCGCTGGGCAGGGTATGTGACATATCGCTTCAGGACGAAAGAATACGTCGCTGAAACGGGATATCCGCGTTTCGACGAGATTCTGGTGGCCATAGCTATCGACGAGAGAGCTAGTTTTCCAGGAAGCAACGTCCCCAGATGTCTGGAATGATGATGGGCAGGGCCCGGGCAGAAAAGCGTCCGGACCCCGCTTTGATCGTTTTAGTTGCGGCCGTTGTCGTACGCCGCCATGTGCTCCATGAACTCCTTCTGATAGAGCGACGGCTTCACGATATGGCCGGTGTTGGGCAGCCTGAGGACCTTGCAGTCGGGAATCCTGTCGGAGATGTAGTCTCCGAGCTTGGGCTCGACCATGATGTCGCTCAGACCATGGACGGAGAGGGTGGGCACCTTGATGGAGGCCAGCTTCTCCCTGGTGTCGAACTCGTCGAGGGCGCCCATCTGGTCCTTCAGGCCCTTCGGATCGAGCCCCTTCAGAGACCTGAGCACCTTTCCTTTCGCTTCCAGCCCGGAGAAGAAGTCCTCGGTGAAGCAGAAGGCGTTGGTCATCATGCTGATGTACTCGGGGTCCCCGCCGCGGAGGGCGCAGTCCACGATGCCGTTCATGAAGTAGCTGGACCTGGCAGGCCTGTAGGGGTAGGCGGACACCAGGGTGAGCGTTATGAGCCTCTCGGGGTGCTGTATCGCGAACTCCTGCGCGATGTGGCCTCCCATGGACCATCCGAGCATATGGGCCCTGAACACGCGGAGGTGGTCCATCAGAGCGAGGAGGTCGTCCACGAACTCCTGCGCCTTTATGCCTTCCTTGGGGTACTCGGTGGTCCCTGCGCCCCTGTTGTCGAAGACGATGACCCTGTACTTCTGCGAGAGTTCCGGGATTAGCTGCTTGAAGAAGGTCGTGTCTCCGGAGAATCCGGTCACCAGCACGACCGGGGTCCCCTCTCCCTCTTCTTCATAATGCATCCTAATTCCGTTCAACTCTGCGTATGGCATGGTGTCCACCCGATTCTTTCCATATAGAAAAAATCATGCGTTGCGGATTTTCTTCCCGTCGCTGAAAGCGTTGCCGACGATTTCTCCGAACGAGTAGTACTTCTTGTTCACGGTGTCGTAGGTGATTGGCTTTAACTTCTTAGGATCTATCTTTCCGTCGGTCAGGACGCTCTCGTCGGCGCATACGTTCACGATCTCTCCGATGAGGAGGCAGGTGGCGTCGTCGTAGCTGATCAGCTTGCACTCCACGGACAGGGGCAGCTCTTTTATGAGGGGCGCATCGACGTTCTCGCTCTTCTCCGCGTGGAATCCCGCCCTCTCGAACTTGTAAGGGACCTTGTAGCCGGAAACGATGCCCACGTAGTCGCAGGGGACCAGGGTGGATTCGGTGGCGAAGCTCACGGTGAAGGCCTTGCGCTCGCGGATGTTCTCGGTGGTCTTGTGGGACCTGTCCACGCAGATCGATACCCTGTCCTCTCCGCAGATGCCGCCCCAGGCCGCGTTCATGGCGTTGGGGACGCCGTTCTCGTCGTAGGTGGCGAGGATCCATACCGGCTGGGGCAGGCTCAGCGGCTTTGCCCCGTAGTTTTTTCTGCTCATATCGTTCTCCTTATTCCTTTGGTTGTTTAGAGATCCGTTCAAAGCGGCGGACGCGCTTGCCGTCCCGCTCCACCGTCTCGTTCCACATGGCCGCGGGACGCACCCACAGCCCCTGCGCGCCGTAGAGCGCACGGTAGACCACCATGGGCTCTCCGGTCTCCGAGTGCGTAGCCGTCGCCAGGGCCCGGTATTGCCTGCCCTTGAAATGGCGGTAAAGGCCCGGGGCCGGCTCCGGCTCCGTCTCCCGATCCGCTCCCGCCGACACCGTCTGCGCCAGCATATCTTCCAGGATGGCCGCTGCCTCGCCCACCAGCCGCAGGCAGGGGCGGGAGGCGTAGAACTCCGGAGTCCGCGCTTCGGGAATGCCGCCGGGCGTGGTCTTCACGTCCTTCAGCAGCTCCCGACAGACGATCGTCCCGTTTTGGGCGCGGAAGCGGGCTGCCAGCTCCTGCACCAGG
>JAEEGF011347693.1_pt1 | contig 10563 bp, 6 predicted proteins | sample 9134171 | NCBI WGS metagenome assembly JAEEGF01 (sample SAMN16246542, study PRJNA631951) | gut metagenome | biome: gut microbiome; feature: rumen; material: AP-attached | host: Bos | place: Iran: Karaj | collected 2018-10 | reverse complement strand
TAGTTAGGGGGTAATATCTCGACGATGACCACCTACACCCTTATTTCGTCATTGGCATCAGCGCTGCTCATCCCCTTGGTGTTCCCGATGTTGGAACCGGCAGCCGGTATCACTTTCATGGCGGCTTTCCTGATTATTCTGGAGAAGGTGTCGTATGTGTTATTGCTTCCCTTGGTGTTAGGTTGGATGATGCAGCACTATCTGAAGCGGCTGTGTGCGTGGATAGTCTCCATGCCTGACCTGAGTTTCTATTGCTGGGCCTTCTCCCTCTCGATAACCACCGGTATCACCGTCAAGAACATCGTACACAGCACGGCACCCATCATGCTGCTGGGACTGATAGCAGTAGCTACCTTCGTGCTCTGCTGGATTCAGTTCGGCATCGGCAGGGGCATCGGCAGACTGCTGGGCGAGGAAGTGAACAGCGGTCAGGCCCTGTTTCAGAAGAACACGGCTTTGAGCATCTGGGTGGCGTATATGTATCTGAATCCCGTCTCGTCCATCGGTGCAGGCTGCTATGTGCTGTGGCAGAACATCATTAACTCTTTTGAACTATGGCAATACAGGAAAACATCAAAGTAATCGCTTTCGACGCCGACGACACCCTCTGGGACTGTCAGTCGTGGTTTGACGATGTGGAACGGCGCTGTCAGGAACTGCTGAAGCCCTGGGCAACGCCACGGGAGGTGAGCGAGGGACTGTTTGCCACCGAGCAACGTAACCTGTCGCTGACGGGTTACGGTACGAAAGCATTTACGCTGTCGCTGATTGAGAATGCCGTGCGCGTCAGCCGGGGACAACTCTCTGGCGACGACGTGATGCAATTGATTGACATGGGTAAGGAACTGCTGCGTTTTCCCACCACGCCACTGCCAGAGGTGAGAGAGACGCTGGAGCAGCTCTCACAGTCGCGCCGCTACCGGTTGGTGGTGTTCACGAAGGGTGAACTGATGGATCAGGAGGATAAGTTGCGACGCTCGGGACTGGAAGAATTCTTCTCGTACATGGAAACAGTGTCGAACAAGACCGAGACAGAATACCGCCAACTCTGTGAGAACCTTGATGTAGCACCGGAACAGACGCTGATGGTGGGCAACTCCTTCCGCAGCGATATCGTGCCGGCATTGAACTCAGGGGCATGGGCTATTCATATACCATACCACGTGGTATGGGCTTTGGAGCAGTCGGAGGAATATCCTCACGACCGCCTCATAAAAATAGCCCGTTTCAGCGAGATATTATCTCACCTTTAGTCTTTAGGGTTGCTTACCGATGTAAGCCAGGATACCACCGTCAACATACAGGATGTGACCGTTGACGGCATCAGAAGCATGTGATGCCAGGAATACGGCAGGACCTCCGAGTTCTTCGGGGTTGAGCCAGCGACCTGCAGGGGTCTTTGCACAAATGAAGGAGTCGAACGGGTGACGGCTGCCGTCGGGCTGACGCTCACGCAGCGGTGCGGTCTGTGGGGTAGCGATATAACCCGGACCGATGGCGTTGCACTGGATGTTGTACTCGCCATACTCCGAACAGATGTTACGCGTCAGCATCTTCAGACCGCCTTTGGCAGCAGCATAGGCGCTGACTGTCTCACGACCCAGTTCCGACATCATCGAACAGATGTTGATAATCTTACCTTCGCGGCGCTCCATCATCTCAGGAACAACGGCGGCAGCACAGATGTACGGACCAACCAAGTCGATGTCGATGACCTGCTGGAACTCCGAGCGTTTCATCTCGTGCATCGGAATGCGCTTGATGATGCCGGCATTATTCACGAGGATGTCAATCTGACCGACCTCCTGGTGAATCTTGTCAACCAGCGCCTTGACGGCTACTTCGTCGGTCACGTCGCAGACATATCCCTTGACATTGGTGATGCCAGCCTCGCGATAGCTGGCAAGCGCCTTCTGCAAGGCCTCTTCACCGCGCACGTTGAAAATAATGGTTTTGGCACCAGCCTCAACAAAAGCCTGTGCGATACTGAAACCGATACCGTAGGCAGCACCGGTAATCCAGGCATTCTTGCCCTCTAATGAAAAAATGTTTGTCATAAAAATAACTTTTTAGTTGTTATAGTAAATTAATAATCAAGTATGAGCGACTGACGAGGACGCAGTTTCAAATCTTGCGAGAGGTCGAAATAGTGTCCGGTAAGGATGTCTTTGGCACGTTTCGTGTCACCGATGACCTCTGCATAGCGCTTCACCTGCATGGTGGCTTCCTTGCTGGTGCCGTTGAGGATGGTGAGCGCTGTACGTCCCTTATACTGGCGGGCTATGACATAGATGCCGCCGTAAGGAATGAACTGAGTCTGCTTGCCCTTGGTGATGACTTCATTGCCCAGTCGCCAGTGCAGCAGTCGGCTGGTCCAACGGAACATATCCTGTTCGGCCTTGGTGCGCCCTTCTTTCGTAAAAGCGTTATGTGTATCACCGGGGAATCCGCCGGGGAAGTCCTTACGCACATGACCGTCGGTTACCTCCTTGGTGCCGTTCATCAATATCTCCGTTCCATAATAGATCTGTGGAATGCGGTTGACGGTCAGCAGCAGGGCGAGTGCCTGCTTGAGGGCGAGAGAGTCCTGTCCGTTTCCCAGGAAGCGGTCGGTATCGTGATTGTCGATGAAGGCCATGACCGATGATGGGTTGGGGTAGAGGAAGTCGTAAACGAACGAGTTGTAGATGCGGTTAAGACCATTCCACCAGGCATCCGTCTCTTCATGTTTGGCAAGATTCAGCTTGTCGAAGAACGAGAAGTCCATGACGGTCTTCAGGTAGCTGTTCTCCTCGCTGACCTTGCTGTCTTTCTGCCATGCTGCGGTATAGGCGGGTTCGGTAACCCACGTCTCTCCGACAGTATTGAAATTGGGATATTCGTCGTCGAGCACCTTCATCCAGCGGGCCATCCCCTTGGCATCGGCATAGGGATAGGTGTCCATACGGATGCCGTCGATACCTACTGTCTCAATCCACCAGATGGAGTTCTGGATAAGGTAGGTCATGACATGGGGGTTGCGTTGGTTCAGGTCGGGCATGGTAGGAACAAACCATCCGTCAACGGTCTCGCGGAGGTCAACCTTTGAAGCGTACGGATCCTTGACAGGAGTGAGTTTATAGCTGGTCTGAAGATAGGCGCTATTGGTTCTTGCCCGTTCGCTGTCAGTCTTTTGCTCGCTCAACCATTCTGGAGTGTTAAACCAGTCCTTGCTGGGCATATCTGTCACCCAAGGATGTTCGAAGCCGCAATGGTTGAAAATCATATCCATCACAATTTTCAGTCCTTTGGCATGTGCCTCGTCAGCCAGTTTGCGGTAGTCGGCGTTACTGCCAAAACGAGGATCAACGCGATAATAGTCGGTTGTGGCATAACCGTGATAGGTACTATAGCCGTTCTTGTTGTCGGGCGAATTATTCTCCAAGACAGGGGTAAACCATAGGGCAGTAACACCTAACTCCTTGAAATAGTCGAGGTGTTCGCGGATGCCCTCTAAGTCACCGCCATGACGAAGAGAAGGCTTGCTGCGGTCTTCCTGATAGCTATTGAGGCCTTTCACCTGTTTGGGGTGATTAGCTCCCTGTGCAAAGCGGTCGGGCATCAGCATGTAGAGCACGTCGGCATTGGTGAATCCCTTGCGCTCCTTGCCTTTCATCTCACGCTGCTTCAGGGTATAGTTCACTTTAAGCTCAGAATTCTTAGCCTTAAACTTTAACAGCATCTTGCCTGGTTTGGCATCTTCCAGATTCATATAGACCAGTAAATAGTTGGGGGAGTCGAGTCGTACTACGCTGTCAATGCGAACACCGGCATAGTCAGTAGTGACCTGTTCTACGGCAGCAATGTCTTTGCCGTAAACCATGAGTTGTACTTGTGGGTTTTTCATGCCCACATACCAGTCGATAGGCTCGATTTTGTCAATTTTCACTGCTGCTTTCATTGCAATCATTTGTAAAATGATGATTCCTGTAATAAAAACTCGTTTCATACTAATCTAATTTAATTGTTATGTTCGTTCATATATTCTCTGGGTGACATACCATAGAATTTCTTGAAGATGGTGGAGAAGGATGCCGGGTTGTTGAAACCGCAGGCATACATCACCTCAGTGATATTCATATTCTGGGTAGTCAGCAGGTTGGCTGCCTGCTTCAGGCGGATATTACGGATGAAGTCGTGAGGTGTCTGTCCGGTCAGTTCCTTCATCTTACGATGCAGGTGGACGCGGCTGATGCCCACTCCATCGGCAATGTCATCGACACTCAGTTCGGCATTGCCGATGTTCTTGTTGATGACTTGCATGACACGCTCCATGAGTTTGTCGTCAGGCGACTGGATTTGTACATCGTCCACTTTCTTTTCCAAGTCGTCGTTGCGACCGTATTTCAGCCGCAGCATCTGGTGGGTGTGGATGAGATTGATGATGGTGCGGCGCAGGATGTCCATGTTGAACGGTTTGACGATATAGGCATCGGCACCGGTCTCCAGTCCTTCCAGCTGGTCTTCTTCACGGTTCTTGGCGGTGAGCAGGATGACTGGCACGTGGCTGGTGGTGGGATTGGTCTTCACCTTCGAGCAGAGTGTGTTGCCGTCCATCTCAGGCATCATGATGTCGGAAATAAGCAGGTTGGGTGTGGTCTTTAATACTTCTGCTAAGGCCTTCTTTCCGTTTTCGCATCCCACCACTTTATAGTCGGCTGACAGTTCCTGTACCAGGTAGTCGCGTATCTCGCTGTCGTCTTCAGCAATGACAATCAGTTGTTGCTGGTTGCCCTTCGGACGTTCCGACTGTTCGGGGACTTCGACGGTTGGCTCTTCGTCAAACAGACTGGTGGTCGGAGTCACTTCCAGATTCTCGGTAATCATCTCCTCGGGTTTCAGGTGTTCGTTGCCCAGTGGGATGGTGACGACAAACTCGCACCCCTTGCCATCTGCGTTGTTATGAGCCGAGATGGTGCCGTGGTGCAGTTCTACCAGCGAACGGGTGAGGTCGAGACCGATACCAGTGCCCATGTTGCGGTCGTTGATGCTTGACGGCGACTGGTAGAAACGCTCGAAGATGCGCTCCAACTTGTCCTCGGGAATCTTTTCTCCGTTGTCATAGACACTGATGGTAGCCTCTTTCTCGCTATGGGTGACGCGGAGGCGGACAACACCTCCTGTCGGTGTGAACTTGAAGGCATTCGACAGGATGTTGGCAATCACCTTGTCGAAGTTGTTGCGGTCAATCCATGCAGGCAGTATCTGGGTGTCGTGCTCATAGCTGAACTGGATATTCTTCGACTTGGCCTGTTGGGTGAACAGCATATAGATGTCGCCCACGAAATTGATGAGGTCGGTCTCACACATTCTCATCTGCATCTGTCCCTTGTCAATCTTACGGAGGTCCATCATCTGGTTAATCAGTCCCAGAATGCGCTCGGCATTCCTGCGGATGGTCTCGTAGATGCTGCGCCGGTGTGGGTCGTCGTCTTGTTTCATCAGGGTGAGCAGGGGTGAAACGATGAGCGTCATAGGGGTACGTATCTCATGACTGATATTCATGAAGAAGCGCAGCTTAGCCTCGCCCATCTCCTCGGCATGAATATGCTCCTGCAGTCGCAGGCGGTTTTGTTCCTGATGACGGCGGTATCTCAGGTATTGCCAGAGAGCCAGTGCTGCTATCAGCAGATAAATGAGGTAAGCGATACGGGAGCGATACCACGGTGCATGGATAAATACCGTGAAGCAGCGTTCCTCAGTGACCTGGTTGTTGCGGTGGGCTACGACACAGAAATCGTAGTTGCCTGGCGACATGTGACTGAAGGTAATCTCGTTGATGCCGGGTTGCAGCTGGACCCACTCTTCTTTGTTGATGCGATAACTGTAGTAGATGTGCTCGGGGTTATCGTAGGTGAGGGTAGATAACTGGATGGCAAACGAGTTGTCGTCGGCACTCAGTGTGAAACGGTTGGAGGCTATCACCGTGGTGTCGGTGACTTGATACCATCCCGATTGGGTGGATGGGGTTACCCGTACACCATTGATGAAAAAGGCAGTGAGTTTCACGTCAGCCTTCCATTCGCTTTGTTTGATGTCCGAGGGGTTGAACCAAGTGATACCACCTACACCGCCCATCACGATGGTGCCGCTCTTTGAGATGCACGATGCTCCGTCGCTGAACTCGTTGCTCTGCAGACCGTTGTCCACAAAGAAACTCTGTGTGAGTTTTGTCTTGGGGTTATAGCGGTAGAGTCCGTGGTCCGTACCTATCCATGCAATGCCCTCGCGGTCGAATTGTATGGAGGCGATACCGTTGTCAGCCAGTCCTTTCTCTTGGTTGATATGTTCCAGTTTCTTCGTTGTGAGGTCATAACAGTAGAGACCGTTGTTGGAACCTATCCATAGTTTGTTGTGAGCCTCCCGTGCCTCTCGTGTCGCTAAACCGTAATTCAAGGTGTTCTTACCTCCGAAGGTACTGAGCCAGTTCTCGGTGGCGATTTCCATACAGCAGATGCCCATCGTGGTAGCTGTATAGACACGTTTACCGTCAGGCGATATTGAAATGCCGGAGATATAGTTGTTGACGATACTGTTCACCTTACGGTCAGAATCGGCATGTCCTATAACGACATACGCTTTCTGTTCATTGGTTTGTGGGTTGAGGCGAATGAGACCGTCGCCCATCGTGGCAAGCCATAGGTTGCCTTGTGGGTCGCATGCCATCCCAAACACGCTGACATCGTCACCTTGGGGAAGGTATTGCTTATGGAGTGTCTTCGACTTGGTGTCAATCCATCCGCATCCCTCACGGTACGTACCAATCCAGACTCGTCCCTGCAGATCTTCCGTAATCGTCAGCACCGTACCGGGGAAATGGTCTTTATAGTGATAAACCATGTGCTTGTTATCGTTGAAACAATAGAGTCCGTCTTTGTCCGTGCCGACCCATGACCAGCCTTTGCTATCTACGAAGACGCTCGATATACAGGCTTCACCGATAGAGTTCAGCGCTCCCAGCTTGTAGCCCATATAGTTGAACGACGTCTCGGGACGGGGCTGCATATAGACGCCTTTCTGCAACAGACCCAGCCAGACATTACCCGTCTGGTCTTCCACAATACTGTAGCACTTGCTCTTCGTGAGATCGATTTCCTGACAGTTGTATGGGTTGTCTTTGAGCGTTCCTGTTTGGGGGTTGAAAATGGCGACGCCCTTGCCGTCATAGCCCAGTAGCAGCTCTCCTTGTCTGTTGCGGTAGATTTCTGAGATAGGCAGGTTGCCGGTGATGGCGACATGCTCGAAATTGCCCTTTCCCGTCTTGACATAGAGCCCGTTATGGGCTGTTCCGACATAGATTTGTCCGTCTTTTCCCTCGCAGACAGAACGGAGCTCGTTTTTGAATATATTATCGTCGAAATAGCGCTCACTCTTGTTGCCGTTGTAGCAGACAAGACCGTTCGACTCGGTTACCAGCCAGATGTGCTGCTGACTGTCTTCCATCATGCGGTGAATACCGACAATGTCTTGCAATGCACCGCCAATCTGGTGGGCATTGTCCTTGTCGGTCAGCTTCAGCAGTCCGTGTCCCGATGTACCAATCAGTATTTCGCCGTTCTGACGCTCCAATAGGCAGGTGACGTAGGGTGGGTGGACATGTCCATCCAGGTCGTACACCTTGATGTCCTTGAACTGGTGGTTGTTATACGACTGAAGTGCACCGTACATGCCGATATAGAACAGACCGTTGCGGTCTTGCAGAATGCAGTTCACGTAGTTGCTGGCCATACCGATATTGGCAGACTCTTTCTTGATGACCTGGAATTGATAGCCGTCATACTTGTTCAGGCCATTGCGGGTGGCTACCCAGATAAATCCGTCACGGTCCTGATAGACCTGACTGGTGAAACTACTCGACAATTGTTTGTCAGCATCAAACAGCTTGCCTACCTGGGCTTGCGAGCTCAGGGTGAGTAATAATGCGGTTACGGTTATAAGAGATTTCTTATTCATTTGGTTTTAGTTATGATACGTCGGTTACTTTCTATTTCCCTTCCCATCAGTCGGGCATCAGTATCTACTGGTCTGCTGGTGAAGTCGGGTGTGTTATAGGAATCTAATAATTCTCGGTAATATCGTTTGGGGTCCCTTTGGGGCAGGATAAAGGGCTTGGTTGCCTTTCCGCCTTCAATCGACGACAGATAGATGCGGGAATATAGTCCGTCGTCTCGCCTGCTGGTAAACAGGAACCAGCGGCTGTTGCCCGTCCAGTTGTGGAAACTTTCTGCCTCCTCGCTGTTCACCATTGTTATCGGTTGTGTTTCGCCTGTCTGCAAGTCGAGTAGCCAAAGGTCAGCCTCGGGGTGCCAGATGGAGAAATAGCCATAGTCCGCCAGGGTGTACATGATATATCGTCCGTCGTAAGAGGGACGGGGCCATGTTACGCTCTTACCCGTCTGGGCTGCCCTGACGAGGGTGTCAACCTGCTGTCCCAGTTTTCCTGTTGTCTCGTCGAAAGCCACTCTGCACAGGTCATATCGCTCCTTGTCGTAGTCGGTAGGGTAGAGCTGTCGCCGGGCAGTGATGTAGTAGAGCCATTTGCCGTCGGGCGAGAATACCGGACAGTTTTCTGCCCATAGTAGTTTCATGGTCAGCGTGTCCCTTAGGACGGTATGCGTTTCAGTGTCATAGACAAACACGTCTGATTTAGCGTCATAGACCTCAATGCGTTTCTTGTTGGCGAAATGGAACATCTGACTGGTGGCATTGGTTGAGAAGGCACAGTAGCGTCCTTTCGGGTGCCAGTAGGGATAGACCATCGATCCGCCCAAGAACTCGTTTTTGGCCTGCAATAATTCGTCCTTCCCCTTTCGGTGGATAATAGTAGCGCCATTGGCCCCTCTGGCATGGAACACGTATTGGTCAGGATTGGTCTTATTGGGGGTATGGCAGTTGATGCACATACCGTTTATCTGGGTATTCATCAGCATGGCTTTCTCTTCAAAAGTGGCGAGACAGCGCTGATAGAGTCTCATCTTGCTGTAAATCTGATAACTGGGGGGAATACGGCGATAGGTGATGCCCCATTCGCCGAGTGGATAGTTGCTGACGTAGATGGAGAAATCGCGATAGGCTGTCCATTGCCCATCTTTTTCGGCATTCACCGATACCCTGAGCTTTGCGCCCTTGTTTTGTTCCAGCAGTTGGTGCCATTCGTCGATGTCGAAGTCGGCAAAAGCACCGTTGGTATGGAGTTCACCGCCCTTGACTCCTTTCACGGTCACATCTATTGTCGTCACCTCGTCGTCGGTCATGGCAAAGTTCAAGGGTGCGATATCGGTAGGGATGGTGACCTCGGTATAGTCAGGATAGATTTCAGGCAACTGGTCTGTCGTCACGGCATTCTGTGGTCGTGATTGGCATCCCGTCAGCAGTAGGAGCAGCAGTGATAATATGTTCAGTACCAGTTTCCTCATATCTTCATTATATAAAGAACATATCTTCCGCATTGGCATAAGCCTCCTGCGCTTGTTTGAAGAACGGGTTTTTCTTGACCAGTTGGGGATGCTCCGCCATGTGGCGCATCTCATGGGCCCATTCGCGATAGAAAGTGGTCTCTTCCAGAATGGAGAGATATTTCAAGGCTGTCTTATAATTGCCAGTAATCATATTTGTCTGCACCAGTCGTTGCAGCGCTCTTCCGCTTTTGTTGTAGTTAGGTGTAAACTCCATCGCTTCAAAGGCGGCTCGCTGTGAGATGGTGGGCAGATACATCTGAATGGCAATATCGCTCACCATGTAGGCAGCTGTCAGACTCTCGAAGTTAACGGATAGGTGCAGTCCGTTGGAACTGAAGATGGTGGGAGTACCGCTTTGCAGTTCCTTGGGTACCACCATACTTGCAAAGAGTTCTTGGCGACCTATCTGCCCAGTTTCGAAGTTTGCCAGTCGGACGGCACTTGTGACGGTTGCTGAGTTAGAATACTGGAACTTGCTGATGATGTCGCTCCATTGGTTCATCCGCACCAGCATGTCGCATTCCATCTGTTCGTACGTGCCGATGTTCCGTTCTTTTCCCCAGTAATAGTCAATGCCCAGAGCAATCTTTTGGAGCGGGTAGGGGGCTATCCACGAACTGCCTATCAGACTGCCGGCAAACAGGATGACAGTCAGGGGCATCCAACGGACAGCACAGAACACCAGCAGAATGGCAGCAGGCCCCGTAAACCAATAAACAATAGGCATCAGCACACAAGTAGAAATCGCACGAATCTTCTTCGGCAGGAAGGTCACCCCTAACATGACTGCCATTACCACGATGATGGCAATGGTAGGAGTCAGAGGAACCTCCGGTATCATGGCGATTCGCCAAAGGATGATAGGCGGAATCAGCGACAGTGCAATGCGGATGGTTTTCTTCCATGTGGGGAAAGCCTGTTTGAGCAGTTGGTTGGTCAGCCATTGCTCTGTCACGAACAGCAAGGCATAGATGAGCGCTCCGTTAAGCGGGTTGCGGAAAAACTGCACCAAGCCCTCTCCGATGTACTGTGCCAGTCCGCCGGGGATGGCGATGCGTTCCATGAA
>JAEEGF011928871.1_pt1 | contig 10564 bp, 10 predicted proteins | sample 9134171 | NCBI WGS metagenome assembly JAEEGF01 (sample SAMN16246542, study PRJNA631951) | gut metagenome | biome: gut microbiome; feature: rumen; material: AP-attached | host: Bos | place: Iran: Karaj | collected 2018-10 | reverse complement strand
AAAATGCTTGAGGAGGTGGAGGCATGAACCGGAATGTAGAAATCTTTATCGGATGCGACGGAGAGTATGTTTACGCGCAGATCGCCCTGTTCGGCGCTCCGTTTGATTCCACGACGAGCTTCCGGCCGGGCGCGCGGTTCGGCTCTTCCGCCATCCGCCATGAAAGCTTCGGACTGGAAACTTACAGCCCCTATCAGGACAAGGACCTGACGGACATCAGGGTGTTTGACTGCGGAGACCTGGAGCTTTGCTTCGGCTCAGCGGAGGCAGCCCTGAAGGACATTGAGGAAAAAGCCGGGGAGATCCTGTTTGATGGCAAGACGCCCTTCCTGATCGGCGGGGAGCATCTGGTAACCCTAGGGGCTGTGCGGGCGGTTGCCGAAAGGTATCCGGGCCTGCACATCATCCATTTTGACGCCCATGCGGACCTGCGGGATGATTACCTGGGCGCACAGCTGAGCCATGCCTGTGTGATGCGGCGCTGCCATGAGCTGATCGGGGACGGCAGGATTCACCAGTTCTGTATCCGCAGCGGGGACAAGGCGGAGTTCGCTTTCGCCAAAGCGCATACGGACATGCACAAATTCGGTTTTGAAGGGCTGAAGGAGCTGACGGAAACACTGGTGCAGGATCATACGCCGGTTTACCTGACGGTGGATCTGGACTGCCTGGATCCGGCGCTGTTCTGCGGAACGGGTACGCCGGAGGCGGGAGGCGTGAGCTTTACGGAGCTGCTGGACGCAATCCTGACGGTGAGCAGGGCAAACATTGTGGGGGCCGACGTGAATGAACTGGCCCCCATGCTGGACGCAAGCGGCGCGTCCACGGCGGCTGCCTGCAAGATTGTGCGGGAAATGCTGCTGGCCATTTACAAATAAGAAAGACCAAAACAGGAGGATACAGAAATGAGCAGAGTATTGGTAATCGGATGCGGCGGGGTGGCCAATGTGGCGATCCGGAAGTGCTGCCAGGCAGACGACGTGTTTACGGAAATGTGCATTGCCAGCCGGACGAAGTCCAAGTGCGACGACCTGGCGAAGGCGCTGGAAGGCAAAACCGCCACAAAGATCACAACCGCGCAGGTGGACGCGGACGACGTGGAACAGCTGAAGAAACTGATCACGGATTATCAGCCTGACCTGGTGATGAATATTGCCCTGCCGTACCAGGACCTGACCATCATGGACGCATGCCTGGCTTGCGGCGTGAACTATATGGATACCGCGAACTACGAGCCCGAAGACACGGACGATCCGGAATGGCGGGCGATCTACGAAAAGAGGTGCAAAGAACAGGGTTTTTCCGCCTACTTCGACTACAGCTGGCAGTGGGCTTACCGGGAAAAGTTTGAGAAAGCCGGCCTGACCGCCCTGCTGGGCTGCGGCTTTGACCCCGGCGTGACTCAGGCATACTGTGCCTACGCGAAAAAGCATGAGTTTGACACCATTGACACCATTGATATCCTGGACTGCAACGGCGGCGACCACGGCTATCCCTTTGCCACCAACTTCAATCCGGAGGTCAACCTGCGGGAGGTTTCCGCGCCGGGCAGCTATATGGAGAACGGCAAGTGGGTGGAAATCCCCGCGATGAGCATCAAACGGGAATACGACTTCGAAGACGTGGGGCCGAAGGATATGTACCTGCTGCACCATGAGGAGATCGAGTCCCTGGCCGTAAACATCCCGGAGGTGAAGCGCATCCGCTTCTTCATGACCTTCGGGCAGAGCTACCTCACGCATATGCGCTGCCTGGAGAACGTGGGCATGCTTTCCACAACGCCCGTGAACTTCGAGGGGCATGAGATCGTGCCGATCAAGTTCCTGAAGGCGCTGCTGCCCGATCCGGCGAGCCTGGGCCCGCGGACCCACGGCAGGACCAACATCGGCTGCATCTTCACCGGCAAAAAGGACGGGAAGGAAAAGACCTACTACATCTACAACGTCTGCGACCACCAGGAATGCTACCGTGAGGTGGAAAGCCAGGCGATCAGCTACACCACCGGCGTTCCGGCCATGTGCGGCGCGATGATGCTGCTGACGGGCAAATGGAACAAGCCCGGTGTGTACACCGTGGAAGAATTCGATCCCGATCCCTTCCTGGACGCGCTGGACCGCTTTGGCCTGCCCCGCCGGGAAAACTGGAATCCGGTGCTGGTGGACTGATGGAAAACAAAGAAGTATTCAAAGGCCTGGCCGGCCGGAACGCGCCGGACTGCTTTGCCCCGCTCCGGACGCCTTGCTATATCGTGGATGAGAAGCGCCTGGAGGAAAACGGAAAAATCCTGGCCTCGGTGGCGGAACACACCGGGTGCCGGATCCTGCTGGCCCAGAAGGCGTTTTCCAATTATGATTTCTATCCGCTGCTGGCGCCGTACCTGGCGGGCACCGAGGCCAGCGGCCTGTATGAAGCCCGGCTGGGCGCGGAGGAAATGCCCGGGAAAGAGGTGCATGTTTTCTGCGCCGCCTACCGGGAGGATGAGTTTGAAGAACTGCTCCGGTACGCGGACCATATCGTGTTCAATTCCGTGAACCAGCTCCGGCAGTTCGGGAAAGCGGCAAAGGAAGCCGGAAAGAGCGTCGGGCTCCGGATCAATCCGGAATGCTCCACCCAGGAAGGCCACGCGATCTATGATCCCTGCGCGCCGGGCAGCCGCCTGGGCGTCACGCGGGAAGCGTGGAACCGGGAAATGACACCTGACCTGCTGGAACTGCTGGACGGGCTTCACTTCCATACCCTGTGCGAGCAGGACGCCGGCGCCCTGGAAACCACCCTGGCGGCGGCGGAAATCCGCTTCGGCGATGTGCTGCCCCGGATGAAGTGGCTCAACATGGGCGGCGGACACCATATCACCCGGGAGGATTATGACATCCTCCGGCTGGAGAACCTGCTCCGCCGCACCCGGGAGAAATGGAATCTGCAGGTGTACCTGGAGCCCGGGGAAGCGGTCGCGCTGAACGCGGGATACCTGGTGACCACCGTGCTGGACGTAACGGAGAACAGCGGCATCCGGACCGCGGTCCTGGATGCCAGCGCCGCCTGCCATATGCCGGACGTGATCGAGATGCCGTATACCCCGCCGCTGATGAACGGGCAGGCGGAAGGCCCGGACATCAACCGGTTCCGGCTGGCCGGACCGACCTGCCTGGCGGGCGACGTGATCGGGGATTACAGCCTGGACGCGGAACCCCGGCCGGGAGACCGCCTGGTGTTCGGCGATATGGCCATCTATACCACCTGCAAGAACAATACGTTCAACGGAATGCCCCTGCCGGATATTTATTCCATGAACCGGGACGGGGAATTCACAAAGCTGGCCGGCTTCGGTTATGAAGATTTCAAAGGAAGGCTTGGCAGCGGAAAAAGAAAATAAAAACCGAAAGACACCGGCAGGCCGGATATCCAGGCACCATGATTTATGATACAATCGGGTGGAAACGGAATCTGTGCCTGCCGGTTTTTGATATCCGGCGGAATACCGGATCCGGAGTATCCCGGAGGTTATGATATGAAGTATTCGGATCTCAGCCATGTCTGGAAGGAAATATACAAGGCGGAATGGGAGTCGGTGTGCCGCGGCAGCAAAGCGATTGCCGCGATGATCACGGATGAAAACGGGGAGATTATCTCGTCGGGCAGGAACAGGATTGCGGAACAGGACATCCTGAATCCGCGGGTCCTGCACGCGGAAGTCGAAGCGGTCCGCGGCCTGGATGTGGCGAAGTATCCGTTTGTCAAATCCTATACGCTGTACGCGGCGCTGGAACCGTGCCCGATGTGCCTCGGAACGCTGGTGATGGGCGGAATCCGGAACCTGGTGGTCGGCGCCCGAGATGATCACGGCGGCGCGGTTGAGCTCCTGGAAAAAAGCGCGTTCCTGGCGTCCAAGCATGTCCGGGTGACCTGGATGCCGCAGGAATACGGGGACGTCCAGCGGGGCCTGCAGGCCATCCGGGAGCTGCTGTTCAATGATGAACCGGACCGGCTTGCGAGAATGCTGGCCGACTTTTCGGTATACAACGGCCGGGGAGTCCGGGCGGCCCGGAAGATGGTGGAATCCGGAATGTTCCGGGAGAAAGAACCCGGGGATTATGATATTTCGTTTGTTTTTGACCGCCTGTGTGAACTGATCGCGGAGGGAGATGCGGATGATGAACCGGGAAATCAATAAGGAAAAGATCGAAACGCTGTATGAAAACCGGTTTCTGAAATGCTTTGACCTGCAGTACGCGGAGGGAAAGCATTATTATGTGGCTTCGCGGCGGGGAAAGGAAGACCTGGTTGCGAAGAAGGCGGATGACGAATTCCGCTCCATGCTGCCGGACGCCGTGACCATCGCGGTGGTGCTGCACCTGCCGGGGAACGGGACGCGCCTGCTGATGTCCTATGAATACCGCTATCCGGTGGGGCAGTTCCTGCTCAGCCCGGTAGCCGGCCTGCTGGATCCGGAAGACCGCGCGGAGGAGAATCCCCTGGTGACCGCGGCGGTCCGGGAAATCCGGGAGGAATGCGGCCTGCAGGTAAAGGATACCGACCGGGTGTATGTGCTGAACCCCTGCGCGTTTTCCACCCCCGGCATGACGGATGAGAGCAACGCCTTCCTGTGCGCTGAGATCACGCTGGACAGCCTGGACGGCCTGAACCAGAACGGCGCGGAAGGCTCCGAGCTGTTTGACGGCTTTGAACTGCTGGACCGGGAGCAGGCCCGGGAGATCTTCCGGACCGGCCGGGACAAACATGGCAATTTCTTCTCCCTGGCGGCATGGATGGTGCTCGGCATCTTCCTGTCCCGGTTCTGATCCCGGGACAGTACATACTGAAAGAGAAACAGGGGATACAAAAAAATGGAAGCAATGGAAATCCGGGCACTGGAGGAGATGGCGGCCAACGCGCATGTGGCGCTGGATGTGATGCAGTACGACGGGTGGCTGCTGCGGTTTTCCGCGGGGCATACCAACCGGGCCAATTCGGTCAGCGTGCTGTATCCTTCCACAATCCATGTAGATGAGAAGATCGGATACTGCGAGCGGCAGTACCGCGCGCAGGGCCTGCCGTGCGTTTTCAAGCTCACCGACCTGGACGGCGAACTCGGCACGCTCCTGGAGAAGCGGGGGTACCGGGTGGTCACACCGACCGACGTGATGATCCTGGAACTGCCGGAGATGGAAATGCCGGAAGGGGAGATCGTCTTCACCGATCGGCCGGCGGAGGAATGGCTCAGCGCTTACTTTGCCTTCGAAGGGCTCACCGATCCGGCCCGGCAGGATATATTCCGCCGGATGCTGGAAAAGGTGCGGGTCCGGACCCGCTATGCTTCCGTGAAACAGGACGGGCGGATCATCGCCTGTGCTTCCTCCGCGGAGGAGCGGGGATACGCGCTGCTGCAGAATATCGTGGTGGACCCGGAATACCGGGGCCGCGGGTTCGGACGGATGATCTGCCGCGCGCTGCTGGCGGAGGCGGCGGGGGCCGGAATCGGGCACGCGTACCTGCAGGTGGTGCAGTCCAACACACCGGCCATGCGGCTGTATGAAAGCCTGGGATTCCGGAAGGTGTACACTTACCGATACCTGAAACAGGGAGGCTGACCGCCGCACCATGGGCAGTATGGCATGAGGAAAAATTAAAAATGTGATTTATTTGTACCCGGAAGGGAATACAAAATGACGCTTCATCGTATATAATAATAGGGACGGACAAATGCCCCTGACGAACGACTGAGGAGGAAGAAAAATGATGAAGCGCTGCCTGTTGTTTGTTGTAATGACCGTGATTCTGCTGGCTGCATGTGTCTGCACCGTGCATGCGGAAGAACAGCTGCCCGCGGAAATCCGTGATAATCTTTCCGGTGTTACGATCACCCGTTCCGTATACGTGGACGGGAGCGCGAACGAAAAAGCCTGGTTTGTCCTGGGACGTACCGGCAGCGGAAACAATACCCTGTACTGCTACCGGATGAAGGACAACAAGTGGGTCCGGAACTTCTCCACCAGCAAAGCGGTGCCCCAGGGGAAAAACCGCGTGGATTTCTATCTGACGGCGGTATACCAGGATTACACAACGGACAAAAAGTACACGGGGCCGGTTCTGGTCATCGACCGGATGGATGCGGGCGATGAGTATGCCGAGCTTTCAGTCGCTTACCAGCGTTCCAAAGACGGCATATGGAACCTTTTCCGGATCAGCGGTTATGCTGAATATGAGAACATGCTGATCGGCGACGGATATATCTCTTTTTACCGGGACATGGAGGACTCCCGCCTGAAGGGAACGGTCAGCGGAACATTCCAGCGGGATCTCCGGTATGTCAACCTGTCTTCCTTCCCGAAGACCTACAAGCAGGCCCAGCAGAAGCTGACGGTTGCGCCGGATATGCCCCGGGGATCCGAGCTGGAGGCGACCGATGTCAAGTTCAGCGGCGGAAAGAACTACGAAGTGTATTCCGCGCCGGATAAGAACTCCATCCGGGGTGGAAACGGCAAGGCCAAGGTTTCCACCAACGGCTGGATCCAGGTGTTCGGCCGGGAAGGCAGCTGGATCCTGATCCAGTATTCCATTGACAGCGAGCATTACCGCTTCGGCTATATCGACGCGGCCTCCCTGCCGAAGAAGACCAGCGTGAGCAGCCTGGATTTCCACCGCATCAGCGCGCTGGCCGGCACCCGCGTCAGCGTAACGGATGACCCGCTGTATTCCCGCAGCGTGCTGACCACCCTGGAGGCAGGAACGGAAATTACCTGGCTGGCCACTGTGGGCGACTGGGCATATATCGAAGGAGCGAATTACCGCGGCTTTATTCCGGTATCCGCGCTTGCCTTCCCGGAACCGGCGGGCCGGGAGAACTTTGAGGTCTTCACGGGAAGCGACGGGGAAAAGTATGACCTCTTTGAGGTAAAGAAGCTGTTCTATGACGTGAACCACAAGGTGTACGCGGTGTACGGAACCTATGAGCATGTTGCGGAGGATGATGACTGCTACTACGGAAAACTGGCGCAGGACGGCAGCTTCACCTATGTGCTGGCGCCGGATTTCACGGCGGACATGATGAATCCTGAAACGATGGATCCCATGGATTCCAATGTACCGGTGAAAGACCTCTATGCCTGGTACATTGACGCGTATCTGGGAGGAGAAGCGCCGGCAAACGGCGAACTGGTCTTCCAGTGCGACATTCCGGCAGACCAGCAGGAAACCACCCAGGCGGACTTCTGGTTTGTCACCACGCGGATCCGCCTGAATGCCGCGAATGAAATTGAACATATGGAATACTATTACGTGCCGTGGAACTGACAGGGATGATTCCGGATCAGTTTCCCGGCGGGAAAGGATACCGGATCGGATGAACAGGGAAGAACGGATTGCGCGCTATGAGCAGATGCTGGACCGGGCAGCTGCCGCGGCCCGGCAGATGGAGGAGGCGCGGGAAGCCTTTGAAAGCGTCCGGGGAGACCTGGCGGAGCTGGAAAAGTATTATACCGGCCCGGAATGGAAAGAGGATTTTGAAGCCGATGAGGCAGGACTGCTGCCACCCGGCCTGAAGCGCGGCGTACTGTCGGAGGACGGGATCAGCGATGTGCTGGACACCTTCCGGGCACTGCGGGCCAGGCGCGTGCGCACATCGGCCAAGGCGCTGGTGATGAAGGACGGGCATATGCTGGCCATCAAGCTGCGGGACGCGGACGGCGTGTTCTATATCATGCCCGGCGGCGGACAGCACGCGGGCGAACTGCTGCCGGACGCCGTGGAACGCGAGGTGGCGGAAGAGGCGGGCATCCGGGTGAAGGCCGGGGACGCCGTGCTGGTGATTGAAGGCGCCCATGGAGAGCCGGACCACCGGGTGGATATCGTCTTCCGGTGCGAATACATCGGGCCGTGTGATACGGAAGAGCAGCATGACTATAACCAGATCGGAATCGGATGGCTGCCGCTGGATACCCTGAATACAGCCCCGCTCTATCCCTCAAAGCTGAGAAGGGCGATCATGAACCTGGCGCAGGGGAAAGAAAACCCGGTATATCTCGGCAATGAGAATGCCGGCGATCCGGAAATAACGGACTGAGCAATGAAAAGGAGGCGGAAGCCTCCTTTTTTCTTTGCCGGGGAGGCTTGTTCCCCTTTCTATTCCCCCGGATCCATAGTAAAATGTTTTATCAGAAGAAATGAAAGAGGGATCGGCTTGTACCTGAGTGCGTTTTACTTTCCGGGAGAAGAAGCAGAATCTGATTTCATGTTCGGGCTGAAAACCACTTATGACCAGTCTGTTTATCCGTACGGCATCCTGCCGAAGGTCGGACTGAATGAAATCATCTTCCGGCCGGTGACGATCCTCTACGGCGGGAACGGAAGCGGGAAAAGCACCGCCCTGAATGTGATTGCCGAAAAGCTGCGCCTTACGCGGAACAGCGTATATAACCGCTCCCGATTCTTTGAGAATTTTGTGGACCGGTGCTCGGTAACGCTGGAGGAAGCGGTTCCGAAAAACAGCCGCATCATTACCAGCGATGACGTTTTCGATATGATGCTGGATATCCGTACCATCAATGAGGGCATCGACCGGAAACGCTCAGATCTTTCAGATGAATATTTCAGCCTGAAGCATGAGAAGTTTCAGCTCAAATCACTGGACGACCTGGAACACCTGCAGAAGATCAACCAGGCAAGGAGCAAAACCCTGAGCCGGTTTGTGGCCAAAGAATCCGGGAACAGCATCCGGGAACGGTCCAACGGGGAAAATGCGCTGATATTCTTCCAGGGAAAGATTGAAATGGACACCCTCTGCCTGCTGGACGAGCCGGAGAACAGCCTGAGCCCGGAGAACCAGATGATCCTCGCGGATTTCCTGATGGATTCCGTGCGGTACTGCGGCAACCAGCTGGTCATCAGCACCCATTCCCCATTCCTGCTGGCGTTCCCGGGGACGAAAATCATCAACCTGGATGATCATTCCCGGGTGGCGGACAGATGGACCCAGCTGAAGAACCCGCGGGTTTACTATGAATTTTTCAAAAAGCACGCGGATGAGTTTGAACAGGAGCAGTAACGCAGATGCATTTTGTGGACGCGAAGGGAATCCTGACCGGCGGAAAGGGCCGTTACGGGATGAATATCTACCGCGGGTGCTCCCACGGCTGTATTTACTGTGACAGCCGCAGCCGGTGCTACCAGTTTACCCATGCCTTTGAGGATATCGAGGTAAAGCGGAACGCGCCGGAGCTGCTGGAACAGGCGCTGCGCTCCAAACGGGAAAAGTGCATGATCGGAACAGGATCCATGTCGGATCCGTATATGCACTGCGAGGAGGAGCTCGGCCTGACCCGGCAATGCCTGGAGATTATCTGCCGGTACGGATTCGGCGCGGCGGTGCAGACCAAGTCCGACCGGATCCTGCGGGATATCGATCTCCTGGAGGAAATCAACCGGAAGGCGAAATGCGTGGTCCAGGTCACGCTGACCACCTGGGACGAAAAGCTGTGCGGGATCCTGGAGCCGAACGTGTGCAATACCCGGCGGCGCGTGGAAGTGCTGGAGGAGATGCGGAAGCGCGGGATTCCCACGGTCGTGTGGCTCACGCCGATCCTTCCGTTCATCAACGATACGGAGGAGTACATCCGGGCCATCCTGGAAGCCTGCGCGCAGGTGCAGGTGAAAGGAATTATCTGCTTTGACATGGGGCTGACCCTCCGGGAGGGAGACCGGGAATACTATTACGCGGCGCTGGACCGGCACTTCCCCGGCCTGAAGGAAAAGTATATCCGCACCTACGGGAATGCCTATGAAATTCCCAGCCCGGACAGCGCGAAGCTGATGGACCTGTTCCGCTCCTTCTGCCGGGAGCACGGTATCCTGTACCGGCCGGACGACTGCTTCGGATATATGCAGGAGTTTCCGGAAAAGTACCAGCAGATCTCATTCCTGTAATCATTGAAAGCCACACAGGCCGCCGGTTTTCCGGCGGCCTGTTCCTGTATGGACCGGCAGGAAACCAACGGTTTCCGTTTTTTTCATTTTGGGGGTTGACATGGCGGGATAATCGTGATAATAATATGTCACAGATATTATTTCATAAATAATATAACGGAAAGAACATCAAAAGGAGGGCACAGAAATGAAGCAGGACAGCAGCAGGAGGCCGATCACGGCGGAGGACCACAAGGAACAGGGACGGATTCTCGCGGAAAAGCAGAGCGCGGTCAATGACGCGCTGAAGTTCCCCACAGGCAGCGCTTTTGACGAGGACCTGGGAGAAATCCTGGCGTCCGATGCCGAGGCGAACGGCGAGGTGGTGGCTATCGCGCTGATCGACTGTGACAAGTTCGACCATATCAATAAGGACTTCGGCCGGGAAGCGGGCGACAAGGTCCTGATCAGCGCCGGCGAATATATCCGGGACAGCCTGCCGGAAGACGCGAAGGTTTACCGGATCGGCGGGGATGAATTCGGCATCATCTTCCGCGGGACGATGGAACGGGAAGAAATCTTCCTGTTCCTGAACGACCTGAAGAACAATTACAGCGTTGCTGCGCCGGACGGCGAGCGGCAGACGGTTACCATCGGTATGGCGACC
>JAEEGF010018419.1_pt1 | contig 10564 bp, 10 predicted proteins | sample 9134171 | NCBI WGS metagenome assembly JAEEGF01 (sample SAMN16246542, study PRJNA631951) | gut metagenome | biome: gut microbiome; feature: rumen; material: AP-attached | host: Bos | place: Iran: Karaj | collected 2018-10 | reverse complement strand
GCAGATAAAGGTGAAATTTCCACATTAGATTTAAATCCGGAAAAACAAAAAAACATTCTTAATACCAAAATAGGTTATATGCCGCAGAAGTTCGGCTTATACGAAGATTTAACTGTTATAGAAAATTTAAAGTTATATGCCGATTTAAAAAATGTTTCTCACGATTTTGATAAACTTTTGGAATTTACCGACTTAAAAAGATTTCAAACAAGATTTGCCGGAAAACTTTCCGGAGGTATGAAACAAAAGTTAGGTCTTGCCTGTTCGTTGCTCGGTAATCCTGAATTTTTGGTTTTAGATGAGCCGTCCGTTGGTGTTGATCCTATTTCAAGAAGAGATTTAATGAAAATGGTTAGACAATTAATTTCCCCTGATACAACAGTTTTGTGGTCAACGGCATATTTGGATGAAGCACACAGTTTTGATACGGCCGTGGTAATGGATAAAGGTAAAATAATTTATAAAGGCAATCCGCACCTGTTGGCAAAAACGGCACAAGAGTTTGAAGAAAAAGTTATAGAACTTATGGGCGGATACAAAAAAGAAGAATCGTTAGTTGCCAAAAGTTATGTTCCGCACGATACAGATATGGAATATACCGTTTTTGCTGATAATTTAGTGAAAAAATACGGAGATTTTTATGCCGTTAAAAACAACACTTTTAAAATAAAGAAAGGTGAAATTTTCGGGTTGCTCGGGCCTAACGGAGCAGGAAAATCCACATCTTTTAAAATGATGTGCGGTCTTTCAAAACCTACTTCCGGAACAACAAAAATTTTCGGAACGGATATGAAAGAAAATCCTACAAAAGCAAGAAGTTATTTAGGATACATGGCACAAAAATTTTCTTTATACGGAAATTTAACCGTAGAACAAAATCTTAATTTTTTTGCAGGTGTCTACGGACTTAACAAAAAAGATAAACAGCAAAGAATAGACGAAATGATAAAATCTTTTAATTTTGAAACCATACTAAAACAAAAAGCCGACGAGTTACCGCTCGGTTTTAAGCAAAGGTTATCCATGGCTTGTGCGGTTATGCATAATCCGCCGGTTTTGTTTTTGGATGAACCTACATCCGGTGTTGATGTTGTTGCAAGAAGAGATTTTTGGAACCATATAACTTCACTTGCAAAAAAAGGTGTTACCGTTCTTATAACTACACATTTTATGGATGAAGCCGAATTTTGTGACAGAATAAGCCTTTTTTACAGAGGTCAAACAATAGCAATAGGTACTCCTAAAGAATTAAAAGAAAAAGCAAGCGCAAAAAACATGGAAGAAACTTTTATAAATTTAATTAAGGAAAGCGAAGTTAAATATTAAAGTCGATATAAGGATAAAAGTATGTTAACAGCCCTAATAAAAAAAGAATTTCTGCAAATAATAAGGGATCCCAGCAGCATAATAATTGCTTTTGTGTTGCCGTTGATATGTATATTGATTTATATGTACGGAATAAATCTCGATACACCGTCTGTGACAATGGGAATAAAAAGCGATGATACAAGCTCCGAGATTCATTCGTTAATAAAATCGTTCGGTAACAGCAAATATATTAAAGCTGTTGTGTATGATAACAAAGAAGATATTACAAGAGATATCGCAAGATCAAGAATAAAAGGAGCCGTTTTTATACCGCAGGATTTTTGTTTAAATCTTTCAAAAGGTAAAATTGCAAATGTATTGATAGTAACCGACGGCAGTGAAGTTAATACTGCAAATTATGTATATGCTTATTCCATGCAGATAATAAACGGATGGCTTTCTTCAAGTAAATATGCAACAAATTTAAGAACTGTTAATAAAAGTTTAATAAATGTTCAGCTAAGAACATGGTACAACCAGGATTTGAACAGCCATTATTTTATTTTGCCCGGTTCATTGGCAATAACAATGACACTTATAGGAATTTTGTTAACTGCTCTTGTTATTGCAAGAGAATGGGAACGGGGAACGATGGAAGCTCTTTTAAGTACAAAAATAAAAAAAATACACATTTTGTTAAGTAAATACGTTCCTTACTTTATTTTGGGAATGTTATCTATGGCATTTAATGTTTTCTTATGTATATTTGTCTTTTCTATTCCGTTTAGAGGAAATATTTTTGTTTTGTTTTTTGTCAGCGGACTGTTTTTGTTTACATGTTTGGGTATAGGACTTTTAATTTCAACAATTACAAAGAGTTTGTTTCTTGCAAGTATGATTTCCGTTGCAGCGGGATTTTTACCGGCTTTGCTGTTATCGGGTTTGATGTTTCCTATAAGTTCCATGCCTAAAATATTTCAATATTTAACTATGATTTTACCGCCGCGATACTTTATTACTTTTATTGAAAGTGAATTTATGGCGGGAACTATTTGGAACATTGTTTTAATAAATTCGGTTTATTTAAGTATTTTAGGGCTTATATTGTTTATTGTTGTTTACAAAAAAACATCGCTGCGGTTGGAGAATTAAATGTTGATTCGTTTAATATCTTTAATAAAAAAAGAATTTATTACCATCTGGGAAGATAAAAGAACAAGAGCCATTATTATGGTTATGCCTTTTATGATGTTTTTTGTTTTTTCGGCGGCAATAACAATGGAAGTCCGCAATATTGATATGGCGGTTTTGGATAACAGTAACAGTTTTGAAAGTAAAAGTTTAATTGAAAAGTTTGATAATTCACCATACTTTAGAAAAATATATTATGTTAACGGTTTTGAAGAACTGAAAGAAAAAATTGATACTCAAAAAGTTTTAATAGGTGTTTATATAAACAACGATTTTTCAAAAAACATTAAGGCAAACAAACCGGTATCCGTAGAAATTGTTACCGACGGCAGACAAACAAATTCCGCTTCAATTGCCGGTTCTTATGCAACACAAATAATTAACGGATATAATACGGAACTTACAAAATCCGTTTCTCCGGTGAATATATCGGTTAGGAATTGGTTTAATGTTAATCTTGAATACAGATGGTATGTTTTAACTGTTATAGTTGCTCTTCTTGCTCTTGTGGTTACTCTTTTGCTTACGGCATTATCCGTTGCAAGGGAAAGAGAATTAGGCACTTTTGATCAACTTATAATAACTCCTTTAAGCTCTTTTGAAATTTTGTTGGGAAAAACTATACCGCCGTTTGTTTTGGCGTTAACCGTTACTTCAGTAATGTCTTTTTTGGCTGTAATAGTATTTAAAATACCGTTTGCCGGAAATCCGTTTTATCTTTTTGGAGCAATAGCGGTTTCTTTACTTTCAATTGTAGGTGTAGGCCTTTCAATATCGTCAATTGCCAAAACACAGCAACAGGCAATTTTGGGAATAATTACATTTCAAATGCCGGCAGTTTTGCTTTCCGGTTTTGTGTCACCGGTAGAAGATATGCCGCAATTTTTACAAATTTTAACTTATGCCAATCCGTTAAGATTTTTTATAAAGATAACAAGATGTATATTTTTAAAAGGCATGATTTTGGAAGATATTATAATGAATTTGATACCATTAATAATTATTGCCTGTATTACATTATCTTTTGCAGCATGGATGTTTAAAAAAAGATTGGATTAAGGATTTATAATCTTGACATTAGAGTTACTTTAATTGATAAAATATGTTTGTTTAAAAATGTTAAAAGGATGTTAAAGAATATTATGCATTTGAATAAAAAGAAATTAACGGAAAAAGAAAAAATGTTAAAAGGTCTGCCTTATGATGCAAGTGATAAAGAACTTAGAAAACTTTTTTTTAAATGTAAAGATAAAATAGAAAAATATAATAAAACGAGCTATAAACAACAAAATTTGAGAGAACAAATAATAAGAAAACTTTTCTGCTCCGTAGGTGAAAATATTTATATTGAACCATTTTTCTATTGTGATTACGGAATAAATATTTCCGTAGGAGATAATGTTTATTTTAATACCGGTTGTGTATTACTTGATTGTTCCGAAATAAAAATAGGTAACAATGTAATGTTTGGCCCCGGAGTTCACATATATACCGCATATCATTCAACAAACCCCGGAGAAAGATTTGTTAATAACAAAGTTATAGATATTGCTGCTCCCGTAAGTGTAGGAAACAATGTTTGGATAGGCGGAAATGTAACTATTCTTCCTAACATTAAAATAGGGGATTATGTTACAATCGGAGCCGGAAGTGTTGTTACAAAAAATGTTCCCACGAATTCAATAGTTGTTGGAAATCCTGCAAAAGCTATAAAATAAATAGAAATAAAATAAGGAAGTGGCATATTTAAAAAATTGAAAGCAAATTTGTTAGCGGTATTGTTAATTTCAGAATGCAGTATTATAACAGCATCAAAAAAATTCAAAAGGATGGATAAATTTTTTTAGAGCAAGAAAGTATAGTTGCTTTAATTTATATAATTTTACAATATGAACAGAAGAGATTTTATAAAAAAATCATTAATAGCGGGAACAGTTGTTGCGGCAGGTGCGGCAACGGGCGGTTATATATTTATCGATAAAACTGCAGACGGTAAATTTATGGAAAGTTTCGGAAAGTTGCCGAGCGGTAACAGGTTGGAACTTATAAAACAATCACCAAACTATAAAGACGGACAATTTCAAAATGAAGTTCCCACAACAGTTATGACCGGCAACAAAAGCGGTTTTCAAACTATGTGGGAATTTTTAACCGAAAAAAGAAAAGATTTGGCACCGGCACAACCTGTACCGTCGGTTAAAACAGATTTAAAGTCTTTACCGAAAGATAAAGACCTTATTATATGGTTCGGCCATTCTTCGTATTTGTTGCAGGTTAACGGTATAAAAATTTTGGTTGATCCTGTTCTTATACAAGGTTCACCGGTAAAATTTATAAACAAACCCTATCCCGGAACGGACATTTACAAACCGCAAGATATTCCCGAAGTGGATTTTCTTGTAATAAGTCATGACCATTGGGATCATTTGGATTATTTTACCGTTAAAGAATTAAAATCAAAAATAAAAAATATAGTTGTTCCTTTAGGCGTGGGTGAACATTTTGAATATTGGAATGTTTCTTTAAACAACATTACCGAACTTGATTGGTATAAAGAAGCTGAAATCGGCGGCACAAAATTTTATTGTTTGCCCGCCCGCCATTTTTCGGGAAGAAGTATTTTCAGAAACAAAACTTTGTGGGCATCTTTTGTTGTGGAATTTGCCGACGGTAAAAAAGTTTATATCGGCGGTGATTCCGGTTACGGACCGCACTTTAAATATATAGGGGAACATTTTCCTAATATGGATTTGGCAATACTTGAAAACGGACAATATAACCGGGATTGGAACCAAATACACACAATGCCCGAAGAACTTACAAAAGAAATGCAGGAACTTAATGCTAAACGATATGTTACCGTTCATCATTCAAAATATACATTATCAAAACACAGTTGGGATGACCCTTTAAAAGCGGAACAACAAGCCGCAAAAGATTCAAATAAAAATTTGTTGGTGTTAACCATCGGCAAACCGGAAGAGATTTGAAAAGATAAAGTAAAACAAAAATTAAAAACATGAAGAAAATTTTATTTGCATTAATTGTTTTATGTTTGATAACATTAAGAATATATTCCGTAAATAATACAATTATTAAAGAAAAAGGAGAACCGCAAATGGCAAACTTTTATGATTTTTCCGTTATAAGTGCAAAAGGTGAAGAAATTAAGATGGCAGATTTTAAAGGCAAAGTTGTTTTGATAGTAAATACGGCGACAGGTTGCGGTTTTACACCTCAATATGCACCGATAGAACAAATGTATAAAGATTATCATTCAAAAGGACTTGAAATTCTTGATATTCCCTGTAACCAGTTCGGAGCTCAAGCTCCGGGAACAGATGACGAAATTCATGAGTTCTGCACATTACATTACAACACAACTTTTCCGCAAATGAAAAAATCCGATGTTAACGGAGATAATCAGTTGCCGATATATAAATATCTTAAAGAACAACAAGGATTTAAAGGTTTCGGCGAAGGGAAAATGGCAGGATTTATGAATCAGCATCTTGCAAAAATAGATCCCGACTTTGAAAAAAACAGTGATATAAAGTGGAATTTTACAAAATTTGTTGTAGATAAAAACGGTAATGTCGTTGCAAGATTTGAGCCGACGGCAGATATGAAAGTTGTAGAAGATTGTATTAAAGAATTATTAAAGTAAAAGGTAAATTTTATGATATCACAAACTGCACAAAAAGAATTAAACAAATTATTGGAAGGCAACAAGAATTTTATAGAAGGAAAACCTACCGCGAAAAACATGTGTTTAAAGACATTGCAAAGTCTTGCACTTTATCAGGAACCTTATGCTTGTGTTTTAAGTTGTTCCGATTCCAGAGTAGTACCCGAAATAATTTTTGATTGCGGTATAGGCGAACTTTTTGTTGTCAGAGTTGCAGGAATTGCAGTAGGCCCCAATGTTAAAGAAAGTATAGAATATGCAGTTAAAAAACTTCATGTTCCGTTGTTAATACTTTTAGGTCACGACGATTGCGGTGTTATGAAATATGCCAACGAACAGTATCCGGAAATGCCGGAACATTTTCAGTCGATATTGAAATGTGTGTATCCCGTTATAGACGGTAAAGGTAAATTTGATTGCAATAACGAGTTTGCAAGAAAACATACTTTATGGGTGGAAAAGTATCTGCTTGAAAATTCCAAAATAATTAAAGAAGCTGTTGATAACGACAAATTGTACATTGCAAAATGCCACTTTTCACACACCACCGGCAAAGTCGAATTGATATAATATTATCCCTTAATCTTTAACGGATAATCCACGATGGTAGAGGTATCTGTTTTTTCTTCCCATAATGTGGAAATGTCGCAAACGGAAATGCCGTCTTTTTCTATTTTATGAACATATAATTTCGGAGTATCCGTTTTATATGTTGTGCAGGTTAAAACATCATTCAAAAAAGATTCTCTGTTAAATTTAACTTTTAATTGTTTTATTGTGTTAACTTTCTTAAATTCGTCTGGAGCTGCATTTTCGGCAAGGTTAATATAACTTTTGTTGTTAACATGTTTGTTAAAATCCATATCGGACAAATTGATTTTATGTGTAATTTCGTTAAATTTTTCAGTTATTTGCGGTAAAACAAATTTTTTATGCTCTCCTAAAACAAGTTCGTTACAAACTTCAAATCTTTCGGCTACAACATCGGTTTTTGCAGGTCTTTTAGTTTCTCTATCTATTACGAACCAAAGAATGTTTCCTTTTGCAAAAACTCTATCGTTATAATAAATATTAAAATCCGTATAAACTTTTAATTTTGAAAGTTCGGAAATCCATATTTCAGTTTTTATCTCTTCCGACCAGTAAGGTAAAACATCCGTAAATTCCATATTTATTTCGGTTATTATCCAGTATTGGTTAGTAGCAAACAAGTCGTAAGCAGCCATTTTTTTTGTTGCCGTATATCGTGCAAAAGCATCCTGCAAATACATAATTGCAGATATCGGTCTTAACTTATAATTGAACAAATCCATATTATCAAGTATTACATTGTAAGTGTGTGAATATTTTTGCATAATCAAAACCCCCGGCAGAAAATTGTACTTATTATATCTTTTTTTAGGAAAACAAAAAAGCAACCGAATTGAAAACAGCTCGTTATATATGTTATGAGAAAATTTATATATAATAATTAAATATTCTTTATATAAGGATACTTAATTGTGGAACAAATAATTATACATGTGGATATGGATGCTTTTTATGCTTCGGTAGAAATCAGAGATAATCCTTCTTTGAAAGGCAAACCTTTAATTATAGGTTCTTTACCTAACGAGCGGGGTGTAGTTGCCACATGCAGTTATGAGGCAAGAAAATACGGTGTCCATTCTGCAATGAATATTAAAGAAGCATATCGTTTATGTCCAAACGGGGTATATATGCATCCTGATTTTAACAAGTATAAAACCGTATCCGAACAACTTCATAAAATTTGGAAAACTTATTCGTCTGAACTGGAAGCAATAGCTCTTGATGAAGCGTACCTTGATGTAACAAAACAAGCCGCAGATATTGAAGGTGCAAGAAAAATTGCACAAACAATTAAACAAAGAACAAAAAAAGAACTAGGATTAAATTGTTCTATCGGCGTTGCCTATTCAAAAGTTGCAGCAAAAACAGCAAGTGAAGAAAACAAACCCGACGGATATTTTGAAATACCCACAGCTAAAGATTTTGTAAATCTTATTATAGATCGTGATGTAAGTGTTATTTACAGTGTCGGTAAAAAAACGGCGGAAAAGTTGTATTCCTTAGGAATAAAGACAGTACGAAATGTTCGTGAAAGGAAAAAAGAAGTTATTAATCTTTTAGGAAAACAAGGAAAATTAATTACTGAAATTGCTTACGGAAAAGACGACAGAAAAGTTATAACATATCGTCCGCAAGATGCAAAATCCATAAGCAGAGAGGTTACATTTCAAAAAGATGTTAAAAATTATAGTTTGTTAAAAGATGTTTTGTTTTTACTTGCATTGTGTATAGAACACAGGGCAAAAAAACTCGGACTTTACGGGAACGGCATAACATTAAAAATTACATATTACAATATGAAAAGTATAACCCGCTCAAAAAGAATATCTTCAAATGCTTGTGCCGTTACAATTTATAAAGAAACGATTAAAATGTTGGATTTAATAGAAAAACACCCTGTTCGCCTTGTAGGTGCGGGAATTTATAATTTATCCGATAATGAAGGGAAAAATCAATTTTATATGGATGAACTTTTTGAAGAACAAGAAACAAAACACAGTACGGAATTGAAAGAAATATTTAATGCTTTACAAAAAAGATATCGTCTTGATTTCGAAAATAATGTTGATAAAATTTATCAAAACGACACACTTCATAAAACTATAGAATATATGCGTAAGCATATGAAATAAGCAGATGTTTGTAAAATTTTTAATTTGACTTAGAGTTGCTCTAATTTAGTACAATAATAAAATAGAAGAACGGAAAAGGAAATTGACAGATAACAAAATTTTTTTTTAACTTATGATAAACTTGCACAGATATTGGAAATGATAAAAAAATATCTGCCGAAAATGGAAATGGTATATATGGCGGGAAGAGTTACGGATGTAAAAAACAAGACGGTGGAACAAGTAAGAAAACTTAAAGACTTGGGGATGAAGGAAATATCGCTCGGTGTTGAAAGCGGGGACGATTGGACTCTTAACCGTATAAACAAAGGTTATGGCAGTAAAGATATTTTGGAACAGTGCCATAAACTTGAAGATGCCGGAATTGATTATTGGATGACCTTTTTAAACGGTGTTGCAGGTAAAAACACAGTCAAGAACATGCGATAAATTCCGCAAAAATATTCAGCCAATGCAAACCTATGCTTGTAGGAACAGGCGGACTGACTTTGTTTCCGGGAACACCACTTTTGGAAGAAGCACAAGAAGGAAAATTTGATCCGCTTTCCGAAAAGGAATTGTTAATAGAACTTAAAACTTTTGTGGAAAACCTTACATGTGATTGCGAATTTAACACTCATCATACATCAGGAATGAATTTAACCGGACCTGACTTTTTAAAACGTAAAAAAGTATTATTCGTGCATTGGAACAGCAAATTGACAGCGGTGATTTAGAAACACTTTTTGAAATTCGTAAAAATAAAAGAACACTTTAAATAAATATAATCTTTATAGACAAAAAATTTTAATTTAAGTAGAATATGTCTTGTTGTTAGAATCGGGGCGTGGCGCAGGTGGCTAGCGCACTCCCTTGGGGTGGGAGAGGCCGCTGGTTCAAATCCAGTCGCCCCGATTTTAGAAAAAACAAATTAAAAAACGGCAGAGAATATTTTCTCTACCGCTTTTTTTATTCAACTATACTTCCAATCTTCTAATCTTCAAAATTTGCTTTGCAAATTTTATATCTTTTTCCCTAACTCGTAAGCTTGTTTTAAAAGTTTTGGCATATTTTTTGCATCGTTAGGACCTTCCGCACCGCCGCCGGAAAGAGTTTTCTTTAGTTTCACATTATCAAAACAGTCTATCCAACCTTGAACACCGCTGATAACCCTGTCTGCCACATCTTTACTGTCTTCGGTGGAAGTTGTAACCAAATAAACTTCCCTGAATTTATAGTTTGAAGAATATAATGAGTTCGCTCTGTCTATAACAGTTTTCATTTGGCCTGACATTTCATAATAATAAACAGGGGTTGCCCAAACTATAACATCGGATTTTTTTATTTTTTCGGTAATTTTGTTGGCATCATCTTTTATTGCACATTTTCCTAATTTCTGACAAGCTAAGCAACCTTTACAATATGCTATTTTTTTATTTTTTAATGAAACGAGCTCAACATTATGTCCTTTTTCTTTTGCACCTTTTGCTACTTCTTTTGCGAGAATTTCGGAATTTGAACCTGCTCTTAAACTTGTTGAAATAATTAATACTTTTTTCATTGTTTTATCCTTTTATTTACAACAATTCCTTAATGCATTTTTCGACAACTGCCATATCTTCCGTGGGTTCAAATCTTGCAACAACATTTCCGTTTTTATCTACAACAAACTTTG
>JAEEGF010662817.1_pt1 | contig 10565 bp, 12 predicted proteins | sample 9134171 | NCBI WGS metagenome assembly JAEEGF01 (sample SAMN16246542, study PRJNA631951) | gut metagenome | biome: gut microbiome; feature: rumen; material: AP-attached | host: Bos | place: Iran: Karaj | collected 2018-10 | reverse complement strand
CTCCAAGACATATTAACGACAAAAGAGTCGACGAATTTAACTGGGGTTTTGATTGTATTTTTAATGGATTGGTAGAATGGCAAAATAACCATTACTTCCTCTCCAATAACAGTTAGTTCTTTTGAAAGTGAATAAACGACATCAGCGAGACCGCCTGTTTTACAAAAAGGTCTAGCCTCACTTGCCACCATGGCTATTTTCATTAGACTTTTTCTCCTTGTTTAATAACGAGAATCTTTTCTTTTGTTCCAGCGAGTTTCTTCACTTCACTAACACGTGCTTTCTTATCTAAAAGAACGTATTCGAGTTTGGCGTCTTTACCAACGAAGGATTGTGTGAATAAGATACAGTTCTTAAGAACCGCTCCTTCTTCGATAACGACGTCACGTGAAATGATACAGTTTTCGACAGTACCCTTAACAATCGCACCATTAGCGACGAAGGAATTCTTCACATTCGCTTTTGGTCCATAAAGTGCTGGAGGGGTATTGTGTGTGGTTGTATAGATTGGCCATTCTGGTAAGAATAGCTTTTGTCTATTTTCGTATTTTAATAATTCGAATGATTGTTCAACGTAATCATAGGAAGAAAGGATTGGAACGACATAGCCATCAAATTCATATGCGTGCACAGGAATACGGTGATGGTTAATAGCATAGCTAATCATCTTTCTAAATCCATACATGGAACTCACTCTATCGCTCATCGCGAGGATCTTATCAAAAGCGGCACGAGTAAAGATAAATGTTTCCAAAGAAATGTTTTGCTTCTTTTCATCACCAACATTAGCTCTACTATGGTTAATGACATGATTCTTTGCGATATCCAAAGAGTCGCAGTTTAAATAATCTTTATTGCCACGATTGGTCTTAACATATAAGCATGTAATTTCTGCGCCAGATTCTTCGTGATATTCAAGCATCTTTCTAAAGTCAAAAGACATTAAGAAGAATGTTGGAGCAAGAATGATAAATTCAGGATTATTATCTTCGATAATGGAATAATGTTCTTTGATATTAGCAATATCAGTATTGAATTTTGGACTATCGAGTAATTTTTCATTTAATAATATGCGTAAGAAACCAGTTCTGGTGTTATTGATCCAAATGTTACCTTCAAAGGTATGATTTCTCACTGCGGAGATGTTGTTCTCGGCAAGAAGGACCATTCTATCAATTCCGGAGTTGGAGAAGTTACTTAATGTAAAGTCCATTAAGCCATAACGAGATAAGAATGATAATGAACCAAGAGGTCTGGTCTTGGTTAATTGACCCATGCTTGGAGTGTCGTGTAAATTACAAATACCTAAGACTCTATTCATGACTATTTACCTCCATTAGAAATGAGAACAATCTCATCGCTGTTAAGATTGATTTCAGCGTTTTCTTCGATAACCATATCAGGAGCAATGATGGCGTTATTAACTTTAGCGCCTAATTTAACACGCGCACCTTGCATAATGACACATCTTGTACAAACAGCGCCTTCTTCGATAACTGCGTCACTAGAGATAACACAGGAATCAACTTTGCCTAAGATAATTGCACCTTGGTTAGCGATACTTCTAGAAATGGAACCTTCTGGTCCAATATATTGAGGAACACTATAAGTGTCTTGTGTATAAATTCTTGTGGTTCTATCAGATTCATATAAATCTAATGAGCCGTCATCTAAAGCGATATCCATGTTCGCTTGATGGAGGGAGGCTAATGTACCGACATCTCTCCAGTAGCCTTTAAATCTATAGGCTTGCATCTTTAAACCATCATTAAGCATCTTTGGAATAATATTATTACCAAAGTCATGATCAGATTTCTTATCAGCGGCATCTTCCACTAAGTATTTGCGGAGGACTTTCCATGTGAACACATACACACCCATAGATGCGAGATTGCTTTTTGGATGAGCAGGTTTTTCTTGGAATTCCACAATGCGGTCATTTTTATCGACAGCCATAATACCAAAACGACTTGCTTCTTTTGGATCAACTTCAATAACAGAGATTGTCGCATCGGCATCAGTGTCGACATGTAAATCAATCATATCGTTATATAAGGTTTTATAAATATGGTCACCAGAAAGGATTAAAACATATTCTGGATTTTGTTCATCGAGGAAATCGAGATTTTGAGTAATAGCATCCGCGGTTCCTTTATACCAGTTAGCACCTTCTTCTGTTTGTCTTGGGGCTAACGAAGTTAAAAGTGAGTGAACACCATTTAAGCCCCACTTCTCACCATTGCCTACATAGGCATCAAGATCAGTGGATTCATATTGTGTTAAAACACCAACGGTATTGATTCCACTATTAGCGCAGTTGCTAAGTGGAAAATCGATAATGCGATATTTTGCTGCGAAAGATACGGCAGGTTTAGCAGTTTTCTTTGTTAAAGCTTCTAGTCTAGTACCTTTACCACCAGCAAGAATCATGGCTACTACTTTTTTAGACATAGTTAATTCTCCTTTTGCCTATCTTATTATAGCAAGCACACGCGTATATGGGTAAGGAAAAGAAAAGTCTTTTTGAAATGTTTATCAAGTTATATGATATTTACCATGAAAGTTAGAGTTTCCGCCTGGCGTTTAATAGGAATATTACTTATCGTCATCCTTATCGGTGCAGGAATTACTTTTGGTTTTACTTTTAGTGAATTCCTTAAGCCAATTACTGAATGGACCTGGCATCCATACGCGATTATTTCCGTTTGGTTAGTTATCTCAATTGCTCTTGTTGTAGCCGCAATACTTGGCTCTTATTACGAAGTTGAAAAGAGTTATGTGATTGTTCATAAAGGACATCAAAAACTCCAATATAATTACAGCGATGTAGTTTATATTGACGAAGAACAATCTGTGAAAAGAAAAATGGTTTGTTTCTATACCAGACAAGGACATTGTAGATACTTAATGTTTGATAAAAAGGGAATTCTTTACAAAGTGATGATTGCAAATTGTAAAAATAGAATCAGTAAAGAAGAGTTCAAATCAAGGTATCCGCAGGTTAAATTATAAATCGATTAAAACTAACGATGAGTTCTAGGAAAAATCCTGGAACTTTTCTTTTGAAAAATATTTTATAAATCCTTGTTGCAACAATCTTTACCTTGTGGTAAGATTTTCAAAGTGAATTAGGAGGACTACGATATGTCAAGAGTATGCCCAGTTACAGGAAAAGGACCAGTTAGCGGTAACAACCGTTCTCACTCATTAAGAGCTACAAGACGTAGATGGAACTGCAATCTCCAAACCAGAACTGTTGTGGTCGATGGAAAAGAAATGCGCGTTCGCATGTCCACCAGAGCCTATCGCAGTCTCAATAAACAATATAAAGAGAGATAAGGATTATTCCTGTAAATAAAAAAGCAACCGATTGACGGTTGTTTTTTTGTTACTTATTTAAGGCAATTGCGATTACCACTAAGCAATACAAGATCTGATTAATAGGTAATAACAATGTCATTAACCATTCAGTGAATGCTACAAGAATGAATTTAGGTCTTATGTACTTCTCATTTCCGTTTTCATCCACTGCTACTTTCATTTTGATATTGAATGATAGCCTTGGGTTCATCACAAACACGAAGTTAATTAGTCCAACAACAAAGCACAAGACCATGACCACGATTGGGAATGGATTCTTATTGATTTGATAAACGTTAAATGATGTAAGTCCTAACGCCATAGGTGTAAAGAATGAACACACAAATAAAACCACCATTACTACGAAATGGAACTTCAATAACTTTAAAGGTGTGAAATTAATCCCTAATACTAATATGGAATATAATATGCCAGCGATTGTCGCGGCAATGAGATAACCATTTAATTGATAATAAGCTAATCCAAGAGCAAACAAGCTCATCGACATAAACATCGATAAAACTAAAGCAACATTACCTAAAAGGTTGTCAGCGAATTTGCCTTCAAAATTAAGTTCATAAGGAAAATAATTTAAGACTTCATACTTATTGTTAAATCTTCTTTTGTAATTAAAGGAAGATAAAAAGTAATAGGCAATAAAAAGGAGAATTGATCCAGCGGCCAAACCGATGAACCAAGCGTAATGAACATTAGGCATTCTTTAATCCTTCAATACGTTCTTTAACGTCTTCTTTTCCAAATAAATAAGATCCAGCAACAACAACATCCACACCGTTATCAGCGCAGAGTCTGCCAGTTTCTTGATTGATACCGCCATCAACTTCGATTAAGCAATCATATCCTTTCGCATCAATCTCATCTCTAAGATATTTGATTTTTGCTAAGGCATCATACATAAATGATTGACCACCAAAGCCTGGTTCAACAGACATAACTAAAACTAAATCTAATTCTGGTAAGAGTTTATCTAAGACTTTAACATCAGTTTTTGGTTTAATTGATAAGCCTGCTTTACCGCCATTACGATGAATAATATCAACGACTTCCTTAATCTCTTTTTCATTTTTACAAGCTTCATAATGGAAGGTTAAATAATTAGCACCGCTTTTCACGAATTCTTCAGCGTATTTTAGAGGTTCAGAAATCATGATGTGAACATCGTTTACCATATGGTGTGAATGAGCAATACATTTTAAAACTGGAATACCAAAAGAAATATTTGGAACAAAATGTCCATCCATAACATCGAAGTGGAGCCATTCTGCGCCAGCCTTCTCAACTGTCTCTATTTCTTGTTTTAAATGATTGAAATCAGCACTCAAAATTGAGGGAGCAACAATAATTCTTTTCATCTTTCGTACCTCTTAGTTCTATATATACTTTGTTCAGATAATTTTAGATAACATTCATAGGCAATTTTTGGATATGTTCCGTTCTCAAATTGTTCCTTAACTAAGCATTTATTCTCAGTAATATGAAGGCAGTTTGAGAAGTAACATTTTGTGTATAAACCTGTAAATCCTGGGAAAAACTGCGCTAAATCTTCCTTATATAGGTCTAATTCTAAGGAAGAAAAACCAGGAGTGTCGGCGATATATCCACCTTCATATGGAAGCAAGATGACTTCTTTGGTTTGGTGTTTGCCACGACCTAAGGCATTAGAGTATTCGCCAACCTTTCTTTCAAAGTCCTTATCAATGGAATTAATTAAAGAAGATTTACCAACACCACTTTGTCCAATTAAACAAGTGACGTGATTAGCAAATAGCTTTCTCACTTCTTCTAATCCTTCCATAGTTTTATTGCTTACCACATAGGTATCAATATTCATCATTTTAAAAGTTTTAATGATCTCATCAATGAGAGTTTTATCTTCTTCTTTATCGGATTTTGTAAGGATGATTTTCGCATTGATGTTATTCATATTTGCATAGGTTAAATATTTGAACGCTAGCAAATAGGAGAATTCCGGTTCTTTTAATGACTCAACAATGAGCATTTGATCGATGTTAGCAATAGGAGGACGTTTTAAATAACTAACCCTGTCATAGACTTGTTGAATAACGAATTGATTTTCGCTAATTTCCACATCGTCACCGACTGTTGGTTTAACACCTCTATTTCTAAATAATCCCCTAGCAGGAGCATTATAAATTACTCCATCGACATCGATAGAATAAACGCCACAACTAGATGAAACAATACGACCTCTCATTATTTAAAACCAAATAATCTTCTAAAGAAACTCTTCTTTTCCTTCAATCCTTTTTCGCCTTTAAGAGCCACTAAGTCATCATGTAATTCTTTAGCGGTCGCATAGCGTTCTTTAGGATTCTTTTTCACGCATTTAAAAATGATGCGTTCAATTTCTTTTGGACAGTTAGGAAGATACTTCTTTGGTGAAGGGAATTTCTCCTTAACATGGCTTACCGCAATATCAATCGCGGAATTCTTAATATATGGAACATGTCCTGTAATAAGTTCAAAGAAAGTAACACCTGCACTATAAATATCGGATTGTCCAGTTGCAGGTTTTCCAGAAGTAATTTCTGGGGCTAAATAATGGACGGAGCCCACTATTTCGCTATCTTTACTAGTAATCTGTGAAGTGGCATCAGTTTGAGCGATACCAAAGTCACCTAATTTAATTGTGCCATCACCCATGACATATAAGTTATCTGGTTTTACGTCACGGTGGACAATGCCGTGTGAGTGCGCATAATCAAGCGCGGATGCTAATTGAATCATGTAATCCACTGCTTCTTCAATTGGAACAGAAGAACGGAAGTCTAAAACTTGTTTTAAGTTTTGACCTTTAATGAATTCGTTAGCGATATATGGGACACCATCAACTGTGCCATGATTATAAACTTTAACAATGTTAGGGTGATTCAAAGAAGCGGCGATAGTCGCTTCATTTTTAAAACGAATCAAGTTAACCGGGTTTTCCATGACATCCTTACGGATAAGTTTGATAGCAACGGTTTTCTTACCGATAATATCGTTGCCCTCATAAACTTCCGCCATACCACCATGGCCAATACGCGCAGTTACACGATATCGGTTATCAACAAGGGAACCAATTTTAAGTGGCATTATTCTTGAGCCTCCCAAATCGCTACTGCGATATTGTCTGATCCACCATTCGCGTTAGCTAAAGAAACAAGTTCATTAACTTTTTGATCTGGTGTATCGCTGCCTTTCATAATAGTGAGAAGATCCTTATAAGGAACGTTATTATATAAACCATCACTACAAACGAGAATGGTGTCGCCTAAATAAGGACGGACTTTAATATCCAAATCTAAACTTGGATAGATACCTAAAGCATTCATTAAAACGTGACGCTTTGGATGTGTTTCAATTTCTTCTTTGGTGATTTCACCCATACGATAGAGATATTGAACATAGGTTTGATCTTCTGTGATTTGCTCTAAGTTTCTATTTCTATAAGAATAGGCTCTAGAGTCACCAGCTTGAGCAACCACCATATAATCATTAATGATTAACACTAATGTAATTGTGGTACCCATACCTTGATATTTTTGGTTATGGCTGGCTTGAGAGAAAATCTCAGAATTGGCTTTTCTAATAACATTGCTAACCCAGTTCTTTGCGAAGAATTTGCTAGCAAATCTATCTTTTTCTTGGAAAGCTTGAGTGATAACTTCAATCGCGGTTGTGGATGCTAAATCGCCTTTATTGGCTCCACCCATACCATCACAAACAACGAGTAAAATATTGCCTCTACTATTTGTTAAGGCACACACTCTATCTTCGTTGTTCATACGAACTTTACCGATATCAGTCTTTGTGGCGTAACGCCCATATAAGTACTTCTTTGGTGTCATAAGTTTCCCTCACTTTTCGCTTTTAATTGTCCACAAGCAGCGTCGATGTCGCTGCCGAATTCTTTTCTAATTGTCGCTGTCACTCCACCTTTGGTTAGATAATCAAGGAAGGCGTGAACGCGGTTTCCACTGCTTCGCTTATAATCATTCTTATTAGTTTCGTTATATGGAATTAAATTCACATAACCCATTGTTCCTTTAATAAGTTTGATTAATTGCTCTGCGTGTTCTTTTGTATCATTAATACCTTCTAATAGAAGGTACTCATAAGTAACTCTTCTTCCGCTGACTTGTTCATATTCCTTAACTGCGGGCATAAGAACTTCAAGTGGATATGCTTTATTAATTTTCATGAGTTGATTTCTTAACTCGTTATTTGGCGCATGTAATGAGATGGCTAAGTTTGTTTGTAGTCCTTCTCGGGCGTATTTTCTAATACCTTCGATTAAGCCACATGTTGAGACGGTGATATGTCTAGCACCAATAGCCAATCCCTTTTGAGCGTTAACGATACGGATGAAGTCCATCACATTATCGTAGTTATCGAATGGCTCGCCTGTGCCCATTACAACAACGTGTGTTACATGCATGCCTTTGCCTTCCTCACGAAGAAGGTCATTAATTATCATTACTTGCCCAGTCATTTCTTCTGGCTTAAGGTTTCTTTGTTTTCCTAAGATACCAGAGGAGCAAAATGAACAAGCCATATTACAACCAACTTGGCTAGATACACATACAGCGCATCCGTAGTTGTAACGCATAAGCACGCATTCGACTTTCATGTGATCTTCTAATTCTAGAAGAAGTTTAATTGTGCCATCACTACTAACTTGTTTCTTATAAATAGTAGGAAGTGTGAGGCAATATTTCTCTTTTAAAACTTCACGGAATTTCAAAGAAATATCGGTCATTTCATCGAATGAACGAGCGTTCTTTTCATATAGCCAAGTGTATAATTGAATCGCGCGGTAAGGTTTTTGGCCTTCTTGCACCATCAACTCTTGGAGTTTTTTCATTTCCATTCCGTAAAGATTAATCATGAGATTCCTCTTTTCTTAAAATGGCAAAATACAAAATTGATTTATAAGGATCAAATGTAAATAATTGTTTTTCGTTTACAAAAGTAAAGTTCTTGTTTTCATTTAAGAATTCACGAACCACACGCTTGGTTTCGTTCTTACAAAGTGTAGGAACAAAATACACTAAGTTACCGCCAACTTCGACTTGTTTAGAAGCTTCTAAAATGCTCTCTTTTTCGATTTGGATAAATTTATCTAAATCTTCTTGTTTGCATCTCAAGAAATATTCAGGAGAATCAATCAAAGATTGGAACTCACTATTTTCTGGAGAAACAAACATTGTATGTACTGGTTTAGAAATACATGTAAGCATCGCAGTGTGTGGGCATTCATATAAAGATAAACCTTCGAGATGATATCTCTTCTTAAGGTTTTCTGCTTCCACAAGTGTGGATTGGTTATTACATAAAACATCCGCTTTAAAGAATGGACCTAAAATAGCATAGAGTTCTTTTAAGATATGATTTGAACAGCCATTATAAATGGCAATACCACGAAGTGGATCAATATCCAAATCTTCACACATGAATTTATATCCTAAAGGATAAGCAAAAGCATCACCATGTCTAACGGCTTGATGACCTTTAAGATTAATGTTTTCTTCTTGTGCCTTAGCGACATGAGCAATCTCAGAAGGCACTAAGTCTTTATATTTATTGAAAAATTCTTCATCACTAATGTGATAAGTATTAATTCTTAAAACTGAATTAAGGTTTCTGCTTGATAAAGCACGGAATTGCTTTTTCGCTAAGAAAGGACCACAGTTCTTTTCCCATAAATTAACAATCCACATTGGTAAATTGTATCTAAGGGAATTAAATCTTTTAGAACCATATTCAACATCTTCAGGAATTAAAGCCTTTGGATCATTAAATGACGTGATGAATTCTTTAACTCCTTCAAGTTTGGATTCACTTGAAACATAGGCATTGAAAGATTCTTCATCGAACTTTTTCGCAAATAAATGATTAGCAAGGCCTAAAGAAAGTACATTAAAAGAGTCATCAGAGATATCAGGGTATTTTCTAACCGCTAATTCTTTAAAGACATAATAATGTCTTAAGGCACAGCCAACTACTGCTGAGACTTCATTTTTAATGGAGTCATTTTCTTCTTTCTTAAAAGCCACTTTAGTCGCGGTTCTAAAAGAAAGGTTGTTGTTTATAACATCATTTAAAATTTTTGATGCGTATTCAAAACGTCCCATAAACTATTTATCGTTTAATCCTTCAAAAATATCACCAGTGAAGATTTGGTCTTCGCCTTCACCTTCTTCAATGTCTTCTGGATATTCATCACCTTCAACATCGACAAGGTTTTCTTCACTTAAGAATCTTGGATAATTGTCGTTAATCTTTTGATATCTATCGTCTTGTGAATAATAACGGAATTCAACTGTCACATGGATGGCAACTTCACCAATACCGTGCATCATTAATTGCGCCATTTGATCTTGTAAGACGGAAACTTTCTTTGGAGCGTGGACATCAATTAAGATATTCCAAGAAGTTTGTTCTGTACCTTTATGAAAAACCATTGCTTCAGGAGCAATAAAAATAACATCGTCTTCGCTAACTTCATAAAGCTTAGCCACAAGAGGTGTTAAATCTCTAGATATTTGTCCGACCACAAATTGGTCTAAACCGTAAATTGTAATAGTAATCATTGTATAGTCCTCGCGAATTATTATAATGCAAGACTATACATTTTTATACTAAAAATTGTATGGATCTATATTTATAGAGAGATGAAATTGACTCTTAGTTGAATAAAGTGAGATGGCTTTTTTGAGTATCTCTCTCGCTAGTTTTTGATCTTTGTATTTGATAAGTGCGGTTCTTAAATAGTTACTACCTTCAAATGGAACATAAGGAATTGTCGGACCTAATATTTGTCCATTATCACCAAACTCGTGATTTAAGAACTCGATTAAAGAGACCATGCCTTCTATGACATGTTCTTCATTCTTTCCAGCAACAGTTACACTCGCTAAATAAGAGTATGGAGGATAGGACTGAAGCCTACGGAATTCCATCTCTTTACGGTAGAACAATTCGTAGTTCTGACGCGCGGACATTGTAATCGCGTAATTGTTAGGCATGTAGGTTTGAATTATCGCAATACCTTTCTTATCTTTACGTCCACTTCTACCCACTGCTTGAGTAATGAGTTGGAACGCTCTTTCATTTGATCTATAGGCAGGCATAGATAAACCAATATCCGCTAAAACGACACCGACTAAAGTGACATCGGC
>JAEEGF011941929.1_pt1 | contig 10566 bp, 14 predicted proteins | sample 9134171 | NCBI WGS metagenome assembly JAEEGF01 (sample SAMN16246542, study PRJNA631951) | gut metagenome | biome: gut microbiome; feature: rumen; material: AP-attached | host: Bos | place: Iran: Karaj | collected 2018-10 | reverse complement strand
CACCGACATCGTGGGGAAGGAGAGATACCCGTTCAAGGCACACACCGTCCCTCGGTCTGTACGATAGCTGTTGCCATAGCAGTTCGTGAACTCTATCCCCTCCCGGGCTGCCTTCCTCAGGTTGGGCATCACCTTCAGGAACATGCTCCCGCAACTCTCCAACAATATCACCACCACATTCGGGCGCTGTGTCTTCAACAACGTGTCTCCTGCCACACTCCCATTGTCATACAACCCCTCCGTCAGCTGTTTCAGTTCCCCTGCATCATAGAAGTCATACACCACATTGTCACTCGACGTACTCTCCAGCGACGCAAAGAAACTGAACACCGGGTTCACCGCCGAATGGTTCAAAAACTGGTCCTGTGAGAAATACACCTGTCCGATATTCGTTGTCGACTCATCCAGTCCTCCCCTGATCCCAATCACCATCAGCGGTATGCACAAGAAATAAAACACCGTACTCCTCGTCTTCCCCGCCACATTATATCGTCCTTTATTCCCCGCCACAGAGTATTGTCCTGCAACTCCTTGTACTCCTTGAACTCCTTGTACTCCTTTATATATCCTATACAATACCCATGCCCCCGCAACAATCACCATGATCCTCACCGCCATATACCCGCCAGACACACTCGCCTTCGCCTCTGCCGGAGTCTCTAAATACTGCAGACAGCTCGCATCCAACTTAAATCCCCAAAACGGATATAGGCTCGTATCCGCTGTAAATGCCAGCATCATCGCAATCGCGATTACCCCATAATACGCCTTCATCACCGTCTCCAGCACCCTCGATGGCCACCACACACTCACCATCGTCACCAAAAACGGCACTGCCACGACATACAGTCCTGTCGACAGGTCCAGTCCTATGCCATGCCTTACGACATCCCACACATCACCCACGCCAAACGCATGTCCTTCATAGTTCGCCACCATGAACACCACCTTCGCTATCACAAATACCACTATCGTGATAACGTACACCTTCCCCAAATATATCAACCTCTCTCTCATCTACTTCTGCATTTCGTGCAGCTTCTTGTAGTACCCGTCCTTCGCCAGCAGCTCCTCATGACTTCCCCGTTCCACGATCTCCCCCTCGTGCAGTACCAAAATCTCGTCTGCATGCTTGATTGTGCTCAATCTGTGTGCAATCGCCACGGTAGTCCTCGTCTTCATGAGCCTCTCCAGTGCATCCTGTACCAGCCTTTCACTCTCCGTATCAAGCGCCGATGTCGCCTCGTCCAGGATCAATATCGGTGGGTTCTTCAGGATCGCCCTCGCGATACTCACGCGCTGTCGCTGTCCGCCACTCAGTCTGCCACCCCTGTCTCCGATATTCGTGTCAAATCCCTGTTCACTCTGCATGATAAACTCATACGCGTTCGCAATCTTCGCTGCCTCCTCAATCTGTTCCTGTGTGGCATGCTCCACACCGAATGCGATATTATTCCTAAACGAATCATTAAACAGGATTGCCTCCTGGTTCACATTCCCTATCAACTGTCTCAGGTCGTGAATTCCCAGTTCCTTCACGTTTATCCCGTCTATCAGCACCTCTCCCTCCATCACATCATAATACCTCGGTATCAGGTCCACCAGTGTCGATTTTCCCGATCCGCTCTGTCCCACGATCGCCACCGTCTTCCCCTTCGGTATCACCAAATTAATGTCCTTTAGGACATAATCTTGGTATTGTCCTGCAACTCCTTGAACTCCTTGTCTCCCTGTCTCCTTATATGCGAAGCTTACATGCCTGAACTCAATCTCATGTTCGAAACTTTCTATGTGCTTTGGATGTTCCGCCTCTTTTATCGTATTCTCCGCCATCAATATCTTGTCTATGCGTTCCATCGACGCCAGACCCTTCGGTATACTGTACCCAGCCTTCGAAAAGTCCTTCAGCGGGTTGATAATCGAGTACAGCATCACCATATAATAAATAAAGATCGGTCCCGACAACGTGTGGTTGTTCAGGACCAGTACCCCGCCAAACCACAACACAATCACAATCAGTATCGTGCCCAAAAATTCTGACATCGGGTGTGCCAGTACCTGTCTGCTCAGCACCCGCATCAGGTTGGTTCGATAGGCCGAGTTCACCGCGTCAAACCGCTTGTTCATCTTCTCCTCCGCAATAAACGCCTTGATGATCCTCAGACCACCCAATGTCTCCTCCACCTGACTCATCGTATCGCTCCACAACGCCTGGGCCTTGATCGACTGTGCCTTCAGTTTTCGGCCCACCCAACCCATAAACCAACCCATGATGGGCACGATGGCCAGGGTAAACAACGTCAGCTCCCAAGAGATGAACAACAGGGCTGCAAAATAACTGACAATCAGGATAGGATTCTTAAACAGCATCTCCAGACTGGCCATGATGGAGTGTTCCACCTCATCCACGTCACCGCTCATCCTCGCAATGATATCCCCCTTCCTTTCCTCAGAGAAGAAACCCAACGGCAGCGACGTGATCTTCTGGTAAATCTGGTTGCGCATGTCTCTCACCACACCTGTCCGGATAGGCAGCACAGACACCGCAGCCAGGAAATACGCCCCGGTCTTCAGGGCCGTCATCACTGCCAGGAACACGCCGATCAACAACAGCGTGGTCGTCTGTCCCCACTTCGCAATCATACTGTTCACGTAGTAGTTCATATTGTTCATCAGCACCTCCTGCGCATGCCCCCAGTCCCAAGCCATCACGCTGGTTGCCGTAGCAGCATCACTCGTCTGGAACAATATCTGCAAGATCGGTATCAGCGCCGCAAACGAAAATATATTCAGCACCGCCGACAGCACATTAAACCCCACGCTCATCACCAGGTACTTCCTGTACCTCGGCACAAACCTCCTCAACACGCTCAAAAACTCCTTCATATTTTTTATTCTACGGATTATTGGATTTTGGGATGATTCCTTTTGTCCCTAAATCCTTAGACTTTGTATATTTGTTTACAACAGGATAGATATTGTCTCGGATATTATCGGTATTGAAATTGACGACATAGCCAAGCTCACAGTTCATCAAACGGAGATAAGTATAGAGCTGCTTCTCGAAGACTGGCCTAAAATCTATTACAGACTTCAACTCCAAGATGATTTTATTATCAACAATCAAGTCCAGCCGCAGATCAGGGCAAATGAGTTCTCCCTTATAGTACACAGGCACTTCCACCTGGTTCCTGACTTCAAACCCATTCATCCTCAGTTCTTTGATCATTGCCTTCTCATAGATACTCTCTAGTAGCCCGGGGCCTAACTGATTATAGACCTCGTAGATGCATCCTATGATTCTATATGTATAATCTCTATCCATTTTTTTGTTTATTCTACGGATTTTAGGATTTTGGGATTTTTCTTCTTCATCCGTTCCTTTAGGAACTAATCCTTTTTCCTAGCTATATAAAATCCTTAAATCCTTTAATCCGTAGACTATATATTCTTTCCCAATAGCGTAGCACTTGTGCTACCTATGATCTTCACCATGACTTTCTCCCCAATGTGATGCTCCCCCTTCGGAAACACCACCATCTTGTTCTGTTCAGTCCTTCCGCAGAGCTGCTCCCTGCTCCTCTTCGAGAACCCCTCTACCAACACTTCGAAGGTCTTCCCCTCGTCCATTTTGTTTCTCTCCGCAGAAATCTCCGTCTGCAGCGCAATCAGCTCATTCAGTCTCCTGATCTTCACCTCCTCCGCCACATCGTCCGGCAGGTGTTTTGACGCATATGTCCCCGGCCTCTCCGAGTACTTGAACATAAACGCCGAGTCATACCCCACCTCTCGCATCAATTGTAAACTCATTTGGTGGTCCTCCTCCGTCTCTGAGTGATACCCCACAAAGATATCCGTCGAAAGCCCGCAGTCCGGCACGATCCTCCTGATCGCCGCCACTCGGTCCAGGTACCACTCCCTCGTATACTTCCTGTTCATCAGTCCCAGGATCCTGTCACTTCCGCTCTGCACCGGCAGATGAATATGCTTGCACACATTCGGCACCTCCGCAATCACCCTCAGCGTCTCGTCGCTCATATCCTTCGGATGACTCGTCGTAAACCTCACTCTCATCTCTCCCGCTTCTTCCGCTACCATCCTCAACAGCTGAGGAAATTTTATTTCCTCCTCAATCTGTGCAATCCGTTCAATCCGTTGTCCTTCTTCCTGCGCTCCTGTCTCAATCTGTGCAATCTGCGCAATCTGTGGTTCTTTTTCTCTAATTCTCGTAATTCTTGATCTGTACGAATTGACGTTTTGCCCTAACAACGTGATCTCCTTGTACCCCTTCTCCCTCAGGTCTCTCACCTCCCTGAGTATACTCTCCACGTCCCTGCTCCTCTCTCTTCCTCTCGTGTACGGTACGATGCAATAATGACAAAAATTATTGCACCCCCTCATAATACTCACGAATCCCCCGATCTTATGTCCCAGTCCGATCCGCTGTGGCACCACATCCCTGTACGTCTCCGACGTGGACAACTCGATGTTCATCGCCTTATGTCCCAGTTCCGCCTGTGCCACCAGGTCCGGCAGACTCAGATACGCGTCCGGTCCCGCCACCAGATCACAGTGCCACTTCTCCATCAGTTCCTCCTTCACCCTTTCCGCCATACATCCCAGCACTCCAATTATCAGCGGATTCTGGCTCCTCTCTTTCCCCTCCTGAGTAGGCGATTGCGTCTTCATGGAGCAATCTTCTGCTGGGGTGGTCTGATCTGCCTCTTGGCTAATCCGTTTAATTCGTGTAATTCGTTGTTTTTTTATATTACTCAGCGCCGCAAGGCGATGATAAATCTTCTGTTCCGCATTGTCTCGGACACTGCACGTGTTCAAAAACACGGCGTCAGCCTCTTCCAGCTTGTCCGTTGTCTCGTACCCGGCCATTTGCATCACGCTGGCCACTACCTCCGAGTCTGCCACGTTCATCTGGCACCCGTATGTTTCTATGTATAACTTCTTCATTTCGGCGGCAAAATTAAGAAAAAACACACGAATTAACAAAACTTTATTCGTTTTTTATGTATAATTCATTTATTTTTCGTACCTTTGCACGCGTTTTTATGGGTGTGATGATTGAATCAGATCAGTCAAATGTGATCTCCGAGACCAGCGACAACATGCTAAGGCCTTGCGCCGGAGGCATGCCGGAAAGCCTCAAAAACGAGCCTTTCGACCCCTCTGCATGGTACATCGCACAGGTCAAACGGCACAACGAACTCGTGTGCCGGAAGATCCTCAACTCCCCCGATCGTTTCCCCTACAAAGTCGAGGCCTACGTGGCCGCCCAGCAGGAGCTCGTTTATCGCGCCAACCGCACACGCCACGTCAAGGAGCGTGTCGTCATCACTGGCAAGATCTTCATCCGCGTGGAACCCCACAACCGTCAGGACGTACTCAAACAGTGCCTCCTGCTCTCCCGTTACGTCAAAGACCCCTCTGCCTCTCCCACTGCCAGTGGCTTCACCCCCTTTGCCCGGGTGCCCGACTGGGAGATCCAGCGCCTCCGTGACATCTTCACTCTCGCCGACGGTCCCGTCGAATACACCGACACCCTTCCCCGTCCCAACGACAAGATCCAGGTCCTCACCGGACCCCTCCACGGCCTCCGTGGTACCATCACCACCGTCTCCGGCCGCAAGCACGCCACCGTCCTTTTGGACTCATTGGGTGTATTTACCTTCACTCTCCCCATTTCGGATTTAGGAAAACTTCCTGAATAATCACTCATCGCGTGTCCCGCGATACCAAAACGGAAGAAAACCGTCGGTTTCTGCGGTTTTCTGTGTTAAGCCCCTTTATTTGAAGAAAGGGGTTTGGGGAATGTAGAATTTTCTTTGGTTCGTTTCTTTTTGAAAAGAAGATGAACAAATACATTTCTTTCCTTCTTTCTTTTATAAAGAAAGTAAGATAAAAACTTGCATATTTCATTTTTTTTCCCTACCTTTGCCCCCAAAATAGGAAAGTTATGACAACAACAGTTAAATCACGGCATACAGCCGACAACTATTGGAACATCATTAAGCATCTTAGTCCAGATGCTAAGATTGACCTTATTACGATGTTGACACAATCGTTGAAGAAGACTTCTCCTAATCATGTGTCAGCAAAGAAGTATTATGGTATTTGGGGCGATGATGGGATGTCTGACAACGAGTTTATTGACGAACTGAAGTCATTTCGTGGTAAAGGCTCAAGATGGGAGCTGAACTTTCTATGCAGAAAGATGGAATAGACCGTTCGAAGCAACTTAATGAGTTTCTTTCAGATATACAAATTTTGCCGATTAACGATGCAATAGATATAGCAGCACACGAAAAAGTACGATTGCGTTTGGCAGGAACCCCGTGTGATGATAACTTCGATCTTTTGATTGCTTGTACGGCAATAGCCAATGATATGATATGTGTCACAGATAACACAAAAGATTTCCATCGTTTCCAAGACATCCGCCTTGAAAATTGGATAAATAGATAAAGTCTCATAGATGTGTTAGCCTCAGGCTGCTTTATTAATTGGGGTTTCACCCCATACCCCAATGTTTCCAATGGTTTAGATTATATAAGGTATACCCCTTTCAGGCTTTCTCCATGCGCCAGCCGATAAAACTCCATCGCGTGTCCCTCTTTGGACTGCCTGTCGCGATAAAAAACTCATCGCGTGTCCCGCGATACTAAAACGGAGGAAAATCGACGGCGCGCTGCGATTTTACGTGTTGCATCCTCTCCATATAGGGAGAGGCCTTGGTGAGGGTGGATGTCTTTTTGCTACTTTTTCTGCGCCAGAAAAAGTAAGACTATTTGCATTATTTCTTAAATAATAATAGATAAGAATGAAACAATTACTTATAACAATGCTTCTACTCCTTGGAGCAGGATCAGCAGATCTTTCTGCTCAAACCACATGGTCTACAGTCTCTGATGACCAATACAAGTCAGACATTCGTCAGAAACTCTCTATCGATACGACATTACCCGACTACTCTGTTTATAAGGTCGATCCTCAGGTAATGGGCCCCCGCCTGGCTTCGATCCTCCAAGAACTCGGTGCCAAATACAAACGTTCTGACTACCTCAGCACCCTTTCTATGATCCAGGCCGGCCAGATCGATGGCCTTGACTACTGCACGATAGAGAAACTGGGCCTTGTCAATGTCACGAAGTCCGGTAACACCATTACCATCCGCTTCAAGACCACTTTGGCCAAGAACCCTCTTGACCTCAAAAAGTCCGACCTCATCCTCACCTTCATCGATGGCGTCTCAGAAAACAAACAGGTCAACGCCCTCTTCTCCAACATCTGCAACTATATGAAGTAATTACCCTATAATAGGCAGGAATTTACTTTTTTGCAAATTTATTTGCAGAATTGAAAAGAAATGCTTAACTTTGCACCGTCAAATTTAAATAGGTGTATGGAAATTGCCAATAAGGAGCTCTTAGATGACTTCGTTCAGTTACATGCCAACGCAGTCAAACCATTGAACAAATGGGTTGAAGATGTGAAGGCGGCTCATTGGACAAGTCACGCTGATTTGAAGCAGATGTTCCCTTCGGCAGACTACGTGAAGAATGGCCGCTATGTGTTCAATATTGGAGGAAATAACTTCCGAGTTGTGGCTGTGGTCATTTTTATAGGTGGTATGATGAACATCCGTTTCGTAGGAACTCATGCCGAATATGACAAGATAGATTGTGCAACAATATAATTAAGGAGGACATTATATGGAGAAGTTGACAACCCGTGAACAGTACGATGAGGTAAAGGCAAGAGTCGAGCAAATCATCGCCGAAGCAACCCAGAAAGGGATGCTTGAACCCGATATGGACAATGCATATACTCGGGAGATTTCCCGGTTGAGTCAGCAGATGGCAGCATTTGAAGACGAATACTTGAATATTCTCCCCCTTCGTCAGAAGTCACCCCTTATCTCAACGATAGAGGACTACTTCTATGCCCATGGCATGAAGCAGAAGGATGGAGCCAAGCTGCTGGGAATCAATGAATCCCAGTTCAGTCAGATTATGAGTGGCCGCAGACGCATCTCCATGTCCTTTGCCAAGCGCCTCCACTCCAAGCTCGGCATCAATGCCGACCTCATCCTTGAATACGCATAGTCAATACATCAAAATATACCGTTTACGGTTCTCATAACAATGGATAAAGACGTTATTAATCTGATAAAGGACAGTGCATCTACGTTCTTGAATATTGCTCAGATGACGCAGTATCGGATGGAGTATTTGCAGAATAGGGATCGTGAAGCGAAGGAGAAGATGTACAAATACGCATTTTTGTCTGGACTCGGGATAGCGTGCCTCTTGACGATAGGAATTGCTGGATTGATTGAAAGCCATAAAGATGAGTTATAAAGAGCTTGAAGAGATAGAGAGGATATATAGCAGCTGGTCAATGATGGATAAGGTGGCTAGGCTCGCATATCTGAGGGGCGAATGGAATCGCCTTAATGAGATGGCCCGCTGTTTTGGACTCTACCTTCAAAGTAAAGGTTGTTTTGTAACTGATGAGGATCGGGCCAAGGGTTTGCATCTCGTCGAGATGTTAGATGCTGTGAAGAGTGAGGGCGAAAAGACACAAGCAGATTTCAACACTGAATGGGGGAATGAATTGCGAAAGCAAATCGCAAAGATTCTCTTCGGGTAAAGTTATTAAATTTGCTTATTCCCAACAAGTCACTAATTTATGAATACACCTATTATACCTGAATTTCAAGAACCACGTCCACTTGATGTCATGCAAGATGGTCGTGAGTTTGAAAGCCTTTTAAGTTATCAGTACCCTAATTTAAATATTGTGGACGAGATTCGTCGCAGTATGAAAGAGGTGTCTGACGCAAGAGGGGGTATACCCTGTTTGTGCTATGTTGCTAATGTAGTGAATAGTCCAAAGGGAAATTCCATCGATGGAACAGATGACCTTCCGTTCACAGAAATGGTTGCGACTGTCCCAGATCAAGTGAAAGAAGTTGATATTATCTTGGTAACTCCTGGCGGATTGGCAAATCAGGTGTATAATTTTGTCAACACCTTGAGACCCCGTTTTGATAAAGTCAATTTCATCCTTTTGAATATGGCTATGAGCGCGGGAACAATTTTCATCATGTCTGGTGACGAGATTATTATGTCAAGCCAGTCAAAATTTGGCCCAATAGATCCTCAGATTCCAAGTAAAGATGGAAGATTCATACCTGCGCAATCCATATTAGTTGCGATTGAAGATATAAAGAATAGAGGACAAAAGGCTTTACTGGCAGGGAAGAAGCCTGATTGGACCGATATCCAACTACTCAACACAATGGATCCTAGAATGGTTGGTGAGGCAATTACCGCAAGTGACTATTCTATCAAGATGACAAAGGACTTCTTGGAGAAATACAAATTCCGTAATTGGACTACTCATCTTTCAGGTAGTAGGGTGGTTACTGAAGAAGAGAGAAAGAAACGCGCAGAAGAAATTGCAAATATCCTTTGCAATCATAAGGAATGGAAAAGTCATGGTCATTATATCAATCGAGAAGTGGCTCATGATCAGTGCAAACTCGAGATAACCCATTCAGAGACTATACCTAATCTTGATAAGGCAATGCGTCGTATGTGGGCTTTGTTTTATTGGATATTTGATTCAACACCAATCAACAAGTTGTTTGTATCAGACTCTTATTGTATTATCCGTAATCGCCAAATAATTAATCCTATAGTAAAGCACCCATGAATAGTATCGAGGAAATATTAAAAGATTTTGATTTTTCCGAAGATTTTATTTCGGAGGTCACAGAGTATGATACTCCGGAGTATTTCGATAATCATATACCTACAATAGAGTATGAGGTTAGTGATGATAACTCATATTTTAGTAACTCTGCTATTGTGGGAGTGAATTGTTAGAACGTATTGTAAGCCATCATTTTAGCGTAAGGTCATTCAAAATATAATATCTACCTTTGTCGCCAGATTCAAAATTCGTTTGATATGGAGACAAGAGAGTATTTCGAAAAAGTAGTAAGCAGCCAATTCTGCGGAATTGCAAGAAAAGATATAATGACATATCTTAATGTCTTATCAATGAAAGCAATCAGGGGTTTCACACCCCATACCCCGTGGTGTTTAAGCATGGCATAGATTATTAAGGTATAGTTACGAAAAAATCCCTAACGCGTCTCACGACGAGCCTGGGATAGTGCTTATGATATACAATCTTCATTTAGCGGAGATGCTTAAAATAGTCGCGGTACTCTTGACATGAGAAGGAGGGACAGGCTTTGTGGACGCCTTCGAGTTCGCAGTGGCCCACGATCTCTGCATCGGGGTAATCGACTCTCAGACTTCGGAGCAGGGCAATAAGTGATGCACGCTGAGCAGGAGTGCGAGTATCGGCAGCGCGGCCACGGTCATCGAGACCGCCTTCGTAACAAATACCAATCGAATGGGCATTGTAATGACGGGCATGGGCTCCGATCATTTCCTCGGGACGACCGATGTGGAGCTGTCCATCACGGGTAATGTAGTAGTGGTAGCCACAGCCGTTCCAGCCTTTGGCACGGTGCAT
>JAEEGF011775314.1_pt1 | contig 10566 bp, 9 predicted proteins | sample 9134171 | NCBI WGS metagenome assembly JAEEGF01 (sample SAMN16246542, study PRJNA631951) | gut metagenome | biome: gut microbiome; feature: rumen; material: AP-attached | host: Bos | place: Iran: Karaj | collected 2018-10 | reverse complement strand
GGTGTCGCCATCAAAGATCCGGGCTGTTGCAGGAAAACATTTGAAAACTATTTCGAGATTTGGGATTGTATCTTGAGATAATATTTGAGGGCGAGTGCGGAGCTACAAGTCCGGGCGCGCAGACTGTTCTGCCGCCGGTGCTTAATGAGTTCGACCGTAAGGGAAGAACGAATTTAGCATCCGCTGCGCAGCCACGGGAAGAAACGCAAAGCGTTTCGACCATGTCGAACACATAGTGTTCGACGTCGGCGGCTCCGCCGCAACGACGAGCAAAGTGGGAACGGTCAAGCGGCAGATATGCATTTTCCTTGCTTAGAGAGCCCCAATGATTTATGATTAAAAAAGGTTGTACAATCTCTGTGTATAAGGAGCGCACTATGTTAAACGGGAAACAGTTAACCACCTTGTTCTGCTCGGGGATCTGCTACGCACTGACTCTGTATTCGTTCCTGCGAATGGATTCCTGGATCTTTCTGATCTGCTTTATCCTCCACAGCATCTTCCTGATGCTCTTCGCCATCTTCTGCTACACCTCACCCAAAGCCGAGGACAACGGTGAGACCGAAGAACTGACGGAACGCATCGTTAACATCAAGAGCGAATGGAAAGAAGAAAGCGAGCAGCTTAAATCAAAACTTTCCGAAAAGGATCAGCTCATTGAGGATCTGCAAAGATCCGAGGATACCTTAAAACAACAGACCGAGGAACTCACCGAAAAGGTCCGGGAGCTGGATCTGGAACTTGCATCCAAGGAACAGAGCGTTCGGGAAGCTTCTTCCGAGAACTCCTCTTCCATCCTGCCGGAATTTCTGCCGAAGCCCTCTGCCAGCACCACCGTCAACATCATCGATGTTGCAAAGAGCGTTGCCAAAGAGTTCTTCGACGATGCGGCCAAAGCAGGTCTGACCATCACCATTTCCTCTTCGGATGAGGCCCTTCTTGTGAAGGCGGATCAAAACATGCTGCGGATCCTGTTCCGTAACATCGTGGACAACTCCATCAAATATATGAACCGTCACGGAAGTCTGATCATCACCATTTCCAATGTTGCGGACGAGATCTTCGTGGTCTGCAAGGATACGGGCGAAGGTCTTCCGGAAGACGAGACCAGACATATCTTTGAACTGAACTATCAGGGCAGCAACCGCATCAGCGGCAACGGCCTTGGCTTATACCAGGCAAAAGCCATCGTAACTTACTACGGCGGTACCATTTACGCCAAGAGCACCACCGGCAAGGGAATGGGCATCTACATTCAGCTGCCCACCACCTGAGGTTCCAGGGATATGATCCTGCAGCCCCTGCTCCCTTCGATGATCGGATCGTGGGTAGCCACAAGGAGCGTGGTCCCCTGATCGTGAATGATCTCGAAGAGTTCCCGAAGGCTTCTTGAAAAGCCCGGATCCAAATTGGCGGTAGGTTCATCTCCGATCAAAATAAGCGGATCGTTGATGATGGCCCGCGCCAATGCTACTTTTTGCATCTGACCCCCGGAGATCTCCCGGGGGTATTTTTTTAAGAGTTCCACGATCCCCAGGAGTTTTGCCACATGATGGATCTTACTGTCATTGGCAGGGGCTCCCGCCACCAGCATGGCCATGGCGATGTTCTCCCGCACGGTCTGCTCTCCGATCAATCGAAAGTCCTGGAAGATCACACCGATCTTCCTCCTGTAAAAAGGGATCTCCTTTTGGGGAATGCGGCCAATGTCCCGCTCGTTCACGTAGATCTTTCCCGCATCGGGCTTTTCGTCCAGGAGGATCATGTTGATCAGCGTGGATTTCCCGATGCCGCTCTTTCCCGTGACCACGGCAAATTCTCCCTTTTCCACATGCATGGAAAAATCGGAGAACACCACCGTATCTCCTTCTTCATATGATTTGCTCACATGCTCAAGATCGATCATTCGATAGTTTTCTCGATGGTCAGGATGTTCTTCCCGTCCTTGTGCTCGTAGGTCACCCTGTCCATCATCTCCTTTACCATAAAGATCCCAAGTCCGCCGATGGGCCGATCTTCCGCCGAAAGGGTCAGATCCGGATCTTCTTTTTCCAGAGGATTATAGGGGATCCCCTGATCAGCAAAGCTGATCCTGCAGTTCTTCGGCGTGATGTCGATCCTTACCTTTGCTTCCCCCTCTTTTCCGCCGTAAGCGTAGTGTGCGATATTCACGTAAATCTCTTCCACCGCTATGGCGATCTGGGTCTCAATATCTTCGGGCCAGCCGTTTTCCTTCAGCGCATCACGCACTTCGTTCAAAACCGTATAAAAGGTTTCGTCGCTGGCCATGAGCGTCAATTCTTTCATCGCAATCCCCCCGTGAAGACCTCACTCGATGGTCAGGATCTTCGAAAAGCCGGACATCTGGAACACCTGCATGACAGGGTCCTGGACATTGATGATGTGGAGTTTTCCTCCGTTGCTCTGTGCGGTCTTCTGGCCAAGGAGCAGTGCCCGGAGGCCGGCGGATGACATGTACCCAACCTGTGCCAGATCAAGAACGACCTCGTTGGACTTCTGGAAAGAAGTAAGGATTTTCTGCTGCAGTTCCGGTGCGGTCACGGTATCTACCTGGCCTTCTACATTCAACTGGATGGCACCCTCGCCTTTTACTTCTGTGATCGTCATGTTATATCTCCTCCTTTGCTTTCAAACAGCCGGTGATCCCTCGGACTACTCGTCCAGGATCACTTCTTCCGTTAATACCATGTTATCATCTAACACACCCACTGTCTCGCCTCCGATGACAGCATTCATGTCAAGGTAAACCTCATCGTCGAGGATGGAGGTCTCCATAAGCTGGATCAGGTGGAGACGGCTGCGTATGGGTTTGAACTGATTTAGCAGGAAATAGAGCTGCTTTTTGTCCGTATCCGAAAGAGGTGTGCGGATGAGGATGTTGACATCGTAGATGCCGCCTGCAAAGGCTTCGCTCTCCTTCATCTCCCCCCGCTCCAGATAACTTTTCACGGTATTGCTCTCGAGGATCACCGGCGTTTCTCCAAGGACGATCTCGATCACTCTGGAAATACAGCCTCTGGTACCCTTTTTGCGGTTCAGGTCATAGGCTTCCCGGACAAACTGACGCTCCGCTTCTTCCGAAAGGAAGTCCCCGGATAAGTTGATCCCCAGCCATCCGGCATAGACCTTCAGGCACTCCCGCGGACACTTGTCCGCATCCAGGAGCTGCGGCAGACGTTCGATCTCATGGTCGAGATCGTTGTATATGCTGGAAAATACGGATAAAAAGCGATGGAAAAAGCCGTTGTCTTCCCGGTACACCGCCGGGAAGGCATCCATGAACTGATCTCCTTTGACATCCACCCGAAGGTGATCGATGCTTCCTTCTCCCGCACCAAGGACTTCAATGGCAAGGTACAGGAATCTTCCGCGGATGCCATAAAGGAGCATATCCTGCTTTCCCACAAAACGAAGGGCGTTATCCCCGGAAAAGAGACGCATCTTGTCCTCTTCCGACACTTCTTCGGAAAAGAGCATGTCCTGCAGGGCATACACATTTCCGTCATTGTCATAGCCGCTATCGAAATTGGAGGCAAAGGCATACACGTAGAGTGCCATGTTTTCCTGCAGTTCCGCTGAAAAAGAAAACCGGCCCCAGCTTTGATCCTCGGTGGCACTGTCGATGACATCGACGAAGATCCTGTGGATCCATGTCTCTTCATCAAAGAACAGGCAGCCACTCTCCTCATCGATGGTCATGCCCGTCAGATATGACCGCTCCAGACGGTTTTTTCGGATGGAATAATTGATCCTCGCCATCAGCGTTATTCTCCTTCAAATGTCACCGTATCCACCCGGATCTCACCGGGATACAGAAGACAGTTGCCTGCAGGATACACATCCGCATCCTGCATCTTCGCTCCCGCAAATGATTTGGGGCGAAGGCTCAGATCGTAAACATACTCCACGCAGTCGAGCATCTCGATAGCGTGGAAGATCTCGTCGAACCGAAGGGGTTCTCCGAAGTTCTTATCGGAGGTGCAGTAATCGATCTTCTGCCGGATCACGTCTTCAATGAGCTTCCCGGCGTTTTCGAAATGCATCTTCGTGTAGACGGTGGCGGTAACGTTTACCGGCATGTACAGGGGCTGGACCAGTTCCACACGGGTGGTCAACAGTCTTCTTTCTTCCAGCCTCTCCCGGATGATCCGCTGGTACATCTCCGAAAGACGGGGATGTTCCTCATCCGTCCCCTGCTTCACTGCGATCTTTACAAGATTTCTTGCTTCATCCATCTCGGCTTTTGCCTTGTGGATGCAAAGTCCCGGCGTTGTTTTGACCACTCTTTCATAGTCTTCTCCGGTCACTGCCGTGTAGGGTGTTTCCATATCCTCCACGAACCGTTTCCGGACGGATTCCAGTTTTTCCCTAAAAGCGCCTCCGGTGCCGGGACCGGGATTATAAAACCGGATCCCGGGATCGACAGTGCCACCGGCAGAATCGGAAATGAGGGTATTTCCTTCCCGGATATTACCCTCTTCTCCTCTTGTCGTTGCAAGGGCGGCAAGGAAAAGATCTGCACCGATAAATCGTCCCGCATCCTCAATGACGATCTTTCCGTCGTTTTCCAGAAGATGATAATAAAGATCCGATTCCCCATTTTTCTCGGGTCTTACAAAATCGTAGAGATAGCCTCCCTTTTCATCGCTTCGTCTTGCGATGACACAGAAGGAGGATGCCACCACATGATCAAAGGGAAGCTCGATCTCCTGAAGATCGTAGCCAAGGACTCTTCCCAGGGAATACCGGCGCATCACGCTTTCCGTATACACCACGATGCGGACGCAGTCCCTGCCCTTTTCGGGGCCGTAGAGCCTGCGCTGGCGGTCAAACCGGAACAGGTACCTCCCGTAGCCGAGCCTTGCGGAGGAATAGTACCGCCCTGTTTCTCCGGGATCCGAAGAATACTCGTATTTCCGGTAGGACTCTCCCTTTGCTTCCCGGACAAAAACATCGATATAGGCTTCCTCTGCCAGCTCGCTTACAAGTTCCACCTCTCCGGCATGGTTATAACCGTGGCATTCGCAGATGGTGTCCTTCTGCCAGACTTCAAACAAAAACGCATCCACATTGATGAGTTTGGGACGGATATCGTACTCGCTGTGCATCAGTCTTGCACGGATGCAAAAGCCATGCTTCGGAGCGCCTGTAAAGACCGCTGCTTCGGCATCCGGCATCCACAGCCGCACTTCTCCGCTCGTTAAGAAAGCCGAGGTGTTATCCCTGGCATCCATTTCCTTAAAACCTTCCTCCGTATAGCACTCCCAGAGGATGTCCGCAAAAAGCTTATCCGTCTTTTTGTCCGCAGGATTACGGTTATACCGCTCCTTTAAGGAGAAAAAGAAGGTCATCTCCTTTCCGGGTTCCGGCAGCGAATCTGAAATGAGATACAGACAGTCCCCTTCCCCCGGTTTTTCACCGAAGATCTGGGCGGGAACCGTGATCTCCCGGTCCGTCAGGAAGGAAAAGTCCGAAAACTCCTCTTCTCCCTCTTTTTTTCCGTAGATCCCCAGTACCTTTCGGTCTTCGATCAGCATCTGACGGTTGGTCTCAAACACCATGTCCCCGATGCGAAACTTATGATTTGCAGGGATCGATACCTTTTCCCGGACATTTTCCGCAGAGAGGAGAAGCCTTGCGGTCTTTCCCTTCCGGATCGTAAATCCCACCAGCTTTAAGAGGTTTTGTTTTACCAAAAAGGGGATGTCGTTTAAGCTTTCCTGCTGCAGGGATCCAAAGCCCAGTAGAGTCTCAAGGATCGTGATCCCGGGATCGGAAGGATTGAAATTCGTCCACTCCGAGGTATACAGCGGGATGTCCGCAATGGCCTCCGCCATCCGCTCTTCATATGTTTTTCGGTCGTTTTCCAGATAAGTAAGCAACTTAACTCTCCGATCAATAAATGATATGAACCGTATGTTCTCCGCTCTTTGGCACCATGAACGGTGTGATCTCAAGATCCGTTAGATCTTCTTCGTGTTCTCCCGACGCATCCACATAATTTGCGATCATCACCGACTTTTTCACGATAGCCCTGCTCTTTAGGACGTTGAGCCGCATAAGGATCTGAGGCTTCTTCGGAACGTTTCCGATCTTCCAGCCTCTGCCTTCTCCGTAACCCAAGGGGTCCAGGTACTCTTCCAGGCAATCCTTTAACAGGTTCTGGATCTCGAAGCTGTCATCCGGTGAGATGACGCTGACCCAGACGCTGACGGAAATGCTGACGTATACGGGTTCGATGATGTGGAGCTTATCCGCTGCCACAGTCAGTTCCGAATGCTTTAACAGTTCTTCCATTAAGCCTCCCGCCACTCTGTGGAAGGCATAGGAACCATCCAGATATTCTTTCATCAGCAGGATGAAACTGATCTGGGCGGGATCCTCGATCCCCTCTGCCGTTTCTCCCACAATGCAGGCCACCTGGTCAATGGTGTCGGAATAAGAGCTGATGGCCCGGCAGTAGTCGTCCATGGACACCAGACGGTTTCCGGAAGACAGGATCCCTGCTCCCCGTTCCAACGCATTCTCCAGGCTCTCGATATTGCTGCCGCCGTATGCTTTTTCCGGATTGGTGATGGAACCGATGTAGTCAAGGCCCACCATGGATTCCGTAATGGAATTTGCGGGGATATTGCCCGCCTGACCGTTACAGCACCGAACCCTGAAGCGCAGGGCCACATCGTCCAAAACCCTGGGGATATTTGTGTGGACACCGTCGCCGAAGATCAATTCGTTTCTCAGTCGGTCCAGCATATAAACTCTTGGATCTTCGGAGGTTTCAAAACGGGTTGTCTCGTGATACCGGACAAAGAAGGAACTGATCTGTCCCTGGGCATCCATATTGACTTCCGTGTTCTCCGGATCCTCTGCCGCCATGCGAAGGGTGGTATCTCTGGAGAACCGTCCCGTCTCATTGACCCAGACTTCCGCATCCAGCACGTTTTCCGCTCCCAGTGCAAAATGCATGTCCGCCACCGCTTCATCGATGTAAACGGGAATGAATTCTCTTGTTTCGATATTGCTGACGGATACGGCATTTAACCGGATGTCCCGGATCTTCGGAAGGGCTTTTCCGTCCTCCAGTTCATGCTCTTTTTTGACCCGAAGGACGCGGATGTAATACCGGTCATTCCCTTCAAGATCCGTTTTTTTCATGTCTGCGGGAGGCATGAACATCACAACTCCCGAACGGGTAAAGTCCTGGGTGTAGTCCAGTACCTTCATCCGCCGCCAGCCATCGAAGCCGTAGTATTCAAAATGGCAGCGAAGTCCGGAAAACTGCAGACCTTCCTCTAAGCAAAAGAGGATGGATACGGGGCCGTTTTCCGGCTTTTTCGAAAGACCGATATAGAGGGCATCGTCTTCATAACTGTTTTTCTGAAAGGCAACGTAGCCCTGATCCGCAGAGGCAAAGCTCGTTAAGTCCGTTACCTTTGTGCCGCAGATTGCGGTAGTCTTTCTTGCATCCACGTAGGTCCCTTCATAGCTGTAGGAGATCCGGAGGTTCCGGATGATGGGATAATGGTGGACTGCAGGCCGAACATAGCAGTTGTCGGATTTTAAGAGCTGGAAGCGCATGGCCCGTCCCTGATAGGAACCGGAAGAAAACTCTTCCCAGTCTTCGGGGCAGGTAAAGGTAAGCACCACCCGCTTCGTCCGATCCTCCGCAAAGAGGTTTCTCTGGTCCGTGGTCAGCGGGAGCTTTTTCCATCCCGTTCCGTTGTAGTACTCGATGGCAACTTCCTGGGCGTGACAGTCCGCGAAGATTTCATTCTTTGCAGAGCTTTGTTTTCTCTTGATGATCTTTAACTGACCGCTTTCTTCCAACGGGTTCAGAGTAATGCGGTGTTCTTCAAAATACAGGTCAAATTCCAGAGTGATCTCGGAACCTGCCTTGGAAAAATACCGGTCATCGCAGATGTAACATTCGCTGTAAAGCGCCAACGTATCCGTAAAGGGTAAAAACCGGTCCACATCGAGATCATTGGCGCCGGTGTTCACCGCATCCGCTGCGGCCGCTTTTCCCCGGGAGGAAAAGGAGATCCTGTCCACATTTTTGACCGCGATCTGTGGCGTTTCCGCCTGAAGGATCAGAGTATCAAAGGGTTCTTCACCCCCTTTTCGAAGAACAAAGACATTTTTCCCCGGATCAAACAGTGTCTTCTCCATGGGGTAGATCTCTTCCTGCGCCGTCAGATAATAAAACCTGTATTCCCCGCGTTTGACGGCTTCCACCAGTTCGTCATTTCCTTCGATGCGGACAAAGATGTCCTCCGTAGCCGCATCAAAAACCGTGGGATGATAAAAGATCAGGGCATTTTTCTCAAGTCCCGTTTCTTCCCCGAACAGGCTGAAAGGCCTAAGTTCCTCGATGCTCACTTCCTCTTCGGGACTTCCCGGAAAAGGAGGTTTTATGAAGGTTCCAAGAAGGGGCGTGATGCTGCCCTTTTCCCCATCGGTCAGAAAAACGGTGCTCACATGTCCGGCAGTGACATAGAGGGAATGATCCGTCTCAAAGATGGCATCTCCGGCCCCCTGTGCAATGAGCTTGGTGCCTTTTGGGATCGATGAGCCCGGAACGGTATCGGACAAAAGCTCCAGCACAACAACGGAGGTTGCGGGCTTTGCGGGCAGAAGAGAGATATCCAGCATATTCACGAATTCCGTGTGATACCGGTCCAGAACTTCATTGACCCTGCCAATGTTTTCCTCCATACACCTTGCATAGAGCTTGGAAATGGCCATGCCCACATCGGGATTTTCCGGATCCGGGATCCAGCCGGTGCCGTATTCCCGGGACAGTTCTTCGATCCGCGCTTCGATATCCGCGGCTGTTCGATTGTCAATCAGTAATTTCTTCGATCTCTTCCGGCTCATAGGTTTCCGGTTCTCCTTCTGCTTCGGATTCCGCAGCTGCATTTAAGTAAAACGGGAACACAAGGTTGCTCCGTGTGTTGGTGTTCCGGACAGTGTAATTGATGTCAAAAAGAAGTACACCTCTCTGGGCCCCGGACCGGATGGATACCCGGATGTCCCCCACCCTGGGCTCCTGATTGGCGATGGTGTCCTGGACGGATCTTGAGACCATGTTCAGTCTTGATAAATTCTGATCCATAAAGGTGTAACTCATGATGTTTGAACCAAAACCGGGTCTCAAGGGTCTTTCCGAAACCTGGGTCATGAGGATCAGATAAATGGATTCCTTCACGCTCTCTTCTTCCGACACCATGACAAACCGGCCCGTTGCCGGATTGATCTGAGGCGGAAACTTCATTCCTTTTCCCAAAAATGATCTGTCGTATTCCATCTGCCTTTGCCTCGTTTAACCGATCTTGATCGGTGTTCCTTCAATCTGTGCCGCTCCGTTGGCGGAGAGTTTCATCAGTCCCTGTGCCTCTGCCGTAAAGGATGCACCGGAAAGGGACATCTTCTGGGTCGCTGATGCCTCAACCTTACCGCTGGAAGAGATGGTGAGATCCGCACATTTCACGGTGATCTTACCGCTGTCGGAGGATCCGTTTAAGACAACGGTGATGTTGTCTCCGGCTTTTAAGGTGATCTTCCTTGCGGCTTTGATGGTGATGTCGCCGTTTTCCGTCTTCATCTCGATCTGGGCATTGTTTTCCTTGTCATGGATCTCGATGAGTTTTTTCTCGTTATCCAGCGTAATGGCGTGTGCCTGATCCGGCGTGTAGATCTTGATCTTGTCCTTGGTTCCGTCGCCGAGATCATCCTTTGCGTCTCCCGGAATGTCCTCAAATTCGATGGAACTTCCGTGCCGGGTGACGATACGCTTGTGGGTGTTCTTTTCTTCCACGGACTTTTTCAGAAACTTATCGGTGGTCCGCTGGATGCAGCCGATGATGTAAGGTCTGTCGATGATGCCTTCTTCAAAAGCCACAAGGACCTGATCTCCGATCTCGGGAAGAAAATAATGTCCCCACTCCCGGCCTCCGGAGAGCATGGCCACCCGGGCCCACTGCAACACGTTGGCTTTATCGTCGCGGGTCAGGATCTTCACGCAGACCCTGCCGGGGTACTCGTCACTGTAGTTATTCATGACTTCCCCGATAACGACACCGAAGATCCTGCTGTCACCGGTATCCGTTTTTAAGACCGATTTTTCACTTACTTCTTCAAAGATGTCAAAGATTGCCATCAGATAAGGCCTCCGGGATCCTGTTTATCTGCCTTGCCCACAATGTGGGTCAGGTAATCTCCGTCCCGCGTCATGGTGTGACGCACGGACTGTACGTAAAATCTGTTGGATACCGCATCCCCCAGTTCATCGATGCGGATGTATCTGCCCGGCAGGATATCGGGGATGCCCACCATGGAAAGTTCCAGGGTCCCGTACCGGTATGTCATGTTTTCAAAAAGGTAATTGAGGCGATATTCCGCATCTGCTGCCGCGGAAACCGTGGGATCGACATAAACGAATTTCGAGCCGTCGATGAGGGGAGATGCCTTATTTCCAAGGGAGAGCTTGTTCTTGTTCTCCTTTTTGGCATTTACGATCTTTCCTTTACTGACATCCAGTCCCCG
>JAEEGF010616199.1_pt1 | contig 10566 bp, 7 predicted proteins | sample 9134171 | NCBI WGS metagenome assembly JAEEGF01 (sample SAMN16246542, study PRJNA631951) | gut metagenome | biome: gut microbiome; feature: rumen; material: AP-attached | host: Bos | place: Iran: Karaj | collected 2018-10 | reverse complement strand
ACCACGCGCTCGATGAGGGGCATGCCCTTCTGGATGGCGTCGGAAATGGCCTTCACGGTGCTGACGTTGCAGACCACGGCGCCGACGTCGGCGGGCAGTCCGCCCGAGGGGACCATGCGGCCGAGGACGCGCTTGATGAGCATTTTTTCGGCGCCCTGCGGGTACTTGGTGCGCGCGACGACGACCTCGATGCCGTCGAGACCCTCGCACTTGGACTTGAACAGTTCGATGGCGTCGGGCTTGTTGTCCTCAATGACGATGATGCCCTTGGGGGAGGATACGGCTTTCATGACGGCGCGCAGACCGAAGATGACCTCGTCGGGGTAGCCCAGAAGCAGCTTGTGGTCGGCGGTGATCATGGGCTCGCACTCGCAGGCGTTGATCAGGACCGCGTCGATGGGCTTGCCCGGAACGAGCTTGACCGAGGTGGGGAAGCCCGCGCCGCCCATGCCGGCGATGCCCGCGTCCTCAACGATCTTTACGATGTCCTCGGGACTCAGGTCTTCCAGAGCGCCCTTGGGCTTGACGGATTCGTCGAGAGTGTCCTTGTGGTCGTTGCGGATCACCACGGACAGGCCGCCTCTGGTGGCGGGGTGGACGCGCTCTTCGATGGCGATGACTTCGCCGCTGACGCTGGAGTGGACCGCCGCGCTGATGAATCCGGCCTTCTCGCCGATCTTCTGGCCGACCTTGACATGATCGCCTACCTGCACGATGGGGTTGGCGGGCTTGCCGGAGGCCTGAGAGAGGGGGATGACCATGATATCCGACTCGGGGAAGACCTCAACGGGGCAGTGCTCGCTCATTTCCTTGCGCTCGGAAGGATGCACACCGCCGTAATAGCCGTCCAGACGCTTCTCGCGAATGGACTGCACATATTCGCTGATGACCTTGAAATTGACTTTGTTGTAGTCGCGCAGCTGTACCGGCTGCTTTTCGAACTCTTCGAGCCGTCCGGTCTGCTCAAGCTTGCGGTAGATCTTCTCCCAGGCGCAGTCTTTGTTGGGATCGACCTCGCACTTGCCGTCCTTTGCACCGCCGCACTGTCCGTTGAGAAGACTCTTGGAGCAGTCGACCACCGGGCAGATGCCCCCGGTGATGTTCAGGAAGCACTGCGCGCAGGCGTCACAGGCTTTTTTGGTAAGAGCCATGCCGTGATGACCTGTGTAATTGAGGGAATTGCTGGCGGCGAAGACCGGCTTCTTCACCAGTTCCGCCATGGTCTGGATGCCCAGACCGCAGGAGACCACGAACACGCACTCGGTGCCCTCGGGGATCACTCCGGCCAGTTTCCTCTCGGTCTGGATCCTGTTGCACAGAAAATCGACCTTGAAGGAGCCCGTGACGGTTTTGCCCTGTTCCTCGGCAAGCTTTACGAATGCCTCGCAGTCGGGCTCATCGACGGACGTGAACTCCTTGAAGCACTTGTTGCAGGCAACAACGAAGATCTTGTCCGTACCGGCGAGCACCGAGGAGAGCTCTTCGGCATCCTTCAGCCTGTACTTGGTATAGTTCTCCAATTTCTCACCTTCCTTACTTGATTTGACGCGCATAATAAGCCCGGAAGTCTCCGCATGCCTCCGCCGGCTCTGAAACGGAGCGTTGGGATCCATACCAGGCTATTAAAATACATGGTAAGTATAGCATACGTTATTTCCGATTTCCACTAAAAATAATATCAAACCAAATATAAAAATCACTCCGGGGGCACCTGTGCCGAAAAGAGCCGGGGCCGTCCCGAAGGACGGCCCCGGCGAGGCTCGTTTATTCCCCAAATACCTGCTCTCTGAGCTTCTGTCCGGTGGGCGTGGCGGCCAGACCGCCGCCGGCGGTCTCTTTCAGCGAGACCGGCATGGCGCCGCCAACCTCGCGCATGGCGTCTATGCACTCGTCCGCCGGAATTTTCGGGGCGACGCCCGCCAAAGCGAGATCGGCGGAGGAGAAGGCGATCATCAGTCCGGAGACATTCCGCTTGATGCAGGGGATCTCCACCAGCCCGGCTACAGGGTCGCACACCAGGCCGAGCTGACAGGCAACGGCGATGGCGCAGGCGTCCGCGCACTGCCCGGGCGTACCTCCCATCACCTCTGTCAGCGCCGCGGCAGCCATGCCGGCGGCGCTGCCGCATTCCGCCTGACAGCCGCCCTGGGCGCCGGAGATGCCGGCTTTGGCGGCGATTACCATGCCGAAGGCTCCGGCGGTGAACATGGACAGAAGGATCGTATGCTCGTCAACGCCCCTGTCCTCATACAGGGATACCAGACAGCCGGGGAGAATGCCGCAGCTTCCGGCGGTCGGCGCGGCTACGATCCGGCCCATGGCGGCGTTGGTGCCGGCCACGGCCAGCGCGCGCACGACGGCGCCGGAAAGGAAAGACCCGCACAGCCCGCCTTCGCTTCGGGCGGCGTATTGTTTCATAAGGTAAGCCTCGCCGCCCGTGAGGCCGGACATGGAGCGCAGATCCCGGCTCTGGCCGGATTCCACGGCCTGCCTCATAACGGCAAAGTTCTCGCGCATCCTGGCGAGAAGCTCTTCCTCGGGCTGCTCCATGGCTTCGGCCTGGTCGTGAAGTACCAGCTCGCCGATCCGAAGGCCTTTTTCGGCGGCGGCGTCCGCGATCTCCCGGATCGATTCGTATTTGAGCATGACTGCCTCCTCAGAGCCGCCGTATCAGCAGCGCGTTGGTCACGTTTTCCAGCCGGCGGATATCAGCGATGAGCGAATCGGGCGGACGGGTGTCGACTTCGATGGTCATGATGGCGTCGCCGCCCTTTCTCTCGCGGGAGAGATGGAAATTGCAGATGTTCAGCTCGGAATACTCCCAGCGCATCAGGTTGGTCACGGAAGCGATGACGCCGGGCCGGTCCAGGTGCATCACCAGCAGGGTATGGCTGTCGCCGTTGAAGTCCACCTTCATATCGTTGACCAGGTCTACGCGGATATTCCCTCCTCCGATGCTGGCGCCCTGTACCGACCCGCGCTCTCCGTTGGGGAGAACGTACTCAATGCGGGCGGTGTTCGGGTGCGTGTCGGGGATATCCCGCCTGATAAACCGGTAGTCTATGCCGCGCCCGGAAGCGATGGCCAGAGCGTCGCGTATCTCTTCGGAATAGCTGTGATAACCCATGATCCCGGCCAGAAGAGCCCTGTCGGTGCCGTGACCGCGCCCTGTCCGGGCAAAGGAACCGGAGAGGGTGATGTCGAGCCGGGCGGGCGTCTGTCCGTCCATCAGCTTGTTTGCCACCCTGCCCAGCCGGACCGCACCGGCTGTATGTGAGCTGGAAGGCCCGATCATGATCGGGCCGATGATATCGAATACGTTCATTCGCGGACCTGCTCTCTCGTGATGATCCGAAAACTGCGCGCTCCGGGACTCAGGCCCGAAGCGCGCAGCTCAAAAGAGGCTCTCAGCCGATCATCTGCATGATCGCGGCCTTGGGGCGGGCGCCTACGGCTTTGTTTACGACCGCGCCGTTTTTGAAAACCATCAGCGTGGGGATGCTGGATACTTCATACCGCATGGCGAGGCCGGGATTCTCGTCCACGTCGACCTTGGCGACCTTCAGACGGCCGGCGTTTTCCGCGGCGATCTCGGCAACGATGGGGCCGACCATCTTGCAGGGGCCGCACCAGGTGGCCCAGAAATCCACCAGCACGGGGATGTCGGAGTTGAGTACCTCCTGCTCAAAATTCTGTTCGGTTACAATGACTTCGGCCATGATGATTACTCCTTTTCGTGGGGATAGTAAAAACAGTATACCACAGTTTTCCCGGAAGAAAAGTCCCGGGGGAGTGATTTATGAAAAATGACGATGTTGCAAAGAGTTCGTTTCTGATATAGTATAAACGGTAAGATCAGGCGCCGGGAGGATATGCCGCGTGGCAAAGGAAAGACCGCTCTCCGGGAAGGAACCGACCGAGGACAAAGAAGAATACTTTGACGACTACTGGGCGGAACCTCCCAGACAGCCGCGGGAAACGCTCGATCCCCGCTCACTGACGGCGGTGGACCGGGAGCGTTACTATGCCCGCAGAGACGCTTACTATGCCGAACGGGACGCCTATTACGCCGAGAGAGACGCGTACTATGCCAGACGGAAAGCACGCGGGAACAGCGACGGGTACGAGGACGATTACGACGACGAATACGAGGAAGATGACCCCCCGGCGCGCCGCGCGCCGAGGCGCCGGAAACGCCGCCGGAGAAGAAAGCCGCACGTCATCCGCAATCTGTTTCTGCTGCTGATCATCGGCGGACTGATCGCCATGCTTCTGGGCATACCGCCGATCGGAGCGGGAGAAGGAACCCGGTTCGCCGGGAGAAGCGCGGTCCTTTTGGCGGTGGTGGCCGAGGACGGATACCATACCGACGCCGTCTTTCTGGTCACGCTTGAGCAGAAGACCCACGCGGTCCGCGTGCTGGAGCTGCCGGGAGACATGCACGCGGAAAACGATCCCGGACTCAGACTTGACGAGGCGTACGGCGTCTCGGGCGGAGGCCGGCCGGGCGCCAGAGGCCTGATGAACCTGTGCGGAGATCTTCTGAGCTTTGCGCCCGACGGCTATCTCCTTCTGGACGGCGCGACGCTCAACCGCGCCGCGGCCATCGTAAACGGAGCCAAAAGCGAAGGGTTCCCGACCACGGCGTCGGAGGCGGTGGAGTTTCTCAAACGCGTTTTCTCCGCGTCGAACATGAAGGCGCTGCCCGAACTGTGGCGGCTGATGCGCACACGGACGGAGACCGATCTCACGGCGATGAATTTCTGCTGGGCGGCGCGCGTGCTGGTGAAAAGCAATCCGAAAACGGTGAATGCAGATGTGCTGCCCGGAGAGCTGATCGTAACCTCCGACGGTACGGCCTACCGCACCGTCGACCGCAAAGCGGCCTACACGCTGCTGCGCTCCTACAGTCCCTTTGTCCTTTAGTTCGATCGGAAAGCGACGCGCCGACAGGTCCGACCTATGGAAGAAAACTTTATCCTCTTTGAGAACGTAAAGAAAATATACCGTTCCGGCGAGGTGGAGGTCCCTGCTCTCCACGACGTCAGCTTCAGCGTGGCCAAAGGGGAGATCTGCGTGATCGTCGGCGAGTCCGGCGCGGGCAAAACCACGCTGCTCAATATACTCGGCGGGATGGATACGCTCAGTGAGGGGACCGTGACGGTGGACGGGGCGGTCGTGTCCTCCTTCCGAAAGCGGGAGCTCACCCGTTACCGCCGTACCGACGTGGGCTTCGTATTCCAGTTTTACAATCTGATCCCGAACCTGACGGCGCTGGAAAACGTGGAGATCGCCGCAAAGCTCTCCAAAAACGCGCTCGACGCCGGAACGGTGCTCGCTCAGGTCGGGCTCGCCGACCGGGCCGGAAACTTCCCGGCTCAGCTCTCCGGGGGAGAGCAGCAGCGCGTGGCCATCGCCAGAGCTCTGGCGAAGAATCCCAAGCTCCTGCTGTGCGACGAGCCCACCGGAGCGCTGGATTACCGCACCGGCAAGGCCATTTTGAAGCTGCTGCAGGACACATGCCGGAAGAGCGGCATGACGGTGATCATCATTACCCACAACAAAGCCCTGTGCGCCATGGCGGATCGGGTCGTTCGCGTGAGAAGCGGCACCGTGGAGTCGGTGACCGTCAACGAGACCGTCACGCCCGTGGAACAGATCGAATGGTGAGCGCATGAACCGCTATATCCGCAAAATGCTGCGGCGGAGCATCGTCTCCGGCCTTGGCCGATATCTGGCCATCCTCGCCATCGTAGCCCTGGGAGTCGGTTTTTTCGCGGGGCTCAAAAGCTCCATGCCCGCCATGCTCGCCACGGCGGATGAATTTATGAAAAGCACGCGCATGCCGGATTTCCGGCTTGTGTCCACGCTGGGATTCTCGGCGGAGGATGTGCGTGCCTTTGAGGAGCTCGACGCCGTGGATTCGGCGGAGGGAGCTTATTTTGCCGACGCCGCCGCCCGCCTGGACCGGGAGAGCGGCGTATATCATTTCATGTCGCTGACCGGGAAGGTCTCCGTGCCGCTGCTGACGGCGGGGAGGCTCCCGTCGTCACCGGGAGAATGTCTCGGCGACGACAGGGCTTTCGACCGGAGCGACGTGGGACGGGTACTGACCCTGGCGGAGGATAACGACGAAGATACCCTCTCGGCATTCTCACGCAGGAGCTACACGCTTGTGGGTCTGGCCCGCTCGCCCCGCTATATCAGCGACGACAGGGGCAGCACCACTCTCGGCTCGGGAAAGATCGAGGGATTCGTGATCCTGCCGCGCTCGGGCTTTTCCAGCGGCGCGTATCACGAGATACTCCTGTGGTGCGCACTTCCCGGAGAGATCTACTCCGAAGAATACAATATCGCCCGGGACAGGACGGAGGGGATCGTGAAGCAGACCCTGAACCGCCGCGGAGTGTTGAGGCGCGGAATCCTTATGACACAGGCGCGTGAGCGGCTGGAACAGGGCGAGATCTCCATAGACGCGGGATGGGAAGATCTTTCCGCCGGACGCAGAGAGACTGCCGAGGAACTGGCCTCCGCTCTGGAGGAGCTGGACAGCGCCCGTACCGATCTGGACCGGGGCTGGGCGGAGGTGGACAGCAATCAGAAAAAACTCGACGAGGCCATGGCGAACATCCCTTCTGCCCGGGAGGAGATAGCCAAGGGCAGGACCCGGATCGAGAACTCCCGCAAGGACATACAGTCCGGATATACACAGCTCGCGGAGGGACGCGCGGAGATCGAGGGGCGCCGCACCGAGGCCGAAGCCGGCCAGACGGAGATCGACGCCGGCTGGGCGGAGCTGGAGGAGAACGAGGCCCAGGTCCGGGAATACCGCGAACTTTACGACACGGCGCTCTCGACGCTCCGCGAGAGGGAGCAGGAGCTGCGCGATCTGCTCGCGGGCAGCGAAGCGGCCAAATACGCGGCCCTGGCTCCGTATTACCAGTCGGTCCTGACCGCCGAGGGTGAGGTCTATCTTCTCGAGCAGCGCATAAGCGACATAGAGAACGGCAGCGGGGACCCCGAGGAGCTGCCCGATCTGCGCGCCCGGCTGGAAGAGGCCCAACAGCGTCTGACCGATGCGCGGAGCAGCCTGGAAGAGGCGGAGGCCAACTACGATCCGGATACGTCCGAGACGCTCGAGACAGAGGAGATCATCGCCGAGCTGTACGCTTACGCCGACGAGATCGGAGAGCAGCTCAGGGACGGGGAAGCGCAGCTTGCGGACGCGCGGGCCCAACTCGAGGCCGCTCAGAAGGAACTTGACGACGGCCTGAAGCAGCTGGACGACGCCTCCGCGGAGCTTGACGCGAAGGAAGAGGAGCTCAAGGCCGGCGAAAAGAAACTGGACGACGCGGAGAAGGAACTCGACGACGCGGAAGCTCAGCTCGACGACCTTGAACGGAATTATCCGTCCAATCAGCGAAAACTCGACAACGCCCGCGCGGAACTCAGCGAGGGCGAGGAGAAGCTGGCCGACGGCCTGAGAGAGTACGAGGAAGGGAAGGCCGACGCGGAACGCGAACTCACCGAAGCGGCGGACAAGCTGCGTGACGCCGCCGCCGAGCTCCTCGACGCGAGGCATGAGACGGAGGACAGACTGGGACTGGAGGTCTTTGCGCTCAACCGCAGCACGAACGCGGGCTACGTGACCTTCGAAAACGACACGGGCATCATCGACGCCATCGCCAACGCGTTCCCGGTCTTTTTCGCGCTGATCGCGGCGCTGGTATGCGTTACCACCATGACACGCATGGTCAACGACGAGCGCACTCTAATCGGAACCATGAAGGCAATGGGCTACTCCTCCGGCGCGATCATGGGGAAATATCTGATGTATGCGGGTTCATCCTCGCTTTTCGGCTGTGTCGGCGGCTTCTTTCTGGGAACGGCGGTCATCCCGCGGATCATCTTCCTCGCCTACAGCATTATGTATCATTATTCCGATCTGAGCTATTATTTCGATCCGCTGATGTATGTGCTGTGCATGGCCGTGGCGGTGCCGGGAGCGCTCGGCGTCACCTGGCTTGCCTGCCGCCGGGAACTGGCCGGGAAACCCGCCGAGCTGATGCGGCCCAAAGCGCCGGGCAACGGCAAGAGGATCCTTCTGGAACGCATCCCGTTTCTCTGGGACCGAATGCCGTTTTTGAGCAAGGTCACGCTGCGCAACGCTTTTCGCCACCGCGCGCGGGTGCTGATGATGCTTCTGGGCATCGGGGGCTGCACGGCTCTGATGGTGGCGGGATACGGCGCGCGCGACTCCGTGGCCAACATCTCCGCGTATCAGTACGAACAGATCTTCCATTACGATATCTCCGTGACGCTCGATACGGAATCGGCCGGCTCCGGGGCGCCGTCCGCGGCATTGTGGGAGGGGCAGTGCGAAGCTTTCGCCATGACCCGGCAGGAACCGGTGACGCTCTCGGCGGGCGGAAAGGAAAAAAGCACGCGGCTGGTGTCGGCGCGCGCCGATGACATCGAAAAGGTGATCTCCTTCTACAACGACGATGGTCCCGTCGCCTATCCGGGCCCCGGGGAGGCAGTCATCACCCAAAAGCTCTCGGACCGCCTGCAGCTGTCAGCCGGAGACAGGGCGGTCCTGCGTACGGACGACGGGCGGGAGATCCCGGTCGCGATCACGGCCGTATGCGACAACTATCTGAATCATTACGTCTATGTCTGTCCCGAGACCCTCGGCCCCCAGCCGGACAACACAGCGCTTCTGCGGGTCACGGAGGGCACGGATCCCGACCGGCTCGCGGCGCACCTTCGCTCGGAGGAGGGCGTGAGCTATGTCTCCGTCACCGCCCGGGAAAGGGAGACCATGGAGCAGTCCATGGCGAGCCTGGATCTGCTGGTGATCATGCTGATCGTCTGCTCGGGCGTGCTGGCGTTCATCACCCTCTATAACCTTACCAACATCAACATCATGGAACGCACCCGCGAGATCGCCACGGTGAAGGTACTGGGCTTCTTCCCCAATGAGACGGCCTCCTATATCCTGAGGGAGAACCTGCTTCTGTCCTTCCTGGGCGGACTTGCCGGGTTGGGACTGGGCAAGCTTCTGCACCGCTTCGTGATGGAGCTGGTGGATGTGGAATACCTGACCGTGGACATCCGGGTGCTGCCCAAAAGCTATCTGTGGTCGTTCCTGATCACTCTGGCGTTTGCCGTGATGACCAACGCGGCCATGCGAGTGAAGCTGGAGAAGGTGGATATGGCCGAGTCTCTCAAATCCGTCGAGTGAAGTTAACATAATATTGTAAACCGGTATAAGGAAACCCCGCTCCGTTATGATCTCGGAGTGGGGTTTCCTTGATTATTCACAGTCCCAAATTGTTTCGGTACCATCGGGAAGCAGAAGTGTATATACGGTAAACCCTTCGTATTCGAGTTGTCCGTCTTTACTGCCGCTCGGCCCTATGCAGCTTGACGTATAATCGGTACTCAAAGGTTCTCCAACAAGAGCGTATAGGTCATCGATTGGTTGCCCTTTCATGGAGACAATCTGCTCCACCAGCGCGGAGACGTCGCGGGTATCGGACTCTGCCGGAGTCACGCTCGCGTCCGGGGCCACGGTAACGGCCGGCGCTTCGGTCGCGGCGGGAGTTTCGGCCGCGGCCGGAGCGGCGGTGGGCTCCGCGCTTTCCGCCTTTGTGCCGCCGCAGCCGGTCAGGGAAAGGACCAGCAGGGCGCACAGCAGTATGGTGATCGTTTTCTTCATATTAGTGTTATCCTCCTGAAATAAGATCGTCTGTTGCGCTGAGGGAAACAAGGACTCCGTCCGAGAGAAACACCGCGCGAAGCTCCCCGGCGCGGGTGCCCTCCGGAAGGATCGCCGTAAAACCGTCGGGCTTCGGAACGGCTTCATAAACAGAGCCGCCGGAAACGATATAAACGGGGGAGCTCTCGTCGGGACGCACATCGGAGAACGTACCGGAAAAAACCGTGCCGTTTTCTTCGCGCACCGCGATACGTCCTCTGTCGGACGCTCCGGAAACAAGCTCCGCGTCCCGCGCCGGAGCGGGCACGGGGTGAGTATAATCGTTCAGATAACGCAGATTCCGTTCCACCAGCTCGATCACCAGCACCCCGTTTTCGGGAAGAACGGAGGGATCGTATTCGTTGCGGCGGGAAAATTCGGATTCCGCGAAGCTCTCGGCGAGATAGGGGTAAAGATTGCGCCCGAAGGAGTCCCGGTACAGGAACAGACTGCCGTTCCCGGGCCCCTGCGCGCGTATGCGCGCGTTGTCGGGGTTGGCCGTGTTGGCCGTAAAGCGGAAGCCCGGAGCGTACGCCGGGTCCGGATCAAGATCCGCGCCGGCGGGAAAGAGCATCTCGTAAAGGTCTCCCTTATGCGCTCCCACGGTGAACGGTCCCGAACAATAATCACTTTCTATATCCAAAGCGGCAAGGATCGTATCCGCGGCCAGCGCGGCGCCTTTTCCGTTCCAGTGGCTGTCCGTAGGGAAATACAGGATCCCGTCTTCCCGGTCGAACGCCGAAAACAGGTCGGCGGTATGCACGCCCATGGAAGAGAGCGCGTTTCGAAGCGCTTCCGCGTTGGAG
>JAEEGF011662149.1_pt1 | contig 10567 bp, 12 predicted proteins | sample 9134171 | NCBI WGS metagenome assembly JAEEGF01 (sample SAMN16246542, study PRJNA631951) | gut metagenome | biome: gut microbiome; feature: rumen; material: AP-attached | host: Bos | place: Iran: Karaj | collected 2018-10 | reverse complement strand
ATTCCGACTCAGGCTCTTCCGGCAACAGCACCACCACCAAGACTACTACCACCAAGACCTATGCGGCGGCAGGCAGTGCTACCGGTTCCAATATAGCAAACTATGCATGTCAGTTTGTTGGTAATCCCTATGTTCCCGGTGGAACAAGTCTTACCAATGGTGCAGACTGCTCCGGATTTGTAATGTCGGTCTACAAGGCCTTTGGAATATCCGTACCCAGGACCAGCTGGGCACAGGGCTCTTATGGCAAGGAGGTATCTTATGCCAATGCACAGCCGGGAGATGTTATCTACTACGGCGGCCATGTGGGCATTTACATAGGCGGAGGACAGATTGTCCATGCCAGCACCCAGAAGACCGGAATCAAGTACAGTCCGGCCACCTACAGATCTATTATCAGTGTCAGGAGATTCCTGTAATACTTCCTTTGCGGTGGATATATGAGTCATCTGATGCGGTTTTAGGAACAGTGTTATAAGGATTTAGTGATATGGTTGACGTTGCGGATACATTGACATCCGCTGCAGATATAAGCAGTTACAGAAGTTTGGTTACTAGGAGGAGTAATGGCGGAACAAGAAAAGGTCATAGTTATTGACTTTGGCGGGCAGTACAACCAGCTTGTGGCCCGAAGAGTCAGGGAATGTAATGTTTACTGCGAGATCTATTCCTATCGCACACCTATTGAGAAGATCAAAGAGATGAATCCCAAGGGGATCATTCTCACAGGAGGACCCAACTCCTGTTATGAAGAGGGAGCTCCTTCATATTCCAGAGAGCTCTTTGAACTGGGAATCCCGGTTCTGGGACTCTGCTACGGCGCCCAGCTTATGATGCACCTTCTTGGCGGCAAAGTTGAGAAGGCTCCGGTCCGTGAGTACGGCAAGACACAGACCTTTATCGATGGCTCTTTTGACAGCCTGTTTGCAGGGATTGAGAAGGAGACTGTTGTATGGATGAGCCATTTTGATTACATCAGCAAGGTGGCTCCGGGCTTTGATATAATTGCCCACACTGCGGACTGCCCTGTGGCTGCTGCGGCCAGCGAGGACCGAAAGCTCTATGCTATCCAGTTCCATCCGGAGGTCCTGCATACCGTTCGCGGCAAGGACATCCTCTTTAATTTTGTCAGGAACATCTGTAAGACTGCCGGGACCTGGAGGATGGATTCCTTTGTTGAGAATACCATCAGTGAAATCAGGGACAGAGTGGGAGATGGCAAGGTTCTTCTTGCTCTCTCCGGAGGTGTTGATTCATCTGTTCTGGCAGCACTTCTTGCCAGAGCTATCGGCAAGCAGCTTACCTGCGTGTTCGTGGATCATGGTCTCCTTCGTAAGAACGAGGGCGATGAGGTCGAGGGAGTGTTCGGCCCCTCAGGTAGTTTTGATATTAACTTTGTAAGAGTCAACGCAGCTCAGCGCTATTATGACAAGCTTGCAGGGGTCACAGAGCCCGAAAAGAAGCGCAAGATCATCGGCGAGGAGTTCATCAGGATCTTTGAGGAAGAGGCCAAAAAGATAGGCGCCGTGGACTTCCTTGCTCAGGGTACGATCTATCCGGATGTTGTCGAGTCCGGCCTTGGCGGAGAATCCGCAGTGATCAAGTCCCACCACAACGTGGGAGGTCTTCCTGACTTCGTTGACTTCAAGGAAATAATTGAGCCCCTGCGCTCACTGTTCAAGGACGAAGTAAGAAAGGCCGGCTTAGAGCTTGGTCTTCCGGAGTATCTGGTTTTCCGCCAGCCATTCCCCGGCCCCGGCCTTGGAATCCGAATCATCGGTGAAGTCACCGCTGAAAAGGTTAAGATCGTTCAGGACGCCGATGCGATATATCGCGAGGAGATAGCTAAGGCAGTAGAAGAATATAAGAAGAATTCAGCAGACGGCAACATGAATGCCTCATCCGACAACGAGACGTCGCTAAGTGGCGAGCCTTCCTGGATGCCAAATCAGTATTTCGCAGCGCTTTCCAATATGCGCTCCGTTGGCGTCATGGGCGACGAGCGCACCTATGACTACGCGGTAGTCCTCCGCGCTGTCCAGACCGTCGACTTCATGACAGCCGAAGCGGCAGAGATTCCCTTCGAGGTCCTGCAGCGCGCTATGAGCCGCATCATCAACGAGGTCAAGGGCGTCAACCGCGTAATGTACGATCTTACAAGTAAGCCTCCGGGAACGGTGGAACTTGAATAATACACGGGATTTGGCAATGCCAGTATTTATGCGGTATTGCGGATGATAGACCGAAGTAGTGACAATAAAATGACAATACTTCTCGAAAAAAGGTGTTTATTCCAGAGTAAAACATAAAGTTTATATCAGTTCATAAAATGAGCCGTAGTGAATGTATTCAATACAATGAATCATTTGCTACGGCTTTTTGTTGCGCTTATTTATTTGTTTTTTGGTTTGCGTTTACGTTTGGGCTTTTTGGCTGATGCGCTGTCGGATGCCTCTTCGGGAGATGGCTTATCTTTTTTTCTCTTGGGAATGTCTAAGAGATTTTTGTCAGAGTCAAATACCGGCGCTGGCATGAGACCTTCAGCTCGTCTACAGGATTCCACAAGGATCTGCTCTTCAAGAGAGAGATTATATGTTTCGATTTTAAAATCAGTACCTTCTATATCAGAGTGAGCTATTTTCCATGTTTCATACTCTTCAGCTGTTATGCGCCCATCCTGTAGGGCATCGTATACTGCACACCAATCAAGGAGCTGGTCTTCCAAATAGTAATGGTTGATTATATCTCTGTTAGAGCTGTTTTTATCGGGCCTTTTAAAAATGATATGGAGTTCTCCGTCAATAAATTGGGGAACAATACCATATATGGCTTCCATGTCATAGAATAGACGCTCCATAGAGCTAATATCTTCAGGGTTTATATCCCTTAGCAATGCGCTATCAATTTCAAGAACGTCTGCTATGTCATGGATAGTTGAATTATCAGGGATTCTGTTTCCAAGTTCATAGTTTCGAATAGCAGATTCACTTAGCCTACATCCATCAGCCAGCTGTTTTTGGGTCATGTTTCTGAATAAGCGATACTTGCGGATTCGATCACCAATATTTGCAGTGTAGTGAGGTTTGTTAAGCATAATAAAGCTCCTTCAAAAGTTTGATGTGAGATAAGTATAACACTAACCGTTCAAAAATGAAATGTTTTTGCTGAAAATGTATTGACAGTTCAAAAATGAACGGTTAAAATACAAAACATACAAACAGTTCAGAAGTGAACTGATAAATCAAAGGAGGTATAGCATGGAACAGACATTATTTATGAGGGCACCGGAGGTTATGGAGGTACTTGGGGTATCAGATGGTATGGCTTACAGAATCATTCGTGAGCTTAACAAGGAGCTGGAAGCCAAGGGTTATCACACTGTAACCGGAAGAGTAAGTCGTAAGTACTTTGAAGAGAGCTACTATGGCGTGATTCCGGAAAAGGAGGCGGTTTAATTGTCGGTACTCAAAAATGAAAAGACCGGTAAGTGGGAAGTAAGAACCTATTATAAAGATTTTACCGGTGAGCTTAAGCAGAAAACCAAGAGAGGCTTTGATAAGAAGTCGGATGCACTTGACTGGGAGCGATCCTTCAAGCTTCAGCAGAATGAGAACCTGGATATGTACTTTAAGGACTTTGTGGACCTATACATCAGGGACAAAAAGCCAAGAGTCAAGTATAATACTTGGCTTTCAAAGGAAAGCATTATAGACATGAAGATAATGCCTTACTTTGAAAAGAAGAAGCTATCAGAGATTAGAACTACAGACGTTATTCAGTGGCAGAACGAAATCATGAAGCTTCAGACAAAAGATGGCAAAAAGTATTCACAGACATATCTAAAGACAATACACAATCAGCTTAGTGCAATCCTAAACCATGCGGTAAATATGTATGGACTTAGAGTAAATGTTGCACGCAGAGCCGGAAACATGGGACGTGAAGAGAAGAAGGAAATGCTTTTCTGGACACAGGACGAGTACCAGACCTTTGTTGAGGCTGTTGCTGATAAGGAAGAATCCTATATCGCTTTTGAAATCCTGTATTGGTGCGGAATTCGTCTTGGCGAGCTGCTTGCCCTGACTCCTGCAGACTTCGACTTTGATAACAACAAACTTAGGATAAACAAGTCTTTTCAGAAACTAAAGGGAAAGAATGTTATTACAACTCCCAAGACTCCGAAGAGCAACAGAGTTATCTACATGCCTGAGTTTCTTGCTCTTGAAGTAAAAGACTACATCACAAGGCTTTATGGGATAAGAGATTACGATAGGATGTTTCAGATTTCCAAGACCTTCCTTCATCACGAAATGGACCGCGGAGTGAAACTCAGCGGTGTTAAGAGGATAAGGATACATGATCTCAGGCATAGTCATGTGAGTCTTTTGATCAATATGGGGTATTCTGCACTTGCTATAGGAGACAGAGTAGGACATGAAGCTATAGCGATTACTTACAGATATGCACATCTTTTTCCATCTATCCAGAGTGAAATGGCAATGGATCTGGATAAAGAGCGTACTTCGTTGGTTGGGTTTGAGCCAAAGATTGACAGTAGAAAGGCAGGTATAGCAAATGTCTCAGAAAAAGAAGGACGAGAAGAATCGTTGGAGAAATCGTACAATCGCTTTCAGGTTATCTCCGGAAGAAGAAATAGAGCTTAATGAGCGTGTAAAACTCATGGGGTATCAGATAAAGCAGGACTACATAGTCGAGGCAGTTCTGCACAATGAGGTTTATGCAGTTGGAAACCCATTGATGATGCTGCAATTCAGGCGTTCCCTTCAGAACATCGAAACTGAGCTTACCAGGATAACAGATGCAAGTCAGATTGGGGAAGATTTGCTTGATCCGATCAGAACGATGCTTCAGATCATGGAGGCCTTTGAGAAAGGTGTTTCAGTTGATCAGAGCAGGATTGTTCAGAGAAAGCTTGAGCTGGAAAGGAGCGTACATGAGCACAGAATGGTTCCAAGGGTATCAGATGCCAGAGGCAGGCATTTTGATATAGAAAATCAAAATAAGGAGGATGCGTTTTGAAAAAAGATGCAAAAGAAAAGGCTGCTCAAATTGCGGTTGCGGCAACAACCGGAGAGCAGCACAATTCCGTAGTCGATACGGAAATTATAACAAACAAGGGGGATGTGAGCAATACGAAGCCACCGGGTGAATTGTCAGTAAATGACAGTTGTCCCAGTGATCAGGCAAAGAGATCAGATCTGAAAGGCCTTGAGATCATGTCCATGACTGAGCTTTACGACAATTCATTTCCGCCAAAGCTTCCGGTAATTGACGGATTGCTTAACTGTGGTACCTATCTTTTTGTTGGGGCACCAAAGATAGGAAAGTCATTCTTTATGGCACAGCTTGCGTATCATGTTGCGACAGGAACGCCTCTGTGGAACTATCCGACAAGGAAAGGCTCTGTTCTTTATCTTGCCCTTGAGGATGACTATCCAAGGCTTCAGCAGAGGCTTTCTATGATGTTTGGTGAAGATGGTGTAGACAATCTTTTCCTTGCAACCAGAGCTAAGACTTTGAAGGATGGACTCGATGGGCAGATGGAAGCTTTTGTCAAAGAGTATCCTGATGCCAGGCTGATTATTATTGACACTCTTCAAAAGGTCAAAGAGATTGGCGAGGATAAGTACAGCTATGCAGGTGACTATGAGAACATTACCAAGTTCAAGGAGTTCAGTGATAGAACCGGACTCTGTGTTCTGATAGTCCATCATACAAGGAAGCTGGAATCCTCGGATAGCTTCGAGATGATCTCCGGTACTAACGGCCTGCTTGGAGCTGCTGATGGTGCGTTTATTCTTTACAAAAAGAAGAGAACAGACAGAGAAGCTGTGCTTGACATTGTCGGCAGGGATCAGCAGGACCAGGAGCTGACTCTTGAGCGTGACATGGACACCTGCGTTTGGAATCTTACCAAAGCAGAGAATGAGATTTTTAAGCCGAAGCCTGATGAAGTGCTTGAAGCAATTGCTGTATTTGTCAGAATGTCAGGTGAGTTCGAGGGAATAGCTTCCGAACTTTTGGAAGCAGTTCCGGGGTTGGAGAATCTTATTTCATCCAATGCTCTTGTGAGGAGACTAAACGTAAATCGTGGAAAGCTCTATAAAGAGTATGACATTTACTACGAGCCTCTTCAGAGAAAGAAGGACAGAAAGCCGTTTCTGCTCAAGGTTGTCACTGAAGAATAATTATTGGTGACGATGGGTGACGGTAATGACGGTATTTTACATACCGGGGTGGTATCAAAAATATCGTCATCATCGTCATTATCGTCACCCTTTTTATGAAAGGAAACAATCAGATGAGGAAGAATGTACAAATTCCTTTTACGTTATTTATATATTTGGTGCAGTACTTTGTTTTGGATATGGCGAGTGATGAGTTGTTTTCCAAAATAGAAAAAGCCATGGAAACAAAAGTTGATGCAATCATTATGCATGATCTTTATGCAAAATATAAAACCGCACCAAGTGAAGAAGAAAGAGAAAAAGCCAGGCTGGAATATCTTGAAAAACGAGGTATCAGCGAAAGCTTTAGGTGGTGATTGGGCCGGCGAGCGCAGCGAGCTTCCCCATAACGTGGCGTTATGGGTAACCCCCTATGGATAATGACATTGCACATCATTATCCGGGGGCTCTCCGAGGGGCCTGCCGGCGGCAAAAAATAATTGTCTACGAAAGGGTTTATATGATAACACAGACTTTTCATATTTCAACTAAGAAGCATTCTATAACAAAAACACGTGATGTGGTATCTGTAAGTAAACATAATTTACGCCAATACCAGAGTGAGCAATATACTGTAGAGATGATCGAGGTTGTTGTAGGTAGCACCATAAACATCCTTGATGATGTAAAAGAGATATATGATAAGGAGTTCAGAGAAGCGCTGGCGGAATACAATGCTGGCAAAAGAAAGGACAGGCAGATTTCGGATTATCTCGAATATGTTTCTGATAGTAAGAAGAATGATGTGGCTGTTGAGGTAATACTTCAGACTGGGGATAAAGAGTTTTGGGCTGACAAGACTCCGGAGCAGTGGGAAGCAATGAAGCCACTGCTGAAAGAGCAACTTGAGTATGTTAAGGAAATTGTTCCTGAGTTCAAAATTGCATCAGCGGTAATTCACATGGATGAGAATTCTCCGCATATGCACGTGGTTGGTGTTCCGGTTGCGACAGATTATAAGCGCGGAATGAAGAAGCAGGTTGCCAAGAGCAAAGTGTTTTCCGCTGAGCGATTGGAAGTGATCCAGGATAAGATGCATCAGTTTGCTGAAAAACAGATGCGGGAACATCCGGAAATCTTTGCAGGCGAAGATCTTAGACCTAAAGAACTTGGAAGGAACAGTGACTTTTCCAAAGAGTTCTATCTACGAATGAAGCAACAGCAGTATGAGGCTCTTGAGAGCAAATGCCAAGAAAAGGAGGAACAGATCGGAGAGCTTGATGCGACAGTAAAGACAATGCAGCAGGACTCAGATAAGGCTGCTGAGCAGTATGTGAATTCTGTAGTTCAGACAGAAATGAACAAGGAGTTTATGCGCTTTGCTATGCTAAAAGAGCCTAAGGGTCCAATTGGTAAAATCGTTTCAAAGGCATATAACACTTTCAAGGACTGGTGGAATAAGAACAGGAAACCCGAGGTGGCCGAGAAAGTCAAGACCAGCCTTATGGAAAGACTTAAGGAGGCTAAGGAAGCAGCTCATAAGCAAAATGAGCAGCATATGCCTAAGCTGAATGATAAGAGTCTAAGACCGGAGAGGTGATCCAAAATAATCCTTTCTCTTTAGGGGAATTAACGGGGGCGTGCCACGCTCCCGTATTATCGTGTTGTTAAGGAATAGGGCGTGAAGTATAATTATTATTACCTGTTCTCAAAGAAATTACAGATGGGAGATCATTGTATGGGGAAAATTTTAGTCAGAGATACTGAAATAAATGTTACAAGAATTCATGACGAGGACTATATTTGTCTTACAGATATGCTTAAAGCTAAAGATGGGGATTTTTTTATCACGGATTGGCTACGAAATAGGAATACTCTTGAGTATATTGGTATATGGGAGAAAGTATATAACCCTGATTTTAATTATGGCGAATTCGCCATAATTAAAAGTCAGTCAGGTTTGAACAGCTTTAAGATCAGTGTTAAGGAATTTGTGGCTAAGACAAATGCTATATGTATCCAAGCGAAAGCAGGAAGATATGGTGGTACATATGCACATAAAGATATAGCATTTGAGTTTGCTATGTGGATTAGCCCGGAGTTTAAGATATACATTGTTAAAGAGTTTCAGAGACTGAAGGAAGAAGAGCAAAAGCAACTTGGATGGTCAGCTAAGCGAGAATTAACTAAGATAAACTACCGTATCCATACGGATGCAATAAAGAATAATCTAATACCCAGTGAGGTAACAACTGAACAGAAATCGTTTATTTATGCCGACGAAGCAGATATGCTTAATGTTGCACTTTTCGGAATGACAGCAAAGCAATGGAGAACTGAGAACCCGGATAAGAAGGGTAACATTCGAGATTATGCATCCATAAATCAGCTCATTTGCTTGTCTAACATGGAAAACCTGAATGCTGTATTTATCAACGATAATATGCCACAGAGAGAAAGGCTTGAGAAGTTGAACAAGATAGCAATACAGCAAATGAGGGTGCTTGAGGATGTTGAGGACAGGACATTACTTATTGAGAATGCAGATGAGAGTAATGAAAAATGAATTATTTCTGAAGTCAAAAATAACTGGCTACCACGAACAGAAATATGATGATACTGAGGAGAAGGCATCCTTAAAAGGGGTGCCTCTTTCATTTTTATTGAAAAAATTTTTATAGTTTTGTAACGAAGTCTGTTTTCAATAGTCTTATATATAAATCGACAGAAAGGAGAAGACTAGTTGAAAGAGTTTGAAGATATATACAAGGAATATTATCCGTTTATATATCATTAATTGTTGGGGATATGTAAAAACGAAGACTGCGCAGAAGAGCTTACGCAGGAAACATTTTACAAGGCTCTAAAAAGTATTAGCACTTTCAGGAATGACTGTAAGTTAAGTACTTGGCTATGCCAGATAGCGAAGAATTGTTTTCTTACTTATGCAGTAAAAAATAAAAGAGACATGGGGCTTGTGGAGGCTTTATTTGAACATACGCATAATGGTGAGAATAGTGCTGAAGAAAAAATTCTTGCCAGAGAAACCTATAAAAACATTCAGGATTCTCTTCAAAGAATTGAGGAGCCCTATAAAGAAGTGTTCTGGCTTAGAGCTTTTAAAGAATTATCATTTGCCCAGATAGCACATAAGTATGGAAAAACGGAGAGCTGGGCGAGAGTTACATATCACAGAGCAAAGATGAAAATTAAGGAGGAGCTTAAATGAAATATCCTTGTAATGTTATTAGGGATTTGATACCGCTTTATTATGATCAGGTTTGCAGCGAAGAAAGTGCTGCAATTGTGAAAGAACATTTAGATGAATGCAGTGATTGCAAAGAGTATTATGATGAACTCTGTAATACAGAGACAATAGAAAAAAACTTTTATGATAAAGATATAGAAAAGAAGAAATCCGAATCTTTTAAATCTTTTTCTAGAAAAGTATTAAAAAGAGCTGTTCTTATAGTCAGTGGTATAGTAATGAGCATTTTTATACTGGGGGTGATCCTGCTTTTGCTTTTGCACATGGACCTGACATATAACAAAAACGACTATTCTAAGATTGACATTTACGATACTTACCGTAATGAGGTTTTCACAGACAATATGAAAGAGATTTGGCCTGAGGGGATTGATTCTACGGCTAAAGTTACAGAATATAGATTTATCGATTATTACGATGATGCGACGGCATATACAGGTTATCTGAGTGTTACATTTGGAAAGGACGCATATGATAAGGAAGCTGAGCGTCTAAAAGCCATTGATTCTACAGACTATTTGGGGAAATATGAAAATACAGGTTTTGGAGAATATTCAGTACTTGCCATTAGGGCGCATGAGTATGGGGAAAATGTAGGGGATGGATATTATGGATTTACATATGCGCTAACGGGAGGAGATAATGAAATAATCTATGTAGAATTGGAATATCCTCGAGAAAATCCCCGTGATGACTACAAGAAGATCATTCCTGAAAACTACCTACCAAGCAATATGGTATTTGAAAAAGACGTCTATCCTTTATACAGCAGGATACTATGGGGATTAATTCCCTCGATAATAGCCTTGGCTTGTTTATGGATTGGGATCAAAAACATCAATCAGAAAAGATGGAGAGGAATCTTACAGATTGTATTTGCAGTAATGCTTGTGGTGTTTGGAATGCTTAATGCATTTGCTTAAGAATTTAGGAACAAGATTTAAAAACTTGTCGGATTTCCTGGCTGGATATGTTACAATCACATTGTCAGCGTGACAATAAAATCCTAACTTCCAGTAAGTTTTGAAACTCAATAGAATAAAAATGGCAAAAAGCCCAGAAAATTCAGCATCTGTGTTGATTTTTTGGGCTTTTCTTGTTATAATTATTG
>JAEEGF010904326.1_pt1 | contig 10568 bp, 7 predicted proteins | sample 9134171 | NCBI WGS metagenome assembly JAEEGF01 (sample SAMN16246542, study PRJNA631951) | gut metagenome | biome: gut microbiome; feature: rumen; material: AP-attached | host: Bos | place: Iran: Karaj | collected 2018-10 | reverse complement strand
ACATGCATGATGACGGGCAGCGGTTTCAGGATCTTATGTCTTTTTTTGAAAAGCTGCGGTCTTCGGAAGAACTTACATTTGCTCCATGTACAAGCAATCTGGTGGAACTGCTCGATCTTACGGTTCCGGATCAATGCATGATAAATTACGGAACAGAGTTTGCTGAGGAGTCTGAATATGATATCGATGGGGAACCTGCAACAGCGGTAAAAGCCCTGCAGGTTACAGATGACTTATTTGATCTGTTTCCTCTGCAGATTGCAGAAGGCCGGAAATTCACCGATGATGATTATGACTATCTGAGCAAAGGTAGGATCCCTGTAATTCTCGGAGCGGCATACAAAGAACTGTTCTCGATCGGTGATACGTTTGAAGGGTATTACATTTTTGAACGTTTTACTTTTGAAGTAACAGGTTTTGCAGAAAAAGGCAGTTGTTTTTACAGCAGCGCTGACAGCAGACCGATCCCGTACGATCGGTATATCATAATGCCTTTTGCTTCCGTTTCTGAAGATTCTGAAGTAGGCAGGATCATATTGCTGCAACAAATCTCCGGACTGATCACAGATGAGAACGGAAAGGATCATGCATTGACGCAGGTGAATGAATGGCTTGCTGAAAGCGATCTGAAAGATCGGATCGGCCAGATCAATATTACGGGAAACAGCTTAAGGACGGTTATCCAGTATTATTTGAAATAACTCGCATACTTGCAATCCGCCCTGATCATGAGATCAAACCCGGGTTTCAATTTGGAAGATACAAGAATCCGAGATCTGGTGTTTTAATTCCGTATGTCAGAATGACAGATTCAGGTTTTCGGGATATTGCTAAATCCCGATTTGTGGGGATGTTTTAATGACTATAAGAAAAATCAATCTGTTAGATGATGATGAATTAAGAAACCGAATAGATGCTCTTTATGAGATACAACCGCAAATTACAATTGCAAAGTGGTCATTAGAAATTGCGAAGCGTAGTATTTGTATATGTAATATTTGCGAAAACTCTTTTCCAGAAGTTGCTGAGGGATTTAGAATAAATGAAATGTGGCAAGCAGGAAAGGCGAGAATGCATGAAGTACGACAAGCGGGATTTGCAATACACAAAGTTGCACGTGCTCAAACAGATGAACTATTGACTGTAACATTTAGAGTCATTGGTCAAGCAGTTGCAAGTGGACATATGAAAGAACATGGAATGGTCGCAAGTGATTATGCAATTAAGTTGATTAATCTTATGTATCCATGTGATATGTCTAAATGGAAAAAACGGAGCAAACCCAGCCAGGGAGACGCTAAGAAAAACCCTAGATAAAGGGTTCTAAAGTGTTAAAAAACGGACCAAAACCAGCCATTATAGATAGATTTTGTAGAAAAAAGCCCACCTTGAGACGGAGCAAAACCAGCCACTGCGACTCGGAAGTGTTCCGGGAGGGTCGGAAACGGCCCGAAAACGGAGCAAAACCAGCCACTGAGGAAGGCCAAACTGCTGAAAAACAGTCCCGGGACGGAGCAAAACCGGCCACGTCGCTATCTTTGCAAAAAAGCAATGAGAAACGACAAAGGCCTATGTCAAACAAGAACATCTATATGGGAAAGATCAAGCAGATACTGCTTCAAGACAAGGCTGGCGTAAGCCAGCGACAGATAGCCCGCAACCTCGGGGTGAACCGCGAGACGGTGGGCAAGTACATCAAGTCAGCGAAAGCCGACGCCATGGGAGTTGACGGCTTGCTGGGACTGGACGAGCCGGAGCTTGAGAGGCGCCTCAACGGGGGTGTGGCCGCATACTCCGACAAACGCCACGACGAGCTTGCGTCGCTGCTGCCTGTAATAGACGACGAGATGCGTCGGGGTCACAAGCGCGGGGTGACGGTGAAGCTGCTGTGGGAGGAGTACCGGAGGGAACACCCCGACGGATACGGGCTCACGCAGTTCCGCCACCACTACAGCCAGTACCTCGGTGCGGGCAAGAGCGTCAGCACGGTGCTCAAGGACCTGCACGTGCCGGGACAGGCGGTGTATCTCGACTTCGCGGGCAACAGGATGCACTATGTGGATCCCGGCAGCGGGGAGATGGTCGCTGCGGAGGTCTTCGTGGCGAGCATGCCATACTCCGATTACGGCTTCGCCCTGGCGGTTCCCTCACAGCGTAGCGAGGACTTCGTTTACGCGCTCTCCCGGCTGATGGAGGCGCTTGGAGGCGTCCCGGCGGTGCTGGTCCCGGACAACCTGAAGGCCGCCGTGGTCAAGAGCGACCGCCACGAGCCCGAGATCAACGGGCTGCTGGCGGACTTCGCCAGCCACTACGGGTGCATGGTGCAGCCGGCCAGGGTGAGGCACCCGAAGGACAAGAGCACCGTGGAGAACACCGTCAAGCTGGTTTACCAAAGGGTTTACGCGCCGCTCCGCAACACCGTGTTCCACTCCCTGGAGGAACTCAACACGGCCATCGCGGCCAGGATGCGCGACCACAACCAGAGGCGCATGCAAGGCAACGGGTGCACCCGCGAGGAGCTTTTCCTTTCAGAGGAGCGACCGAGGCTGCTGCCGCTGCCCCGGTCGCCCTTCGAGATACTGTCGAGCTGCGAGCTCACCGTGGGACGCAACTGCTGCGTCTATCTCGGCACCGACAGGCACTACTACTCGGCTCCATGTGAGCTGGTGGGCAACAGGGTGAGGGTCGTTTACACCAGGTCGCTGGTGAAGATCCACCATGCGGGCAGGTGTGTGGCGACACACCGTCGCGACCTCGCCCAAGGAAAGTACACCATCGACCCCGCGCATCTCCCGACAGCCTCGACGGAGTACCGTTCCCGCAATGTCGAGTACTACATCAGCCGTGCCGCCGCGATACTTCCCGAGCTGGGCGAGATGGTGGAACTGCTTTTCGACACCACCAACCAGGCGGAGCAGACACTCTACAAGAACTGCGACGCCATACTCCATCTGGCCAGGGAGACCCCACGCGAGACGCTCCTGCGGGCATGCCGGTCCGCCCTCGCATACGGAAGATACTACTACGGGCCCTTCAAGGGCTTCGTGGCCGCCGCGTCAAGCCATGCCACGGCGGAACCGCTTCCTCCACCGCCGGAGCACGAGAACATCAGGGGGAGCGGATACTACTCATGACCAGACACACAACAGACACAGAACAACCTATCAAAAAAACACGACAGACATGGAAACAACCATTGAAACAAGACTGAGAAAGCTCCGCATGCCGGGGATGTCCGCATGCTGGCAGACATGGGTCGAGACAAGACAGACTTCCCAGCTCTCGCTTGAGGACGGGATGCAACTGTTGCTCCAAGCCGAGGAGGACACCAGAAGGGCGAACCGTAACGCCAGGCTCGTGCACAACGCCCGGTTCCGCTACCCGGCATGCCTTGAGGAGCTGACCTTCGACAGCCAGAGAGGGCTTGAGCGGCAGCAGGTGATGCAGCTCGCCACCTGCGCCTACATCAACGACGGACAGCCCGTCTTCATCACCGGCCCGGCGGGAACGGGCAAAAGCTGGGTCGCCACCGCCCTCGGACGGCAAGCCTGCATGCTGGGACACAAAGTCAGGTACTTTGGCACGCTGAAGCTCTTCGAGCACATCGCCCTGGCCAGGGCCACGGCCTCCGTCCACCGGTGCTTCGACCAGCTCGCCGCCACCGACCTGATCATCCTTGACGACTTCGGCCTGCAACGGCTTGACAGCCAGCAGATGCTCGACTTCATGGAACTCGTCGAGGACCGACACGGGCGAAAGTCCACCATCATCGTCAGCCAGGTCCCCGTCTCCGACTGGTATGAGATACTCTCAGCCAACACCACCGCAGCCGATGCCATCCTCGACCGCCTCGTCCACTCGGCCAACAGAATCACGCTGAAGGGAGGCAGCCTAAGAAAATAATCCCTATCTTTGCACGTCCTTTGAAATGTTAAAAACCTGTAGTGGCCGGTTTTCACCGTTTTGACTGGCTGGGTTTGGTCCGTTTTTTACACAGCAGACCTTGCGATAGCCTATTGGAAAAAACAGATTGTGCTATTTGAAATGTGCTTTCACAAACTCATACCAACTGCCAAAGGTTGCAATATGCCCCGTATCTTTATATCGCTTAATCAATTGTTGCAAATAAGCGTTTTGTTGCACTTCTAACGTATTGTTTTTCGAATAGGTCATATTTCTCTCTTCCATCATTCTTTTCAGGTAGCGAAGATGAAACTTTGCCGTTGTGGCAAATCTGTTTTCATCTATATTTCCCATTTCCTCAGGATTGAGGCTGCCTACATTGTAATACTTTATATATTCCAAATAGTCAGGGTTTTGTGGATTATCCTTAAAAACAGCCAAATTGCCCAAAAACCAAGTTTCCATACAAACTTTATGTTCAAACACCACCAGTTCAGCATCAAGCAATTCCACTCCACTTGATTTCAACTCTTTATCTATCTGTTCGAGAATATAGTCACGAGACTCCTCTTCCGTGTCAAGACAAACCAACAAGTAATCGTATCGTTTTTCTCCTTTGGCATTAATTGAATTTATGTCTAGAACCGAATTCCTCACATGCTTAAAAATGAAAGGGATGCCGCCGCCAGTGAAAATGTAGTAGTTATTATCGTCCACATCCCAGGCGTCTTCTATGCGCGTATAGGTCGGAGCCAGTATGGAAAGCCACGCCGGATAAACTGACATTTCGGTCTGATTGCCTTCAACTACGATATAGAAGTTCATCTTGCTTGTCAGTTTCTATTGAGACCAGTTTTATACTCAGGAGTTTGCAGCAACTGCATAAACGCCTCATGCTTCGAGTGTTCACCGATATGAAGTTCATCGGCAGTATGCACATACACATCACTTCCGTTCCTTGTTAGGATTATCCAATCCTTAACTGGAATCGCATTGATGATATAGGGATGATGGCTGGTCATGATCACTTGAAGGTCTGCTTCAGGTTCCATAATGAGGTCTGCTAACTCATTGATACAGTTAACGCCCAAACCATTCTCAAATTCATCTATCATAATCACGTCACCATCGTTGGCCAAGACTAACGTTATTATCTGCAATAATGTGCGCATCATCCCCGATGAAATTCCCGTCTGCTCAATCCAAGTGGAGACATTTCTTTCCTTCATTCTCAGCAGAGGTAAAAGCTTGTCATCGCCTACTTTAACAAGAGTAAAATCCAACTTCTCCACCGTTGGGAAAATTCTCTGGAACTTTTGGCAAATGTTATCAAACTCTTTGAGTTTGTTTTCATACAGCAAGAACAACCTTTCAAGGGGAGAAAACATTCTTAGCGACCGAATTAGCATGAAACTTAAGGCATTTCTTCTGCTGACATCTACAATCGGAGAAATTCGGACACTACTTGAAGTATCCATGTCGTAACATTGTTGAAAACCTTTATATATCGGCTCGACCGAAGGTTCCTTTTGAAGTAGTTCAACAACGCTCTTGGTGTTATCCAGTTTAACCAATTCCTGACCTTTATAAAAAATGGACTGAGAATTCCTATTGACTAACTCTTCGCCGTTTTCAGTTATTATTTCCCTAGTAACAACATAGCCTTCATTCTTTTCTTCAAAATAGGCTTGCTTAATATCTTTAGCTGCTTCAAAAGCACCTTCCCAAACATATATCCGCCCATTTTGTTCGAATTCGGTTTTCCATTCCATTCCATAATATGACAATCCACTTGCAATTTGTTTCAATGCATAAATGCCATTAAGTATTTTTGTTTTGCCCACACCAGATGCACCCACCAGCAAAGTAAGCATTGAATTAAAATGAATTGCTTTTGCATTCCATCCGGTTCTGCCATCTATTATACTTATCGACTTGAATTTCATATCGTTTCGTATTTACAATGTAAAAAACACGACTTGCAGCGTATTTACCTGCAAACAAGTTTGTGAAGGCAAAAATAATCATTTTTCATCAACCGACATTGGTGCTGAATAAAAAAATGAGATAAGCGTCCTATTCATAACTCTTCAACAACTCAAAATCAACATCCGTTCACAAACTGTTCAGCCGAAAAGACATACAAGGTCGAAGCTGAATAAACACCCCAAAGCGCAAGGCGAAACAATGGTAAAAAAGGAGTTGGGGAAACGATGATTAAACATTTCTAAAAATGGTGACAGCTCGCTCCGAGTTTCAAAATATGTCATTATGTTTATGAAACAACTATCTGCGATAACAAAAAAGTCTCTTCCGAAGCTTTATTTTTAAAGGGTAGTGTCGATAAAGGCTTGCCCCTCGCGGGAAACTTACCCGGATAGTTAATCCTCAGATTGACACTGCAAAGAAATGAACTTTTTTGTTTACACAGCAAGTGTTTTGGTGAAAAAAAGTAAAAACCATCGTAACGGCAGCGGTATTTTTCCGTTTTCACATGGCAAATGCGGAAGCATAACAGACCTTGCGATAGCCTATTGGAAAAAGCAGATTGTGCTTTGTCCCTATATCAATGACAACGGCAAGGAATGGTGTAAAGAGTTTGTTGAAAAAATGACGCTCAGGCTTGTCCCCCAGCAGCCTCTTGGCAGGTAAAAAACAACGCTGACACAGTTCAGTTGACGCACCCAAAAACTGACTATTATACAATATCAAACTCCATTTTGATTGCTTCTTTAAACTTTGTTTGGATTAGAATACGTGACGATGCGATATTCAATTGATACTCCTCCCTATAATCAACAATCTTTTTCTCAAATCTGTCAATAATATCTTTAATTGGAACATATCTCACTTTTGTATAAATATATAAAATGTAAAGGCATTTCTGATCAGAATAATCATAATCTTTTTGAGCCTTATATTTTTGACAAATATCATAAAACGACCTAACTAAACTAATAGTATTTTGTGACAATAAATCATCACCGCCGAAAATTTCATCATATTTTTCGGTAAAAATCTCTTTCTTTTTGTTTGATGCCATTTCAGGGAAACCTTTTGAAGACCATAAAACTTGTCCTAATTTTTCCATTCCAATGGATATGTCACAATTCTTTTTTTGCACATCACCGATATCTCCTCTTTTTCGAACATAACAAATACTATTTTCTAACAAATATCGCTCTAAATCCAACTGCTCTTTACTCAATGATTTTAAATCAGATGGTTTTATTGAATTCTGGCTATTTGTGTATTCTCCAATTTGGTTTTTAAGCATTTTATCAGTAACCTTAAGAACACGAACAAGGACCTCTGCTCGAGATAGATTATCTAAAATATGTTTTTCATTTTCCTGATTAAAAGAATGTATTGTTCTTAAAGTTTGCCCTCCGTTCAAAACCTGAAAATCATTAATCTCCAGCTTAACTCGTTTATTAACATTAATTTCAGTATAGTTTATATCGTTGGCAACAAGCGTTAACCCATTGTTAAAGAAGAAAAATTTACTGGGTTCATACAATAAAGTATTATAAATGTTTTTATTGAATCTCGACTTGCCTAATAGTCCCCGGACATTATCAAACAACACATCATAATTCTCTTTTACCGTTGATAAGATAGCTTCATCCTCCAACTGATAGTTATTTCTCAGATCCTCATTTTCACATGTAATTCGAATGAGATCTGTCAATCTCATTCTAACAATATAGGAAATATTGGAGGATTTTGGTGATTCCGAAAATGACATTACTGCTTCTGGAGGAATACATAATTTAGCATTGATAGTGTTGTGTTTGGGTAAAACCATTTGAGAGATGGTCTCTAATCCTATACATATTATTTTTACATCAAACAATTCCGAGAAATTATTTAAAGTATCATCTTCTGGTTTTAACTCTTTGGCCTCATTGCTAACAATATAAAAATTTGTTTGCCATTCTTTATTGCTATTGTACCGCTCAATAATCTCCGATGCAAACCGCTTTATAGGTCCTGTCAAGTTGTTGTTTTCTGTTTTTATCACTGATAGGAACTTACCAGAAAGGATGGCTTCGTTTTTACTTTGCTCTGCGTCTAGATTAAACTTTTCTCTATATTTAAAATTGAAAATACTAATGTCTGATTCATCTTCATTTATTATTACAGCATCAACTCCTTCATCCGAAAACAGCACACCATTAATTTTGTTATTAAAATCCTGATCGCAAATGGAATTTGTCAAAATGTCAAAATCATCAATTCCCGTTACCTGATGCAAAATGAAGTAGTAGAAGCCAAATCTTTCTTTATCAATATCATTAAGTTTACTTACACGATCGACATCGAATTGTTGTGTTTCCGATGCTAAATCAAAATAATTTGCGCAGATCTTCTTTAGAAGTTTGAAATCATTGATTGATGCCATAAATGTATTTTTTGCAAAGGTACAAATATTTTTATTGGCGAGGAACACATATCAATAGAATATAGTAAACAATATCGATTTTTCATTTGCCTTCTTCAATTATTGCAATTTCTTCAGGACCAAGGTCATATAGCTCATACACTTTTTTGTCTATTTCTCGCTCCAAAACAGACGTGTCTGCTTTATTATCATGTTTCTTTTTATCAATGATGGCATCTACTAAATCTATTATACACTGTTGTTGAATCATGTTTGCTTTTTTAATTGGTATTTCAGAAAGCGGTTTCGCAATCAACTCCAACATCTCACCTTTCCTCTTTCCTTTATTGTATAACCAATAATAGTACAAATGCGAGTTTAGCAGCCCTAATATGTATTTTAAATCATAACTATTATCTTTCGTTGTAATAAAGAACACATCTGAAGCAGCATACCAAGGGATTTCATTATACCCAAAAGTGTTTGATTTGCTACGTTGGGGTGCTACTATTTTAGGTCCTTCAAAATTGATGGCAATTTTGGGCAAAGCCATTACATCCCACCTGCCTCGTTTAAGAGCTCCTTTTAGTGAGTTGTCCTTTCTTTGTAGTAGCTTTTCTTTGTGCCCTAACAAGTATGCATATATATTTGGAATCTCTGAAAGCTTATAACTTGCCTTTTCATGATGATAAATAACCACTTTACTGTTTATTTCTTTTGTGGTGTATTTTTCAATATCTGAGTTTTTAAACAAAGGTTTTAGAAGAGTTTGTTCGAGCTGATTTGTTTTGAACTTATACTCTATACTATCTATGTCAATGATAAAAACCTTATCGCATGCTGTAAACAGCCCAGTGTTAACATTTGCTATATCACCTAACCTTTGGTTCCCCATTGTCAATTTATCAAAGATAGATGCTATTTGATTATCTCCGCTTTCTTCCACATACAATCTTATATAGTGATCTTCTCCTTCAAATAGTTTGTCGTGACAAATATATGCAACTTTTACCAATTCGTCTGAACCATCTAATATGGATGGAATATGCCCGTCTTTTACATTGCCTTTTCTTGAATTGTTTATCACTTTGCTTTCTTTGCTATGCAAAGTATTTTTCTCAAACATAGTTATAAGATTGTGCTGTCCAAGAGCAGATTCAAAAATCTTATACTCATTAAAGTTAATTAGTTGTAATATGTTTGTTCTTTTTTCTAAATCCAATCTTAGTTTTTTCGCACCTAATGCAGTTGGGTAATAATTGGTGCTAATAAAAGCACAAATCCCTTTGTTATGCAACAAATTAATTGACAAATGAAAGAAGAAATAGAAATAATCCATCTTTCCATAATAGAATTCTGTTAAAGCAAGGTCTTGTTTTACAGATTGAAATAAATCTTTATGCCCTTTTTCTCCGATGTAAGGTGGGTTTGCAACAATTATATCAAACCCGCCCTTGTCAAAGATGTCCTTAAACCAAGTGTGCCAAAGGAAGAAGTCTTGGTTGGCGGAAGGGTCGAGTTGCTCCAACTTGGCGAGGAAGGTCGGGGTGCCGCCAACACTTTCGCGGATGAGGGTCTTCACCTCAGCATTGATGGCGCTTCGCATGGTGGCTTTCTTTTGATGGTCGGTGATGGAAAAATATTCGCGCAACAGGCGTTGCAAGTTCTTCTGGCTCAAATCGCTGTCGAGACCTATTATATACTGCGTGGAGGTGGATGGACGGCCAACGGTCTTGCCCGCAATACGGCTGAGGTCGAAACCGCCATAACTCTCAATCAAGCTGTTACCTTGCATGAACTTGTAGTCGAAGTTGGGCAGCGGCTCCGCCTTTTCGCTGTCCACCACGATGCTCAACCAGAAACGCAAACGGGCGATGTCGATGGCACCACGCTCGATGTCCACGCCATAGATGTTGTTTTCAATGATTTCCTTTTTCAGTTGTAGGCGCGACATCTGCGTCCCTAAAGCTTCGCGACAACGCCACAACTCATTCAGCAAGCCCATGGGGAATGCGCCTGAGCCAATGGCAGGGTCGCAGATTTTCACCTCGCGGAGGGCTTTTGAGAGGGTGTCACGGTAAGGCTCCAACTCAGGCTGCATCTCGTGCTGTTCTACGAAGGCCCGGACACAGGCCTTTCCCTTGTTGTCATCTTGTAGAGACGTGCCATGGCGCGTCTCTACAGAAGAAACAAGGTAGGCAATCAGCGATTCCTTGCACATATAGCGCACAATCTCCTTGGGGGTGTAGAAGGCACCTTTGGCCTTGTTGTCTTCCAAAAG
>JAEEGF010050602.1_pt1 | contig 10568 bp, 5 predicted proteins | sample 9134171 | NCBI WGS metagenome assembly JAEEGF01 (sample SAMN16246542, study PRJNA631951) | gut metagenome | biome: gut microbiome; feature: rumen; material: AP-attached | host: Bos | place: Iran: Karaj | collected 2018-10 | reverse complement strand
GTCGGACGGATATCGGTATTCCTTAATTCTAGTTCGTTTCTGTACTCTTCGCCCCGGAATTCAATTTGTATGCCATCGTTATCGCGGCCCACGGTCAGTTTTTCGCCGGGTTTACCGGACAAACGGACGGCAGTGTACAGGCGGACATCCATGCAGTATCTTTCCAGGGCGCGCCAGGCAAATGCGTCTGTTCCTTTATTCCTTTTGAAAAGCTCCGGCGATTCTAAATAGAACAGCGTCGTCACAAACATTTCCTCTGCATACGTGCCGCCCAGCCGGTACGGATTGAACCAAAACGTAACGCCGTATGGTTCCAGTGTCCAGACCAGCGAATCCTCTTTTATCATCCGGTCCACGGCCTCATCCGCAGCCGCCCCTCCGTTTTCCATAAAGCCTGCGTCGGGATAGTCTTCCTTCAGCCGCTTTTTTATCGCTTCGGCCAGAGTATATTTATTTACAAATATGTCGGAAAGCTGTAACTCCTTCCCTGTACGGGCGTCATAATTTCTTGCCGCGAGTTCGCTGTTGCCATGCGTTCCCCCTGCATATATACCTTTGTCCTCCAAAAAACTAACCGCAGCAGAATCAGACCGGCGTACCAGAATATCGCCGGTAAACCAGTATGGCCCGTAATAAGGCGAACCGTCTTTGATCCGCTGGCTCCAGTCTGCTTTGGAATCGGCAAGCATCAGCTTTCGCGTTCTCCCAAAGTCATCGCTTTTCATCCTGCTGAAACCAGCCAGCGCCTGTGCAACTTTTTGTTCAGGAGCTTTTGCGCTTCCGTAAAAACGGATATCTGTCCAATGGGAACGAAGCATTTCAAACGGCCCGTCCCAGTCTGAAAGATAATGCGTGCCCGTAACCAGCGGCAGCGAATGCAGCGACGCATCCCGGTTTGCCGCATCTTTTGCCCGGGCAAAAGCAGGCCGGGACAGATCCATTTCTGCAATGCCGGTATCAAAAGCCGGCGCAAACGTAAACGCACATATTGCTGCCAGCGCAGCAGCCAGCAGTTGTTCTTTTTTCATGTGATATTCACCTCCCTCTCTTAAAGCGCCAGCGTGAAGTTCGCTGTGCGGGGCGAAAGGCCGTCAATCCAGTATTTAACCGTATATACGCCCTTGGGACAGCGGATTGCCGAATTACCGCCAGGCCAGCCGTTCCAGCTGAAACTAATAGGCTGGTTGGAATTGCCTGCACTAAAATTAAAAGAACGTACAAGCTGGTTCCTGCTGTTAAAAATCTGGGCATGGAACATTTTACCGCTGACGTTGGCACGGCTGAAAGAGAAACGCTGCACCACATCGCCGTTATTGTTGCGAATCACTTTTGTAGAACTGAATTTTAAAACCGGGGCGCCGCCATAAGTAAAAGGAATTACTCTTTGTGCAGAAACGCCATATTTAGTCCAGCAATTTATCACCAGTGTATACTTGCCGGGATTACATTTGACCATATTTATTCTGTAAGGAAAATAGGCGTAATATTTATAAGTACCTTCTCTGGTTCCAGTTCCATCGTATGTATGCGCATCCCGGGAATAGATCACCCTGCCGCTGCTGTCTTTTAAGCGCACATTGTGCTGAACAGACTTTTGATTATTTGTATTTAAAAAGCATTCCCAGGTTTGTATGGACATAACTGTACCATCCTGACTGACTTTGTAAGTAAATGAATCTGGCGCTAAAGCAGCATACACCGTCAGGTTTACAAGGAACAACGCCGCAAGGCAGAGCACCATTATTCTTTTTAACCGGATCATAATAAACCTCCTTTATGCATTAATAGTAAACGTACTGATAAAACCGGAATCTTTTTCATTCGTTTTAACGGCTCATCCTTTAGAACCATCGATATCGTAAATCATAATATCGCCTCCATTTCTGTCAAAACGGTATACAGCGCTTAAATCTTTCGGCAACACGAAAGTGCGGAGCAGCATACCGTTCCGGAACACTTTAACAGCAAAACCGTAATTGCCAATGATGTATTGATACCGGGGCATCATGCTGCTTGTAACCGCTTCCGGAACAATTTGCAATGTATTGTCAGTAAAATCGGTATCTGTTTCCTTTAAGGGCAGCGCTCCGACCAAAGCGCAGGCGGCAAGTTCGTCAGCCCCGGGCATGCTGCCTTTTTTCAACACATATTTGCCCCGGACATCCGGCAGCCGTAATCCGTTATGCCCGAAATAGTCCAGCACCAGCCCGTCTTTTTCTGAAGTGACGCCGGCATGCATCAGATTAATCTGAACATTATCCAAAAGACCCCGGATTCCGTTTCCGCCGTATATGCCACTGGTTTCTGCCCCGGCGACAAAACGGGCACCCAGTCCTGTTTCAACTGGCATCACATCGCTCTTGCTGCGTTTTTTGCCCGAAGGATAGTCTGTGAATGCCGTACCGGCAATCCATCCGCCCAGCCTGACTGCGGGAGCCCGGGATAACGCTTCCCTGCCCTTTTCGTCATCTGTTCCCCCGTAATCGCAGGCATGCAACGTAATCACCGGCCATTGGTCCGGCAGAACGGTTACATCGATATAGGCGCTGGTTACGCCATTGGCATTTTTCCGTTCATACCGTCCGGCGACAGGAGGCCACACCTCGCCTTTCCCGCTCTGATGCCAGCCCGCTACAGGACGCTGCCCGGCCCTGGTTGCTTTGGGAGCAGCGTTCACCGCGTCCGTAGCAGAAAAGAGGGTCAAAGCAAAACACGCTGCCATCACTACAAACTTCAAACACTGTCTCATTACGGGTTCCCGCCTTTTCCCATAAAACACCCATTAAATCATATATTCGCATGCCGCCGCTCAACGGACATGGCCTCCATATTTATTGGTTAATTTGAAATCAAATTGCCCCGGAAAACAAAATAACCGTTTAGCGCAACATGCATCATGTTACGTTAAACGGTCATTCTGTTTAATATGAACCTGTAAAAGGGCTCAGTTAACCACTGCCCTGTTCCGTTCTGTTCTGTTCTGAAAAGCGCAGCCCGACCTGACATATCCTGTCAACCCCTCATTTCACTGAATTTGTGAACTGTTTGCGACTACTATGGCACGATTATACAATTATTACTTGAATGTATCTTTTGATAATTCTATGATGTTTAAAAAATTTAGTAATACCTGTTTATTTTATTATAATCTAAAACCGCGAGAATAGCAAATTTGTATTTGGTAAGACACATAAAGATAATGCCTGCCGTTATGATATTATTTCCGGCAGGCGTAATAAAAGCAATGCCCGTTCTATTCACAAACCGGTGTATTCTCATTTTCAGATTTATTATTCAGCTTCCCGTATTTCCAGGATTCCACCATAGTTTTAACCGGGGTTTCTGGTCCAAGCCGTGACGATATTTTTCATCGACCAGTAATAACGTCCCTTGTATCCGGCGGGGATATGTGCATTACGTATATTGATCGTGTATGAAACACGTCTGCGTGCCGGAACCCTGAGACTGTTTTTTACGTAGTGCTGGTTGCCGTAAGTCTTCCACAGTGTCTTGCCAGTGTCGGAAGCAGTAAGGAATAAATCAAACTCACACCGGGTGACATAACCCTTTTCGTCCCCGGTATTTTCAAAATAGCCGACAAATTCCAACCTGCCCGGGTACAGATAAACACGTTCGCCATGCCATTGGATGCTGATCTTTGCTGATGCTGCCAGCGGGAAAATTACAGTACAGGCGCGGTAAGAACAAAGAGCGAAAAGAATCTGGACGCTGTTTTCATAAACTCACCTCTTTCTCGTTTCGTTAGTTCTCTGTATTTTAGTATGAAAGGGGATCTACATTTTGTCAAGGAGCATTTTCGAACTTCTGCAGTCATGGCGGTGAGTGACTGGTTTTCAATAAAATTTAGCCAAAGCCCATTATTCAGTCCTCACGTAAGTACTGTCAAACCACTTTAATCTTTATTTGTCTCTTCTTCTTCAAGAGCTTTCATATAGCCGGCAGTAACTATGCCTGATGGCAAAGCTATAACAGCAATACCTATGATAGAAGACACCATGGTTACAATCCTGCCAAACATAGTGGTTGGAACAATATCGCCATACCCCACCGTAGTCAGAGAAACTGTCGCCCAGTACAATGCTTCAAAGAAATCTTTAAAACCCGGTTCAATATGAAAAATAATCAGGGAAGAAATTATGATATATGTAACAGCAAAAGCCAATACTGCTTTTAAGGGTCTGATACTGTTCCTGATAACCGCTCTCATTACCCGGAAGCTGTGGGAATACTCCAGGATTTTCAACGACCGGAGCACCCTGGCAAGCCTGGCCAGCCGAAGCAGCATCAGTGTCATGAATTCCGGATTATGATAAGTAATACTTACCAGTATGCCCGGCAATATGGACAGTAAATCAATGATGGCCATCGGTTGATATGCATACTGCAAAAACGGGAATTTTAAATCCGGATACTCATAATCAGCAACAAACCACCGGAAAATATAATCGGAAATAAAAACAGAAACAGTGATGTGCTCCACATACATGACCCAGTATGGTTCTGCTTCAGGTTTGTATGTTAAAGGCAACAGGCTGAGAGTGATGACGATCATCATAAAATAGTCATATAACGTTGTTTCACTGTTACCTTCTGTAGGAGACTTGATAATCTGATATATCTTTTCCCTCATAACAATAGCCTCCCATGCATATACGCTTTGAAAGATGCGAAGTCCGGGTAATAATTAAGTATGGGTATTAAAAGCATAAAAATTTTGTATTTTATATGGCGTTAAGCAGATTTTTTGTTAAAGCTTTTATAGTACCGGAAACGGAATTCCCTAAATCCCATACAACAGAAACGCCGACCACACTGACGGGCTGCTGAACCTCTTGTGTCGCAAAAATTCCCGTTTCGTATCGTTTAACGCTTTCACCTGCGGCACGCCCCGGCTCAGTTTTTCAAAAAACGCCTTTGAAAATTCTGCCGTGGATTCGTCTTCCACCTTCCACAGGCTCATCACCGTATTCTGGTTGCCTGCCAGGGTCAGCGCGTACGGTATGCCGACGATACCTTCACCAACCTGGTATTTCCCGCGCCCGGATTCACACGCCGACAGATAGACTAAATCACTGTTGAGCTTGTACCCCATCCATTCGCCGACAGTAACGTAACCGTCGTTCCCGAATCCTTTATCCTTCTGCGCCGCATCCTGGCTTAATACAATAGAGCTGAATTCCGGGAATTCCGGTACGAACAGCCCGTGCGTTGCAAACAAAAGATACTTATATTTTCCAAGTTCTCCTTTTTTATCTAAGGATTTTAAATTACTTTCGGAAGCATTTTTTCCCTTGAAAGTAATTTGCCTGTCTTTTGCAAACAACGTGGAGACTCCGTTTAGTTCTTTCCCGGTTCCGGGAAGATCATTCCATTTCAATCCCGACAGGATATCCGGCGGTACTGTCCCGGATCTTCCTTCCTGATGAACTGCCTGCACAGACGTTTCCAGATTCTGCATACTGCTGCGCTTTTTGGCAGATGCAAAGCCGCCGTAATCAGGGCAGCCCATCGCAAACAGTTCTTTACGGTCTGCTGTCTGGGACCGTCCTGCCGCAAGGTCCTGCATCATCTTCAGCACGGATAAAGACGGGACGTAACTGACATCTTTCGAATCAATAAGTGCTTTTCCATTGTATACAAGCGTTTCAAACGGTACGTTGTTCAACGCCCCGTCGGGAGAGATGATCCATCTGGATGCAGATGCCGGTATCACGTCTTTAACCGGCGCGATCAGGCTTTTGCTTATCCTGGCAGCTAACTCCCGCCGCGCATTTTCAAACTGTTCCGCAGTTCTGACGCGGCTTGCGCCCGGCTCTTTATATTCGTTATCCGTTACAATTTTGTAACTTCCGTCCTGCCTTTTCCACAGATATTTATCTTCCCCCTGCATATGCTCAAGAGAGGGATACGAAAGTATTTCATGATAAATGTGACAGGTATCAAAAAAGTTTTTATCAACCGGTACCGGAACCGCTTTAACGGTTCCGTCACGACCGGCAATGCAGTCCAGAAGCAGGTTATCCGGATTATTCTCCCGCAACACGGTAAAGTCAATGAAACAGGCATCCCGGGGAATGGCCTGGAGTTTTTGCAGGATATCCGAATTGTTCGTTAAACTGAAACCGCCAAAACGTATGACTTCAGGGTGTTTCTCATTTAAACCGGCTATACAGCGCCAATATTTATCAAGCTGCCTCATTTTGGAAACGGTTAAACTTAAGTAGAAATCATGATCTCCGTCTTGTTTAGCCGTTTCCATCTCTCTGTCATGAATCCGTATGGTTTTTAAAAGGTCATCCACCTCTTTTTGCTCTTCATCACTGATTCCGTCTGCGTGCAGCATCATCTGTTCATGATACCGTTCTGTCAGGATCCTCGCCTTGCAAAGATCCATCAGTTTTAATATTTCAGTTCCTTTACGTTCATCTGCGAGATATACAGAGGCCAGTTCCCTGTAAGCGGGAACCATGGTAACAAACCATTGCGAAAGTTTTTCATCTCTCTTAATATCAATTTGCCGGACTTTTTCAAGCGCCTGCAGCATTTCTATGTATTTATCTATAGCAAATTCTGTCTGGCCTGAATTCCTGTATGAACTGGCCAGAATATGCACCGCTTTTATATGATCCTGATTGAGCTGCCCCATTTTAAAATGATCCGGGCTATACCTGCTGACCTCATCACATACACTGATTGCTTTTGCATACTCACCGTTTAATTCATATGCTTCCGCCAGATTTATCATCAGGTCCCACAGCTTTGCGTTGTCAGTTCCATGGCTTTTATAAGAACGGACTACTTCTTCATATATACTTATGGCCGGATCAAATTTCTTTTCCCGGCAATAGTCCTGCGCTAACCTTGCCCGGGCATCCAGTTCTTCCAGTGAATTATTGCCAAACACTGTCCCGCAAACAGTCAGGGCCTGTTCGTCCAGTTCCTTTGCTTCTTTAGTTTTGCCCGATCCCCTGTACGCATCAGCCAGCGTATGTAACGCGTTCACAGTACACGGGTGCATCTCACCGTAACGCCCACGGCTTTTTTGCAATACAATAGCAGCTAATTCCAGCGAATCTTCCAGGCAATTAAGTTTTAAATATGTGTTACAGAGATCGCACAACGTACTCAGCGTTACATGATGGGTATCGCCGAACTTTTCCATACACACGGCAACTGATTTCAAATCATATTTCAGGGCCAGTCCCAAAAGGTTATTCATTTTAAACCATCGTTCAAATGCGCGGTCTGTATTCAACCTGCGTAACGCGGCTGCTGTTCCATTTCCGTTTACCAGCAGAGAACTGAGATCAAATTTATCATTGTCATCCTTCAATATTAATTTAGTAAATATATATTGAGAAAGACCAATGTCACTTCTGACCGGATCTTCTTTCGGCAATACCCGTTTTGCGACAGGATTAATTTTCCCTAATAATGCCCCCGCTTCATTATAGTTTCCCAATTTAATATATATACGGGCCATCGCATTCAAACCGGAAAGCGCCTGTGGGGAATCCGTACCGTATTTTGCTGACCGGATCTCTGTCATTTCCGTAATGATTCTTTCACTGTCACGATATTTTCCCGCGACTTCATATTCTCTTCCCAAAATATCCATCAGGGACAGTGCTTCGTCACTTGCTTTTCCGAATATGTCCTGAACTAAAGGTAATAATCTTTTACTTTCAGAGATTGCCCGGGCATTTTCACCCAGAATACTGTAACAATCTGCCAGCATGATTTCCCGTTTCAATATATCCGCTTTTCTGTCAGGAAAAAACTTTTGCAGAAGGTTTATCTGGTTTTTAATCCGGAATGCTTTTAAGTTTATATTATTTTCCTGTTCCAAAGCCCGAAACATAATATTTAACATTTGTCGGAGTTCATCCTCATACGTTTCAGGTTTTACGCCCTCCGTCATTTTTTCTAAATCGTTAAAACTATTTAAATAATAATTTTTCTCGTTTTCCGCAAAAGCCGCACGCATGATTTGTGTTAAATCCTCGGAAGCGTGCCTTAACCCATAGTCCCGGAAGCCATCGCCGTATTTTGTCTTTTCTATACGTTCTAAAAGATCTTGTATAAAGGTATGTTCAGGCACACCCATATTAAAAACACCAGGTAAAGATTCTACAGCCAGAATTAATGAATGATTTTTATTACTGTATATTTTTTCTAAATCCTTCACAAGCTTTAAAAACGCTGTCCGGCTAACAGTAACAGCACTGTCCAGCCTGTCCTCCGCCTTCAGCTTTATGGCTTTTGCCTGAACAGGATTTTTAACTTTCTTCTCATATTCCGCGTGCCTGTAATTTACATACTCCTTAATACCCTTATCAGTATTTACATCATACTTTTGCATTTGTTTTTTACCATCACGTAAATAACGGGGCAAAGGTTGTAAATCAAAAAAAGGACTGACATCTTTATAGAACTTTGATTTTGCTTCAAGGGCTTTCCCGATTGCAGTTATTTCGTCAGGTTGTATATCGTCAGACTGTACAGTGTTTGCTTCTGATGCAGGCGTTTTATTTTCCTGCCGGATTTTTGACGGCGCGTCTTTTGTTTCAGCATAAGCAGACAATGGTACATTCAATATGTTAACAGCCAGACAAAACGCGAGTAATCCGTACTGAAAACGCAATTTCAAACGCCCCTTTCTAACATATTTCCAACACATTGGTCCCGGCCTGCATTTTTTGCGCAAAATCATGTATCAGTTTTGATTCATTTCCTGATCCAGGTGTCTTTTGCACCGCTGCAGCAAATACTGTGCCTGCTTCTCATTAGTTCCCAGATTATCAAACTCTCCGAGCCACTGTGAACTCAGCCAGTACAAATTGACTTTATCCGGGAAGCTGTCGCTGATCAATTGCACAAGAAGAGCCTTCCTTGAAACGCGCTCTTCATCTGTCAGCTTCATTTTGTCAAGTTCCGCAAGTTTCGCCATCACTTCTGTTTCTGTCTGTGAATCAAGAACCGTAAATTTATACCCGGTATATTCCCCGTCATAACCCCATGAATACGGAACATTGGCTTCCAGTTTAATATCTGCCGGAACAATGCTCAGGCCATTGAGATTTTTGATATTCTTTTCATAAATTTTATTTCCCTTTCCGTCAATAATGGCAAATGTCTCATGATTTGCATTTTTCCATGCAAAATTCACTTCCTGATTCTTTAAGAGCGTAACGTTCCAGCCCGGCCGGGGCGTAAGGCTTTGTGCTGCTTTTTTCAGGCTGCTGCCAGCGGCGGAAGATGCCGGTCCGCGGGTCCCGCCATAAACAAAACCTTCCACATTTTTCGGAGCGGAACAAAACGGTCCCAGCGAATTCAGTACCACATTACTGATTTGCGATGCCCCCGTGGGCGGCTCATATATAATTATGCAGGCATTGGAATCTAAATTTACCACCCTCGCATGTTCTTTACATGTTATTGAAAATTTCTGCGTATCCCCCATAATTATATCGCCATTATACAACAGCCTTTTTGAGCCTTTTGGCTGCAAACCTTCAGGATGTATTATCTTAACCTCATTCGCAATATCATCATAGTTTACAAATTCGGCAACCTCATCTTCCGCAAAAGCAGCGGAGCATGTCATACATGCAATCACCGCAAGGATACAAAAGATTGTTCTCAGGTTAAGTTTCTTCATGATTTCGTACACCTCCGTTTTTAATATATTTATGAAACTCAAAAACTTTTTTAATATAACAACGTAGTTTTTACAGCATCTGTAAAACGTTTGATGAATCACCGCCCGGCGCGCTGCTGTATTTTGGTAAACAATACAGACAGCCATAAGCGCAATGCCCCTATGCTGGCAAACGCCCAGCTGATATAAACAAATTCATTTGTCTGACAAAAATACAAAAAGGAACAGGGAACGAAAACCAGTGTCAGAAGCGTAAGGAAATATTTAACTAAATATGAAGGCAAAAGCGCATACCCGTAGGCGGTCAGCAGAATTAATAACACGTCAACCAATACCTGCCTGCCGGTTGTTGTAAGATGCGGCTGCGTTTCTCCCATGACTGTCGCAATACTGTTTGCATGAACATACATTCCCGCCATCACGCCAACCGGAGTATTGTGGAAATCTTTACAGTCCGGATCGTCTCTTCCGATAATTACAATCTTATCTTTAAACTCAATATATTCATTATCTATATGGGAACTGTCTCTCATCCAGCTGCCGATATGGTCACTGCTTATAGTCCTTTTATCAATCGGATCCTGCATAAGGGTGTATTGTATCCTGTTATATTGCAGATGTTCCGAATCCCTGACGGAAGCATTATTTTTATAGTTCTCCCTGTAAAACGTAAAGGCCCCGCCGCGATCCGGCAATTCGAGTATGAATTCTTCATCATCAATGTTAAATCTGTCTCTTTTCAAAATATCTTCTCTCAGTTTTACAAGCTGCTGTCCGTCTCCGTAAAACAGGCTTAATGCAGTCATTGGAACTGACCAGAGCACATCGGCTATTTCTCCTTTATTATCCTGGTCTTTCAATCCCTCATACGGCAGCCAGAAACGGG
>JAEEGF011202461.1_pt1 | contig 10569 bp, 16 predicted proteins | sample 9134171 | NCBI WGS metagenome assembly JAEEGF01 (sample SAMN16246542, study PRJNA631951) | gut metagenome | biome: gut microbiome; feature: rumen; material: AP-attached | host: Bos | place: Iran: Karaj | collected 2018-10 | reverse complement strand
TTGCTGGTTACCTTCGATAAAGTCCATAACGGGACGTTGACAAAGTTAAACAGTAGTTTAAAAACCTATGTTATTGGCGTATTAAAAAAGCAAGGAATAGAGGCACAGAGGGAAAAAGCAAAGTTTGCCTCGGCCCCTGTTCAATCTGGGCAAGACGCTGATGATGTGCTCGATCCTGTTGACATGGGCATCGCCCAAAAAGCGATTGACCGATGGCTTGACAATGACACCATCGAGGAGCAGGATGAGTTGCAAAATGCAGTGTACGATATTGTCACCAATATGTCTGACCCTTGCAAGACCATCTTGTGGACATACTATTGGGAGGACAGCAGTCTTAGAGAGATTGCAACAATGATGCATTACAACAATACCCGTGTTGCTACGACACAGAAGAGCCGTTGCATGACCAAAGTAAAAACCGCAATGGAGGAATTCCTCAAAAAAATGAGATCATGACACGAGAAGAAAGATATATCGAATATGACGAGCGGATTGACCGCTACCTTCGCCACCAAATGGATGATAGCGAACGTACTGCATTTGAACAGGACGTTGACAATAATCAAGAGCTAAGAGAACGACTTGTAGCCACAGCCATGGTCATTAAAGGGATTGCTCAAGCCGGTATGCAGCGAGAAGGCCAGGCTCAACTCAATGCCATCAAGCAGATGGACCGAGAAGAGTTCATTCAAGCGACACGAGCCAAAAAGATTAATAACCCAATGTGGTCTTTTATGAAATGGGCATCAGGAATCGCTGCTGTCGCCATCGTTGCTTATAGCCTATACTTGTACATGCCTTCCGTTTCTGTACAAAATTCCAAACACACTGAATTGGCAAAGGAGGCGCCGAAAGAACAGAACGTGACCAAATTGCCGACAAAACCCACATTGGCTAGCCTTGCTGATGAATACAACAAACCCTTTAGCAGCGAGCCTGATGAATTCGTCTCAATCAGGCAACAGATCAAGACGGGTCGCAGCAAGGACATGATGGCTGTAGTAAGTGATATTGATAACCTTGAGTGGCCAACAGCTAAACATGGTCCCAAGGGTGCTGATGATAATGAAGAAGAAATCAAAAATACCACTGACAATTTCAACGACTGCACCCATTGGTATAAAGCACTGGCTTACCTCAAAGCCAATGACAAGGAAAATGCCATCAAAGAATTGAATGAGTTGATAGAGGATGGCCAAAACAGCGACTTGATAGAACGCGCAACCTCCCTGCTCAAGATACTTAAACAATAGCCTCACATAACTGGATTTTTAAGGTTTTGCCTGCTGAGCCATTAAATCATGGCACAGCAGGCAATACGTTTATTATCAAGCAAATAGCATTATAGATGTTTACCTTTTGCCCCATTTTGACATAAAGAAATAACACCAATCTTTTAAATACATCGATTATGGATTACAGTGTAAATGATTTGCTCCACGGAGCACAAGTAATGGCAAGCAGCGTTTTCGGACGTCGTCGTGAGTACAATCTCCAGTTCAACCATGAAGAAGATGGTTTCTGGTATGTGGATTTCCCCGGATGGCCTTTTGACCACCACAATCTGATGATGGTGGCGGGCGCCGACAAACTGTGTGCCTTCCTCAGCGATGATGACCGTTATGCATACATTAATGTTGTTCCCAGCAACAAGCAACTCGACATACCAGATTATGCCTGTCTGGTACAAGGTGAGCATTCTCTCACTGGAGGATCAACTTATACCGTAACCAATCTGCCTGGTTTTGAACGCGAGATTTGGCTGTGCCCTGTCACCCTTTTCGTCCTTGGACGCTATCCCAAATACATCTACGTCAAAAAATCGGGGCAGAAAACTGCGTAAAAGCGATTTATATACTTTCCTCAAAAAAGACAATCACATCTGTTTACCTTTTTCCCTTGATTGTCATAAAGTATAAAATGTCAAACTAAACAAATCAACAACAATGGAAACATTATTTGAAGTCGCACAATCAATGATAACGATGGCCGAACATGCCACGTTTCACCTTGACGATGACATTGAACTCGTCGCATTCACTCTAAGCTTTTATGCTCTCATTTTGGTTCTATTCGTTTCAGCCATCCGCTGGATTGTATCACTCACAATTAAAGCTCTAAAAAAATGATGACCACTTTCTCACATCTCATTTTCGGATTCCTTTGCGTAATGCTCTACCTGTTCGGCTTGATCTTCGGCTTTACCTACGAGGAAACCAGCGTGTATATCTGCATCTACGTCTGGCCGGCACTCTGTGTAGCTATGCCAACGGTCATTGCACTAGTTGCTCTGTATAATTGGATAAAGAAACTGACCTTGTGGAATACTATCAATTTGGCCCTTTCCACTGGGGCGACCATAGTCTTCTGCATCTTTGCAAAACTCTTCTATCAGTTCTACAGCTATAGGATTCCGGATCTTGAATCAGGAACTATCATCATGCTTGATACCGTTCATGACAAATGCATAGCTTGTGCCCAAGACCTGAAGATAATGGCCAACGAACTAGGGATGACCTATGCAGAGGTCAATCTATGGGTCTATTGCTACTTGTTCCTGGCTATTGCCCTCGTGATGTGGATCTGGTTTGAAGTTACCATCCCCCGCAAGTGGGTCATCAATCGCCTGTGGAACTCAAAACAAACACAATAATACCTTTCAGAATGAGAAAAACAAGAAACGTATTATTTACCCTGTCTATTGTTTTAATTGTTTATGCCATTTGGACTCAAACGTATAGCTTTAATGTTGAAAAAGCCACAAAGCATCTGACAGAGAACGGACAAGAAAAGTCAACCCATTGCTGTGCGTGGTACACCATGCGAGCACTTCAAGAAGGGGGCTGCCCCGCTATTATCCTGCCTGCCCAGTGGTATAGTTATTTCATGCCATTAGTCCAATTTGAAGAGGTGCCTCATGATGGATATACTCCCCAGAAAGGTGATGTCGTAGTGTTTGAACGTCCTAAGTGGAGAAGTTGGAATAGGATTTCTCAGTGGTGGGGGCATATCGCCATGTATAACGGCAAGCAATGGGTTAGCGATTTTAAACAACAAAAAATGAATCCGTACAAGAAGCCGGTTCCATATCGAATTTATCGATACAATAAACTAAGTCAGCCAAATCAAGTGAGATAAATGAAACATCTATTTTTCTTCTGCAATATCATCATATTACTGTGTCTTGTCGCAGTCATTTCATGCTCAAGACCTGATGCAATCGTGTTGAAGGAGGGCGATATTGTCTTCCAGACTTCCAAGTCATCACAGTCAAAATATATCATTTTGGCGACTCAATCGCAGTGGTCCCATTGCGGCATCATCATTGAGAAAGCTGACGGTCTGTATGTTCTTGAGGCCATTTCCCCAGTTAGCCTCACGCCTTATCAGCAATGGGTGGAGAGAGGCCGTGACAAACGTGTCGGCATGAAACGCTACACCGAGGAGCCTGTCAAGATTAAGTACTCCAAATACGTGGGCAAGCCCTATGACCTTGCCTTCAAGTTCGGTAACGGCAAGTGGTATTGCTCTGAACTGGTTTATGATATCTACAAGCGACAACTCGGTGTGGAACTGTGCGAGCCTCGACCAGTGAGCGACTATGCCATCAGCGGACTGGATAAAGTCCTCACCAAACGCGGCATCCACAAGAACCAGCTTGTCGTTGCCCCAAGCGACTTATATGATTCTCAGCTGCTTAAATAAGTGCCTCTTGTGGCACGATATTTGCTTTTGGTTTTAAATAGTGTCTTTTGTGATTAGTACCTTATGAGTCAAATCTTTGTTTTTCTGTGCATGTGCCTCGCTAAGATAGGTAGATTCTTAGGGTGGGATTATGAGGAAGCCAGCGTGTACATTTGTATCCACGTGTGGCCGCTGCTATGTGTAGCGATGGCAGTTGTGATGCTGGGCTTCGCTGTTGCCACGACCAACCTATTGTGGATAACAGCCTGCTCCATCTATGCACTAATAAATGCATTTGGCTATTGGGCGGTAATCAGGCATTATTACCCAGGCACCACTAAAGATATATTCCAACGCTGCAGGGCAGAACTCATAGCCTTAGCTGAGCGATGGGGCACTACTTACGCAGTAGTCAACCTCATCATCTATGTACTGCTCTTCGTTGCTATCATGGTGTTTGACGTTTCATTAATCATGTTGATGCGGTAACAGAATGAGTAAAGTATTATTCCTAGATATTGACGGGGTGTTGAATACCGAGCGGCAGCATGATCATTGTGTGGAAGCCGGGGTGGCTTATGTTGACAACTTCGGCTATGCCTTTGACCCTGAGGCAGTCGCTAATCTAAAGAAGATAGTGGACGAGACAGGGGCTGACATCGTGATATCTTCATCGTGGAAATTCTGGGGTCTCTCGACGATGCAGAAAATATGGGTCAGCAGAGGTCTGCCCGGCAAAGTCATCGACGCCACCCCAAACAACGTGAGTGACGAGATGCTACTGAGTGTGGATCTCAGCCTGATGGATATGCCAGCTGGTAAAGGCAGCGAAATCAAGGAATGGCTGTCAACATCTGGGCAAGAAGTAACCCACTACGCCATCCTCGATGACATGGATGACATGCTACTTGAACAGCAATCCCACTTCGTCCAAACCGACCCTCGAGTCGGCATCACCGAAGATGATGCCAATAATGCCATTTCAATATTGAATAATTGAATAATTGTATTTATCTTTGCAGACGAATTGAAGGCCTCAACTTAGTTTGAGCGATTTCAGGAAATTTACATCAAGAACGCAGTTAAACTGCGTGCCAACCGAGCTCCGAGGAGTAGAGCATTCCTGAGGAGCCACGGTGGCGAGCTTTAAAAAGCAGATGTGGGCTTAACGCCAAAAACTCATATAGCTCAGTGAGATAGTAGATTTCCTTATGTGTCCGTGACCTGTGACATATAGGGATTTTCTTTTCTCCACCAGCAAGTGTTGTTACTTGTCGTTAAACCCCACACGAAATAACTTATTGTTTAACGATTTAATAACAACACAACAATGGAACAAGAAAGAAAATCAAGATGGGAAGGTCATGAATTCTGGTTTAGGTATGACCGCAAAGAAGGTTTAAGGCGATTTGAAGAGATTGCTTCGCTTGGCAACACGCCGACTGCCATCGCCTTAAGGTCATTGAAATTTCAATTGGAAGAGAACTTGGGTTTTGAAGTTTCAGATGCCCTGTTTATCGACATTTTCAAGAAGGTCTGTAATTTTCGTCCTGTGCCAGCTCTTGGAGGGTATGCTAATCTAGAATTCGTCCAGCCTATTCAACGCATCTTCGAGAATCATAACATCTTTGGCGACTCGAATCATTTTGTCAGTGCTGTTTGGAAGACATTCAGAATAAAGACTGACGCTCATAGAACATTTAAAAACATTCTCTTGCATATACCTCATGCTTCAACGCAATTCCCCGAGAATAGCGGCCATACATTCAGCGAACTGGATGGTGATGAGGGATTACTTGTAGACTACTACACTGATGAGCTCTTTTCACCAGAGCAGGAAACGGAGCATATACAGAGCGTAGTGTTCCCCTATTGCCGCTTGTATTGCGATGTGGAACGGCTGATCAATGACCCCTTGCAAGAGAAAGGGCTCGGTTTTTGCTATAGCAGATTTCTTTGGCATTCACCACGGCACGTGTTCCCCATCAGATCTTTCAACACAAAGGAAGAGGCGTTTAAGCTTTATTTAGAGCACCATTCGTCAATGTCTAAGAGAATGCTCAGTTTGGGCAAAGGCACACTGCTTATAGACTGCCACAGTTTCTCGAGTCAGCCTACTCTGCTCTGCAGCAATCCGCCCGACATTGACATCTGCATTGGGTTTAATGACGATGCCACTTGCCCAAACAAAGTCGTCATCGGCAATATCAAGCAGCATTTCAATTCCTGTGGCTACAAGGTTGCTATCAACACACCATTCTCAAACAGCAAAACTTTTGAGGTACCAATAGAATACCATTCTCTCATGATAGAGGTGAACAAATGCCTATACATGAATGAACAGACGCTTGAAAAGACTGATGGATTCGACCAGTTGAAGGCTGACATCCAGTCACTCTATGATAAGCTATTGTAAAACTCTGTTTAATTCTTATACGCTTAATAATGATAAACTTGGAGTAAAGTAAAGAATAATGTAGCTTAACTTTTTACTATCGGTGTCTGCTAATACTTTTCAGCGGACATCGATTGTTTTTGTTGGCACTGGTGGGGTTTAGATTATATCGCGCGCGATATAATGTTAAATATGCTTAATTGATTGGATATATCGCTTGCGATATAAAATAATTGGTTTACCTTTGCATCGTGAACGATAGAAACAACATTTAATAACGCATATAAAAGAATAAGGTATGGAAACTATTTATGATTTCAAGGCTCTGTCGAGCAAGAGTAAAGAGATTGTTTTTTCGGAATTTAAGGGTAAAGTTCTGCTGATTGTGAACACTGCCAGCAAGTGCGGTTTTACTCCCCAATTCGCTGGACTGGAGGAACTGAACCAGAAATACAAGGACAAGGGATTGGTCATCATCGGCTTCCCCTGCAACCAGTTTAAAGAGCAGGACCCCGGCACCGACGGAGAAATTGAAGAATTCTGCCAGATAAACTACGGCGTGACGTTCCAGATCATGAAAAAGACCGATGTGAATGGTCCCGCAGCAGAGCCCATCTTTGAATACCTGAAGGCTCAGGCTCCTACCGAGGAGTACCACGGCATCAAGGCCAAGGGCGCCGCTCTGCTTTTCAAGACAATCAGCAACAGCGTGGAGAAGGACAGCGACATCAAGTGGAACTTCACCAAGTTCCTGATTTCGAAGGACGGCCAAACCATCAAGCGTTACGCCCCCACTACCGAGCCCAAAGACTTTGAGAAGGACGTGGAAGCCATGCTCGCCTAGTTGAGAATTATGCACGCAGAATTACAAATAGACAATCAGATCTGCTTCCGCCTCTACACCGCGGCAAGGCTTGTCACTCAGGCCTATACACCGATGCTGACGGAACTGGGCATTACCTATCCTCAGTACCTAGTGCTGATGGTGCTCTGGGAAAAGGACTGCCAGCCCGTGAATGACATTGCCCATCGTCTGCTGCTGGAGACGAATACCGTCACTCCCCTACTCCAACGCATGGAGAAACTCGGCATTGTCAGCCGCATGAAGGGTGAACAGGACAAACGTCAGCACCTGGTCAGCTTGACCGAAAAAGGCAAGCAACTGGAGGAAAAGGCCCTTGAGGTCATTCCTCCAGGCATGGGTAAGCAACTCACGGCTTGTCCGCTGAAGCTCGAAGACTACCAACTGCTTGCACAAGAATTAGACGCTCTTATTAACACATTTAAAAAATAAAGGATATGGCACATCAATGCGAAAATTGCAAATTTCGTGCGCACTATGACAAGAAACCGAACTCCCTGATGGGACGTTTCTGGCGCTGGCACATCAACTTCTGCCCAGGCTGGAAAGGATATTTCACTTCCCTCCCCGCTGATCAGCAGCAGGCCCTGCGCGACAAATATCAGTTCACGAAATACCAGTCCAAGAACTGAACGGCATAAAGTACCACCCCCTCTGGGGCGATAGGCGGCAGGAGTTACTGCAATAATCTGTTTATTAATCATAAAAGAAATAAGTCTTATGAAGAAAATGATGACTATCTGCCTAATGGCAGTTGCAAGTGTGCTGGGGGTATCGGCACAGGGTATCTATGACTTCACCGTTAAGGATGATTTGGGTAAAGACGTGTCACTCGCTGACTACAAGGGCAAGGTCTTGCTGATTGTGAACACCGCCACACGTTGCGGCTTCACGCCCCAATATAATGAACTGGAGGCACTCTATGAAAAGTACCATGCCGACGGGCTTGAGATACTGGACTTCCCCTGCAACCAGTTCGGTGAGCAGGCTCCAGGTACCATCAAGGAGATACACCAGTTCTGCACAGCCAACTTCAACATCAAGTTCCCTCAGTTCGACAAAATTGATGTGAACGGAGCCAATGAGTCACCCCTGTTCACCTATCTGAAGGCGAAGAAGGGCTTTGGTGGCTTTGACCTCAACGACCAGAGGGGCAAATTCATGGACGAGATGCTTCGCAAACAGGACGCCGACTATGACAAGAAGAGCGACATCAAGTGGAACTTCACCAAATTCCTTGTTTCCCGCGATGGCCGTGTCGTGAAGCGCTACGAGCCCACGGACAAGATGTCTGACGTTGACATTGATATTCAGTTGGAAGTAAATCCCGTGCTGAGCAACATGATGGCACGTCGTTCTATACGCAAGTATCTTGACAAGCCCGTAGAGCACGAGAAACTAGAGGTGATCGTCCGTGCCGGCATCAATGCGCCGAGCGGCATGAACCGCCAACCGTGGATCATACGCGTGGTGGAAGACCAAAAGCTGATTGCTGATGTGACCGAGGTTTATAAGCGCAATAATCCCGAGCAGGTGAATCGCGACAGGGATTTCAAGAACATGTTCCGCAATGCGCCCAATCTCATCTGCGTCTGCACGCCTGCCGAAGGTGGCGGTGCTCTCGATGCTGGTCTTCTGGGCGAAAACATGATGTTGGCAGCCCAGTCCATGGGACTCGGCACCTGTTGCTTGGGTGGTCCTGTCCGCTTCCTCAACTCGAATGCTGACGCCAAGTTCTTCCTTGACCGTCTTGACATCCCCGAAGGTTACAAGCTGAACTACATCCTCGCCATCGGCTACCCTGACGAGCAGCCCGACGCCAAGCCTCGCGATGCATCTAAAGTGAAGTATATCAAATAATCATAAAGACATGAAAAGTTTCAAATCAAGTGCGTGGATGCTTCCACAACCCGTGTTGATTATCGGCACCTACGACAAAGACGGTAAGCCCAACGCAATGAACGCTGCATGGGGCGGCCAGTGGGACATGACCGAAATCATGATTTCCCTGGGTTCTCATGCCACGACCGATAACCTCAAGGACAATGCGGAACTCACCGTCACTTTCGCCACCGTGGGGACAATGGTGGCAGCAGACTACGTGGGTATCGTGAGTGGCCGAAACACGCCCGACAAGATGGAAAAGACCGGCTGGACCATTGAGAAGGCCCCCAACGTGAATGCCCCAGTGTTCAAGGACTTCCCGATGACCCTGGAATGTAGAGTGAAAGAGAAAATCGATGAGGAAGAAACGGGCTATTACCTTGTAGCAGAAATCGTCAACATCCTCTGTGATGAGAAGTTCCTGGCTGCTGACGGCAAGCCCGACGTGGAGAAAATGGAACTCATCACCTTCGATCCCGTTCATCACACCTACATCCAGTTGGGCAAGACGGTCGGCAAAGCATTTGCTGACGGCGCTCAATTAAAGTAATCATCGCAGGCCAAGACTGCTTTTTATCGGGATGAACAAAATTGTCAGCCTTCTCAAGGTCCTGATGCCGATTATCGCGGCAGCATACGGCACTGCGGTCATCTATGTCACAGCATTGCCCATTGACGGTAACTCGCTGGCGTTCGGCGGCGAGTTACTGTCGTGGCTGCTCACATTGGCGGGAATCGGGCTGACCCTATTTCTTGTTCAACGGGTAGAACCGAAGTTGTTCCCGGCTGCCAAACAGTTTAAAATCAAGTCGCCAACACCCCTAGTCATTGTCGGTTTACTGTTAATCGCTCCGCTCTGGTTTGTCGTAAAGGAACATATCGTTTACGGTCTCACATGGCTCTTTTATTCCGTGCAGATGGAGCCGCAGACCTACACGACTCCAGAACTGCGTGAGGACCTGCTGTCGAGTGTTCATGCCGTGCTGTTGGCCCCAATACTCGAAGAACTGTGCTTCAGGCAAATGGCTATATCACCTTTCCGACGTCGGGGGGCACAAGTCGCGGTCTGTGTGGTGATGGCCATCTTGTTTGGGATGCTCCACGTGCGCAATGTCCTTGGAGCCTCTATTAATGCCCTGTTCTATGGGATGATATTCATCATGTCGAGAAACATCTGGAATAGCGTGGCTCTCCATGCTGGCTGTAACCTGACTGTAACGTTGCTTGCCGTTTATTGCTGGCTAGGCCTTGGTGACTTGCAGATGGCGAAAACACCGATGATCATTCTGACTGACGCCAAATTTGTAGTTGCCAGCATAGTCTTGTTCATAGCGGGAATAGTACTGATCAATATAAAAAGACGAAAAACTAAAGGATGAATCACCATTCTCTAAAAGAAGCAATCTTAAACCTGTGGCATAAGTTGAAGACATGGCTGCAGTCACTCTCGTTCAGGACTGGAGTCATCGTGCTGTTGTGCTGCATTCCGTTCTATATCCTGTCGTTTGCCCAAATGCTGCTGCCAATTAGCGTTACTGCCAAGGGCGTATTATGGACCATACTTTTTGGTCTGGCAAAGACTTGCCAATATGGAGGCTTGACAATCCTAGGCGTAGAAGGTTATAAACGTCTCAAGAACAAGCTCAAACGTAAAGACAAAAATAGTGACGACTGATACTGTCGTCACCATAGGAGAGTTAGGATATTGCGGACTCAGTGCTTCAGGTGAGATAGCTGAGTT
>JAEEGF010985803.1_pt1 | contig 10569 bp, 6 predicted proteins | sample 9134171 | NCBI WGS metagenome assembly JAEEGF01 (sample SAMN16246542, study PRJNA631951) | gut metagenome | biome: gut microbiome; feature: rumen; material: AP-attached | host: Bos | place: Iran: Karaj | collected 2018-10 | reverse complement strand
AATGACATATTCTCTACAATCTTATTGTTTTCTTCAACACGTATGGTCTTAACCTTGATATTGGCCTTTTCAAACTCATCGGCATGTTCATCTCTGATACCAAGAATCTTCCATGCCAGGTCGTTCCACTGAGCCTTATTATTGTTATACTCTCGACCAAACTTTTCACAGAGTTCTTTATCTGACATGCCAACATATTGGCCAACTATATCAGTAAGAATTTCTTCGAAGGACTTCTCCTTAAGAACCGATGAATCCTTAAGAATTGCATTATCGCCAATATCCCCAGCAATATAATGGTTAAGAACATACGTCATGTATGAATTCTTAAAACAAAAAGCTCGTTTTCTTGCTGGAATCCTATCTCCGTAATATTGAGGCACTGTACTCTTCTCAGCATTAGCTCCTTTTGTACAAGCACCAAGATACATGGTATCACCCTCAGAAAGCTCATGTGCTCGTCCCTGCTTAATCAAGTCAGTTATGTAATTATAATCACGTTTTATAATTTCCAGATCCGCCTCGGGTGGAGTAAACATCTTCACATACTTAATTGGATATAAAAGATTGCTCTCCAACATCTTGTTTCTCCAATAATAGATTAACAAGATAAGACGCATCTTCTCCCACGCATGAGACTTGTAGAAATCAATTTCCACAGGACCATCGTAATTTATCATTGTAAGAACTAGACGCTCTCCTGCACGCAATTCCCCCTTCTTGGTAACTTCATATGGTGTTGTTTTTAGCTCAACCCCAGCCTCAGGAAAATCCGCTTCCTGATTAGAATTGGCCTTATATCCAAAATATACTTCTTCAAGAAGATTACCTAATCCGCCTTTACGAAGTTTATTTGCATAAGCCTGAACAGCGGTCTGCTCCTCTATTCCTCTAGCTTTAATAACCTCTATAAAAGTATTGTTCTCTAGTTTTTTCGCATATTCTTCTATACTGTCTGGGCTAGCTGGATCGTAGCCAAGTTCATTATTAAACATAAATTACCCCTGTCTATTTATTGCTCATAATATCCTTAATTCCTTGGTAATATGCCATTATCCTTTTATCTGTATTATCAACAGATTTTAGCCACTCATCTACATTTGAAGAGTTAATGGCGTTCTTACGCAAAACACCTGCTATATCAACAGCTGAAACAATCAGTATTGGATGTCCATCCTCAACAACCTCTTGATATGCCTGTTTATCTACATAACTTGTTGTTATCATTATTCCAAACTGCCTATATCTGATACGCGAAATAAGGCGAGACATTTCCTTAACTCCTACACCATGTGTAGGAGCATAGCACTTTGCCTCTAATGCACAATCAATTTTTAAAGGTGCATTAACTTTTCCACCTGCACTAATAGAATAAAAGCCAAGTGCATCTCTACCACCATCACGCCAAGGTCTTGTTAATGAGAAGTCTACAAAATTTGTATCCATCTTACCGATTATGCTCGTGGCACACGCCTCAAATCCCTGGCTGAAATCATTATAATGATTCCTAATTGCATCAAGACACAATAATCCTTCAGTATCACTTCCAGCTGGAAGCTGTTCAAACCTGGTAGGTATCTTGTGCATTCGAGGTGCAGTTAATGCAGTAATTCCATTACGACCTAGTTTCACAAAACGCTGCCATGCTTCCGGTGCATACTGTAAACTATTGTCGTGGTCATAAATCAAGGACTCAATCCAATTCCTGTAAATAGGCTTATTTCCTGTATCAAGAATAGTAAAGTACGCCTCATAATTCTGGAAACGTTTTTCCTTGACTGTTCTCCAGAAAGCTACCAAATCCTTATCTGGAGATATTTTAGGATTTCCTGGAGCTGCCAGACCAAGGAACTGTACGTCACGTCCCACACCAGTCTTCTTAAAGATAAAGAATGGCGGCATATCTTCTAGCGCCACTCCCTCATTCAGTAAGTCAAAAACCATCTCAAGAATTTTATTCCCCTTTTTCTTTGTATCTGTCAGCTCTCGCCCCGGCTCACGATTATCACCGTAATATCTAAAAATCCCAGTTTCTTCATCTAGATAATCTGGCCACTCTAATTCTTCCATGGAAGTATAAAGAACCACATAAGCATACTTACCAGAACCATCTTCTCTGATCTTCTTTCTAAATCCTCCGGCGTTTTCACAGCCTGGAATCAGTTTATGAAATGGTTCCGAGGACATATTGGGCACAGTTCCACCTTTATAAACACAATCAACATATAAATCTGATTTTTCTAAGTCTTCAAATTGTACTTCCATCCAACTATCCCCTATTAGTTAACATCAATATTTATAACCATATCATTCGTAACGATTGCATAATCTTGCTTTTTAAAGCCTGGAACGCCTCTGCTCTTTTGAAAAGAATTAAGAAGTGAAGAAAGTTTCGTTTTTTCTTCCAAATGACTTATTATCAATAAAGTGGTATCACTTGATTGTGTTCTACCATTGCTGAAGTTATAGTTTCTTTTTCCATCAATAACTACATTTTTGTAATAATATTTACAATCCTCATTTTGGAATAATAAATCCACTAGTTTTATAAAAGCCTCAAAGGAAAAAACATTATTTTCGTCTAGTTCAATTGAACCTATCCTATCATTCAAAGTAAACCAAACATCATCAGATATATTTAATTTGTACCAATCATGTGCTACCTTCCCTTTTTCAATTACAATCCCCTTCTTAACATCCAAATCTTCATATTCAAATTGGGTCTTCTCATATTGATAATTATGCATATAACTCATATGCAAAAACAACGACGCTACAAACGGTAAATACTTCTTAGCCTCTGCCCCAATTCTATCTAATATATCCCAAATATCACCAAATGAAATATCTGGAATAAACTCTCCATTTGCTTTTTGCAATTCAGGCCTAAAATCAAGTGGCATCACTTGCTTTCTATCTGTATCACTTTCTTTTCCAGGATATTGAATATATATTTTTTCTCCAAGTAAAGTAGTATAAAGTAGCAGTCTTCTTTCTCGCTTGTTATATTCAAGCTTATCTCTTGATAAAGAATTAAAAGCCTCCACATTACATTTTCTTAATCGCTTTGACTCAGGCAATTCATCAGTCTTGCTATACTCAAAGGATAACTCTTCTTGTAATTCCTCAGTACTTAATAATCTAGCCATTATATCCTCCTATTATGCTTGTTATTCATCTTCCAAATAAATCAGTAACTGCTTAAGCCTTTTATTTGTAATCGTCTCTGAATAGTGAAGTCCTTCATATGTCGAGTGTAAAACTGGATACTGCCCTTTTGTTTGTAGCATATAATGCTCATTTATCAACCACTCAACAATGCCTTTCAAATCTTCCATTGGGATATCTGAATAAATGCCATATTCCGGCACACTATCTAATCCTGCCTTTGAAAGCTTCTGTTTAGCATTACCATGCAAAACCTCACATAATGTCGTAATTCCATAGAAACGAACACTGCTGACATTCTGTAAAGCACACAGTGTATGATAAACAACCTCGTTCAAATCATGACCTCTATAAAGAACTGGTTCCATATGTGCTTTTTGAATTTCAACGTAATCCTTACTTTTTACGTGACTCCATTTTTTTGTATAAATATTATCCGTCTTAGTATTTTTAGGCTTATTTTCAACCTTCATCGTTTGCTGAAGAGCTGGCTTATTCTCTATAGCAGGTTCCGGTTCAAGTTGATATCCCATCATTTCATAATAGGCTTGCTTATTAATAGTGTTATTACAGCCCGTTCCATTTCGCTTATAATTTGTGCACCCTAAGAAAAATGACTTATCTCGTCCCGGTTTTACAATCAAATAACCATCTCTGCATTTATCACACTTCTGAACGCAAAGCTTACCAGCCTGATATGCATTTGTCATAAATCCACACAGCTCCGGTTCATTTGTACATATATAAAGCGGTAATCCATATGCTCGCTTATACTTAAACTGCATAGGATATCCACATATTGGGCAAGCCTTTTTAATAGCACTAACAGGCTCATCCTCATTCCACTCACCAAGCAACTTCACATTCTTGTATGTCTGTTTAAGCTCAATTAAAAACTCCGATGGATTCTCTTCCGGCGCAATAAAAATACCCTATTCTTTGTTCTCGTCATTGCTACATAGAAAAGTCTACGTTCTTCTGCATAATCAATTGAACGGTCACCTTTTATAACAAATGATAATACTGGATCATCTTCAACTTTAGAAGGAAAACCATAAGTCTCATTTTTACCATTTATTACAATAACATCATCGTAGCCTAAACCTTTAGATGAATGAGCAGTCATAAATGTAATATCCAATTTTGGATACTTTACACTCTTAACCTTATTAGTTTTATTGATATATTCAAATAATCCTGTACGTTCAAGATTATCTCCATCAAATCCATATCTACCCAAGAGAAGGATTTTTCCTACTTTTGCATGTTCTTTCTTCTTATACTCAATTAAATCCTCAATGACTTTCTCAATTGCACGTGCCATTTCATAATTGCTACCACTTCTACGATCAGCACTCTTCTTTTTTCTTGATCCATCATATGTATAAATAAGAACTGGGTCTTCAATATGCTTTGGTGAAATAAGCTGTTTGGTTATCTGTTCCTTGTTTCTCTGAATAAAATTTCCAGCAATATCTATTACTTCTTGAGAATTACGATATGTCCTAACTATCTTAAGCATCTTGGCATATCCCATAATCTCTTCGAACTTTGTAAACAGAGTAATATCGGATCCACTAAAAGCATATATAGACTGCCAGTCATCACCTACTGCAATAATTTTTGCATCTGTAACTTCTGATAATGCCTTAGTTAAATCAAATCTCTGACGTGAAATATCCTGGTATTCATCAACAATAATATATTTGAAATCTAGCTTCTTTTTCATCTCCTTGACTTCTCTAAGAAGCCTAGCAGACTCGTTTATCATATCTTCGAAATCAACAGCGTTGTTTTCTTTCAACCAGCGTTCATATTCTAAATAACAATCATTGCAAATGCTTAAGAACAATCTACTACGCACATTCTGAGTAGAATGATACATTCTATTAAAATCATCTGCCTGATATGCATTTACCTTAAAGTTAGATATGAATCGACAAATAAGACTTATCAATCGACGGATATACCTGTTTTCCTCTCCAGCAACAAGCATCTCCATAACTTCTTTATTTGATCTAGGATTTAGTTCAAATCCATTTTCTTCAAGTTTTTCTTTCAGATGAGAAATCAAGCTTCTACCATCATTGTATGACGAAAAAGTATAAATAAGTGTTGTTGCGTGCTGTCTATGAAGCGTCACTTTGTCATTAACAGCCTTCTTATATCTTTCGATTTCTTCATCAGAAAACCTGTCATTCTTGCCAGATTCTGTAATCCCAAAGTGCTCGATGTAAGCCACTTTGTCTCCCTGATATATTACAAAATCAGGCGTATATGGTTTACGGGCAAACGTAATATCATACTTATAAATTGGCTCATACTCATAATCAATGTTGTTAAGGTATAAGAAATTTGCTATTTCAACTTCCTGATAAGAACGTAATATTTCATTTTGGATTGTCACCGACTTCTTCGTCCTGGCATCAATTACTTCTCGCTTAAAGTCCTCCAAATCACTTCGCATCGTTGAAAAATTCGCCTTAGCAATATTGTTAAAGAATCCATTCAAATCATTTCCTTCATAAGGTGCATCAAAATAAGACGCAAAGAACAAAATGAGATTGTTCACTGCACTTTCATTTCGCATAATTGAATTACGAAAATAATCACGAATAACAAAGTAAAGCTTTGACTGATCAACTATATTCAATTTTTCATCTGGGGAATTCTTATGAATTATCGCATTTCCGGTAGAATGGAAAGTTGCTATAGGGCAATCTATTCCTAAGTCCTTCTGAATGCGCTCCTTTAACTCGTTTACAGCTTTATTAGTGAAAGAAACCACTAATATCTGAGACGGCTCAATATTCTTCTTATCAACAAGATACTTAACCTTTGCCGCAACCGTTGTTGTTTTACCAGCGCCCGCGCCGGCTATTACTAAACAGTAATCTTCATCCGTAAGAACAACTCTACGCTGGTCGTCATCTAAGATGATATTTGGGTCCACTGTTTTTAAGATATCATCAAGATACTGCTTTTCTTCAACAATTGCTTTTGCAATAAATTTTTCGTTATGATTATCTATAACTTTTTCTAAGTCAGCATCCATCTTGATAATGCTGTCTACATCTTTGACCTGTACTCCGTTTTTCTTACAAAAGCTTTTGAGCATTCCGCTTTGCTTAAGTACATCGAAGAATTCGACATCATCTTTATAATCTGATATTTGCTTTAAATAATCACTTTTAGCAATATATCTATTCTCAGAATTTAGGGTATACAGAAACCTGCCATACTCCAGTAATCGATTTGCTTTCTCGTTTCGAGCATCATTACTCAAGATGGCATCACCTATCTGATAATCAATATTCTGTTGTCTATTTCCAAATAATTTGTCAAATAGGCCCATAGTTTCTCTCCAAGATATATTTCTTTTTTATTTTAGCATATTGACCTGGTTTGTGGTGGTTTGTTTAAAAAAGAGAGAGAATCACTTCTCTCTCTTTTTTTCATAATTCCTCTTGAAAATAGGCCATCTCTAACTCACCTTTATCATTCAATCTTGCCGATACCCTTATACTGTACAACGACAATAATCGATGTAGCATTGCTTGCAAAACAGCATTATGAATCGATTTATCAAACTGTTCAATTACAGAAATATATGTTTTCCTTAACGACTCTAATCCATATGGTTTATAATTATCATTAAGAAATTCATATGTATTTAATAAATCATCCCACGTTTTCAATAACTGTTCAGCTTCATCTTCCGCATCCTTATCAATAATATCAATCAAATATAACACTAGATTAGGAGTTACAGCATAAATGCAACCTATTTGTATTAAGTTCTTTACACAATTTAAAACAAAAAATATTTCATCAGATGTTTTCAATAACCAATCTGTAATTGATATTACATCTGCAGCAATAGATTCGTTCATAGCTAAACCAACTACCATTGATTCAGTTCCAATTAATGTATAATTTTCATTTTGTCCAAGAGATATAGCGTCATAATCTGGGATTCCGATAATATCTGGCATATCTATATTATCAAACTCAGACCGTTTCCAGTCTTTACTACTTACTACGGTATTTATTTTTTCAGCATAATTATATAAATCACCAGCTTCTTTTATCCACTTTTGCTTGGTATCCTCATTGTCTTCCACCGTGAAGACTTTTCCCTCATACAATCCCATAGACGCAACCGTATCCTGAGCATATCTGGATATTATCTCCGACGAATCTTCCCTTACCTGTATTAGAGTAGATTCTGTAATATACGCATTATTTTCATTGATAAATGTTGTGGATACTCCTATTTTCTTTAACAACATAAACGATGTGAAAGAAAGAATATATCGATTATTCTTATTCTTGCACTCAAATTCCAATTCCCTTATACAAGATTTCGGCTCTTCTATTATCATTTCCACAAATTGAGAATAAGTAGCTCCATAAAATTTTTTTATAGAAAATATTGGTAAAGCCACATCATCAAAATTGTTATACTGAGAAATCCAATCAACTCTATCCTTCGCATCTGAGGTATACTCAGCAAATTGTGCAGCAAAAGACTCCATGTCTATCTTTCCTTCTTTAACAGTAGACACAATTGCCTTAGCAGTTCCATTCCTAACCACTTTTTCAAAACATACCCTTGATATATATGAATCTAATGCCTCGATATGAATAATCTTATAAGTATTTTCCCCTATAATTACTTTATCATTTAACTGTTTTCTATAAATATTCAAACTAGCCGCATCATTCACATAGATATGAATATCTCCATTCCAGGTACAAGGTGATGATGGTAATTCTTTATCTTCATGTATACAATAACGAATAGTCTCACCTGAATCAGCTCGTATCATGACAACTGTATTTTTCTCCACCGCATGATATTCTTTAACATCTTCTCTTTTATCCTTAGCATATAAACCAAGAAATTGGTTAAAAGCAGGATTATGACAATCATCATTCAAAAATAAAGCATATCGATTACACCTATGTGCATCAATATAATTTCCATTAGTTGCATATGCTCCTGCCGCTAGTACAACCAATTGTGGATTATCTTTTCTTTCTGCCTCTTGAATATATTTCACATCAATACGTCTTTTAATCTTTATTGAAATAACTAATATTTCTTGCAAAATAGAATTGTCATCGCAAAAAACTTCATAAGATTCTTTAAATAGCTTTAACGCATCTACAAGCCTTCCTCTCCCTGCAAGAATATATGCTTGATACTTTTTAACATTGTCCAAATATGATTTATGGAATGACAATTGGTTATTATATTTTTCAGCCAAATCATATTCTTCGAAATTCAATAATCGCTCTATTAAAAGGCATGCTGAATGCCCATTAACATATATTAATCCATCATTACGACACAACTCGATAAATTGATTTCTTACCTTATCAGAATTGTCTACTTTTAAATAGGAATTCCAATACTCAAAATATTTTTGAAATATATCTCTATTTTCATTTAAAACACGCAATGCCTCATCCTTACGATTATTATGTATCAACCCTTCAATATAAATAAAAAAGACTTGTGGACTAATACGAATCAAATCTATATGTTCTTCTATAACAGCTAAAATCCCATCATCCCTATTTGAAACAACATAATTTGCCATTAACCAGTATGAATTATTATCTTTACAAAAAGAGTATAACTCATCAAAACTAACATTATTGTTCTTAATTCGTATTGCATAAATAAACTCTCTCGCCGGATTTAATACCTGAATTTCTACAGGAATAGTCTTTAATAAATCATCACTATTTTCTTCCTCCAAAATCAAGCTTGCTTTTATAATTAATGAATAATACACAGCCCTTATATCATTTGATAATCCATCAAAAACTGTTTTTTTACATTCCAATTTTTTCTTTATTGATAAAACTTTATCTCTAAAATCAGGACCTTCTCCTGCAAAGGCAATTGCATCTATTTTTTGGTCAAATAAAATAAGCATCGAAAACCAAGAAGTAGAGGCATCTAGCACTGATTCCAAAGCAGCTGCTGAACTCACTTGATTCATCTTGTACAAAGATATGGCTAAAACTTGCTTTGAAAGCCACTCTTCTGCTTCTAATAGTTTTTCATTCAGCGAATATTTTCTAACTTCAATTCCATTCTCCTTAGTTCTAGTCTCTGAATAAATATAAGAATAATCTTTATTCCTTAAAGCTGCTACTATAGCACCAAGATACTCAGATGTTATACTTTCTTGAAGCAATTCCATTCTTTCTTCTCGAAAAAAAACCAGCGGTAATATATTTCTAACAGCAGTATCTCGTATTACACTATTCTTTATCGATTTAATATCCAAATAAGCATCATCATTTTCTCGCGTATTATCGCGCATTTCCTTTTTCAAGACTCTTATTAGCAAATTAATATCTTCAGATTTTTCAGCAGCAAGATTACATATCGTTTCAACCTCATCAAATTGGCCACCCCACATTTTTTTACATATCATTTCCGCCAATGGTTCTGCTTTATAATCACTTAGTGAAGTAGCCTCTCTTATTAATTTTTCAATCGATTCTGTTTTTCGACCAATATTTTCATCAATTGCATGTATTTCTTTTTTTATTTCATAAGTATTCAGTGCAGCTTTAGAAACAATATATCGTTGACCATCGTCCAGTGAAGAATTATAAAAAGAAACCATCTCATTGTGCACCAATAAGCATAAACCCTTAATTGCGTTTTTATCATCCGCTAAAATATATTTATCGCGCGATTTTGCATGTTTCTCAGCTTCATCAATAATAACTCTTGTCAACTCATCGATAGTCATAACGTTGTTAATAGCAATAGCATTTTGCATTATCCTATCAATCGGTTTGTAATTATCTAGATAATCACTGAATGTATCTCCACCAAAATAAAGACTATCATTAGTAATACAATACTCTTGTATTTTCTTATGTAATTTTTTTAAAAAAGAATCTCGCTTATACTTTTTTATAAAACTTCTACAGGCTTCATTTGTAATATCATAAATAAAATTTTGAGCCAGTGAAAATATTAACTCTGCTATTTTTTCTCTCATTATCCCACCTCAATAAGTATTTCCTCTTAATCCCTAAATTATATATTACCATTTTCACACAATTTTATCTTCTGATTCCCCTCAATTTAAATAAAAAAAGACCAGCCTCACTCAGTGAGACCGGCCCCATTACTACCTACACACATCCTTATTTCGATGCCTATACGCTTTGCTATCCCAGATTTCTATTCTGTGATCCGTCTTAGCTACAATCTCAGCAACACGCTTCAGCACATCGTCATAATCGTCTGTGCGTATCTTCTCTTTACCTACCCTTTTCTTACCATCAAACAACTCTATGATATAGGTTTCCATAGCACCTCCTAATCTTCATCCTCGTACTCCGCCACCAAATTGGTGAAAT
>JAEEGF010948533.1_pt1 | contig 10571 bp, 8 predicted proteins | sample 9134171 | NCBI WGS metagenome assembly JAEEGF01 (sample SAMN16246542, study PRJNA631951) | gut metagenome | biome: gut microbiome; feature: rumen; material: AP-attached | host: Bos | place: Iran: Karaj | collected 2018-10 | reverse complement strand
CACCGTTGTCCTTGGAATATGAACCTGATTCCACTCCGTATAAGTCTGATTCCAGAAAACCGTTCCCCAGGCATCATTAAGTGCATCCAAAGTCTTGTACTTATCCTGAAGGAATTTGTTGAAAGCCTTGTCATCACTTTCTGAATAGTATTCAGCAATTTCGCAGTTGATTTCATTGTCAATCTGCCAACCGATAACACACTTCCTTTTGCCGTAGTGCTCTGCAAATTTCTCAACAATAATTGATGACAGTCTCTTATAGTTCTCTGAATTGTAGTTATAATGCCTGCGCATTCCGTGCCTGAATAAAGTGCCATCCTTCCTGGCATTAAGCGCATCAGGATACTTTTCCGTAAGCCACGCAGGAGGCGTTGCTGTGGGCGTTCCCATGATCACCTGCATATTCATCTCGTCGCATATGTCAAGAAACTCATCAAAGAATTCATAGGTAAAAAAGCCTTCTGTTGGCTCCACCTTACTCCATGCAAACTCCGCAATACGTATAGTCTTTATGCCCACCTTTTGCATTCGCTCAAGATCTTCTCTCCAAAGCGATGTATCCCAATGCTCCGGGTAATAGCAGGTTCCAAGGCTTATTTCATTCCCATTCAGTAGCTTACTCATAGATAACTCCATCATAGTTCATCTTCAAGATTACAATTTTAATTCTAAACCTTTAAGTTCATCAGCGTCTATATGAACTTCCACAGGTTTCTTTGTATCCTTCTTTTTTATAACAACCAATATCTTACCTGCAAGCATAGCTCTTTTATCTGATTTGTAAGAGGTAAGATCCGACATATCCCCTGCGTCCATACCAACAAGTTCAGCATTCCTATCAGGCTTTACTTTGATTATGTTTCTTGCAGTTGGAACTACGCTTAAGTCTGCATCGCAAGCAGAAACTTCAATATAATAGAAATCTCCAAGCTGTTTAACTTCAGCTAAAAGCCTGTCTGCTTCTTTTGCCGTTTGAACAATTGTAGTTTTTACCCGCTTATTTCCAATGTAGCCTTCCGCTCTTAATGTCCCCTTTTCATAAGGTACATCCCAGGACAGGTGCAGATCTCCAGTTGTTGGATGATAGCGCCTTACCTCATCATCCCAGCTCTTAGTTGCTCCATACCTTGGGCATGCTGCACAAGCCTTTTCTCCCACCAGTCTGTCATTGATGAAAAGCTTAACCTTCTCACAGTTTGTATAACACAGAACCTGCTTGAACTGTCCTTCTTCACCCTCAAAATTCCAATGAGGTAAAAGATGCAATGTAACCTCATCCTTATTCCATATGGACTTAAAGTAATAAAAGGCATCCTTTTTGAAATTAGCTGTATCAATAGCTCCAAAGTTAGCACCACGCCTTGGCCAATGCGCTTCTCCAAGATAGTCAATTCCTGTCCAGATAAAATCTCCGGCAACATAATTTCTGCTGGCTGTAAATCTCCACAACGCCTCATGAGTAAGCGGGGCTGTTACATAGCTGAAGTTATATTTGTTATCGGTGCTGTAATCACCTCGGTCACCACAAACTGATGGATTTTCTGTCCCGATCATTATTCTGTCCGGATTAGCCAGTTTATCCTCCTCATAAAAGCTTTCTGCTCTTTCACGCCATCTACCAACATAGTTGTATCCGACAACCTCAAGCGCATCAATAAAATCTTTTCTTGTTTCTATCTCAGGAAGAGATGCAATATTATCACATGCGCTTGTAACCAGCCTCAAGCTGTCCTCAGAGTGAACTATATCTGATAGAAACTTTACAATCTTGGCGCCATCAGAGTAAGCCTGTTCCGGAATTTCATTTCCAATGCTCCACAATATTATCGATGGATGATTGTAGTCGCGCCTTAGCATTGTGCGCAGCTCCTGTTCTGCATCCTGGTAAAAGAACTGACTAAAGCCATAAGATGGTTGATCAGAAAAATAGTTTTCGTTCTTGTTTTTTCCAAGGGTCCATTCATCATAGATTTCATCCATAACGACAAATCCCAGCTCATCGCATAAATCAAGTAAAGCCGGTGCCGGAGGATTATGTGAGCATCTGATTCCATTAACCCCCATTTCTTTTAACAGCTTTAATCTATATTCCCAGATTTCCTTATGAAATGCTGCTCCGAACAAGCCTGAGTCATGATGAAGACAAACGCCTTTTATCTTAGTCCTTACCCCATTAAGCGAAAATCCGTCAGAAGGTGTAAATTCTGCCGTTCTTATTCCAAATCCGTCTACCCTCTCATCGATCTTTTCATCACCTTTATAAAGTTGTGTTACCAGCTTATAAAGATAAGGAGTTTCACAAGACCACAGACTTGGATTATCTACATAAATCCTGCTGCATGCTTCCGAGGAGTCAAAAGAGCTGGTATAAAGCGTTGCCCCTGCACTTGCTACCTGTTTTCTCCTCTTATCTTTAAGAATCCATTTCACCTGGACATCACTATCATCCTCGCTGTAGTTATTTACAAGCGTGCGAACATCAATAGTTGCGCTGAGTCCTTCCCTATATACTCCGCTGGTATCGGCCTTAACCCCAAAATAATCAAGGCACACAGAATCTGTTTTTCTGTAGTAAACATCTCTATATATTCCTGAGCCCGTGTACCATCGGCTATTAGGAAGTTTGCTGTTATTCACTTTTACAGCGACAATATTGTCTCCTTCTATAACTGCATCCGTGATATCAACGACAAAGGTGGAATAGCCGTAAGCTCTTTTGCCAACAAGTATTCCATTGGCGAATACTTCGCTCTCCATGTAAACGCCTTCGAATATCAGCTCGTGCCTCTTTTTCAAGTCTTTCTTAGAAATGGTAATTATCTTTCTATACCAGCCAATTCCGCCTTTAGCGTAGCCTCCACCGGCACCGCTTTTACTTTTTTTGTCCGGGGCAAAAAAGGTATCCCAGTCATGGGGAAGCTTAACTTTTTCCCATTTTTTGTCATCAAAATCTGTGGCTGCATAAGCATAATCGCTGCAATCGCCCAGGTTGAACGTCCAATTGTCATTAATTTTTGTAGTGTCTTTTAAAAGCATCCTAACTCCTCATTACTTAAAAAATAAGGGGAACAGTTTCCTGCTCCCCTATCTGCCCTGTTAATACCATTATCTGGTAGCAAGCCATGCATCATACTGATTATAGAATTCATCAAGAACAGTCTGAAGACCTGCTGCATAGCATTCTTCTATCATCTTATCAAGTGTAGCATCCACATCGTCTACAAGGCCAAGCTCAAGCATTGGTACATATGAGCTAAGAACTGTATTTACTGCAGCCTTCTCGTTGACTACATTTGCATCATCAAATACAAAGGTAATAGTAGGATTGCTTACAACTCTCTCTTCCCAGCTATCGGATACAGCCTTTTCTCTTTCATCTCCGCCTGCCTCTGAAAGCTCGCCGTTCTTGATTGCCCAAGATGCAGAAACTGTCATTGGAGGATAATTCTCAACTGCGCCATCAATTCTGGTATACTCGTTATTGTCACCCATTGAATAGTGCTTGCCCTCTTCTCCAAGAAGAATAAGGTGATTAACATACGTGTCCATCTTCATGATATCAAGTACCATAGCTGCTCTTTCAGGCATCTTGGAGCTTGCTGTAATAGCCATATCATTGTTTGAATAAGCTTCACATCCAACAAGATGTGGGCTTGTAATATCATAAGCTGCGCATGTAACGCCATCTGTCTGCTCAGCCTGTCTCATGTATGTAAATACTGAAGCGTTCCATGCAATTGATGCGCCCTGAAGTGCTCCAAAAGCATCATCATCTGTTACTGTATTTGTCAGAGCCGATCTGCTCCAGCAGCCTGCATCTGCCATTTCCTTCATATCCTTTGCATACTCTCTGAATGGCTCATACTCATAAGCAAGCTTGATATCATCTCTTGTAGGAAGTTGTCCTTCCTTATACTCATAGATCATATCGAACCAGTCTGAATCAAGAGCAAGGAAAGTATCATACTGTTCTCTGTAAACATCCCAAAGCTCATTGTTGTCACCAGCAGCTGCAAGTGCATAAATACCGCTATCAGGAGTTTCTTTTTCTGCAACTGTCAAAGAAAAGTTCTTGTAATCTTCCCAGCTGGAGAGTTCTTTAATGTCATACTTATCAGCAATATCCTGTCTGATAGCGACAATCTTGCCCATTGGCTGTGCTGTATTTGAAGGAACTGCTATTGTCTGGCCTGAAAGAGTTGTCTCATCCCAGCTCTCAGCAGCCTGGTACTTATTTGTAAGAGGCATGTTATTTGCTATAAAGTCTTTATCCAGCGTGTAGAATGATCCTTTAGCCGCTTCAGTATACATGTAGCACCAAGGTGCTGTGAAAATAAGATCTGCATCGCCGCCCTGAAGAACTAGTGAATACATTGTTGAATAATCACTCCAGCTAAGAAATGTAACATTAATATCAGTATTGAAAGGCTTTAAATAATCGTTGATAAGACCAAGAACCTCGTCCCAGTCATTTGGTGTATCACCGATAAGATACATCTGAACTGTGTAAGGGCTGCTAAGATCGATTGCTGAATACATCTCTGGAGTTGCAGCAATTACGCCCTCTCCGATTGCATCCGGAAGTCCTGCAAGCGCATCGCTTGTAGCAGCAGGTGTCTCTGTTGCAGCATCTGACTGAGTAGTCTCAGTAGCCTGAGTATCTGTTCCTGTACTCTCGGTACTTGTTGTAGCCTCGCTACCACAGCCTGCCATTATACCTGCTGTCATAGTAAGCGCCATTAAGATTGATAATACTTTCTTTTTCATGTCTTTCCTCCTTTATCCTTTTACTGCTCCTATTGTTAACCCCTTTACGAAGTACCTTTGCACGAAGGGGTAAAGTAACACAATTGGTCCTGTGGCAATAACTGTCATCGCCATTTTCATACTTTCAATCGGTATAGACGGAAGGGCAATCCCTGATTTTTCCGCAACTATCCTCATTGCTTCCGCACTTCCAAGGATTCTCTGAAGGTAATACTGAAGTGTGAACTTATTCTCATCTGTTATGTAAAGCATACAGTTATACCAGTCATTCCAATAAGCGAGTGCTGAAAACAATGACAATGTAGCTATGAGCGGTTTAGACAAGGGAATGATCAGCTTTGTAAATATAACCAGGTCATTTGCTCCATCAATCTTTGCAGACTCAGTAATCTCCATTGGAAGTCCTGACATAAAAGACTTTGCTATGATCATGTTCCATACTGAAAACATCAGCGGAAGGATCAACCCTGTAAAATTGTTCTTAAAATTCAGGTATCTTACACAAAGAAGATACCAGGGAACCAGACCACCATTAAACAAAGTCGTGAAAAAATAAAAAAATGCAAACTTATTTCTCCAGGGAAAATCTTTTCTTGAAAGAACATAACCTGTCATCGTTGCAAGTAAAACTGCTAAAAATGTACCAACTACTGTTACTCCGATAGTTGTTCCATAGGCCTTTAGGATAGCCACAGGATTTTTTAAACTGAGCTGATAGCTTTCAATACTGAAATTTGTCAGTGAAGGCAGAAGTGGATATCCATTCTTTATCAGCGAACTTTCTGAGGTAAATGATGCAATAATGATCAGATAAAAAGGTATAACGCAGATTAGTGCAAATAGTCCAATAAGCACAGCGCCAACAACATTAACTGCGACTTCATCTTTACTCATTGGGCGCTTTCTATTCATAACTATTACTTCTTTAGCCATTTTCTCCTCCATCAATAAAGTGCATAATCAGGATTAGCTTTTTTAACCAAAGCATTAGAAATCATAATCGTTATAAAGCAGAGTACTGACTGATACAAGCTGGCTGCCGCCGAAACACCGATATCACCGTTGTCGATAAGGAGTCTGAAAACGTAGGTGTCAATTACATCTGTTGTGGGCTGCAGTAATGCGCTTGAACGCACTGTCTGGTAGAACAATCCGAAATCTCCCCTGAAAATATTTCCGATACCAAGAAGAACCAGGATCATCATAGTAGGCATCAGTGAAGGGATTGTAAGATATTTGATTTTCTGCCATGCACTTGCGCCATCAATGGATGCAGCTTCAAACATTTCCTGGTCAAGCCCTGTTATAGCTGCAAGATATACAACTGAGCCATATCCTGTCTGCTTCCATATTCTCAAAAAGATGATAACTATTGGCCAGGCAGCCGGCGTATTGTACAGGTCAAAGGCTGTTCCACCAAGCATGGTAACCACATGGTTAAATACGCCCTTTTCATAATTGAAAATGTTATACATTATGGCTCCGGCAACAACCCAGCTGATGAAGTATGGTAAAAACATCAGTGACTGGGATACCTTCTTAAATACCTTTGAAAACAGCTCGTTAAGAAGAATTGCACTTCCCATTTCAAAAACAACACCCAAGAATATAAACGCTATGTTGTATAAAAGTGTGTTTCTTGTTACCATTCCAAGTTTTCCTGAAATTAAAAGAGCTTTGAAATTGTTAAGACCGTTCCAGGGTGAAAAATAGATTCCCCCGTTATATTGATATCTTTTGAATGCAAGAATGATTCCCGTCATGGGAACATAGCTGAAAATTATTACATATAAAAGACTTGGCAGGAGCATCAAGAGCAATAGCCAATGCCTTTTAATAACCTTCATAAAAGGTGTTTTTGTTTTTATATTTTCTTTTCCCATACCCCTCTCCTCTATACGTTTTTCACAAAAAGACATATCGATTAAGTATTAGTTTAGGGAAAATAGACAAATTAAGCTATTTGCATTACTGTCAAATATAAAAAAAATATTAAGCTAATTTAGACAAAATCCATTTAATATGTGCGCAATTTTGCGCTAATGATGCGCAAATTTTAAATATTTGCGCATTTTCTGTTGAGAATTAACGGTTTAACACATATAATCTTTTATTATGGGAAAGAAAATCAGATTAAATGAAATTGCAAATGAACTGAATATATCACCAACCACCGTATCCAGAGCTCTTTCAGGGACAGGACGTGTTTCAAGTAAAACCCGCCAAAAAGTTCTGGCATATGCTGAAACAATTGACTATCGCTCCCCTTCTCAAAACAAGTTTAATGCAAAAAATAACCAGTCTTCCAGAAGCGGAAATGTTGCTATAGTCCTTTCCAGAGACCTTCTCTATGAATCAGAATTTTTTCATTTGTGTCTTCTTGGCGCAGCCAGTGCATTGGCAGATCATGGCTATGAAACACTACTGATACTCTGCAATACCAATGAATATGAGCCTCTAAAACCAGCCGTCGAAAAGGGAAAGCTAGATGGTGTCATTTTTGCCAGAGCAATTGCCCACGAAAAAAGCTTCTCGTTCCTTAAAAAGAACAGAATCCCTGTAGTTGTAGTAGGCTCTGGTGTCAAGGATGCTCTGATGGTTGATACAAACACAGCGCTTGCATGTCGTGAACTTTCTTCATCTATGGTAAATAGTGGATGCAGAAATATAGCGTTTATCGGTGGAAGCATGGACTACAACGTTAACGCCAAGAGATTGGAAGGCGTTCTGATGGGAATATCGGACTATTCAATAGAACCTAATCCAAATCTGATTTTCAGGGATGTGGTCGACTTTAATTCCTGCAGAGTTGCTGTTGAAAATGCTATTCAGAGAAAGGCTGACGGAATCATATGCTGTGATGATGTAACCTCGCTGTGGACACATGAAGTTCTGACAAGAGCTGGTCTATCTGTTCCTAAGGATATTGCGCTGGCATCATGCTATGATAGTAATGACCTGGCTCACCACCTCCCTGCAATAACTGCTGTACACATTGATGCAAGAAAAATGGGAAACGAAGCCGGGGAGGCTATGTATAGGCTCCTCTCCGGAACAGAAAACCGCACATTTATCCCTGTCGAACATACTATACATCTAAGAGAGTCAACCAGAAATAAAAAGATATAAACCACAAAGAGGGGTGCTATTATTCTGAATTTTGATTACTTGAAGAATTCAATATCCTTGTTAAGTTCTTCTGCAATGCTCTTAAGATTATTGGCAGACCCGGCAAGGGTTGTAACTGTCTCAAAGCTTATCGCCGGAGCTCTTTCGGGAATCATCCCTGACAGTAACGGCTTTTTGAAGATGCTGAACACCTTCTTCGGAAGTCAGTACGTGTGGATCACCAACGTCTCCATGGTATTTGCTTCCTTCTATTACCATGATCATTCAGAATGCTCCGCTTCTGTTGCTGTTCTGCTTTATCCTGGTTGTATTTAACATGCTGTTCTGCTTTGGCTTCGGTAAGCTGTTGCGCATTGATCTGGAAGATATCATCCTGGCTTCAAATGCCAACATTGGTGGTCCTACAACCACTGCAGGAATGGCCATTTCACTGGGCTGGACCAGGCTTGTCGGCCCATGCATGCTGGTGGGCACTTTCGGTTATGTGATAGGCACATGGCTTGGTATAATCATTGGTTCAATTCTGGGGGCATGATATGGACAACATAAATTCAGCTTTTATTGAGATTGCAAACGCAGTACCTGATGTGATCCTGGAGATTCGCTACTATTCGACTTTCAATTTCGTAGGGGAGAGAATAGATGGGTATGTTGAGCCGACAGCTCTTTTGACAAAAGAAGCTGCCAAGGCTCTTAAGATAGCCAGTGTTATCAATCGGGTACTTCTTGAAATCCATGGTGGTTAGTACCTTTCTAAATAATTTGGCTTCGTAGATTTCTCCACGAAGCCGTTAGTTTATTGGAATTATTTGCTTCTTTTTCTATTAACTAATAATTTAAATACCTTAACCTCATAGCCTTGCAAAATGACTTCTTCTGTTTCAATGTTTCCTGAAAGCATCTCTTTAAGGCCTTTCTTTAGCCACATGCTTTGAGGTTTTCTCTGGTAGTTGAGAACAAAAGCATATTTCTCGCCATCCTTCTGTCTTACCGCAAGCTCCAGCTCTTCTGGAATATCGAAGTATTCCCCAAAAGGATCAATCACTCCAAGATTCTTAAAGAATACGAAAGCTGCTTCTTCACTAAATGCACTGCCATAGTAGTAGACATAGCCATTTCCCAGCCTGTTTTCAGTTATAGCTCCGAGGCCTTCATAGTAGTCATCTTCATAGGTCCCCACAACCTTGCAAGTATCTGCATTTGATAGCAGCTGATCGGCAAAAGAGCTTGCTTTAAACTCATCCTTACCCCATTTGATGTAGACATCACCTGCATCAGGGGAGATAGCAGTATATTCAGGAATATCATTGCCGGTAAGCACTTTTAGCTTTCCCGGAAGATACTCCATGGTGCATTTTCCAGTCATGTCTTTATATCCGCTTCTGCAGCCAATGACCAGCTTTCCGCCATTTTGCACATACTCCTCAAGAACCGGGATAGATTTTTCGTTGACCATAGTCATGTGAGGATAAATCAGTACTTCATATTTAGAAAGGTCTTGTGCTGAAATCTTCTCTGTCAAATACACAAAATCTATTGGCGTATGGCTCTTTTGCGCAGCTTTAAATATTGCATTCTGGCTCTTTTCTTCAACATTCTTGTGCCATACATCCAGCTCAGAATCAAAGATGTTGTCATAATCCTTAAGGATAGCAACCTTGGCAGTATAGTGGCCCCCCGCAACCTCAGAGATTTTCCCAAGCTTTTCATGTATATCAGAGATTTCTTTCAGTCTTCTGTTATCTCTTCCTGAATAATCAAGGATTCCATGCCAGTACATCTCTGTTCCAAAGGTTGCAGTGCGCCATCTGAAATAGCTGATAAAATCTGCTCCGTGAGCAATAGACTGCATTGTCCAAAGAGTAATCTGTCCAGGCCTTGGTGTTGGTGCTGCTATTCCGGTATTCCAACCATTGGCCCCGGATTGCTGCTCCATTATTCCAAAGATAGGAGAAATAGCTCTTGTCTCTGTAAGGTTTCTGCTCCATTTTCTGTCGCGAAGTGAAGCTTCGTCCTTATCATAGCCATCTAATGTGTATGCAAAGTTTGGATAAGAGTCATAGGTTATGAAATCAAGGCTCTCATCCCGCATTCTCTGATAATCCACATGGCCAAAGATGCCATTGGTAGTAACAAAGTCATCTTCCTTTTTGTATTTGCGGATTATGTCTGCCTGCATCCTTGCCCATTTGCAAGCGCTATCAGACACAAATCTGTAATAATCAAGCGTCTGATGGGGATTCACTGTCCCCTGCACCGTTGTCCTTGGAATATGAACCTGATTCCACTCCGTATAAGTCTGATTCCAGAAAACCGTTCCCCAGGCGTCATTAAGCGCATCCAAAGTCTTGTACTTATCCTGAAGGAACTTGTTGAAAGCCATGTCATCGCTCTCTGAATAGAATTCAGCAATTTCGCAATTGATTTCATTATCAATCTGCCAACCAATCACGCATTTTCTTTTTCCATAGTGCTTGGCAAATTTTTCTACGATAATTGATGATAGTCTTTTATAGTTCTCAGAATTATAGTTGTAGTGCCTTCGCATTCCGTGCCTGAAGAGTGTGCCATCCTTACGAGCATTTAGAGCATCGGGATATTTTGATGTAAGCCATGCAGGAGGAGTTGCTGTAGGTGTTCCCATGATAACCCACATGTTCATTTCGTCTGCAATA
>JAEEGF010836844.1_pt1 | contig 10571 bp, 9 predicted proteins | sample 9134171 | NCBI WGS metagenome assembly JAEEGF01 (sample SAMN16246542, study PRJNA631951) | gut metagenome | biome: gut microbiome; feature: rumen; material: AP-attached | host: Bos | place: Iran: Karaj | collected 2018-10 | reverse complement strand
TGTATGGGGCGTTACCTATACCATGATGGATATCCCGTATTGGTCAATGATTCCTGCTTTTACAGAGGGAGGTAAGGAAAGAGAGGGACTTACAACACTTGCTCGTTCCTGTGCAGGCGTTGGTTCAGCAATCATCACAATAATTACAGTTATGTCCGTATCTGCACTTGGCAAGATGTTTGGACCTGCAGGCATATCAGACAGAGAAATTGAGCGAATCGGTTTTTCATACTTTACAATAGCTGTTGCTGTATTGTTTGTTCTTTTTACAGTTATCTGCTGTATCAATGTAAAAGAAAAATCAACAACCGATATGAAGTCTGCTTCAATCGGAGAAATGTTCAAGGCACTTATTCAAAATGATCAGGCTATGGCTGTTACTGTAGCAATAGTAATAGTAAACTGCTCAATTTACATCACATCAAATCTTGTTATTTATTTCTTTAAATATGATTTTGGTGGTGTGGCATGGAGAAATGATTATACGCTGTTTTCAACATTTGGCGGTGGTATTCAGATTCTTGCGATGATGCTTTTGTATCCATTCCTTAGAAAATTCTTTACTTCTATACAGATTTACTATGTAAGTCTCGGAATGGCTATAGCAGGTTATATTTCTTTATTGGCACTTGCTTCAACATCAATGAGTAATGTTTATCTGTTGTTCGTTCCAGGATTCTTTATATTTGGTGCTAACGGAATGCTTGCAGTTATTACAACAGTATTTCTTGCTAACACTGTTGACTATGGTGATCTTAAGAATAATCGCCGCGATGAATCAGTAATTTTCTCAATGCAGACTTTTGTTGTTAAGCTTGCATCAGGTGTATCAGCTCTTATAGCGGCGCTTTCTCTTCAGTTTTTGTCTTTGTCCAGTGATACAGAAGAAGCTGTAAGTGCTGTTGACTATTCACTTGGAGTTGAGCCTGTTCAAAAAATGGGACTTAGAATGACAATGACACTTATTCCTATTGCAGGACTGATATTTGCTATATTCTGGTTCAAAAAGAAATACATTCTTAATGATGAAAAGCTTCAGGAAATTTCAGTAGAACTTGTTAAAAGAGCAAGTAATGATTGATATTATAAACAAATTATAAACTGGATTGGTATCAAGGGTACCAAACATGATGATAGATAGGCCGGATATTTATATCCGGCCTATATTTATAAAAAAAATATAAAATAATCAGAAATTTGATAAATAATACAAAAATATGATTCTTTATGATTAGAATTATGATTTATAAAGTGGTAAAATTTGTAACAGTATTGTAAGAAGTATAACAGAATTGATAGAAATGTAATTGTTTTTTATCGATATGGGTGGAAAATCTGTTATATAGGCTTTCTTAAATACATAATACGGCATATATTTTCTTAATTAAATATGGGAGGGGATATGTATGAGTCATTATAAGACTAAAGTCGCATTCGTTGCTTCTTCCGGCGGACACTTGGAAGAAATCTCACGACTTAAAGAAATCGAAAAAAAATATGACTGTTTTTTGGTTACAGAAAAAAGTGATTTTGAAGTAAAAGGTTTTTGTAACAGACATTATTATGTACCTCAGATGAACAGAAAACAGGCACAGTTTCTTATAAAATTTATCTATTTATTTTTCAGAACTACTTACATTTTAATAAAAGAAAAACCTGATTTTATCATAACTACAGGTGCTCTTATTGCATATCCGTTTTGTGTTGTCGGAAAGCTCTTGGGATCAAAAGTTATATACGTAGAGTCCTTTGCAAGAGTAACACATCCATCGATGACAGGAAGGCTAGTATATAATCTTTCAGATCTTTTTATGGTGCAATGGGAAGATATGCTTGCCAATTATCCTAAATCCATGCTTGGTGGAGAGATTTTTTAAACTGATTTCAGGAGGCGATAAGTTTGATTTTTGTAACGCTTGGTACGCAGAAATTTCAGATGAACAGACTTGTTAAGGCTGTAGATGAACTTGCTAAAAGCGGGAAAGTTGAAGAGGAATTTTTTATACAGAGTGGGGCGTCAACATACAAACCAAAGCATTGTAAGTACGTTGACTTTATGGATGCTGATGAGTATGCCAAAAAGATCTCTGAATGCAGTATTCTTATTACTCACGCCGGGGTTGGAACCATCATCACCGGAACTCATTCCGGAAAACGGATTATAGTCGTGCCAAGACAGAGCAAATACGGTGAGCATGTGGATGATCACCAAGGGGAAATTGCAGGTGCGTTTTCATCTAAAGGCTGTGTACTTAACTGTGAAGACGTAGATAATCTTCTTGATACGATTGAAAAGGCTAGAACATATGATTTTAAGCCTTACGAGATTAAGGGCGGCAATATTGAAGATATAATTCTAAAATTTATGGGGATGTTTGATTAAGGTTTTGCATTATGAATCGAAGCAACAGGGGAGCTAATACTAACGCTATACAAATGTGCATAGATATCTTTGTGATATCGCTTGTTTACTACATTGAAAAAATTGTTTACGGCAATTATTTAAGAGAGGATACGTATCTTAAATGTTTTGCTTTGGTTATCGTCTTTGGAGTTGTATATATTCTTGCCAATAAAGAGGCAAGAATATATAATGTCACTTTGTTCTTTTATATGGACAGGTTTTGGAAGATTCTGACTAAGTCCTGGATTTTAGCTTCAATCACTACAATAGTTTTCATGTATGTTTATAATCCAGGGGCCGGAGCCAGAAGATTCCATCTTCATTATCTTCTTTTTTCTTATATTGCAATCTGTCTGAATATGATAGTCAGCAGATTCATCCAAATGATCACCACTAATTATCAGGCTCCAAGAGCCGCTTATGTAGGTGTGTTTGAAGAATTTGAAAAATTTAATTATTTCCTGAATAAGACCAGCATGAAAATAGAAAATGTTGGTTATATTTTGGAGTCGGGACAGCTTGAAAACAAAGTATTTAATGTACTTGGTAATCTGTCTGAGCTGGAAGATATCATAAAAAAGTATGAGCTTGATCAGGTTTATTTTATGCAACACAGCGATGATAACCTGAAACAGATTCAGGAATACATAGATATATGTCTTGAAATGGGGGTTACTGTTAAAGTTGTCATGGATGTGGATGGTCGTCACTTCATGAACAGACCCAACAGCTTTGTAAGCAGCGTAGGAACTTATCCGCTTATTACGTACCACACTATAACGCTTAATACCTATGAACAGCTTATTAAAAGAATGATGGACATAGTTATTAGCTTAGTTGGAATAATAATTACTTCACCCATAATGATAATTACAGCAATTGCGATTAAGCTTGATTCTCCGGGACCTGTGCTATTCAGGCAACAACGCGTAGGACAGAACGGAAGAATTTTTGATATCTACAAATTCAGAAGTATGTGTCAGGATGCTGAAGAGAAAAAAGAGGAGCTGCTTAATCAAAATGAGATGGATGGTTTCATGTTCAAAATGAAAGATGACCCGAGAGTTACAAAGGTTGGGAAATTCATTCGTAAGACAAGCATTGATGAGCTTCCACAATTCTTTAATGTATTGAAAGGAAACATGAGCATAGTCGGAACGAGGCCACCTACAGTTGAGGAGGTATCCAAATATAAGAGAGGACAATGGAGACGCATAAGCATTAAGCCTGGAATAACCGGAATGTGGCAGATAAGCGGGAGAAACGATATCACTGATTTTGATAAAGTAGTTGAGCTTGATCTGAAATATATTGATAACTGGACTATTGGTGAGGATATCACAATCATCCTCAAAACGATAGGAGTTTTGTTTAGAAGAAAGGGAGCGTATTAAGGGGAAAAATATGGCAATAAGTAGAGGAGATGTAATTAAGCTGAAAAAAGATTTAAATGTAACAGATCTTTCCGGAGAAAAAGTAATGATTGATTTTGAATCCGGAAAGTACTTTATGATCAAAGGTTCCGGAAATGATATTTGGGATTATATACAGGAAGAGATTACTGTAGATGAGATCATAAATAAATTATTGTCCGAGTATGAGGTATCAGAAGAAGAGTGTGAAAAATCAGTTATGGAGTTTTTGGGGAAACTTAAAGAATTGGATTTCATTTGATATCAACAACGGATTCTTGTGGAGGAGAATAAGTGTTTAAGATAATTATCAATAATTTACATCTTGAAAAGATCTTTTGGATAATTAAGACAAAAATCAAGTACATGATTCTGATAGGTCTTATTTGCGGTATAGTAGCGGGAAGTTTTACACTTTTAACAAGGAAGAATACCTATGCTGCTGAAATATCTTTATACGTATACAGTAATCCTGATTATATAAATGACAGTGGTATTAATCTGTCATCGGGAGAAATTGGAGCAGCCAGCAGTCTTCTGACATCTTACTTACACATATTAAAGAGTCAAAGTTTCCTGCAATCTGTTATTGAAGATGCTGATTTACATGAATTAGGTTATACCCCGAACAAGCTTATGAAATCTATATCAGCATATGCAGTTCAGGGAACAGCTGTCTTTAATGTTGTGGTATATGACAGGAAACCCTATAACGCAATGCTTATAGCAAAGACAATAGGAAAACTTGCACCTGAGAAGATCATAAGTATCGTCAAATCCGGTGGTATTGAGGTCCTTGATGAAGCAACGTTTCCAACAACACCTTATCAATCAACAAGCATATCGATGATGACTCTTTTGGGAATCCTCGGAGGAGGCTGTTTATCTGCCATGTGGTTTCTTTTAAGAGGTCTTATGGATTCCAGAATCAGAAGAGTATATGAGGTTGAAGATGCTTTTACAATTCCGATTTTGGGTAAAGTACCACAGATTGAAGAAGACAAAGTTCTGTTAAATAAAGAAAGCCCATTTGTTTTAAAAGAGGCATACAACGAAATAAGAGCAAATCTCTTATTCCTTGGAAAAGGTGAGAAGTGCCCGGTATTTACGGTTACTGGTGCGGACTATGATGAGGGTAAAACTGCAAACAGTATAAATGTCGCAAAGATGTTTGGAACGATGGGAAAGAAGGTTTTACTTATCGATGCTGACCTTAGAAACGGTGATATTGCAGAAAAACTTAATCTGAATGAGGGAAAAGGACTTAGTGAATATCTGGCAGCAATAGCTCCTTTGAATATAAACAAAAATTGCGATGAAAATCTTGATGTACTTACATCGGGAGCAATGCCACCAAATCCTACGGATCTGCTTATTAGCAAGAGGTGGCTGGAGCTTATTGACGACTGCAAAGAAAAGTACGACGTAATAATCATAGATACGCCTTCGGTTGGAATTGTATCTGATGCAATTGAACTTGCGGCGGTATCAACTGCATATATTTTGATTTTGAGGGAGTTTTTAACAAGGCTTGAAAGAGCGGAAATGATTGTGAGAAATCTGGAAGCTGTAGATGCTAATATTTGTGGATTTATCTACAATGGCATATCAATGAAATCTGAGGATTACAATCATAAAGCATTCGTGAACGGTGGGGATTATGGTAAGCGTAATAGTTCCGGTGTACAACACAGAAAAATACATAAGAAGGTGTCTGGAGGCACTGATTTGTCAGACACTTGATCATTCTCTTTTGGAAATAATAGCAATAAATGACGGATCAACAGACAGATCGCTTGATATTTTGAACGAGTATCAAAGCAAATATCCTGACTTGATAAAGGTTTTTTCAAAAGAGAACGGTGGGCAGGCAACTGCAAGGAATCTGGGTATAGAAAAGGCTAGAGGCGAATATATAGGATTTGCTGATTCGGATGATCATGTCGATAAGACACTATTTGAAAAATTGTATAATGCTGCGATTTCTTCAGACGCTGATATGGTCGAGTGCCATTATCATAGCATGTTGGAATTAAAAGAAAAGGATGAAAATGGCCTTCCAAAGTATAAGGAAATACGTACAAATGGTCAGATATCAGCACATGAAGATGTAAGAGAATTGTTTTTCAATCCGCAGGTATCGCCATGGAACAAACTATATAAGAGACAGATTCTTATTGACGAAAATATAAGATTTCCGGAAGGAATGATATATGAGGATACTTCCTTCTATGTGAAAACACTGCCATACATTAAGACTCATAAATATGTGGATGAAAAACTTGTGTATTATTGCGTAAGAAATAATTCAACAATGACTGCCAATTATGGCAATAAAGTGGCTGATATATTTAATGTTTTAGATGACATTTTGGATTTTTATGTTAACAAGGGATTGTTCACAAGTTATAAAAAAGAGCTTGAGTATTTCTGTGTAAAGATTTCTTTTTGCAGTAACTTTAGCCGAATAGGCAGGGTGAAAAGCATAAAGAAAAGAAATAAACTTTTTGATATGACTTTTTCATTTGTGGATACTGAATTTCCTTCATATAAGGATAACCCGTATTTTAAAGGAAAAACAGGTTTGTATATCAAATCTGTAAACCGCCTTAACTGTGCTATTTATGCAAAAATATTATCGAAGGTATTGGTGGGATGAAACCAAAGATATCAGTAGCAATGGCTACTTATAATGGCGAAAAGTTCATAATAGAGCAGCTTGATTCAATTATGAATCAGACACTTCCTGTAAGTGAAGTTATTATTCATGATGATATTTCAAGTGACAGTACAGCTAGGATAGTTGAAGAGTACATTGAGAATCATCACTGTGAGAATATTTTAAAGCTTTCGGTAAACAAGAAGAATCTTGGATATGCCTCAAATTTTATCGGAGCGTTAAAAGAAACCACAGGTGATTACATTTTCTTTTGTGATCAGGATGATATCTGGATTGAAGATAGAGTCGAAAAGATGGTGAGTGTTCTTAAAAACCATCCGGAGATAGGACTTTTGGGGTCAGAGTTTGAGCCGTTTAAATGTGATAATGATGCTCCGGATGTACCGGGATGGGAACTATCAAAGTTCAGAAACGATGGCAGCCTCGAAAAACTTAAGTTTAATTCTGAAAACATTTTTATTGGATGTCAGGGCTGTACCATGGCGATGACAAGAGAATTTTTAAACAGAGCCATGGATTACTGGTATGATGGCTGGGCACATGATGAATTCGTCTGGAAGCTGGCGCTTGCTGAACAGAGCTTATATTTTTATCATCTCATAACCTTAAAGAGAAGACTTCATTCCAATAATGTGACTCTTCACAAGGAACATGAAAAAGAAAAAAGACTTAAATATTTAAGCAATTTGAAAAAAAGTCATGAGCAGACTACAAAGTATTTAGCTCACCTAAGAAGAGAGAGAATACTTTCTGAAAAAGAGTTCTCATTTAGAACAGGTTTATTGCAAAAACATATAAATGCTACTCAGCTGAGAATCAATCTCATTGAGAAAAGACAAATTATTAATACCGCGAAACTGTTATTGTTTTTGGATTGTTATCACAAGAAACGTTCAGTTCCGGTTGAATTACTTATGGCATTAAATAGGAACTAACAATGACAGAATTTAGCAAAAATGTGGTGAAGAAAAAAAGTAAATATATAAAAGAGCCAAGAGAAAAGTCTATCTTTTACGGATGTTCAGTTCTCTATATTTTTGCACTTTATATTCTGCCTTCATATTTAGGAATTCAAACTCCGGTTTTTGATCTTACTGCTCTTAGGATTATGATGATTGTTTTAGGTGTTTTAATCTTTGCTGATCATGAGAGGGCTAAAGATTTTCTTGAGATGATAAAGCATGAAAAAATATCGTTTGTCTTGTTTTTATATACTTTTGTTCTTGTTTATACAATGGTGCTAAGAGCCGATTTTAATGCTTTTTTCAATCCTTTTATGGAGTTGGTGCAGTTATATCTTTTGCTTTATGCCATAAGATACAGTGTTGGAGTAAATAAAACCATCAGAATTTTAATTGGCTTTATTTACCTACTGGTCATTCTGGGGTTTGTTGAAGCTGCTATACAGGTTTCACCATTTTTGATTTTTAATACTATACATAAAGCAACATTGTATTCAGGTGCTTTTATCAGAAGTGGTAGCTACCGTATTATGAGTAATGGCGGACACTCACTTGGTTATGGACTTTTGCTTATTACGGCGTTACCTTTTGCAGGAATAGATTTAGAGAGAAATGAATACAACATATTCAGAAGACCACTTTTACTTGCTGGAACCATAGGAAACATTTTTTTGACAGGTTCTCGTTCAACCCTTGGAATAATGATGGTTGAGCTTGCAATGATGTTTATTTTAACAGATAAGAAATTTTTAAAATTTAATATCATATTTCTGGTTTTATTTATAATTGCTTTTGCTGTTATAGTTCTTTGTACGCAGTCAACTTCATTTGGAAGATATGTAATGTTGCAGATAACATCACTTATTGATACCGTGTTCGGCACCAATTTTTCCATAAAGTACGGGGCAGATTTAAGTGGACTTTTAAGTAGTTCGTCCTACAGAAATCTTCTTTGGAAGGTTTTTGGGATTAGCTGGCTCAATCCTATTTTGGGAAGAGGTAAAAATGCAACTTTTACAACAATGATAGATGGGGAGTTTATTGGCTCAATTGATAATTTTTATGTTGTTGAGTATATTTCATACGCTTATCCGGGGCTTATTACTTTTTCAATATTCTTTTTGATTATGCTGGGACTCATGATTAAAAGTATTTTTAAAACAAAATCCGCTGTAGCGAGAATGCTATTCATTGGAACAGTAGGATATTACGTTCACTTATCTATTGCGGATGCCCTCATGACCCTTAAATATGTTTATATTCTTTTTGCTATTATGTTGTGCCTGGATGAACATAATGAGCCAAGCATAATAGATGGTCGCTATTTGGGAAAAAGGAGATCAGTATATGTCAGAGGCTGATAATAAACTTATAAACAGAATAAAAGATGGCATGCTTTTGGGAACGTTATATGATCAAATAATGCTCAGGCTAAAATATAACGACAAAAAAACGAACCATCTGTATCGCATTATGGTGGGTCAGAAACATCGAATGCTGTATTATCGAAAGTTCAAAAAGAAGTATCTGAGAAAGTGCATATCAGATAGACCATGGGAAAAAAGGGAAAAAATAACAAATAAAGATACTGTATGGGTTATGTGGCTCCAGGGTATAGATAAGGCTCCTGAAATAGTGCAAAAATGTATTGAAAGTCAGAAGAAAAATCTTCCGGATAAAAAGTTTATTATTCTGGATGATACAAATATAGGTGATTATGTAAGCCTTCCGGACTACATAGAAGAAAAGAGAAAAAAAGGTATCATCGGAAATGCGCACTACAGTGATCTTGTGAGAAATGAAATCTTGATAAAATATGGTGGCTATTGGATAGATTCAACAGTTTTCATATCAGATAGTTCATTGTTTGAGGATATGGATGACCTGCCACTTTTTCAGTTTAGTTATTATTATTTTGGATTTAATCCTGAAGTTATGGAGCTGAACAACTGGTTTATTCATAGTTGCACTAATAACAATATAATTTGTCTACTGCAAAAAATGCTTCTTGAGTATTGGAAAGACTACAATTATGCTGCGAATTACTTTATCTATCATATTTTTGAATCAATTGTAAATGATTTTTATAAAGCTGAGTTCATGGCTATTCCTATTGTCAGTCAGGCACCTGCACATTTACTTGCATCATATATTTATGATGATTTTGACTCTAAGATATATCAGATAATTCTAAAACAATCGGGGATACATAAGCTAAGCACAAGATTTAATAAAGATAGGCTTGGAAAGGGTACTTTTTATGATGTCGTCATTAAAGGCATGGATCACTGATCCTGAGCTTTTAAAAAAAATAGAAACTAAAAATGAAGAACACATTCCTAAAATCATACATTTTTGTTGGTTTGGCAAGAGACAGATTCCGGAAGGACTTCAAAAATGTATCGATTCTTGGAATATTTCAAAGGGATATACAGTTTTCAGATGGGATGAAAGTAACTGCAACTTCAACGAAAACGAATTTGTAAGGAAAGCTTACGAAGAAAAAAAGTATGCGTATGTAAGTGATTATTACAGATTGAAGGCTTTGTATGAGTATGGCGGCGTTTATCTTGATACAGATGTGATGCTAAATAAAAGCTTGGATGAACTCCTGGTTCATAAAATGTTTCTGAATTTTATTACTGACTGCAGCGTTGGAACTGCAGTGATAGGAAGCATGAAAAATGGAAAACTTGTAAAGGCTTTGCTTGATATGTATGACACATGTCTGGTAAGACCAAAATCTGAGCGAATTGGTAGAAAAGATATTGTCATCAGGGATGGAAAGACATATGTTTATGGATTTCCTACTAATAACTATTTCTTCACTTATTACATATTAAAGAATTATCCGGAATTTGTTTTAAATAATAAATATCAGGATTTAGATGACTTTGTAATTTATCCAAAGGAACTTTTTGAAATAGGAACTCTGTCAAAAAAACATTATGCAATTCACTTATGTGCGGGTGAATGGAGAACAAATAAAGCTGATTCAAGCAATATAAAAAAGAAACTTAAATCAATATTAAGTAGTAATGATTTTTTGTATAACAATATACAGATTCTATTAAGAAAGAGAAGATACTTTAAAATGAGGAAATCTATTCCTT
>JAEEGF010773423.1_pt1 | contig 10571 bp, 6 predicted proteins | sample 9134171 | NCBI WGS metagenome assembly JAEEGF01 (sample SAMN16246542, study PRJNA631951) | gut metagenome | biome: gut microbiome; feature: rumen; material: AP-attached | host: Bos | place: Iran: Karaj | collected 2018-10 | reverse complement strand
TGTGCAAATACAACGACCAGATCTACCTGATGCCCGAAGACAACTACGCGCAGTGGACCAACCATGGCTTCATGTACCGCGGAGACTGGGCGAAGGAAGCCGGACTTGAGAACGGCGTGCATTCCTGGGAAGACCTGGGCAAATACTTTGCCTGGATCAAGGAGAACAAGCAGGACGTCGTCCCGTGGGACGCCAACGGCAACGGTTCTTCCTACAGCCCCCAGATGGCCGGCGGCTGGCAGACCTCCCATACCGGCAACATCGCTATTGAAGGCTTCCCGGTAGCGATCTTCTACGGCGAGAGCAAGGAAAATCCCTACACCCTGAGCCGCTATTACATCGAAGGCGACGAGCTCGTGAACTTTGCCAAGGAAATGAAAGCCTGGGCAGACGCCGGATACTGGCGTGCTGACGTGCTGAACTACACCGGCGACGTCGTGGCCGAAATGGAAGAAGGCAAGACCGGCGCCCATCAGCACCACACCCAGACCTGGACCGGCGAGCGCACCACGATGGAGCGCAAGCAGCCCGGTTCTGACCTCGGATTCTTCTGGTTCGGCGAAGAGGCGGGCAACCTGATCTCCCTGAACATCACCCACGGCGCCATGGCGGTTGCGGCGCAGAGCAAGCATCCGGAGCGCGCCCTGATGGTGTATGACCTCATGCGGAATGATCCGGAAATCTACCACCTGATGCAGTACGGCTTCGAAGGCGATATGTACACCGTGGATGAGAACGGCCTGTTCTCCCGCCCCGAAGGCTTCGAAGATTCCGTGGACGGCGTGTCCTTCAACTTCTGGTGGGGCCGCAACGACAACCTGGAATACCGGAACGCTCAGCTCGACTGGGATGCCATCGAAAAGCTGTATAACGTATACGACCAGGTGAAGATCGACTACCCCTACGGCCAGTACATCTATGACAACTCCATGGTGGGTGTGTTCATGGACAACCTGAGCAATGTTTACAACACCTATATGCCGCAGATCGTGTTCGGCATGAATGATGATCCGGAAGCGCTTGTTGCCCAGTTCCGTGCGGAACTGCAGAGCGCCGGCATCGAAATGGTGATGAGCGAAATTCAGAGCCAGCTGGATGCTGTGTACGCCAAGTAATTCCCGGAAACAAAGGGCTGCCCGCGGTGGGTTTTCTTTCGGGGGCAGCCCCCTTTTTATGCCCGGCAGGGGTGCGCAGGAGCATCCCGGGGTATTTGCAGACGAGGAGAAATGCAGATGAGAAAGCAGATCTTACTTGACGCCGGATGGCGGTTCCACTACGGGGATGCGGCGGACGCGGGCTTTATGGGATATGACGACCGGGGATGGCGGAAGGTGACACTGCCCCATGACTGGGCGGTGGAGCATCCGTTTGACATCTGCTGGGCGAGCGGAACCGGGTACCTGCCGGGAGGCACCGCCTGGTACCGGAAGCACTTCACGCTGACGGCGGAGGAGGCGGCCGGCCGGGTGATCCTGGGCTTCCAGGGGGTGTACAAGCACGCGAAGGTGTGGGTGAACAGCAATTACCTGGGCAGCCATGCCTACGGATATACCAGCTTTTCCTTCAATATCGGCGAATTCCTCCGGGAGGGGGAGAACGTGATCGCCGTGCGCGTGGAGCACGAGGATGTGGCGGATTCCCGGTGGTATACCGGCAGCGGCATCCAGCGGCATGTGACCCTGACGGTGACTGATGCCGTATGCTTCCGGGAGCATGGGATTTTTGCCGTGACGGAAGAGGACGGAAGCGGAAATGCCGCGGTGCGGATCCGGTATGAAACAGAAGGCGCGGATTCGGTGCGCTTCCGCCTGCTGGGGGCGGACGGGAAAACCGCCGCGGAAGGAACCGCAGGGGGAGAAGAAGGCACGGTGATCCTGCATGCTGCCGGGCTGCGGCGCTGGAGCTGCGCGGATCCTTTCCTGTACACCCTGCAGGGCGAAACCCTGAAGGACGGAAAGGTGACGGACCGGGAGGAAACTCCCTTCGGTATCCGGACAATCCGGTTTGATGCGGACAAAGGCTTTTTCCTGAACGGGGAAAGCATGAAGCTGAAAGGCGTGTGCGTCCACCACGATGCGGGCTGCCTGGGCGCCGCCGTGCCAAAGAAGGTGTGGAAGCACCGGCTGGAAAAACTGAAGGAAATGGGCTGCAACGCCATCCGGACGGCGCACAATCCGCCGGATCCAGACCTGCTGGACCTGTGCGATGAGATGGGCTTCCTGGTGATGGACGAGGCCTTTGACGAGTGGGAAGGCACGAAGAACAAGTGGTGGCAGGGACACAATGTATATCCCCCGAAGCATTTCGGCTACGCGGAGGATTTCCCGCAGTGGCATGAGGCCGACCTGCGGAGTATGGTGGAACGGGACCGGAACCATCCCTGTGTGATCCTGTGGAGCATCGGAAACGAGATCGACTATCCCAACGATCCGTACGTAACCCCGCTGTTTAAAGAAGTGCTGGGGAACAACGACGCCAACAAACCGCTGGCGGAACGCCTGTACGACGTGCGCAAGCCGGACGCCGGACGGCTGGCCCGGGTCGCCGCGGAGCTGACGGACATCGCGCACAGGTATGACGATTCCCGGCCGGTGACCAGCGCGCTGAGCTTCCCGGAACTGAGCAACCGCACCGGGTACGCGGACGTGCTGGACCTGGCGGGCTACAACTACCGGGAGGGATTTTACGAGGCGGACCACGCGGCATATCCCGGCCGGGTGATCCTGGGCAGCGAGAACAGCCATGATCCGGAGGCGTGGAAAGCCGTGACGGACCATGAATATATCGCCGGGCAGTTCCTGTGGACCGGCGTGGACTTCCTGGGCGAATGCCCCGGATGGCCGGTGCGCATCAGCCGGGCGGGCGCCCTGGACCTGCGTGGCAAGGAAAAGCCGCTGTATGCCCAGCGAAAAGCCCTGTGGACCGAAGCGCCCGTGATCCGGATTGCCGTGGGAAGCGCGGAAAAGGACGACGGCGCGTGGGGCGAATGCTTCCGCTGGGAAGGGGTTCCCGGGGAGAAGAAACGGGTTGCCTGCTATACGAACGGGCAGGAAGCGGAACTGTTCCTGAACGGGCACAGCCTGGGCCGGAAAAAGCCGGACGGGGTGCGGGCCGTGTGGACCGTGGAATATGAGGATGGAACCCTGGAAGCCCGGACGGAAGGCGCTGAAGACCGGCTGGCTACCCCCGGAAAGGCTGTGCGGCTGGAACTGGTGAAAGACTGCGAAAGCCTGAAGGCCGACGGAACCGGCGTGATGCAGATGGAGACCCTACTGCTGGATGCGCAGGGAAACCCAGCCGCGGATGAACCACTGCACTGCCAGATCCTTGGAGACCTGGAACTGCTGGGCCTGGAAAACGGAACGCCGGATGACCTGACACCGTACCGGGAGGCATACCGCGCTACCCGGGAGGGAACCCTGACCGTTTACCTGCGGGCGGGAAGTACCGGAGGGAATGCCGTGGTGCGGATCTGGAGCGAAAGCGGAATCACGGAGGAGACTGAAGTGAAGCTGATGAAAGAATGAACAGGATGACACTGAGGGCGCCCTGCAAAGGGCGCCTCTTTTTTAGTGAAGAGTTTAGAGTGAAGAGTGAAACGATGGGGACTGTCCCCATCGTTTCTGGAACGAAAAAGACCGTCCCTCCGTTCCGAAAACGGCTGTGAAAACGGCCGTTTTCTGTTGCCCGGAAGGGCAGGATGTGGTATGCTGACCGGGTGGGAAAAAATGAATGGAGACGTGAATAAGATGCGCCATGAAGTGATTAAACTTCCCGAAACGGGAGTGGAACTGGAAACTTACCTGACGGACAACCGGGCGGTGGAAGCGGGAAGAAGGAAGCCGCTGATGCTGGTGTTTCCCGGCGGGGCATACGCGTACCGCAGCGACCGGGAAGCGGAGCCGGTGGCCCTGCGGCTGACGTCGCTGGGGATCCAGGCGGTGGTTGTGCGCTATTCCGTGGCGCCGGTACGGTATCCGAAGGCGCTGGAGGAAGCCGCGGAGGCGGTGGCGTATGCCCGGGCACACGCGGAGGAATGGCTGTGCGATCCGAAGACGGTGGCGGTGATGGGCTTTTCCGCCGGCGGACATGCCGCGGCGCACATCGGCCTGAAGTGGCATCAGATGCCGCAGGGAAAGGCCTGCCGGCCGGACGCCATGATCCTGGGTTATCCGGTGATCACCTCCGGGGTGCATGCCCACCGGGGCTCCTTTGAGAACCTGCTGGGAGAGGAATACGAAAAACTGAAGGAAGAAGTGTCCCTGGAGAATTTTGTGACGGATGATACGCCGCCCACCTTCCTGTGGCATACGCGGGAGGACGGCGCGGTTCCTGTGGAAAACAGCCTGCTGCTGGCCAATGAGCTGTGCCGGCACGGAATTGACTTTGAACTGCATATCTGGCAGCGCGGCGGGCACGGGATGAGCCTGGCCAACGACCAGGTGTACGCACCGGACGACGCGAATATCCACCCGGAATGCCAGGAATGGATTGAAATGGCCGCGCGGTGGCTGCGCGCGCTGAAATAAAAAAGGCGCCGGGAAGGGAGAACCCGGCGCGTTGGAGGAGAAGAAACATGAAAATCCTTGTACTGAACGGAAGCCCCAAAGAAAAGAGCGATACGTTCCGGATGACCGAGGCGTTCCTGAAAGGCCTGACCCGGAACGGAGAGCATGAAGTGAATGTGATCCGCGTGATCGACAAGGACATCGCGCCCTGCCGGGGATGCTTCGGCTGCTGGGAACGGATGGACGGACACTGCGTGATTGAGGATGACCAGAACGCGATCCTGGACATCTACCGGGAGGCGGACATCATCATCTGGAGCTTCCCGCTGTACTGCTACGGGATGCCGAGCCACCTGAAGGCTTTCCTGGACCGGACGATCCCGCTGGTGAAGATGAAGATGGTCCAGACGGAGGACGGAACGGTGCGCCATGTGGCGCTGGCGGATTTCTCGAAGATCCACACGCTGGTAATCTGCGGATGCGGATTCCCGGACTGGGACGGAAACTTCGACGGCCTGAAGATCATGTGCCGGAACGGCTTCGGGAACCTGGACATGGTGTGCGTGCCGGAGACGCCGATGCTGAACGTGCCGGCGGCCGCCCCGCTGGCGGATCCCAAGCTGGCGCGCTTTGAAGCGGCCGGGGAGGAATATGCCGCCGCGCTGAAGCTTTCCCCGGAAACGGTGGCGGAGCTGGAAAGCCCGATGATCCCGAAAGAGATGTATATCCGGATTGTGAACGGGGAACAGTGAGATTGTGCTGAAAATGTTTCCCGCTGGCAGGGACAGGCGGAATATGGTATATTAAAAGACACAGGCCAGGCGTGCACGGAGGGGGAGCGGCGATGGAAATCCGGTACCAGAAGATGGCGAAGGCATTCAAGGCCCTTTCGGATCCCAAAAGGGTGAAGATTGTGGATATGCTGGGCTGCGGGGAAATGTGCGCCTGCGTGCTCCTGAAAGCCTTTGAGATCACCCAGCCGACGCTGGCCCATGACATGAAGGTGCTGACGGACGCGGAGATCGTGGTGAGCCGGCGGGAAGGGAAGCGGACAATGTATTCGCTGAACTGGACCACGCTGAAGCGGATGAACAGGATTATGGAAGGCCTGGTTGCGCAGTGTGACGCCCAGGACAAAAAATGAGAAAAACAACAGGCGGGACGGCCTGACACACGCCGGATTTCCGGCGTGTTTTTTGCCGGGAAAATAATTGACATATTGAAATATTTCTATTGATTTTCGCACGGGCGGCGAGTATGATAGGGGCACGGGCATGAGCCCGGGAAAGAGAGGTCCACTCCATGAAAAAACTGATTGGTTTGCTCGTCGCACTCGTACTGATGATGACCATGACAGCCGCGCTCGCGGAAGGAGATATTGTCCTGGGCCAGGTGGAATATCCGGCACACGGCAATTCCGCCTTTGCTGTGATTACGGTGGCCCTGCAGGATGACGTGATCGTCGCCGCAAAAATTGATGAATTCCAGTTCATGAAGGACCGGGAAGACATGCCGGCCGTCGGCGTCCCGAACAGCAATGACAAGCTGGGCGAGAGCTTCCCGGAAGGCCAGGTGCTGGGTTCCAAGCGCGTGAACAACGACCTGTACAGCCTGAACATGCAGCGTGCCGGCTCCACCACGCAGATCGCCGCGAACTTCAACGCGATTGAAGCGTTTGTGAAGGGCAAGACCGTTGCGCTGCTGGAGGCGTTTGTTTCCAGCTACACCGATGAGAAGAAGGCTGAATTTGTGGATGCCGTTTCCGGCGCGACAACCGCGGACACCCTGGGCTATGTGCGGGGGATCGTGGAAGCGGCCAAGGCGGCCCAGTGCGTGACGGGCACCTACACCTTCTGGAACAAGACCGGTGAGAAGGTGACTGAGCTTTACCTGGTTGACAACGAGACCGGCGAAAAGGGCCCCAACTACGCCGTGAACGGCTTTGCCGCCGACGCGAAGTATGTGGTGACCCGCACCTTTACCGCGGCACAGAAGGAAGCCGGCTGCAGCATGACGATTTCCTTCAAAACCGAAAGCGGTTATGAAGCGCAGTTCTCCACCCTCCATATTGAGGAAGCGCCCGTGACCCTGCTGGCGGCCGACGCCCTGACCGGCGCGACGCCCATCAGCTTCTTCGCCCCGAAGGATTAAGCGACGGCTGATTACCTGAAGCATAAACAGCGGCACCCTGCCCGGAAGGGCAGGGCGCCGTTTTTCATGTTCATTTCAAGCCGGGATTCCGGTTATTTGAGGGAACCGTACTGGCTGACGGCCTCATCGATGGTGATGGCGCCGGTGCCGACCTGGTAAGCCGCGTTCCGGACCTGGCCGGCCAGGGGATCCGTGATGCCGATCACTTCCGGGGACAGGACCCGCTCAGCCGGTACCCGGCCGAAAGGCTCGTAGATCGAGTCGAAGGACAGGTCGGTGGTCGGTGTCACCAGGCGTTTGACGGAGGCCATTTTGTTCAGCTCCTGCCGGCTGATCAGGAAGCGCATGAATTCGTTGGTCATGTCCAGGTTTTCACAGGTTTTGTTGACGGAGAATTCCACGGATGGGCTGTCCACAAAATACCCGCCGGCATCGGACAGCGGAACGGGGGTGAAGGAATAGGTGAAGGGCGCTTTGGAGAACGCCTCGGACTGGCTTTCCCGTTTGCCGGTTCCGGATACGGTGTCGCCCGTGCAGATCATCATGGGGACATCCCCCTCGAAGAAGCGAAGGATAACCTGGGTGTAATTGTCGGTGATCTCATTGCATTTTTCCAGGTCGATATATCCGCTTCCGATCAGCTGCATCATCCGCTCCAGGCCCGGGCGCATGCATTCGCCCGCGGAGGGATCCATGGCGTTGGCAGCCTTCAGCATTTCCGGGCTGGCAGCGAGGGCGGCCACGACTTCCGGATAGACCAGGGTGTTCATCAGGCTGCTGGAAGCACCTTTGCTGTAGCCCATCAGGGGGCTGGCATATCCTTTGGAACGGAACGCCTCGCATACGGCCAGCAGCTCTTCCCAGGTGGAGGGGATCTGAAGCCCTTCTTTTTTAAACAGGTCATTGTTGACCAGCATGCCGTAGTTCCGGGCGAAGACCGTGACCATCAGCAGGCGGCCTTCAGCATCCGGGCTCAGCAGGCTGGGACGGATGCATTCCAGGTCCAGGCCAAGGGCGGGATCGGCGAGATCCTCCATATGGTCCAGGACGGCCTGGTATTTTTCATTCCCGTACATCCCCGTGAAGGAGAAGAAGATATTCGGGGCGCTGCTGCTTTCCAGGATGGTTCCCAGCAGGTTGTTGTAGTCATCCGGCTTCACGTAGCTGAATTCCACATCGGGATAGAACTCATTGAAGCTGTCGAATTCCGCCTCCAGGGCTTCAAAGTTGGAATAGCTGCCGACAACGGTGATCTCACAGATGGTGTCCCGGTCCAGCATCGGCCGGAACTCACCGGCAGAGCCTGCCCGGGCCGGGGAGAGACAGGCCATCGGCACGAGCGCGAGCAGGGCGGCCAGGACGGCGCAAAGCAGTTTTCTCATTTTCTCTTTTCCTCCTTGATCCTGCGAATTTCCCTGATAACCAGTTTAAGGTCGATCGGTTTGGCAATATGTCCGTTCATACCTGCATCCAGGCATTCCGTCACGTTTTCGGAGAAGGCATCGGCGGTCATGGCGATGATGGGAATGGAAGAAGCCCATTTGTTTTCCAGCTTCCGGATGGCCCGCGTCGCATCCAGGCCGTTCATTTCCGGCATCTGGATGTCCATGAAAATCAGGTCGTAGGCGCCTTCTTCAGCCGCGGCCATCTTTTCCGTACAGATCCGGCCGTTCTCCGCCCGCTCGGCCGTGATGCCGAACATGCCGAGCATGGTGGAGATGATCTCCCAGTTGATATCGTTGTCTTCCGCGATGAGGATATTCATCCCGGCCAGGTCGGAATAGTCATCCTCCGGCTCCAGGGCTTTGGATTCCGTACCGAGGAGGCTGTTGATCTTCTCATACAGCCCGGAACGGAACAGCGGCTTGCTGATGAAGCCGTTCACCCCGGCCTCCTTCGCCTCGTCCTCGATATCGGACCAGTCATAGGCGGAGATCAGCAGGATGGGGATGCCGGGGCCGAATTCCTCCCGGATACAGCGGATGGTCCCGACGCCGTCCATATCGGGCATCTTCCAGTCCAGGATGACCACGCTGTAGTCCCTGCCGGATTCATGCCGGTGGCGGATCATTCCCAATGCCTCCATGCCGCTGTTGGCCAGCTCGGCGTGGACGCCCATGGATTCCAGTGTATCCGCCGCGGTTTCCAGCGTGACCGGGTCATCATCCGCGATCAGGACATCCACACCTTCAATCCGCATCTCCTCGTGATGCCTGTCGGCAACGGGGAGATCCAGGATAATGGTGAAGGTGGTGCCTTTTTCCACCTCGCTCTGACAGTCGATGGTTCCGTTCATCAGGTCGACCATCTGGCGGGTGATCGCGAGGCCCAGGCCGGTGCCCTGGATGCTGTTGATGCGGCTGTCCGTCTGCCGGGAGAAGGGCTGGTACATCTTCTCCAGGAATTCGGGCGTCATGCCCATTCCGGTGTCCGCGACGCAATAGACCAGCCGGACGCAGCCGTCCTTTTCGCTTTCTTCCTCCCGCAGGTCCACGGACACGCTGCCGCCCGGCGGGGTGTATTTGATGGCGTTGGACAGGATGTTGATATAAATCTGGTTCAGGCGCAGCTGGTCGGCATAAAGGTATTCATGCCGGATATGGTTGGTGCGGAAGCTGAAATCGATGTTTTTCTCCCTGACCATGGGCTGGGAGAGGTTCACCAGGTTCTGCACGGTTTCGACGATGGAGAAGGTGAGCGGGCTCAGGGTGATCTTTCCGCTTTCCACCTTGGAGATATCCAGGATGTCGTTGATCAGCGTGAGCAGGTGATTGCCGGCCAGGCCGATCTTCCGCAGGTTTTCCGCCACGGCGTCCCGGTCGCCCAGGTTTTTCTCGGCAATGGTGGTCAGGCCGATGATCGCGTTCATCGGGGTGCGGATATCGTGGGACATGGTGGAGAGGAAATCGGTTTTCGCCTTGTTGGCGGCGTCCGCTTCCACGGCCATGGCCTGAAGCTTTTTGTTGAAGGAATTCATATACAGGAAGTCCATTACCAGCAGAAGCAGCAGTCCGAAGGTGATGACCCCGATCAGCATCCAGTTCTCCGTAACCGCCTTCAGATCGCTGACCGGCGCGAAGCTCAGCAGCACCCATCCTTTCGTGGAAGTGATGGGTGTATGCGCGACAATGCACTCCCGACCCCTCGAATCCTGCATGGTAAACGAGCCTGTACCGGAAAGGATTTCCTCAAACAGCTGCTGCTGCACAGAAATTCCCGGTTGATTGTATGATTTGTAGAATTCGAAGAAGCTGGCGTTTTTGAATGCTCGTCCCCGGATGACATAGCTGCTCTCCGTGTCGATAATGGAGAAATCCTCATGCTCATACTCTTCCTGAGGGAAAACCCACTTTTCCTGCAGGTTGGAGGTCGGAATGATGCGCAGCACATAAGCCTGCCTCTTCTCTCCGGTTTCCGCGTCCCGCACGGTAATCCGGTTGCAGAAGGCCAGGGACTGTTCCCCGTTGACGGGATTTGTATACGCGCGGGAAATGCTGATGGATTCCCCTATGTTGTGAATCCAGCTCACGTCGTTCAGAAGATCCATCTGCGCGTAAGAAACGGAATAGTCGCCGGCGTTCACGCGCCTCGCCCGCGTGGACAGGCCGGACAGCGTGTCAAGATATACGAGATGCGCGGAAGCGCTCGGCAGCACATGGGAGATGCGGATAAAGGCGGCGGCATCTTCAATGGTCATATCCTCGCTGTTGATGTAGTGGGCCCACACGTCGCAGATGCGCTGTTCTCCTTCCAAATAATTCTCCGTGACGTGCTCCATGGCGACGGTGGTGTTTTCAAAATGCTCGATCTGCATTTGGGTATTATTCCTGTTCTCATAGCCGGAATAAAGAACCACAAAGGTCAGCAAAGCGAGCATAATGAATATATTAACAAGTATAACCCAGATTTTTT
>JAEEGF010843562.1_pt1 | contig 10573 bp, 9 predicted proteins | sample 9134171 | NCBI WGS metagenome assembly JAEEGF01 (sample SAMN16246542, study PRJNA631951) | gut metagenome | biome: gut microbiome; feature: rumen; material: AP-attached | host: Bos | place: Iran: Karaj | collected 2018-10 | reverse complement strand
AGTCCTTCGACAAGAAGTTCATCTCCATCCGTTTCCAGAAGCTCTTCATCGGCTTCCAGAGGATCGGCTTCGATGTCCAGAAGTTCTTCTTCCATGTCCAGAAGTTCTGCTTCTGTTTCGAGGAGCCCTTCTTATTCCGGAAGCGCTAGGACTTCTGCCAACGTTTCCAGAAGTTCAGCCACTGTCTCCAGGCCTCAGGTAAACAACGGTTCTTCTTCCAGAAGTTCCGCGACTACCTCCAGGAGTTCAGCCTCTTCTTCGAGAAGCTCTGCTACTGCTTCCAGGCCTCAGGTCAATAACGGTTCTTCCTCCAGAAGTTCCGCAACTGCCTCCAGGCCTCAGGTAAACAACGGTTCTTCCTCCAGAAGTTCCGCAACTACTTCCAGGAGTTCAGCTACTTCTTCAAGAAGTTCTGCAACTGCTTCCAGACCTCAGGTCAATAATGGTTCTTCCTCCAGAAGCTCCGCTACAAATGCCAGAAGTTCTTCTGGTTCCAGGAGCTCTTCCCAGAGGGTTGCACAACCTATCGGTTCTTCTTCCAGGAGCAGCGTAGCGCGTGGCGCAGCTGACAACACCAGGAGGGAGCAGTCCCAGAGGGTTGGCAATGCCACCAGGAATGGACTGACCACCTACGACAAGAACATGTCCCGCGCCGGAAACGACGTGATGCATGAGACCCGCAATGATTTCATGAGGATTGGCGAGGACAGGAATGTCCACAGGATCCCTCCGAGGGAGCGTGATTTCCTGCCTTACGACCGTCCCGGCCACTTCTGGGGTCATCCTCCTCACTACTACGGCTATAGGGTCAACTACCTGCCTCCTCGTTATAGGAGACTCCACTATTGGGGAATTGACTACTGCTTCTACGATGGGATCTACTACAGGCCCTACAACGGGTTCTGGGTGATCTGCAGACCTCCTTTCGGAGTTTGCATCGACCTCGCCATCTCTGACCTCGTGTTCTCGACCGTACGTTTTGCGTACTATCACAACACCTACAGGATGTACAGCGCGATTGATGCCAACAACAGGATCATCGACGAGCAGAACCGTATAATTGCCCAGAACAACGCCACGATTGCGGCGCAGAACAGCTCCCTTGCCCTGAATGTTACCAGGGCCAACGATGCCTACACCCTCGCCAACAGGCTTGGACTGGCACAGAGCTACGCCTACGCCAATCAGCCCTACTACTATCAGGACGGCGTTTTCTACATCGTAAATTCCAACGGCCAGTATGAGGTCATCGTCCCTCCGGCAGGAGCCCTCGTCGAGGAACTGCCTGACGACTATGACATCATCAATATCGACGGAGTGGATTACTACAAGGTTGACGACACCGTCTACCGTACCACCCTCGTAGAAGGCAAGCCTTACCTCGAAGTCCTCGGACAGATGTACGGCAAGCTGGCCCAGAAATACAATTATGACTCCAACGGGGTCAAGTACAGCAATCTCTATTAACTCTGAATGGACAAGCTCAAGGAATTATTCGAAAGCTACACAGGACATGAGTTGATCGATACGGAGGAATTCAATTCCTCTGGAAGCAACAGGAGATATTTCCGCCTCAAAGGTGGAAATATCTCCATTATTGGTGTAGTAGGTACCAGCAAGGAAGAAAATAATGCTTTTATCAAGCTGAGCCATCATTTCCGCAGTAAGGGAATAAATGTTCCTGAGGTGTATGCAGTCTCCGATGACTGCCTGCGCTATATCCAGGAGGACCTTGGGGATGACCAGCTCTACAAGATGGTCTCCCAGGGACGGGAGAGCGGCGAATACAGTCCTGAGGAGAGCAGGCTTCTGTGTGATGCCATGGCAATGCTCCCGAAGATCCAGTTCGAAGGAGCGAAGGGATTGGACTGGTCAGTCTGCTATCCTGAACCGGCCTTCAATGAAAGGATGATAATGTTCGACCTCAATTACTTCAAGTACTGTTTCCTTAAGGCAACGGGACTGGAGTTCAACGAGGTCAGGCTTCAGGAAGACTTCGAGCGCCTCCGTGATGATCTCTTGCAGGACATGGGAGACACATTCATGTGCAGGGACTTCCAGGCGAGAAACGTCATGGTGAAGGATGGGAAGCCCTATTTCATAGATTTCCAAGGTGGCAGGAGAGGCCCAGTCTACTATGATGTGGCTTCATTCATCTGGCAGGCCCGTTCCCGCTACCCCGAGAAGCTCCGTAGGGAGATGGTCCGGACCTATCTGGAGGCCTTGAAGGAATATGTTCCTGTCCATGAAGAGCATTTCCATGAGAGACTGAGGCTGTTCGTTCTGTTCCGTACGCTTCAAGTCCTTGGTGCCTACGGATTCAGGGGGTATTTTGAAAAGAAACCCCACTTTCTGGCGAGTGTGCCCTTCGCCTTGAGCAATCTTCGCAGGCTTCTTAAAAAGCCTTTTGCAGATTACCCTTATCTCAACGGGATCCTTACCAAACTGACTACCATGGCCCAGTTCAACAACATCGTTGAGGACAAGCGCCTGGAAGTAAGTATCTACAGTTTTGCCTACAAGAAAGGCATCCCGGTGGATAATTCCGGAAATGGGGGAGGATATGTTTTCGATTGCAGGGCAATCAACAATCCAGGGAAGTTCGAGTACTACCGGCAGTTTACTGGACTCGATCAGGAAGTTATAAAGTTCCTGGAGGATGATGGAGGCATAACGAAATTCCTGGACAATGTCTATTCTATGGTTGACAATCATGTCAAGTGTTTCATGGAGAGAAAGTTCACCCATCTTCAGGTGTGCTTCGGCTGTACCGGGGGCCAGCATCGGTCAGTCTATTGCGCAGAACATCTGGCCAATCACCTTTCCGAGAAATACGACATTAAGATAACGGTTACCCACCGTGAGCTTGACATTGAGAAAATCCTCTAGATGAAAGCCTTGATCTTTGCAGCCGGCCTGGGTACCAGGCTGAAGCCATTCACGGACACCATGCCAAAGGCACTGGTTCCTGTTGGAGGCAAGCCTCTTCTGTACCATGTCGCTATGAAACTGAAAGCGGCAGGATTTGACGAGCTCGTGATCAATGTCCACCATTTCCCGGATTCAATAATCGGCTATGTCCGTAGTGAGAATGATTTCGGGATGAAGGTTTCCTTCTCCGATGAGCGTGATTTCCTGCGTGAGACAGGGGGAGGGGTCCTTTATGCACGCAAAATGCTGGAGGGAGCCCCATTCCTTGTCCATAATGTGGACATCCTGTCTGATCTGGACATCGGATGGTTCATTTCCCAGGCTGATCCGGATGCCGTAGCCAACATCCTTGTAAGCGACAGGAAGACTCAACGCTACCTCCTTTTTGACGAGAGCATGAGGATGGTCGGTTGGACAAATGTCACTACCGGAGAGGTCCGGACCCCGTTCTCAGGGCTTGATCCGGGCAAGTGCCGGAGGTTGGCTTTTTCCGGAGTGCATTTGATTTCTGGCAGAATATTCACTATATTTGATGAGGACGGATGGGAAGGGAAGTTCTCGATCATGGACTTCTACATCGAAGAGTGTGCGAAGCGGATCATTCATGGCATACTGCCTGAAAGCCTGAAGCTTATGGATGTAGGTAAGGTCGAGACGTTAAAGGATGCCGGGACTTTTATTTCAACCATCAAATAGTATCTCATTATGGCTAGTTTAATGAAAGAGTTCAAGGACTTTGCAATGAAAGGCAATGTCATTGACATGGCTGTCGGTGTGGTCATCGGCGGTGCATTCGGCAAGATCATCACATCTCTTGTGAATGACCTTATCATGCCTCTGGTCGGCGCCCTTATCGGAAACGTCGATTTTACGACTCTCTCTGCGACACTCAGGGCTCCCAAGCTTGACGAAGCCGGTGAAGTGGTCAAGCAGGCAGTCACTCTTAACTATGGTAATTTCATCCAGGTGACGGTTGACTTCCTCCTTGTCGCGCTCTGCATCTTCTTGGTGATCAAGGCTATCAACAAGGCCAAGGCTCTGTCCGAGAAGAAGAAGGAAGAAGAGGCAGCTGCAGCCCCTGCACCGAAGCCGGATGACGTGGTACTCCTCGAGGAGATCCGCGACCTTCTCAAGAAGCAGAACTAGTCCTTAACTTCAGGTTTTACAGCCCTGACGACTTTATAGCCTGTCAGGGCTATTATTATGCTCATCAGTGGACTGATAAGGTTGAAGAAGCAGAACGGGAGATAAGTGATGGTTGCTACTCCCAGGATTGTAGATTGGGTCATTCCGCAACTGCTCCATGGGAATAGGGGAGAGGTGACAGTTGCAGAATCCTCGACTGCACGGCTGAGGAGCCTGTCCTCATAGCCTTCCTTCTCATAGACGTCCTTGAATATGCTGGAAGTGAGGATTATCGAAAGGTATTGGTCAGACACGAGACCGTTAAGGGTCGTTCCAGTTACGACAGTTGAAGCCACAAGGCTGCCCCGTCTCTTGCTGAACGGTTTCAGGATGGCTGCCAGGTTCTTGAGCATCCCGCTGGCCTTCATAGCCGCTCCGAAACACATGGCGCAGATGATCAGGTAAACGGTGTTCAGCATTCCCACCATTCCTCTGGACGTGACAAGTTGGTTGACATCCGGATTGCCGGTTTCAACGGACACCGTGTCGTATATGGTCTGGACTATTCCTGTGAACATTACCTTCCAGTGTGCTCCTTCAACAGAACCGGCCCCGATCCCTTGGATAATTGAAGGTTGGAAGATCAGAGCAGCTATGGAAGCAAGCACCACTGACAATGCCAGAACCATTATCGCAGGCATCTTCCGGGCTATCATGATTCCGGTCAGGATCGGAACGACCAGTAACCAAGGGGTTATCCTGAAGCTGTTTCCCAGAACCTTGGTGAACTGGGAGATACTTTGGGAGTCGGATGTCGTGTGGGTAAGACCGATGACAAGGAATATTATCAGGGTTATGGTGATTGAGGGCACGGTGGTGAACAGCATGTACCGGATGTGTGTGAAGAGGGGTACCTTGTTCATGGAAGAGGCAAGTACCGTGGTGTCAGAAAGGGGAGAGATCTTGTCTCCGAAATATGCGCCGGAAATGATAGCGCCGGCGATTAGTCCCTCGCTGAAACCCTCAGCCTTCCCGATTCCGAGAAGTGCGACTCCTATTGTGGCGATAGTGGTCCAGGAACTGCCTATCATCAGGGAAACCAGAGCACAAATAATGCATGCTGTGACCAGGAAAACCTTCGGGCTGATTATCTTGACACCGTAATAGATGAAAGTAGGAACTATTCCGCTCATCGTCCAGGTTCCTGAAATGGCACCGATAAGGAATAGGATGACAATTGCAGTGGTGACATCTCCGATGTTTCCCTTGACGGCCTCTTCAAAATTATGCCAAGGCACCTTGAAAAGCCACATCGCCAGCCAGACACAAATTCCTGCTGCAAACAGCAGGGAAACCTGGCTAGCGCCCATGATTGCATCGCTTCCGAATATGCTGATGTCCAGTGAGAGAAGGGCAACTAATACCACAACAGGGACGAGTGATATGGCCAGTCTGGACAATTCTCTTCTATTCATTTTGACAGGTTCGTCCTATAATCTTTCGCAAGTTAAAAATTTTTTTATCATTTTTATGCAAGATTTCGCAAATGAGGGATTTAGTTGATAGAAACCATGAGAGAATCAACTGTCAAATCGAAGAAGGGGACCTTTGGCGCCACCGCTGGTGTTGCAGCGGCGATACTTCTGTCCCTTTCCGCTCTGACCTCTTGCGTGGACGGCGTTGACAACGCGTATCTTCCAGACAACGTCAATTCGGCCTCGAGCATCGAAGAGAGCATCATGTGGGCCGATGCGATTGTCACGGTGAAGTCTTCACAGTCAGGCAGTACTTATTTCCAACTTGACGAGAAGAACACTCTGGAACCGTTCGAATGGAAGAATCCGTTCCACAGCGAGGTGAGGGCCCTCCTGTCGTTTTCAGACACGAAGAGGTCGAGCAGCATGTTCTCAAAACTGGTCACTGTCAACCGGATCGACTCCCTCCTTACCAAGGAGGCGAACTATGTCGACATAAATGACGGGTTGGACATCCCCCCTTCTGATGCCCAGGTCTTTATTGTCGATGTCGGTTACGAGACAACGTCGGAATTGCTGAACAACAGCGATCCCGTGGAGATTGTGAGCAGCAACGGTACTCCGGACTGGCTCACATTCTCGGAAGACGGTTACCTGACCATACATTTTGCGACATATTGGGGAGGCGTCGCCACCCATTCAGTCAACCTTTATGCTTCCAAGTCTCACCCCGACCATCTCTATTTCGTGCATAAGAACAACGGGGATCTTCAGACAAGCTGGGGAGAGGGCCTAGTGGCTTTCAAGTTGTTCCATATGTACCTTGGTAGGAAGGACGAGTTCTTGTCCCCCCGTGAAGTGACACTCCACTGGATGTCTTTCGACGGGGAGCAAGAAGCGGTGTTCAAGTACGGAAGAAGGGTTGATAACAAGTAAGGTGTTGGCTGAAGATATAGAGAGAACGGTCATCGAAAGGGCTAGGAACGGTGACGGGAGTGCGGCAAAGCAAATTTATGATCGCTACTCACGCTATCTTGCCGCAACTTGTGCAAGGTTCCTTCCCGATCCGACGGACCAGAACGATGTCCTGCAGGAGAGTTTCGTGAAGATATTCACATCCCTGGACAGGTTCGAATTCAGAGGGGAAGGATCTTTCAAGGCCTGGATGAGGCAGATTTCAGTCAACGAGGCCTTGAAACTGCTGAGAAAGAGGCGACAGGGTGTGTTCGTGAAACTTGACTATGACCTTCCGGAGGAGGTTCCGGATGAAGTGGATGGAGAGGCTGATGTCGGGGATGTACCCGGGCAGGTCCTTCAAGAGATGATCAAGGATCTGCCGGAAGGCTACAGGACGGTGCTGAACTTGTACGCCTTCGAGAGAATGAGCCACAAGGAAATAGCGCGGCAGCTAGGTATTTCCGAGAACACTTCAGCATCGCAGCTGCACAGGGCCAGACAACTTCTGGCACATTGGATTAAAGATTATTTGAAAAAGAGAAACAATAATAATGGATAGAGATTGGACCGATATTTTGAGGGAGAGACTTCTCGACCACGAAGAGCCCGTTCCGGAAGGGCTCTGGGATAGGATCGAAGCCACCCTCGAAGCCAGGAGGAAGGCTCGCTCGAGGAGGCGGATCTTTCTCTGGAGCGCCGCTGCGGCAGCAGCGGTGGCATTGGGCGTCTTTGCCGGCGTCAATCTCGTGGACAAGGAAATCGACAAGGACGAGTTCATCGCCCAGGATTCCCAGGAGCACCGGACACTTCCGCAAGCAAATCCTTCTTCTTCAGTTGAAATAGAGGAAGTTCCGGTGTCTTCAGGGAAACTTGTCGCTTCCAATGACATTCCTCTCTCCACCGTACTGCCTGCCCGTGATGACAGAGCAGAAGTTATTCCTGCCGAGCCGCAGATAGAGCCCGAAACCGAACCTGAACTTCAACCGGCTCCCATTGTTGCAGCAGCAGAAGAAGTGGTTGTGAAGGAGGAACCCAAGAAGTCCCAAGAGGTGCCATTTGAGACCGATCATGACGGGGAGGATTGGTCCAAGTACAGTTCTGCGACCGATGACGGCCGTTTGAGTAACCTTCGCAAACTGGTGGCCGGCCTTTCCTTGACCAGTACGGCGGCAGGAAGCCAGGACATCAGCACAGTTGAATCCAGCGTTTTCTTCAAGGGCAATTCACCCATTGCTTCTTATGATGATGCTTCATTCGCTCCTCACGGGCAGGGGTTGTCGACAAAGGGCTCAAAGATCTCTCCTCATGACTACATCGCCACGAATACCCGTGCGGTGTCGGAACCGGTTACGAAAGATGAGAAGCACAGGCGTCCGATCAGGGCTGCCTTGAGCCTGTCATATCCCCTCAACGATGTCCTTTGGCTGGAATCAGGTCTGACCTATTCAATGCTTTACAGTTCGTTCACCACCTCGTCAGGTGTGACGGTTTCCGAAGATTCTCAGGCTCTTGGCTATCTTGGTATTCCTCTGAACCTCAGGGCCAGCCTTTGGGATCAGAAGATGTTTGATGTCTATCTGTCCGGAGGTGGCATGGTGGAGAAATGCGTCAAGGGAGTTGTGAAGTCTTCAACTATGGTTTCCGGAACGCCTCGTGGCGAAGCCAACACCAGGAAACTGGATGTCAAGCCCTTGCAATGGTCTGTTAATGCAGCTGCCGGCCTTCAGTTGAATGTGAGGGACATGCTGGGTATATACGCCGAGCCAGGACTCAGCTATCACTTTGCCAGCAATGCCAACGTCCGTTCAATCTACAGCCAGCATCCGCTGGACTTCGTGATGACTTTCGGAGCTAGGTTCTCTTTCAAATGATAACCTCCCTGATGAAAGGGGTCTGATGACAGTACGGAATGAATGCAAGTGAGGGGACCGGCCTGGTAATTATCAGGTTGGCCCTCTTCCCTTTTGTGATGGATCCTGCCATGTCCGACACTCCCATGGCATAGGCTGAATTCAGCGTACATGCATTGAAAGCCTGGGCTGGTGTAAGTCTCATTTTGATACATCCCAAAGCCATTACAAAGCGCATGTCGCCAGAGGGAGAAGAGCCTGGATTGTAGTCGGAAGCGAGGGCAATCCCGAGTCCCGAATTGATGAAATCCTTAGCCTTTCCGTAAGGAAGACCAAGGAAGAAAGAAGAGCCGGGAAGCATTGTCGGCATCGTCCTCTTACCCTTAAGCGCCTCGATTTCGGAGTCCGTCGTACGTTCAAGATGGTCAACGGAGAGGGCTTCGTATCGAACTCCTACCTGGACACCGCCTGAGCAGGCGAGTTCGTTGGCATGGATCTTCGGTTCCAACCCATGGGCTATGCCGGTTTCCAGGATCCTGGAAGTCTCCTCGGGAGTGAAGAATCCCTCGTCGCAGAAGACGTCAGCATAGTCAGCAAGGCCTTCCGAGGTCACTGCAGGGATCATTTCATTACAGACCAGATCGACATATTCCCCCTGCCTGCCGGAGTATTCCCTGCCGACAGCATGGGCACCCAGGAATGTGGACTTGATAATGGCCGGTGAAGTCTTCTTTACGCGCCGGATGACCCTCAACATCTTCAATTCGTCTTCTGTGGACAGTCCGTAACCGCTCTTTATCTCTATCGCCCCGGTCCCCTTTGCAATCATCTCATCCACACGATCCATCGTCTGGGCGAAAAGCTCGTCTTCGCTGGTCCTGTGAAGAAGGTCGGCGGAGTTCAAAATTCCGCCCCCTCGGGCGGCTATCTCAGCATAGCTGAGCCCGTTGATCTTGTCTATGAATTCCTGCTCCCTTGTTCCGGCATAGCAGATGTGGGTGTGTGAGTCGCAGAACATGGGCATCACCATCCCGCCATCGGCATCGACAACTTCATCTTTGGAGGAGGGAACCGGGCATTCTGCCATCGGCCCGAAATCATCGATCAAACCGTCCTCGATGGTAAGATAAGCATCCTTTAGGGAAATGACTTCGTCCATCTGGTTTCCCTGCTTGCGAAGGACGCCCTCCGGGACTATCCCGACAAGTTCTCCTATGCCGCGTATAAGCTTCATCTTATGAATTCTATGGATTTCTCAATCAGCGGATGCATGTAGGTGTCGTTGTCAATGAAAGGAACGACCTTGCGGTAATCATTGAATATCTTCTCGAGAACAGCAGAAGACCTTTCCCCTGATTCCTTGTGCCTGAATTCGAGGGCCTGGGCGGCATTGAAAAGTTCGATGGCAAGTACCCTTTCGCAGTTCTCAACGACCCGGACGAGTTTGGTGGCAGAGTTCGACCCCATGCTCACATGGTCTTCCTGTCCCTGGGAAGAAGGGATTGAATCGACTGAGGCAGGCCAGCACAGTCCTTTGTTCTGGCTGACTATTGAGGCTGCAGTGTATTGGGGAATCATGAAACCGCTGTTCAGGCCGGGATTGGCCACAAGGAACTTAGGGAGGCCTCTCTGACCTGAAATAAGGCGGAATATCCTCCTCTCGGAAATATTGGCGAGTTCTGACATTGCGATTGCCAGGGCATCCATGGGAATCGCGATAGGCTCTCCATGGAAGTTCCCTGCTGAGATGATCATGTCCTCGTCCGGGAATACGTTAGGGTTGTCCGTCGCTGAATTGATTTCATTTTCAATCACGGACTCGACGTAACGTATGTTGTCCTTGACTGCGCCGTGGACCTGTGGGATGCATCGGAACGAATATGGATCCTGGACATGTTCCTTTGGTCTGACTATCAGTTCGCTTCCTTCCAGAAGACTGATGAACCTTGTAGCCGTATCTATCTGTCCCATGTGGGGTCTCAGCAGATGTGTAAGAGGCAGGAAGGGCTCAATCCTTCCGTCATAGGCTTCCAGCGACATTGCAGCAATCCTGTCGGCCCATTCGGAAAGCCTGTGGCATTGGATCAGTGACCAGATTGCATGGGCACTCATGAACTGGGTACCGTTGAGAAGGGCAAGACCTTCCTTGGATTGCAAGGTAATGGCTTCCCAACCCATTTCATCCCAGACTTCCTTACTAGGCCGGACTTTGCCTTTGTAAAGGACTTCTCCAAG
>JAEEGF010251214.1_pt1 | contig 10573 bp, 13 predicted proteins | sample 9134171 | NCBI WGS metagenome assembly JAEEGF01 (sample SAMN16246542, study PRJNA631951) | gut metagenome | biome: gut microbiome; feature: rumen; material: AP-attached | host: Bos | place: Iran: Karaj | collected 2018-10 | reverse complement strand
CTCTCGAACGTCGGGCGCATCTCGATGGCGGAGCCGTTCGTCTCGTCCATCGAGCGGTTTGACGTGTTCAATTCCACCTCGTCGCGGCAGCTGTGCATGTGCACGTTCGGAGACCGGATGACGCTCACTTTCTCCTCGGTGTTTGCGGAGCACGAGGTCGAGCGGGCCTTCTTCCGCCGGCTGGCAAAGGTGGACGAAGAGATCGTCGTCGCGGCGAATTATCTGAAATGAACGGGAAACGACCCGGTTCCGGAGGTGCGGAATGCGTCCGAAGATTCTGATTGCGTTTGCCGACACGGGCGGAGAAGCCGGGGCGATCCGGGCTGCCGCGGAATGGTTCGGCGCGTCGGTATTCTGGTTTCCCGTCGGGCGGCCCGCGGATTTTCTCGCCGTGCTGGAGGGAAACACCGGCTATCCGGCGGCGGATGTGACGGTCCTCTCCTTCCACGGGAAGGGGGGAGCGTTCCTCATGCCCGAGCTCGGAGAAGATGTCTATTTCCGCGGCGAACCGCGGGGACCCGTCGGCGCGGACCTCGTCCGGGCGCATCTCGGACTGACGGATAAGGCCGTCCTGTCTACTGCCTGCGGAACGGGCGCGGAGGATACGGCGGCGGCGTTCCGGGAAAAAGGGAATTATTACGCGGCTCCCGTAAAAGAGGTCGAGGGGTCCGCGGCGCTGATGTTCGCCGTGCGGTTTTTATACGAATTGCTGGCCAAAGGCGCGTCCCCGGAAGAAGCCGGAAGGCTCGCCGCATCGGCTGACGCGGAGACCGCTCTGTTTTCAGCGGGAGGGCCTGTATGCTGACGAAGGAAGAAATTCGGGGAACCGCGCTGAATCAGTCCGCAGCCGATCACGGCTGTTCTCCCGAGGATTTTGCGGCGGAGGATCTCAGGATCTTCCCCGCGGGGATCCGCCCCGGCGCGCGCGTTTGGGTGAAGCAGCCCGCGATCCTCGACGTCACGACGTACGGTACGAACGCCGTCATCACCTGCAGGGAGGAGCTGACGGAGGGAGTCCGGAGCCTGTTCGCTCCGGAGCCGGAGTTCTGGCAGCTTTTCGCCGCGGAGGGGATTACGGCCTTGAACGGCCTGCTCGCTGCCCTCGGCGCGCGGATGCGGTATATGACCTGTTCGTTCCTGCCCGATCCCGATGAGCTCGCGCGGTTCGGCGGATCCTGCCCGTTCCGCGTCCGGCTGCTCGGGGAGAAGGATTTTCAAAACCTGTACCGTCCGGAGTGGTCCGACGCGCTGAGCCCGACAAGAAAAGAACTCGACCGGATCGCCGCCGGCGCTTACGACGGGGACAAGCTCGTCGGTCTGGCCGGGGCATCCGAGGACTGCCGGACGATGTGGCAGATCGGGATCAACGTGCTCCCGGCATACCGGAATCAGGGTACGGCGGCCGTGCTCGTGAACCTGCTGGCCCGGGAGATCCTCGAGGAGGGGATCGTGCCGTTTTACAGCGCGGTGTGGGCAAACGTCCGCTCCGTGAAGACCGCGGTCCGCGCCGGATTCCGCTCCGCATGGGCGTCCATGTCGGCGGCGGAATGCAAATCAGAATGATATTATCAGAAGGAGGAGAAATGAATGCAGAAATGTCCAGTCTGCGGCGTGCGCACGGACGGGGAAAGAAAACGCTGTCCGCTGTGCGGGAGAACGCTCCCGGACGCGCCGGAAACCGGTGAATCGACCGGGATTTTTCCCCTGATACCCGCGCGGAGCACGTATAATCTCCTGTTCCGGATCTCGACGTTCGCCGCCGCGGTGATCCTCGCCCTGGCCGCCGTGATCTACCGGATGTATCTGCCGCACACGCAGATCTTTCTGATGATCGTGCTCGGCACGGTGTGCGCCTGGATCATCGTCAACGTGGGCGCGCGGAAGAGAAGGAACATCGCGAAGGGCATCCTCTGGGAAGGCGTGATCGCGGTCCTGCTCTGCATTCCGTGGGACCGGATGACGGGATGGCACGGATGGAGCTGGGGATACGTTCTCCCCACGGTCAGCGCGGCTCTGGCGATTTTCTATTTTGTCATGGGGATCGCGGACAGCTCGCGCCTCGGGACCTATGCCGGATATTTCCTCGTCACGCTGATCGGCACCGCCGCCGTCGCCGTGCTGTATTTTACGGGGAAGACGACCGGCCTGGCAGCGCATTTCGCAGTTCTGTCCATGACGGTCTCGGGCCTGCTGCTGCTGGCCCAGCTGATCTTCCGGGGAAAGCATTTCCTGTCTGAGCTGGAACGGTGGTTCCATCTGTAATTCCTTCATTGTTTTTTGCCGTATTCTATTGCTTTTTCCCGGGACGGATGTTATAATTCTGATGTCGAAACCCTCCGGGACCGCGTGTCCCGCGTGCGATCTATGCGAAAAGAAAGGATCTGCCGTATGAGTACAGTCAGAGTTTTTTCCTTCAATATTTTGACCGACAACTGCAGGGGCGAAGGTCCGCGGAGATTTTCCGCGCGCTCGAAGCTGATTCTGGACGAATTCCTTGCCTATGAGCCCGATCTCATCGGTTTTCAGGAGACCCAGCCGCCGCAGAGACAGTGGCTGATGGACAATTTCAAAGATTTTGAGACCTGCGGCGTCGGACGGGACCGCGATCTGCTCGGAGAGAGCAACGTGGTCTTATACCGGAAGAGCCGGTTCGATCTCTGCTTCCTCGAGACCTTCTGGCTTTCGGACACGCCGCGCATTCCGGGGTCCCGCTTCTCGACCGACCAGAGCGACTGCCCGCGCATCTGCACCTGCACCACCCTCCGCGAGCGGGAATCGGGCAAATGCCTCCGCCACTACAACACCCACCTCGACCATGTCGGCGCGTTCGCGCAGGCGCAGGGCGTATCCCTCATTCTGAACCGCATCGCCGCCGATTACGCGGAGAATCCTCTTCCGATCGTGCTGACCGGGGACTTCAACGTGACGCCGGACAGCCTGGTGTACAAATCCGTCGTGACCTTCCGCGGATGCGGGGAGCCCCTGAAGGACGTGACGGCGGACGTGGGGACGACCTTCCACGGATTCCGCAGCGATTGGCCGGGCTCCAAGATCGACTACATCTTCACGACCCTCCCCTGCGACACGTCAAAATCCTTTACCGCCCGCAACGAGCGCGACGGGGTCCCGTTCTCGGATCACTATCCCGTCGGCGCGGATCTCGAGCTCTGAGTCCGGATCCGAAAGATCGGAGGTGCGCCTATGAGATGTCCCGCCTGCGGCTATGAGGATTCGAAAGTGATCGACAGCCGCCCCGTGGAGGAAAGCAACAGCATCAAACGCCGCCGCGAATGCCTGCGCTGCAGATCGCGGTTCACCACCTATGAGGTCATCGATCAGATGAATCCGTTCGTCATCAAGAAAAGCGGCGCGCGGGAGATTTTCGATCGGAACAAGCTGCTGGCGGGTCTGTACAAGGCGTGCGAAAAGCGGCCCGTCAATCCGAAGGAAGTGGCGGACGAGATCGAAGCGCAGATCCAGAGCAGCATGAAGTCCGAGATCACGTCCACCCGGATCGGGGAGATGGCGATGGAACTGCTGAAAGAACGGGATCCCGTCGCGTACGTGCGCTTTGCCTCCGTTCACCGGGAATTCAAGGATATCGATACCTTCATGCGGGAGATCAACGAGCTGAAGCAGGAAGGCAAATAACGCGGGAGAGTTTTATGTATCTGTATATCGTTCGTCACGGGCATCCGGTCTACGGTCCGAAGGAAATGCTGACCGACGTCGGAAGAAAGCAGGCGAGGGCACTGGTCCCGCGCATGAAGCGTGCCGGGATCACGCGGATCTATTCCTCCCCCCTCCGCCGGGCGATCGAGACGGCGGAGCCCACGGCCCACGCGCTCGGGCTGCCGATTTTCATCGAACCGTGGTGCTCGGAAAACGTGGCGTGGTCCCGGTTCACCAGGGATCTCGGCGAAGGGCGGCGCACCTGGGTCTGGAACATCGACGACATCGGTTCCTTCGTGCGGGGAAGCAACCGCGACGCGGGGGACAGATGGTACGAGATCGACGCCATGAAGACCATCGTGAACGGACGGGACGGATATGCCGCGCTGCAGCGGGAGTCCGACGAATTCCTCGCGCGGCACGGATACGTCCGGGAGGGAAACGAATACCGGATCGAGCGGCCGAACGAGGAGCGGATCGCGGTGTTCTGCCACCAGGGCTTCGGGCTGTCGTGGCTGTCCCATCTTCTGCGGATCCCGCCGAACATTTTCTGGGCGGAATTCGACATCACCCACACGGGCGTGACCGTGCTGCACTTCTCCAACCGGAAGTGCGGCAGGACCGTGCCGAAGTGTCTCTGCCTGTCCGACATGTCCCACCTCGCGGAGGACGGGTACGCGGATGGACGGTATCACACGCATTTTACGATCTGATTCTATCGCGGCTGAGGAAACGGGATCCTCAGCCGTTTTTCCGATTTTCCGCGAAGGAGGCTTTCCGTGAAGCAGGACGATAAAAAGCGCGTGCTCCGGTGGATGGGGATCTTTTCCGTTCCGTGGGTGATCCTCGGGGCGCTGCTCTGGCTGGCGACGAGACCGGTGAAGCCCACGCCGGGGACGGAAGCCGTCGTGGAAGGCGTGGTCGCAGATACCGGAATGAGGTTTTATCCCGAAGGATCCGCGCGGAACGATCTCTTCGCCGAGACGAGGGCATATCTGGTCCTGCGGTACGGCGACGGGACCGAAGAACTTTTCCGGGAGGCGGATATCGGCGCGGAGATGCCGAAAGAAAGCCTCCGGAACCGGCGCGTCCGGGTGACGGCGGCGGAAGAACGGGGATGCGATACCCGCGTATTCACGAAAATCGAACTTCTCCCGGATCCTTGACATTTCTGAATTTGCATGATATACTTAAAACAATTCCGAACGAATGTAAAAATGCCGCGAAGGCATGCGTCCCGGGGGACCGTATGCCTTTTTGCATGACGGCGGCCGGGAGAAAGGAAACGGATATGAAGACCTTATTTATCGGATGCGGTATGGGCGCGGCGGGGGATATGCTGTCGGCTGCCCTGGCGGAACTGCTCCCGGACCGTGAGGCGTTTGTCGCCGGACTCAACGCGCTCGGGATCCCCGGCGTGGTCTATACGCTCGAGCCTTCCGAGAAATGCGGGATCACCGGCTCGCATATGAAGGTGACGGTGAACGGGGAAGAAGAAGGCGCCGGAGAAGACGGCGAGCATGAGCATCATCATGAGCACAGCCATGAGCATGAACACGAGCATGAGCATGAGCATGAACACGAGCATGAACACGAGCATGAACACGAGCACGATCATGACCATGACCATGACCACGAGCATGACCACGGCCATCATCACAGCCATTCCACCCTGCACGGGATCGAACACATCGTCCGGGACCATCTGGATCTGCCGGAAAAGGTCAAAGACGACATCATGGCGGTATACGGTCTGATCGCGGAGGCGGAGAGCGCCGCGCACGGAAAACCGGTCGAAGAGATCCACTTCCACGAGGTCGGGACCATGGACGCGGTGGCGGACGTGACGGCGGTATGCCTGGCGATGGCGGAGCTCGCTCCGGACGAAGTCGTCGTGTCGCCCGTTCACGTGGGATCCGGCAGCGTCCGGTGCGCTCACGGGATCCTGCCCGTTCCCGCGCCCGCGACGGCGCACATCCTGCGCGGCGTTCCGACCTACGGAGGGGGGATCCGCGGAGAGCTCTGCACCCCCACCGGAGCGGCGCTTCTGAAGCATTTCGCATCCCGATTCGGGGATCAGCCCGTGATGCGCGTGGAAAAGATCGGATACGGCATGGGGAAAAAGGACTTCGAGGCGGCGAACTGCGTCCGGGCGATGATCGGGGAAACGGAGGACAAAACCTCGGAAGCCGTCCTTCTCGCGTGCAATTTAGACGACATGACGGCGGAAGACATGGGCTTCGCGGCCGAAACGCTCATGGACGGCGGCGCGCTCGACGTATGGACGACGCCGGCCGGGATGAAGAAGAGCCGCCCGGGAACGGTCCTTTCCGTTCTTTGCCGTCCGGAGGACCGGGAGAAGGTCGTGCGCCTGATCTTCCGCCACACCGCCACCATCGGGATCCGCGAGTTCCCCGTCCGGCGGTACACGCTGGAAAGGACGGCGGAGACCGTTGAGACACGGTCCGGACCCGTCCGGCGGAAGCGTTCCGCGGGATACGGCGTCACAAGGGTGAAAGCGGAATACGAGGATCTGGCCCGGATCGCGCGGGAAACCGGCAGAAGCCTTGCCGAAGTCCGCGCGGAACTTACGGATGACTGAACTGAGGAAATCATGAAGACATTCAGACGCATCGCCGCTCTTCTTCTCGCGCTCGTCCTTCTCACCGTATCCGTCTCGTGCAGCGAGGGCGGAAGCGATAAACAGGACGCGGAGACGGAGCAGAATCAGAACGCGGTCCCCGGACAGGAAAACGCGGAAGGAGAGGAAGCAACGGAAGAGGATTCCGATTCCCTCTTTACCAAGCTCTGCGACGATCTGCCCGCGGATACGGATCTCGGCGGACGGACCGTCACGTTCCTGCAGCGGGACACGGAACGCACGCGGAACGAGCTGTTCGTGGACGAGCTGAACGGGGACATCGTGAACGACGCCGTCTATCAGCGGGAAATCGCCGTGGAGGACAGGCTCAACACCGAACTGCACGCCGAAAAGCTGTCGTCGGACGAACACGGCGGAGATCTGCTCACCCGCGTGGGGAACTCCGTGCAGGCGAACGACAAGGCGTACGACGTGCTCGCCAATTCCAACTTCACCACCGCCAACTCCATGCCGAACGGCTATTACCTCAACCTGCTCGAGATGGAAAATCTCAACCTTTCGAAGGAGTACTGGGCGCAGTACCTGATCGAGAATTCCGTCGTGGGAGGCGCGCTGTTCGGCGTGACCGGCTCCATTTCGCTGTACATGTATCAGGAACTCTTCGCGGTGTATTTCAACCGGAATCTCTGCGAATCCTACGGCCTGTCCGCCGCGGACATCTACGGTACGGTTCTGGACGGCGGATGGACGCTCGACAAAATGATCTCGATGACGAAGGACATCTATTCCGACGCGAACGGCAACGGGCAGAAGGACGCGGCGGACGTGTACGGGTTCGGGCTTCAGGTCTCGTCCTCCACCGACGGGTACTGGTCCTCCTGTCAGATCAAGATGACGGAACGGAACGACGACGGCAGCATCACCCTCGCCGTGGATCTGGACAAGCTGACCTCCGTGGTCGAGAGGCTCATGGATTTCTCCTACAACCAGCCCGGCGTGTTCCGCCTGATCGAAGGTCCCGGATATACGGACGGAGAGTATCTGCCGATGGGATTCGCAGAGGATCACTTCCTCTTCATGAACGACTGGGTTTATGCCGCCGGGACGGCGGAACTGCGCGAGATGGAGTCCGACTACGGCATCATCCCCTATCCGAAATACGACGAGGCGCAGGACAAGTATTACTCCTACCTGCACGATCAGTTCACGACGTTCTGCGTGCTGGTCACGGTCGAAGATCCCGCGGATATCGGAGCGGTCCTCGAGGCGATGTGTTCCGAAAGCCACAACAGCGTGATCCCGGCTTACTACGACGTCGCGCTGACGAGCAAATACGCCCGCGACACGGATTCCGTACTGAGTCTGGAGACGATCTTCTCGAACCCCTACCTCGACACGGGCTGGGTATACTCCGACAATCTGGCGAGCCTGCCGCAGATGATCCTGCGCGAGCCCGTCTGGAGGGGAACGGGATCCCCCGCGACGACGGTGAAGCAGCGGGAGAAGATGGTGAACAAGGTGATGGGCATGCTGGTCGAGAAATTCGCCAAAGCCGCGGGCAAGGGCTGAGTTTATTATAAACCGGGAGCGTCCGAAGCGGATGCTCCCGGTTTTCGGATTTCAAACCCGTGAACGCCCGATCCTCTCCAAAAAAGACCTTGTAATTTTCCTCTGCGTGTGATATAATAAAGCCAGAATATATAGACTGGACCGGGACACTATGAGCGAAAAGCTGAACCATACCGTCCTCACCCGTTCGCCGGAGGAAACCGAGGCCTTCGGAAGAATGGTCGGCAGCGCCGTCTTATCCTCCGGAGGGATGCCGTTCCTCGCCATGTACGGGGATCTCGGCGCGGGAAAAACCGTGTTCGTGCGCGGACTCTGCGCGGTTCTTTCTCCCGGCAGCCGGGTGAAAAGTCCCACCTATACGCTGGTGAACGAATACCGGAAGGGGCCCGTCCCCGTCTTCCACTTTGACCTGTACCGCATCGCGCGCGCGGAGGAGCTTGACGGGTTCGGATTCGAAGACTATCCCGCTTCCGGGATCTGCATCGCGGAATGGAGCGAAAATTTAGGGGACATGCTCCCGCCGGACGCCGTGAAGATCCGCATCGAAAAGACCGGGGAGAACGAGCGGCGCATCACCGTGGAGGGGCTTGACCTGCCGGAGGAGGAAGCATGAAAATACTGGCTGTCGATTCATCGTCGAAGACTGCCTCCGCGGCGCTGCTCGAGGACCGGACGATCCTCGCCGAATCCTCAGTCCGCACGGACACCCACAGCGCGGTGCTGCTGCCGATGATCGGGGACATGCTCCGGGCGGCGAAGACTTCCGTCGGGGAACTGGATCTACTGGCGGCGACGGTCGGGCCGGGATCCTTCACGGGAGTGCGGATCGGCGTTTCCACCGTCAAGGGGCTCGCCTTCGCGGACCGGATCCCCTGCGCGGGCATTTCGACGCTGGAGGCGATGGCGTATAATTTCGCCGGGATCGAAGGGCTGGTCGTCCCCGTGCTCGACGCGCGGCGGGGAACGGTTTTCACCGCGCTCTTCCGGACGGACGCGGACGGCGGATGCGAACGGCTGTCCGACGACGCGCAGCTGTCCCTCGACAAGCTGACGGACCTTCTCGCCGCTTATCGGGACGAACGGATCTATTTCACGGGGGACGCCTGCGGACAGATGCGCGCGCATCCGCGCTGTCCGGAAAGCGCCGCGCGGACTCCCGAAAAACTCGCGGCTCCCTCGGCATACGGCGCGGGCTTGTGCGCCTATCTCCGCTATACCGCTCCGGACGCCGATCCCGCGCGGTTTACGGACGCGGCGCTCGTGCCGTCCTATCTGAAGAAATCGCAGGCGGAACGGGAGCGGGAGGAAAGACTCGCCGCCGCAAACGCCTGAAAGGATCACGACTTTGGAGGCCATCATGAAGAAGACCGTAGCGGTCGCTGCCGATCACGCTGGATATCCCCTGAAGGAAGCGCTGAAGAAAAACCTTGCGGATGCCGGATATGAGGTGCTCGACGCGGGAACGGACTGTGCCGCAAGCTGCGATTACCCCGTCTTCGCGGAGGCGGGATGCCGGCTCGTTCTCGAAGGAAAGGCGGAGCTCTGTATCCTCTGCTGCGGGACGGGCGTGGGCATGAGCATCGCCGCGAACAAAATGAACGGGATCCGCGCAGCCTGCTGTTCCGACGTGTTTTCCGCGCGGTACACCAGGATGCACAACGACGCGAACGCCCTCTGCCTCGGAGCGCGCGTCGTGGGAGAGGGGCTGGCCTGGGAACTGGTCACGGCCTTCCTGAACGCGGAATTCGAAGGCGGGAAGCACGCGCGGCGCGTCGGACTGATCGCGGACATCGAAAAACGGAACTGACGAAGGGAAAACCGCCCTTGCTTTTCGCGGGCGGATGAAATACGAACCGGCGGTTTTGCCGGGAAGAATCGGGAAAGGAGCGTCACATGTCGAACTTTGTCGTTACCATTGCGAGAGAATACGGAAGCGGAGGACGGGAGGTGGGGCTCCTGCTCGCCGAGCGGACGGGCCTGAAATTCTATGACAAGGATCTCATCACCATGGCCGCGCAGAAAAGCGGTATGAGCACGGAAGCGCTGCGCGGCGCGGATGAGAAGGCGGCGAACAGCCTCCTGTACACGCTCGCGCTGGGATCCTCCATCTACAACCACGGCGCGGAGCGGGTGAACCTGCCCATCAACGACCGCCTTTTCGTCGTCCAGTCCGAGATCATCAAGGAGCTGGCGAATTCCGGCGAAGGCGCGATCATCGTCGGCCGGTGCGCGGATTACGTGCTCGCGGGGATGGAAAAGCTCGTCCGGGTTTTTGTGACCGCGGATTTCGACACCCGGGTGAAAGCCGTCATGGAGCGCCACGAGCTGTCGCAGAACGCCGCCCGCGATCTGATCGTCAAGACGGACAAGCGGAGGGCGAACTATTACAGTTATTACACGGGCGAAAAATGGGGACGCGCGGACAAATACGATCTCGTCGTGTCCACGGACCGGATCGGGCTGGACGGTGCGGCCTCGATCATTCACTCCTATATGAAGACCCTCGCCGCGAAGCTTGGATAAGGCCGGGAAACCGCAGGAAAAGGGAAAATTTCAGATAAAAATCTGATACTAATCCGTTTCTAAAATGCCCAATCTGAGGGCTGCTTTTCCGCCGTGACTGTACTTGGCCGCCTTGCAATACCTCCAGTATTGACGCGGCGTCACGCGTTTGTCACGGCGAAAAATCATCTCCTCATCTTTGGGCGTTTTAGAAACTACTTAGTATAA
>JAEEGF011281841.1_pt1 | contig 10574 bp, 9 predicted proteins | sample 9134171 | NCBI WGS metagenome assembly JAEEGF01 (sample SAMN16246542, study PRJNA631951) | gut metagenome | biome: gut microbiome; feature: rumen; material: AP-attached | host: Bos | place: Iran: Karaj | collected 2018-10 | reverse complement strand
TTTCTGCTGTATCAAGAATTGTTGGATAATCTTTGAAAAGCTTGCCAATCTCATCGGGATCATCTGTTCCGAATACTTCCTTGGCAATGTCTCTTCTGTAGTAGATGCCTGCAGGTGTGATCTGATAAGAGATTGCTCTCTGGATTCCATCAGCGTCCTGACCAACTTCCCATACGTAATCAACGATCTGTCCCTTGTAGTCCTGAGCGTTGTATGGAGCCTGGTTGAGGTCCTCGAAGTAACCTGCATCATAGAAATCCTCCAGCATCTGTGGCTCACCCACGATGATGTCAGGAGTTGTCTGTCCGCCGTTAAGAGCAGTCTGAACCTTTGTTACGTAGTCAGCAGGCTCGATAACAACGGTCTCGATCTGAACGTTGTGATCTTCAACATACTTCTCAGCGAAGGTCTGAAGGTCTTTTGCAAGTGTCCAGATAACGAGTTTCTCGCCGTCTGTTCCGGCTGTCTCTGTGTTTGTGTTGTCTGCTGCTTCTGCTGCAGGAGCCTCAGTTGTAGCTGAATCTGTAGAAGCTGATTCTGCGCCTGTTCCTGACTCTCCACAAGCCGCAAGTGAGAGTGTCATTACTCCTGCAAGCAAAGTAGCCATTATCTTCCTGAATTTCATACTCTTTCCTCCCAATAGTGAAATTAGATTTATGATGGTTTTGATTATAGAGAGGAAAAGGGCATCAAAAAATCACACTTTTTTTATTTAAGTGTGATTTTTTTAAAACGTTTTTATTAGGGTGATGAGTCAATGTGGACGTTTCTCTTTGACTCATATTTCCACTGCAATTGATTCATTATTGCATATGCAGTGGAAAAAAACGCATTATCATTATTTCCCCAGTTATTTAATCTTGGACTCTTTGGTTTTTACCTTAGTGTTACAGTAAATAGTACCTGTAGTTGTATTGTATTTCTTACTAATCTCTTTTTTATCGGTCACAACAGGCTTTACTCCCATAGCAACCGCAAGCGAATTGATCATTTCAGCTCTGTCCATATTCATAGCCTCCCTTTATGCACTGTTAATTATTTTACAGGGAACCCGGAATCAGTAAAGCGATGCAACAAGCTTAAATGTGAAAAGACTGTGTCTTTTGAAACAAAAAAACGACCGGCTCTGAAACAGTGATTAAAAGTTTCATCCGGTCGTTTGTTGTCAATAAAGGTCAAACCTTGAAGCAGCTTCCGCCCACAAATTCTCTGCAGATAGAGTTCCTTGGAAGGAATGAACTGTCTACGCTTACGAAGTAGTCAAGGAACTTAAGGAGCCTCTTGGCCTCGTAATACTCAGGCTCATCCTTGCCGATGTTGAAAAGGAGCGGCTCAGCGTACTGCTTGATGATAGCCAGCTCGTAGATCTGAGCTGAGTTGAACATCTCATCAGCCTCTTCCTGGAACGGGAAGATATTGGCTTCCTCGCCTGCCCTTACGGAAGCCCACATACTTATGGTCTTCTTGGCAGATGCGCCGCGGGTTCTGGCATCCCTGACCATCCTTCGAAGAAGTCGTCCGTCCGTGGTTGCAATACGGTTGTGATTATCAATGTTAAGTGTTGTTAATGCGCTGATGTAGATTTTAAACTTGGACTCTGCGGGAAGCGCATAGCTCATCTTCTCATTAAGTCCGTGTATTCCCTCGATTACAAGGACATCGTTCTTGCCCAGTTGCAGGAATTCTCCGTTCATCTCGCGCTTGCCCGTTACGAAGTTAAACTCAGGCATCTCGACTCTCTCGCCCTTAAGCAGTCTTGTCATGTCCTGATTAAAGCGCTCCACATCAAGAGCTTCAAGGCACTCAAAGTTGTAACTTCCGTCTTCGTTAAGAGGTGTTTCCTCTCTGTTTACAAAGTAGTTGTCAAGGCTTATGGGATGAGGTGTAAGTCCGTAGGTCCGAAGCTGTATTGAAAGTCTGTTTGCAAAGCTGGTCTTGCCCGAAGAACTGGGGCCCGCTATCATTACAAACTTGACATCGACTCTCTGGAATATCTTCCTGGCAATGTCTGCGATCCTGCTCTCCTGAAGAGCTTCGTTGACCAGGATCATCTCATTTATCCTGCCCTCGCAGATCATGTTGTTGAGATCACCGACATTCTCAATTCCCATCATGGCTCCCCAGTCAGTTGAGAGAGACATGGTATTAAAGAGCTTCTCTCTTGGCTCTGAAAGAACGAGTTTCTCAGGCGCAGCCTTGGTAGGAAGAGTCAGCATCATTCCGTCGTGATATTTATCAAGCTGGAACAGCTCAACATATGAAGTGTTGGGCAGCATGTATCCGTAATAATAATCGTAGAAGTCACCGAGTCTGTATATGTTGATCTCAGAACTTCTTCTGTATTTAAGGAGGGAAACCTTGTCATCCATGCCCTGCTTTTTAAACAGCTCTATGGCATCATCAAGGGGATATACCTTCTTAACTACAGGCAATGCTTCTGCAGCTATCTCTTTCATTCTGTCAGAAACTTTTTTAACAAATTCATCTGTAACAGGAATGCCTCTCAAGGTGCAGTAGATACCGTTGCCAAGCGCAAACTCAACCTTGGTTGGCGATTTTTTCTTGGTTCCGGCCACATCATTTATTGCCTTTAAGAGCATCATTACCGCAGTACGTCTCATGGTCTTAAAGCCGATTGTGTCCGCAAACGTCACAAAAGTCAGATCACCGTCTTTTTTCAGAGTCTTCATAAGCTCACGGATCTTGCCGTTAAATATGACACAGGCTATCCTGTGATCATAATCCTTCTGAAAGTCCTTGGCGATCTCCTCAAAGGTAGTTCCTTTATCGTATTCTTTTTGAATTCCGTTAACAGTAATAATAGGCATATTCTCACCTCTCAGTTTTGAATTTTAGTCAAAAAGTGTAAGAACAGCACTTATTATATCCAGGCTGTTTTTAACCTCCAGGTATCTCTCCGGGTGTTCTTTTTCACTCAGTCCCTGAAGGATGGAGAGATCAACTTCCTGTCCGTGGAGAAGGAAGTCTCTTAGCAGAGGATCTCTTCTTAAAACATTGTGCTCACCGTAGAGATTGCAGGCTTTAAGCGCCATTTCGCGGTCGCACACTCCGGTCAAAAGAGCTATCGCTTCCTCAAGATCAGAAAATGAACCGCTGACTCCGTCCCTAGGGACCACTTTCATTGGGAAGTAGTATTTGCCCTCGTCCAGGATGATGCGTTCATCAATTATGACAAAGCCCTTGTCCCTTAAGTACTCTCTGAACAGGCATATATCTGACTGGGGCTGAAGTACTGCTGTCCTGATTCCAAGAGCAGCAATATCTTTTTTATCAAGGATGCTTATCATGAGCTTGCCGCCCATGCCTGCGATCACAAGTGAGTCCGCTTCGCCTTCAGAAAGCTCTGTCAGTCCGTCCGAGAGTCTTACCTTGATCTCCCCGGTCAGAGCATAATCTTTTATATTATTCTCCGCCATAGCAAGGGGACCCTTTCGGACATCCATAGCAATGGCGGAATCAGATATCCCATTTTGAACAAGATATATTGATACGTAGCCGTGGTCACACCCCACATCGGCAGTGCATTTATGGGAAGCATCTCCCTTTAACATGTCTGCCACTGTCCGAAGACGCAGGGACATCCTTGATGCTACATCATCAAAAGTTCTCTCATCATTCATATCAGTCAAGATAATCCTTGAGCTTGCGGCTTCTGCTCGGATGACGGAGCTTTCTCAGAGCCTTTGCTTCAATCTGACGGATACGCTCACGGGTTACGTTGAACTCTTTTCCTACCTCTTCAAGAGTTCTTGCTCTTCCGTCATCAAGACCGAATCTGAGTCTTAATACCTTCTGCTCACGCTCTGTAAGAGTATCCAGAACCTCAACAAGCTGCTCCTTGAGAAGTGTAAATGCTGCTGCATCTGCAGGTACAGGAACATTGTCGTCCTGAATGAAATCACCGAGATGTGAATCTTCCTCTTCACCGATAGGTGTCTCTAAGGATACAGGCTCCTGAGAGATCTTAAGGATCTCACGAACACGCTCTACGGGAAGGTTCATCTCTTTTGCAACCTCCTCGGGAAGCGGCTCACGGCCGAGTTCCTGAAGGAGCTGTCTGCTTACACGAATGAGCTTGTTGATAGTCTCAACCATGTGAACAGGGATACGGATAGTTCTGGCCTGATCGGCAATAGCTCTTGTGATGGCCTGTCTGATCCACCATGTAGCATATGTTGAGAACTTGAATCCCTTTCTGAAATCGAACTTCTCAACGGCCTTGATAAGACCAAGGTTACCTTCCTGAATAAGATCAAGGAAGAGCATTCCTCTTCCGACATATCTCTTGGCGATACTTACAACAAGTCTGAGGTTAGCCTCTGCAAGGCGCTTCTTGGCCTCATCTCCCTCGTAAATGATCTGGTTGAGCTCTTTTTTCTTGGCATCTGAAAGCTTGTTCTTGCCCTCATCCTCTGCAAGAGTCTTCTCAGCTTCAAGACCTGCCTCCATAGCTTTGGCAAGATCAATCTCCTGCTCTGCTGTAAGAAGTGGAACCTTACCGATTTCCTTGAGGTACATTCTTACAGGATCCTCGATGCTGATTCCGTCAGGAACGGAGAGATCGATATTCTCCATATCAACCTCATCCTCTTCTGAGATGATCATGTCATCGTCATCGGGAAGGTCATCTACATCATCAGACACACGAAGAACATCGATTCCGGAATTCTCCAGAACCTCAAGCACGTTATCAAGCTGCTCCTCGTTAAGTCCCATGTCTGCGAAGAAGTCGCTGATCTCTGCATACTCAAGAACATTCTTCTTTTTCTTGGCAAGAGCAAGGATTTCTTTTATCTTCTGGGAAAAGAGCTCCTTGGTAGCCTCATCAAGTTCGCCGTCAGCAGATGCATTGACTTCAGGCTCAGCAGCCTTAGCTGCCTTCTTGCTCACCTTGGTCTCCTTGACGGTTTCTTCCTCTGCTGCTGCTTTTTTAGAAGTCTTCTTAGCAGGTGTTTCCTTGGGAGAAGCTTCCTTCTTAGCCTTTGTTTCCTTCTTGGCAGGAGCTTCTTTTGCAGCTGCCACTTTCTTGGCAGGTGCTTCCTTTGCAGCTGTCTCCTTCTTGGCAGGTGCCTCTTTTTTAGCAGCCTCCTTCTTGGCAGGTGCTTCCTTCTTGGTAGTCTTGGTTGCTGCTGCCTTAGTCTTCTTCTCTGTTTCCTTAGCGGTCTCTTTCTTAGTTGCCATTTTATTCATCCTTTTCTATAGATTTTTTCATTTCAGTCATCCGGGGAAATGTCGGCATGTGCCAGCTTCTCCAGATCTTTTTTGCCCTGGATGGTCTTCATAAGATATTGCGGATCATCCGGTGACAAAAGCTTTTTTTGTCTCTCGTATCCCGCCTGTTTGACGGCGTAGATAATGTCGTGAAAAGCTTTGCGTCTCTGATCAGGTGTCTCAATATCCACAAGATTGGTGTTGAACATTTCGGCTACCTGCCGGTGTTGTTCTTCGTCTGAAAACCTGTCAATGACTGCTGCCGGTGAAAAGTTTCCGCTCTCCATACCGGCGAAAAGCTCTTTTGCAACGCTTCTGTATAGATCATCTGAGAAATCCTCAGGCGTTACCCATTTTGTTATCTTGGGGAGAATCCCCGGTTCATCTGTAAGCCAGGTAAGAAGGAGCCTCTGGTTCTTCCTTGCTCCGTCTTCGGGAGTTTTCTTCACAGCGGTTCCGGATTTGGGTTTACCCTCTGCTCTTACCGTCACTCCCTTGGCTGCAGTTGCTGTCACAAGCCTCCTGAGATCATCCACTGCTATGCCGTATCTGGCAGCTGTTGCCTCGATATAATTCTCTCTCTCGACAGCTTCTTCAAACTCACAGAGCATCCCGGCAAGCTTCCTGTGGAACTCGGTCTTGGAAACCGGGTCTGACATGTCATGTCGCGCCTCTTCCACTCTTGCCTCAAAGAAGAAGGGATTTTCTGCCTTCCTGATTCTCTCTTCGAAAGCCTCTTTTCCAAGATTCTTGATGAACTCATCCGGATCCTTGTAGGGGCGAAGGTCAAGAACTTTGCCCTTTAGTCCGACTTCCTTGAGAATACCGATTCCTCGGAGAGCCGCCTTGGTTCCGGCCTCATCACTGTCGTATGAGAGCACCACCGTGTCGGTGTATCTCTTCAGGATCATAGCCTGTCCCATGGTAAATGCGGTTCCTAGGGATGCAACTGCCATATCAAAGCCAGCCTGATGCATGGCTATGACATCCATATATCCTTCGCAGATTATCATGTAACCTGCTCTTGAACTCTTGGCGTAATTAAGGCCAAAGAGATTACGGCTCTTATCAAATATGGCTGTCTCCGGAGAGTTTAAGTACTTGGGCTTGCCGTCTCCCATAACTCGTCCGCCAAAGCCTATTACCTTGCCCTGGGCATCAGATATCGGAAACATCACTCTGTTCCAGAATTTATCATGTGTTCCTCGCTGCTCATCAAAGGAAGCAAGTCCCGCCTCAATTATCAGTGAATCCTCAAATCCCATCTGGCGAAGGTACTTAACCAGATCGTCAGAGGTCACATTGGCGTATCCCAGGCCAAAGTGCTTCATGGTGTCATCTGAAAGCTCTCTTCCTCTGAAGTACTCCATGCCCTTCTCGCCGCTCCTGGACCTCAGATTCCTGTAATAATACTTGGCAGCTTCTCTGTTGATATCAAGGAGCATCTGCCTCTTATCTCTCATAGCCCTTGCCTGAGGAGAATTGTCCTCCTCCGGGAGCTTCACTCCTGCTCTTTCAGCAAGCTGCGTCAGGGCTTCCGTAAATGTTAAGTTGTCATATTTCATCAAAAAGCTGATCACGTTGCCACCGGCTCCGCAGCCAAAGCAGTGAAATATCTGCTTGCTCTGTGATACGGAAAAAGAACCGGATTTCTCATTGTGGAAAGGGCAGAGGCCAAAATAATTGGCACCCTTCTTTTGAAGATGGACGTACTGTCCAACCACATCCACTATGTCATTGCGCGATCTGACTTCCTCAATGATCTCGTCTGAATATCGCAATTTGTTTTCCCCACTTTATGCTGTAACTAAAGAATGCCTGTTGTAACGAAGTTACAATACTGCCCAGGACTTAGGAACGAATACCTCCTCAAAGACTGAAACCGCATATCTGTCAGTCATAGAACTCACATAATCGCAGACAATCCTCTCTCCCGTAGCTTCTCCCTTGTCCCTGATATTCCTGAGGTATTCCGGCAAAAGATCCTGATGACCAATGTAATACTCGTAGAGGAATTTGATCATATCCTCAACCTTACCTTCCTGGCCCTTGGCTACAGGATTGGTATAAACCCTGTCAAACATGAATCTGCGGAGCTTGTGAAAAGCATCATATACCTCATCAGACATTCTGATGTCATCTTTGTCCATACTGGTGGCTATAATGTCGTGTATAAAGGTATCCAGCCACTCACCGTTGGTATGGCCTATTACTCTGGCCAGTTCCTCAGGCACATCACTCTCAGTGATGATACCTCCTCGTATAGCATCGTCCATATCGTGATGCATGTATGCAATCTTATCCGAAAGACGTACTACCTTACCCTCAAGCGTACCGGGAGTAAGTTCCATCTCATGGTTTATGATGCCGTCTCTGACTTCCCATGTAAGATTGAGTCCCTTGCCATAGTTTTCAAGCTTCTCAACTATGCGAAGGCTCTGCTCATTGTGTTTAAAGCCTTCGGAGCACACAGCATTAAGCGCCCTCTCGCCGGCATGTCCAAAGGGGGTATGTCCGAGATCATGTCCCAGCGCTATGGCTTCTGCCAGATCCTCATTGAGCATAAGAGCCTTGGCAATGGTCCTCGCATTCTGAGATACTTCAAGAGTATGAGTCATTCTCGTCCTGTAGTGATCTCCGTCAGGCGACAGGAATACCTGGGTCTTGTCCTTGAGCCTTCTGAACGACTTGGAATAAAGTATCCTGTCACGGTCTCTCTGGAAACAAGGCCTTATGTCGCAATCCTTTTCTTCTTTTTCACGTCCCTTGGAATTCATGCTGAGAGTAGCATGCTTACTTAAGATCCTGGTCTCTCTGTCTTCAAGTTTTTCGCGAATTTTCAATGCTGTTCTTCTTTCCGGATTTTTGATTTATGAGGTCCATCACGAAAAAAAGACCCCACATCAGTAATATTCGACGTGGGATCTCAAAATCCTTTTTTCTAAAATTAAATTTTTTAAAATTTAGTGTTTATTATCTGTTCCACTCGCCAAGGCGGCCGGTATACTGGTCATTTATCCATTTCACAGCCTCCTCCAGTCCCTCCTGTGAAACCTCAAAGTTCTCACTGGTCATAAGAGACGGGTCAGTCTTGCCATAGGCGTTCGGCTCAGGCCATACGGTAGCCATAAGGGTTGCAGGACCTCTCTGGTCAACCGGGGTAAACTTGACATTTTCAAGAGGTTCCCTGGCCAGACGGTATCTCATGCCCTTGTGACTTCCAAAATATGCCTCTCCGTATTCATAATGGCTCAGATTAAAAAATGATGATAATTCAATTTCCATTTTATGTATCAGACCTCAAGCTTGCCTGTATCGATGTTGTTGACAACGTAGTATGCAGCATTATCAGCAGGCTTGATATAGACCTGAATCTCCTTTATATCCTTCTGGCTGTGGCCTTTTGAGATGTAATCAGCTTTGGCTCTGTCCACAATATCTCTGGTCCTTACTTCGTAGTTGCCGTACTGAACAAAAATCTCTTCCTTGCAGGTAAAACGTGAAGCCACATTTGCAGCAGCATCTGTTGCCTTTTTGGATTGTTTTCTGGCCTGATCAATTATGGGCTCTGCCTTCTGTGAAACTTCCCTCGCCAGCTCTTTTATCTTATCTTCTGCTTTCCTATTGGCCATATCCAATGCCTCCCGGTCTTTTATCTGAATCTGCTAAAGAAATTAGCCATCGGTCCCACTGTATCCTGAAGATCCTTGATCGCAGCGTTGAGACCGTCAAAATCAACACTTGAAAGATTAGTGACAGCCTCGGTAAGCTTCTCATCATTGTCATCCACAAGCTTGTTCAGATTCTTGCTTGCAGAAGTGATCTCGGAAACCATGACTTCAACATCTCCGATTGCAGCCTCTGCGTCAACAGCAACCTTGTTGATACTATTGAGCGTATTTAAAACCTGCGGAACTACCGTGAGCGCAGTCACCAGCACAACCAGGAACATAGCAACTACAGCCATGGCTGATATTCTCTGCCAGAAAAGGTGCTTCTTGTCAACTTTCAGCATCTCAGCATTTCCGTTTACAGTAATCTCTGCGTTTGGTGTCGCTACATTAGCGTTTACATTAGTTTCTTCCATAACCCCTCCTTGTTAAAAAGAAATCTAAACTAAGTATACACCTTTTTAGTCCCTTGTCAGTCAAGGGATTTGTGATATTCTTGCAGTGAACTGATATTGCCGGCACCGTTCTCTTTTACCTGGCGAACGCCCTCTGCAGCGGCCTTGGCAGCAGCAACGGTGGTAATATATGGAATCCTTGCCTTGATGGCAGCTCTTCTAAGGTATCCGTCGTCATGCTGAGTGTACTTGCCGATAGGAGAGTTGATGACGAGCTGAACATCGCCGTTTTTGATGATGTCCTCAACGTTTGGCCTTCCGCCTTCAAAGTTCTTGTTTATCCTTGTAGCCTCAATTCCGGCTTCTATGATTGTCTCGTAAGTCTTGCCTGTTGCGTAGATCTTAAAGCCTTCCTCTGCAAAGCTCTTTGCGATGCTTGCTGCCTCAGGTTTATCCTCTCTGTTCAGTGAGATAAGTACTGCGCCGCTAAGAGGAAGTGCTCCGCCTGCTGCCTCATATGCCTTAAAGAAAGCTTCTCCCGGAGTCTTGGCAAGACCAAGTACCTCACCTGTTGACCTCATCTCAGGTCCGAGAACAGGATCAACCTCAGGGAACATATTGAACGGGAATACAGCCTCTTTTACTCCATAGTACGGAGGCTCATCCTTCTTCTTGCTATCGATCAGTCCCTGAACAGGTGAAGGCCTGCCGGTGAGCTGTGATGTGATGATGTCTGTAGCAACAGGAACCATCTTGATTCCGCAAACCTTGGATACCAGCGGAACTGTACGTGATGCTCTCGGGTTGGCCTCAAGAACGTATACAGTGTCATCCTCGATGGCGTACTGCATGTTCATAAGACCTACAACATTCATCTCAACAGCGATCTTTCTGGTGTATTCTTCAATGGTCTTAAGGTTCTTTTCCGAAATGTGCTTGGAAGGTATGATGCATGCCGAATCACCTGAGTGAATTCCCGCAAGCTCAATGTGCTCCATAACAGCGGGAACAAAGGCTGCCTTGCCATCGCTTATAGCATCTGCCTCGCACTCAAGTGCGTTGTGAAGGAATCTGTCGATAAGGATAGGTCTGTCAGGTGTAACACCTACAGCGGCCTTCATGTAGCCTTCCATGGAATCCTCATCCCTTACGATTTCCATTCCGCGTCCACCAAGAACGAAGGAAGGACGAACCATAACGGGATATCCGATCCTTGCTGCTATTGTCTTGGCCTCTTCTACGTTTGAAGCCATTCCGGACTCTGCCATAGGGATTC
>JAEEGF011803698.1_pt1 | contig 10575 bp, 9 predicted proteins | sample 9134171 | NCBI WGS metagenome assembly JAEEGF01 (sample SAMN16246542, study PRJNA631951) | gut metagenome | biome: gut microbiome; feature: rumen; material: AP-attached | host: Bos | place: Iran: Karaj | collected 2018-10 | reverse complement strand
GACCGCGAGGTGACCTATCACCTGTACGGCGGCAACTGGGAGAACCGGCTCAAGCAGGAACTCCTGCTGGGCGTGGGCGGTATCCGCGCCCTCCGTAAGCTGGGTATCGACACCCAGGTGTACCACTGCAACGAGGGCCACGCCGCGTTCATCGGCCTGGAGCGCCTCCGCGAATACATCGAGAAGGACAACCTCGACTTCTCTGAAGCCCTCGAGGTGGTCCGCGCCTCCTCCCTTTTCACGACGCACACTCCAGTTCCGGCCGGCCACGACGCCTTCGACGAGGGGATGCTGCGCCAGTACATCGGCCATTATCCCGAGCGCCTGAAGGTGGACTGGGAGACGCTGATGTCCCTCGGCAAGGACAACCCGCTGGACCCGAACGAGAAGTTCTCGATGTCCAACCTCGCCGCCAACATCTCCCAGAACGTGAACGGTGTGTCCATGCTCCACGGCAAGGTGAGCCAGGACATCTTCTCCCACATGTATCCGGGCTACCTGCCGGAGGAACTCTTCGTCAGCTACGTCACCAACGGTGTCCACTATCCCACCTGGTGCGCCCCGGAATGGAAGCCGGTTCACGCCAAGGTGTTCGGAGAGGATTTCCAGACGCACCACTACGACAAGCGCTGCTTCGAGGGCATCTATGAGGTGTCCGACCAGGAAGTCTGGAGCGTCAAGAAGTGCCTGAAGAAGAAGCTCGTAGCCTATGTGCGCGAGCGCCTGCAGGACAAGCGCATCTCCAACCACTATTCCCCGGCCGAGATCGTGACCATCCTGGACAACCTCCGCGACGACGTCCTCACCATCGGCTTCGCCCGCCGGTTCGCGACCTACAAGCGCGCGACGCTCCTGTTCCGCGACCTGGACCGCCTGGACGCCATCGTCAACAACCCGCAACGTCCGGTGCAGTTCCTGTTCGCCGGCAAGGCCCATCCGGCCGACAAGGCGGGCCAGGACCTGATCAAGCAGATCGTGGACATCTCCAAGGATCCCCGCTTCATCGGCAAGATCATCTTCGTCCCGGGCTATGACATCACGCTCGCGAAGCGGATGGTCCAGGGCGTGGACGTGTGGATGAACAACCCGACCCGTCCGCTGGAAGCCTCCGGCACCTCCGGCGAGAAGGCCGCGATGAACGGAACGATGCACTTCTCCGTCCTGGACGGCTGGTGGGTGGAAGGCTACAAGGAAGGCGCCGGCTGGGCCCTCCCGCTGGAGCGCACCTACGACGACCAGGGCTTCCAGAACGAGCTCGATTCCGCGACGATCTACCAGATCCTGGAGAACGACATCGCCCCGGCCTACTATAATGTGGACCGCACCACGGGCCGCAGCCACGAGTGGATCGGCTACATCAAGAACACGATCGCCCAGGTGGCCTGCGAGTTCACCACCAACCGGATGCTCACCGACTATATGAACCAGTTCTACGCGCCGCAGGCGGCCCGCGCCGCCCAGGTGAAGGACGACGACTTCAAGCTGGCCCGCGAGATCGCAGCCTGGAAGAAGCACGTCCGCCGCAGCTGGGACGACGTCCAGGTGATTTCCCGCACCGAACCCCAGGCGGCTTACGACATCTCCGAGAAGAGCCCGCTGCACAGCGAGATCGTGCTGAACATCGGCGACCTCCGTCCGGAGTACGTGGGCGTTGAACTCGTGTTCGCGCAGACCGACATCCACGGCAACCTGCACATCGACCAGGTGAACGAACTCCAGGTGGTCGAGGCCCAGGACGGCACCGCCCGCTACGCAGTGGACGTGATGCCGGCCACCACGGGCGCCTACCAGGTGGGTCTCCGCATCTTCGCGAAGCACCCGCTCCTGCCGCACCGGCAGGACTTCGAGTGCGTGAAGTGGGTCTAATGCCATTCTGAGCGAAGCGCAAGGATCCATGATTGCGACCACAGGCTTTTTTGACGGTGTCCACCTCGGGCACCGTCTCGTGATAGAGAGGCTCGTCTCCCTGGCGCGCGAGCGCGGAGACGAGTCCCTCGTCGTCACGTTCTGGCCGCATCCGCGGGCGGTCCTCCAGGACGGCGCCCGCGAACTCCGCCTGCTCAACTCCCTGGACGAAAAGAAGGAACTGCTGCGCACCCTCGGTGTGGACCGGGTCGAGGTCCTCGATTTCACCCGCTCCTTCGCCGCCCTCACGGCGGAGCAATACCTCCGCGATGTGCTTCGTTCCCGTTTCGGTGTCACCACCCTCCTGATGGGCTATGACAACCGCCTGGGTTCCGACCGGTTGACGGCTGCATCCCTGATGCCGATTGCTATTTCAATGGGTATTGAACTTATTGAATTAGAACCGTTTGGGATGGGTAAACATCCGCAAACCGTCGACAAAGTCGACCCCTCCCAAAGCAAGCTTTGGGCCCCTCCCTCTTATGCGGCCGAGGGTGGCCACAGGTTTGCGGACGTTCACCCATCCCTAACTAACATATCTTCAACGGTTATTCGGAAAGCGTTGGAAGAGGGGAAGGTGGAAGCGGCGACGGAGATGCTGGGGTACGGGTATGCCCTGAAGGGTGTGGTTGTGGCGGGGAACCGGCTGGGGAGGACCATCGGGTTCCCGACGGCGAACATGAAGCTGTACGAACCGCTGAAGCTGGTGCCCGGCAGGGGAGTGTATGTGGTCGAGGCGGAGGTGCTGGGGAGGAAATACCGCGGGATGACGAACATCGGCCAGCGGCCTACGGTCGGCGGTACTTTCACCACCATCGAGACCCACATCCTCGACTTCGACGAGGACATCTACGGCCTTCCGCTGCGGATCACCTTCCTCCGCCGCCTGCGCGACGAGGTGCATTTCCCGTCGCTGGAGGCGCTGAAGGAGCAGCTTGCCAAGGATAAAACGGCCTGCAGACATTAGTTTTACGGACGGCTTCTCCCTGAAAGAGGTTTGTTTCTTGAATTTGTTTTTTTATATTTGTGCAACAATACTCCATCTGAGGAATTACAGCCTTGGTGCATTGCCTTGCATGGTATTGTCCCGGACTCTTCTATGAGTTTTGGGAAAGGTTTTTCAGGAGAAGCCGATAGCCTGAATGAAGTGGAGGCATTATCTCTAAATGCGTATGGAATACTCAAAACCGAGAATTCTCGCTGACGACAAAAGTGTCAACTCACTTTCGATCTCCGATCAGTTGTCGTTCTGGAACTCATGCTTGGGCAAATGTTCCTGATTTTTAGTTTCGGAGGCTGGCGGAAAGTCGGCCTCCGAAACATTTATGTCCCCGTCCTGTCCCCGTCCCATCTTATTGATTCTTCCCTATGCTAGACATAAGGCAAAAGTTCAACACTTTCATAAGAGACTTTGATGAAAGTGTATATCTATTCAATAGTGAAACAAAGAAGGATTTGTTTGTCGACAAGTCCGGTGGCGTGTTTTTGTCACAACTCAATCGGGAATGGAAATCGCTGGATTCCATTGTCGACGCCTTGTTGCAGTTGTTTCATCATGTGCAGAGGGACGTGTTGTGGAATGACGCAATCGAATTCTATGGATATCTTTATCACAAAGGATTCCTTGAAATAAGGAACGATGGAATTGAAAACAGTATTCCTGAAGTTTCTGGATTGGATGAGAGCGGCGTTCTTTCTCCTCTTGTAAAGCAAGTTCCGGATACGACCCAGGTTCATTTGATGAAAATGTTCTCCAAGAATCCTCGGATTCTGTCCCTGCAAGTGGAATTGACGAATCTATGCAATGAACGTTGCATCCATTGCTACATCCCCCATAAATTCAAGACAAGGGTCATGAGCATAGACGATTTCAAGATGATTCTGGACCAGGCGAGTCGGTTGGGGGTCTTGACACTCGTGATCAACGGCGGTGAACCGCTCTGTCATCCGAATTTTCTGGAGATGTTGGAATTGGCCCGGACCTATGACTTCAACATTTCGATTCTCTCCAATCTGACTCGTTTGACGGATGAAATGATAGAGACCATCGAACACAGTCATGTGTCGGAGATCCAAACATCAATCTATAGCTTGAATCCGGCGATACATGACCAAATCACGGCGGTCGAGGGCTCGTTGGCCCTTACTTTGAAGAACACGCTGAAGTTGAAGGACAGAGGGATATCCGTTCGGGTGGCCTGTGTACTTATGAAACAGAACAAGGATTCATATAAAGATTTGATGCAATGGTCGAAGGAGCATCAGATACCCTTGTCTTTGGATTACATCCTATTCGGGCGATATGACTATACGGTCGACAATCTGGACAATCGGCTTGCCAAAGAGGAAGTCGAAGAGATAATACGATATACGGTCGAGAACAACGACGCCTATGTAAGAAGAATACAGGATACTGATTTTCAGGCGCTTGAAGATTATTATAGACAGTTTGGCGTTTCATGCAATGTGGGGCGTTCGACGCTTTGCATAGCCTCCGACGGGACTGCTTATCCTTGCATTGGGTGGCAGGGGTATGGACTTGGGAACATCCGGGAGATGTCAATTCAAGAAATATGGGAGAGCCCTCGTCTGGAACGGTTGCGCCATGTCAACAGGACGGATTTTCAAGAATGCAAAGAATGCAAGGACAAGTTCTTCTGTTCTCGGTGTCTTGTTCGTAATGCGAACGAAAACCAAGGCGATTTCATGAAATTGAGCAGACAGACTTGCGAGTTGGCCCATCTCAACAGGACGATTTGCCGCGATCTTTTGCATGTGGACTGTCAATTCGGCCAGTAGCGAAGTCTTTGGAACAGGAATCAATTTGGTCGGTGCACGGACATGCGGCTTAGGGATGCGATTGAAGATATGATCGGAATGGGTGCGCATGACTTCGGACATGCGGATCCTTTGTTGACTCGGATGTTGGAAGGGGGCTCGGAAGAGACCTTTTCATATGGCTTTTGCGCTGAAAACGCATACTTGAATATCGCAAAGCAAGTTTCATTCGGCCCCCGTGTTCCAGGAAGTCCGGCTTCGAAACAATGTGCCCGGTGGATCGTAGAGGAGTTGAGTAAGAACGGCGCAGTCAACATCTCAGAACAGACATGCCGATTGACTGCATACAATGGAGATATGTTGGACGCCGTCAATATATCGGCGCAGATAAAGCCGGAATCCATGGACCGTGTCCTTCTCGTTTCACATTGGGATTCCCGACCTTGGGCTGATTGTGATCCGGATCCGGCCAACTGGAACAAGGCGATCGACGGAGCGAATGACGGCGCTTCCGGTGTGGGCGTCATTTTAGAGTTATTGCGTGTTCTCGCTCAATTCCCGCCCGTTTGTGGCATAGACGTCCTTTTTGTCGATGCAGAGGACTATGGTCAGCGCAAAGAAGACATGGTTGACGAATATGATGAGTATTCGTGGTGTCTGGGCACACAGTATTGGCTGGACAATCCCACCGTGGATGTCTCCAGAATCAACTTCGGAATTCTTCTGGATATGGTCGGTGGAAAAGATGCCGTCTTCCCCCGTGAATACATCAGTCAGCATGCCGCGGGTTCAATGAACGATCTAGTATGGCTTTCCGCCCAAAGAGCCGGATTTTCGGATCGATTTCCCGACAGGGTTGGCGGCGCTGTGATTGATGACCATGTTTTTTTCTTGCTCAACCATATTCCGACAATCGAAATTATTGAGTCCGGGCATCCAGGAACTGGTTTCTTGAATCCAACTTGGCATACCATGGGTGATTCGATCAAAAGCATTGACACGGCCTCCTTGAAAGCTGTCGGGATGACGCTTGAACGGCTGCTCCGATTGAAAGGACGGCCGTCCTTCTGTTCGCCGGAAAACACTTGTTCGCGATAATTATGGGTCGATGGGCGCTCAATCCAAAAATAATTGCTATCTTTGCACCAACAAGAAGGCGACGACCGGGATTTCGGTCGTCGGCTCCTTTTTAATTGTACGGAAACCAATCGGAACAAGAGAACAAAACAGATAAACTATGGCAATTGAGTACATGACCCAGGCGGGTTACGACAAGCTCAAGAAGGACCTGGCCGACGCATTGGCCCAGCGTCCGGTGATCTCCGCGGCCATCGCGGAGGCGAGGGAGAAGGGCGACCTCTCCGAAAATGCGGAATACGACGCCGCGCGCGATGCGCAGGGCCTCCTGGAGGTCAAGATCGCCCGGCTCAAGGAGAAGGTGGCGAACGCCCGCGTGATTGACGAGTCCAAGCTCTCCGCGGACACCGTCCAGCTCCTCTCCAAGGTGACGGTCGAGAATATGAATGCGAAGATGAAGATGCAGTTCCAGATCGTGGGCGAGTCCGAGGCGGACTTCTCCAAGGGCCTACTTTCCGCGTCCACGCCCATCGGCAAGGCCCTCATCGGCCACAGCAAGGGCGAGATCGTCGAGGCGAAGGTCCCCAACGGCATTATGAAGTTCAAGATCCTGGACATTTCCCTGTAATATGGCAACCATTTTCACCCGGATCGCCAACGGCGAGATCCCTTCCTACAAGTGCGCCGAGAACGAGGACTTCTACGCCTTCCTGGACATCGCTCCGATGGCCAAGGGCCACACCCTCGTGATTCCCAAACACGTGGAGGACGACTACATCTTCCACCTCGACGAAAAGACCTATGAGGGCCTGACGAAGTTCGCCCGCGAGGTCGCCGTCGCCATCGGCCAGGCCGTCCCGTGCAAGCGGGTGGGCGTCGCCGTCCTGGGGATGGAAGTCCCGCACACGCACATCCACCTCATCCCGCTCCAGTCCGAGGCCGACATGGACTTCCGCAAGCCCAAGCTGACCCTCGCTCCGGAGGAAATGAAGGCCATCGCCGATGCCATCCTTGCCGCGTATGAAAACCGTTAAGATTCTCGCCGTCCTCGGGGCGGCCCTCCTTCTGGCCGCCTGCGGCCCGAAGACCGTCATCGACGGCACCCTGCAGGACAAGGCCGATGCGCCCGTGATCGTCAAGCTCCTGGACGTCAACAAGTATCAGGTGCTGGACACGGTCAAGACGGACGCCGCCGGCGCCTTCTCCTACAAGCCTGAACTGCAGGCGAACTGCCCGGAATTCTTCTACCTGTTCTACGGGGACAAGAAGATCGCCTCCCTGCTCCTCAAGCAGGGCGACCACGTGAAAGTGACCGCCGACACCCTGGGCAACTATATGGTCGAGGGTTCCGAAGAGTCCCTGCTCCTTCAGGAGGTTGAGAGCAACTATGCGCAGTTCATGCTGGACATGGCGCGCCTGTCCGCGGACCCGGATGCGGCCCAGGAGCTCAGCCGCCGCTATGTCGACTACTACCGTCGGAGCGTCCGTTACGTGATGGAGCATCCCCAGTCCCTGACTTCCGTGCCCGTCCTCTTCCAGCGGGTCAACGACGGCCTCGCCGTGTTCGACCAGGCCACGGACGGCATCTTGTTCGGTAGCATCTGCGACTCGCTGAAGGCCGTGTATCCGGACTCCCGCTATGTGAAGGCGCTGGAGCGCGAAGCGAACCGCCGGACCAACCTCCTTCAGATCAACCAGCGGCTGCAGGAAGCCGAACAGATCGGTTTCTTCGACATGAACCTCCCGACCCTCGCCGGCACGACCGCCAAGTTGTCCGACGTGGACGCCAAGGTCGTGATGCTGTATTTCTGGGCGACGACCGACGAACAGAAGCTCTTCAACATGGACACCCTGATTCCGGTGTACAACGAGTTCCACGACCGCGGTTTCGAGATCTACGCCGTGTCCCTGGACGTCGACAAGACGGCCTGGGCGACGGTGGTCCGCAACCAGCAGCTCCCTTGGGTCAATGTCTGCGACACCCGCGGAAACCAGTCTCCGCTGATCGCCCAGTACGGCCTTTCGGCCCTCCCCACCGCCTTCTTCCTGGTCGACGGAGAGATGGACCCCAACGCCTCGGTGAGCGATGCGGCTTCCATCCGGAAGTATTTGCAGAGCAAACTCTAGAACAGTTTCTTGCGAGAAACGGTCGCGACGAAATCCTTCAGATAGAACGGTTCGAAGTACGCTACGTCTTCGAACCGTTTTTCGTTCCAGACGGCTTCCGCGAGGGACGCCATGGCCATGGCGGTAGGGAAGGCCTCCGCAAAGTGCGCGTTCGGGGAGGAGAGGACCTCACGGCATTTGAGGGCGCCGTCGCCGATGAAGAGGACGGGCCCTTCGGCAAGCTCGGCGGCGAAGCTGTCGGCGTCGACAACGATGGGCTTCGTCTCGGTGAGCTGTTTGCCGTCGGGGGTGAAGACGGCGGCATAGACCTCCATCCGGCGGGCGTCCACCATCGGGACGATGGCGCGGCAGCCTTCCGGGACGACGCCCAGGCGGTGCGCCTCGCTCACGAGGACGTCCAGAGTGCCGGCGGAAAGGAGGGGAACCCCCGCGCCGAAGCACAGGCCTTTGGCCGTGGAAACGCCAACACGGAGCCCTGTGTAGGAACCGGGTCCCTTGCCCACGCATACGGCATCCAAATCCTTGACAGCCAGTCCTTTCTCGTGCAGGACTTCCTGTACGGACGGGGCGGTGAGGGCGGCGTGCATGCGGGGTTCCCCGCAGATGCGGAAGGCCGTCACGACGCCGTCCTCCGCGAGGGCGGTGGATAGTTGGGCGGTCGATGTTTCGATGAGAAGGATCCGGGCCATAAGGCTATTGCTTGAAGAAGAAGGATTTCAGGTAGGGGAAGACCAGGTAGCTCAGATCCCGGAGGCTCGTATAGACGATGGAGGCGTCCAGGACATCGGGCTTGACGAGTTCGAATTTCGTATTGATGGTGTCGAACAGGACGATGAATACGCCGATAATGAGCGCGTTGACCGCCAGGGCGAAAACCAGGCCGAGGATTTTGTTCAGCCAGCCGAGCATCGCCAGTTCCGCCACTTTCGTGAGGAGTTTCGCCACGAGGAGCACCGCCAGGCTGATGACGACCAGGATGAGCGCGAAGGAGACGACATTCAGCATCGTTTCCGAGATGTTGACGTAGGGTTTCAGCCAGGTGCAGACCAGGGAGGAGAAGTGGAAAGCCGCCCAGACACTCAGGACGATGCCGGCGAGGGCGAGGGCCTGTTCGAGGAAACCCTTTGACAGTCCGCGGATTATCCCCGGGATGAAGCAGCAAAGCAGGATGATGTCGAGTGTTGCCATTGTCCGTGAAAATGATTATCTTTGCACCCTTATAAAGGGTGTGATTGCAAAATTAGGCAAAAAAATATGACATTCAAAGAATACAAGGGTCTTGATTTGGTGTCGACGGGGAACGCGATCCTCGAGAGATGGCTCGCGAACCACGCCTTCGAGAAGTCGCTGGAAGTCCGCGAGGGCTGCCCGGAGTTCGTCTTCTTCGAGGGCCCGCCGTCGGCCAACGGCATGCCCGGCATCCATCACGTGATGGCGCGGTCCATCAAGGATGCCATATGCCGCTACAAGACCCAGACCGGATTCCAGGTCCACCGTCGCGCCGGTTGGGACACCCACGGCCTCCCGGTGGAGCTGGGCGTGGAGAAGAAGCTCGGCATCACGAAGGCCGACATCGGCACGAAGATTTCCGTGGGCGAGTACAACGCCACCTGCCGCAAGGAGGTGATGAAATATACCAAGGAGTGGGAAGTGATGACCCAGCGTGTGGGTTATTGGGTGGACATGGACGATCCGTACATCACCTATGACAACCGCTACATCGAAACCCTCTGGTACCTCCTGAAGGACATCTACGACAAGGGTCTCCTTTATAAGGGTTACACCATCCAGCCCTATTCCCCGACCGACGGCACCGGCCTGAGCTCGCACGAGCTCAACCAGCCCGGCTGCTACAAGGACGTGACGGACACCACCGCCACGGCTCAGTTCGAGGTCGTCAAGGACGGCACCTCCCAGCCGCTCTTCGGCACGGAGACGCTCCCGGTGTACTTCCTGGCCTGGACCACCACCCCGTGGACCCTCCCGTCCAACACCGCCCTCTGCGTGGGCCCGAACATCGACTACGTCCGCGTCCTGTCCTTCAACCCGTACACCGGTGCGCCGGCCATCTACGTGCTGGCCGAGGCCCTCGTGGGCGCCTGGTTCAACGCGAAGGGCGCCGACGTGCTCCTGGACAGCTACCAGAAGGGTGACAAGGTCGTTCCCTGGAAGGTCCTGGACGGCAAGTTCAAGGGCGCCGACCTCGTGGGCATCCGCTACAAGCAGCTCATTCCGTGGTTCAAGCCCGACGGGGATGCCTTCCGCGTGATCCCGGGCGACTACGTGACCACGGAGGACGGTACGGGCATCGTCCACATCGCCCCCACCTTCGGCGCCGACGACAAGCGGGTCGCCGCGGCCTCGGGCATCGCCGCCATCATGCCGGTGGACCGCGACGGGAACCCGCAGGCGCAGGTGGACCGTCAGGGCCGCTTCTACCGCCTGGAGGACCTCGATCCCGCCTACGCCGCCACCGTCGACCCGTCCTACGCCCCCTTCTCCGGCCGCTATGTGAAGACCGGCTACGTGGAGTATTTCGAGGGCAGGAGCGAAGACACCTCCCTGGACGTGGACCTCTGCCTGATGATGAAGGCCGAGGGCTCCCTGTTCAAGATGCAGAAGCACGTGCACAGCTACCCGCACTCCTGGCGCACCGACCGCCCGGTCCTGTACTATCCGCTGGACTCC
>JAEEGF011031790.1_pt1 | contig 10575 bp, 8 predicted proteins | sample 9134171 | NCBI WGS metagenome assembly JAEEGF01 (sample SAMN16246542, study PRJNA631951) | gut metagenome | biome: gut microbiome; feature: rumen; material: AP-attached | host: Bos | place: Iran: Karaj | collected 2018-10 | reverse complement strand
ACATATCAGAACCCACAAAATATCCGCCATTTCATCGTCTAAATCGTGCTTTTCGCCCTCTTTGAACGACTGTTCGCCGTATTTTCGGGCTATAATTCTTGCCAGTTCGCCTACCTCTTCGGTAAGGCAAGCCATGTTTGTAAGCTCGTTGAAGTATCTCACGCCGTACTGGCGAATCCATTCATCAACTTGCTTCTGAGCCTCTTCTATCGTCATTTTTATTCCTTATTTTTGCTATCCATAATGATGGTTACCGGGCCATCGTTAAGCAACTCAACCTTCATGTCTGCGCCAAATTCGCCAGTTCCTATCGGCTTTCCCAATTCGTGCTCCATTATCTCGCAGAATTTGTTGTAGAGAGGTATTGAAATCTCGTGTTTGGCGGCTCTTATGTACGAAGGACGGTTGCCTTTCTTGGTCGATGCCATGAGCGTAAACTGACTTACTACGATGATTTCGCCGCCGATATCGAGGACTGATTTGTTCATTACACCGTTTTCATCGTCAAAAATACGCATGTTTACGGCCTTTTTACAGAGCCATTCGGCGTCTTCTGGAGTGTCGGTTTCTTCTACTCCGACGAGGATTAGCAAGCCCTTTCCGATAGCCGATTTTACGCTGTTGTTGATGGTTACGCTTGCTTTCGAAACCCTTTGTATAACAACTCTCATTACAATGTTTTATTTACAAAGATAAACAATATTCTATATAGATGCTATTTTTATGCGGAAAATTTACTCTTTTTGAGTGCCGAAATACTCCGCAATGATGCCAGCCTTGCTCTCTCCAACGGCAGTTTTCAAGTCGCCGAAAGACGCTTCTTTTATGCGTTTTACGCTCTTGAAATGCTTCAGAAGTGCATTTTTTGTCTTTTCTCCTATGCCTTTTATGTCGTCGAGTTCCGATTTAGTCTGTGCCTTGCTTCGCTTATCCTTATGGAAAGTGATGGCATATCGGTGAACTTCGTCTTGAATCTGTGTAAGAAACTTGAAAAGACGCGACTTTATATCGATTCCAATTGTTGCCGGAGGGTTGCCGAAAAGCAGTTCTGACGTGCGGTGTTTGTCGTTCTTTGCAAGTCCTGCGATGGCTATATCAAGGTGCAAAACATCCTCTACAACGCTTCTTATAGCCTCCATCTGTCCCTTTCCGCCATCGGCAATAATGAGGTCGGGCAGAGGCTGATTCTCCTCTACAAGACGCGAATAACGGCGATATACCACTTCGCGCATAGATGCGTAATCGTCAGGACCTTCAACCGTTTTTATGTTGAATTTGCGGTAATCAGACTTGCTTGGCTTTGCTTTTTTGAATACAACGCAGCCCGCTACGGCATATTCGCCCGAAATATTCGAATTATCGAAGCATTCTATGTGCATTGGCAGCTGTTTTAGTTTCAGAGCGTCTTGTAATTCCTTCATCAGACTGGTGCTTTTCTGCTCCGGATTTAACTTTTCTGCGCGTTTTAATCGGTCGAACTGGTATTGCTTTACGTTCATTTCCGATAGACTGAGAAGCTTCTTTTTATCGCCTCTTTGCGGCACGGTAAACGTTACATTGTTCAGTTCCGACTCAATTTCGAAAGGTACGATAATCTCTTTTGAGGTGCTTTTATAACGCTCGCGCATCTCGATTATGCCCATCAAAAGCAGTTCTTCTTTGGTTTCATCGAGTCTTTTTTTGTACTCAAAAGTGAATGCTTGGTTTATCGCGCCATTGGTGATATGCAGATAATTTATAAACGCATTATCCTCGTCTATGCCGATTGAGAACACGTCAATGTTATGCAAAATCTGACTTACGACCTCGCTTTTTGCTCTGTAATTTTCGAGAATCATGTACTTCTTTTTGATGATTTCAGCCTCTTCAAAACGCATTTCTTCCGAAAGCTGAAGCATCTTTTCGTACATTTCTTTCTCTATTTCGTGCGTGTTTCCTTTCAGAATTTCTTTAATCTGACGGATGTTTTCGATGTATTCTTCGTGGCTTTGTTTGGCTATACAAGGCCCCAAACAATTCTTAATATGATACTCCAGACAAGGCGAAAACTTGCCGGATTTTATGTTTTCTGGAGATAAAACAAGGTTACAAGTCCGCAATGGATATAGCTTTTTTATTAGCTCAAGAAGCGTGTACATTGTCGAAATGTGCGAGTACGGACCGTAGTAGGTTGCACCATTTCTTTCTGTTTTTCGGGTGCTAAAAACGCGCGGGAAATACTCGTTGTTTACACAAATAGAAGGGTAGGTTTTGTCATCTTTTAGCAGAATATTATACCTCGGTTTGTACTTTTTTATGAGATTATTTTCGAGCAAAAGAGCATCCTCTTCTGTGTTTACAACCACATATTTCAAGTCTCGAATCTTGCTTACAAGCATCCTCGTTTTGTTCGAAATCTGGTTCTTGTTAAAGTATGAACTAACCCTTCTTTTTAGATTTTTTGCCTTGCCAACATAGATGATTTCTCCCTCCTCGTTGAGGTACTGATAGCATCCCGGACACTCTGGTAAATTGTGTACGATGCCCATGATATAATCCCTGTAAGAAGACGCTTTCTGCTCGCTCATGATAGTGTGGTGTTAAAGTATAACTTCAGCAAAAAATGCTTTAATAAACTTTTGTAACTTCTTGATTTGACGGATGGTTATAAGTTTTGTGAAACAAATTGTTTCACGTGAAACCCAGCCTAAAATCACCTTCCGAGGAGCACGAGCAGGATGTTGATATCGCTCGGTGAAACGCCCGGAATTCGACTTGCCTGAGCCAGAGATTCGGGGTCGATTTTCGTGAGCTTCTGGCGAGCCTCAGTCGATAGATTCTGAATCTCGTTGTACTTGAAGCGACCCTTGATTTTGATGTTCTCCAAACGCTGCATTTTGTCCGCTACAAGTTTCTCTCGTTCGATGTAACCTTTGTATTTTATCTGTATCTCGGTGGCTTCGATAATTTCGTCTTTTCTGTCATCAATCTTGTCGAGAAGATTTCTGAAAGATTCGATTTGCGAAGATATGTTTTCGATGCCAATCTGAGGACGGCTAATCAAATCGATTAGCTTGCAACCTTGCTTGATTGGGGTAGCGCCAACTTGCTCAAGAAACGGATTTATTCTGTCTGGTTTGATTGAGAAATTTTGGCAGAATTCAACGATGTCGTTCATCTGTTTTTCTTTCTTCTTGAAATACTCAAAACGGGCAGAAGTTGCAAGTCCGATGTTGAATGCTTTTTCTGTCAAGCGAGCATCTGCATCGTCTTGTCTGAGCAAGATTCTGTATTCGGCTCTCGAAGTAAACATTCGGTAAGGCTCGTCCACACCCTTTGTGACCAAATCGTCGATGAGAACGCCAATATATGCTTCGTCGCGTCCGAGAGTGAAAGTCTTGTTTCCGCTGCAACGCAGAGCTGCGTTTATTCCGGCAATTGTTCCTTGGCCGCCAGCTTCCTCGTAGCCAGTTGTGCCGTTTACCTGTCCGGCAAAGAACAAACCTTTCAGAATCTTCGATTCGAGCGTGTGCGTGAGCTGCGTAGGGTCGAAGAAATCGTACTCAATTGCATATCCCGGGCGATAGAGCTGGATATTCTCAAAAGCCGGAATCTTTTTCAGGGCGTTTAACTGAATATCTATTGGAAGTGAAGACGAGAAACCGTTCAGATACATTTCCTGAGTTGTTTCGCCTTCTGGCTCGAGAAATAGCGGATGCTGCTCTTTATCGGGGAACGTTACGATTTTTGTCTCGATGCTCGGACAGTATCTCGGACCGATACTCTTGATTTGACCGTTGTAGAGAGGGGAGTCGGGCAGACCTTCGTTCAGAATTCTGTGAACTTCTGAATTTGTGTAGCAAGTCCAGCACGGAAGTTGCTTCAGTTTTCGCGATTCGCCCATATAAGAGAACTTGTGAAAGTCGTTTTCGCCGTCCTGAACCTCCATTTTTGAGAAATCAACGCTTCGTGCATCAATTCTTACCGGAGTTCCAGTCTTCATTCGTGCCGCGTTGATGCCGTGAGCAGTTATCGATTCGGTAAGATGGTATGAAGCCGGTTCGGCAACTCTTCCGCCCGGAACTTGTGTTCTTCCGAAGTGCATTAGTCCGTTAAGGAATGTTCCTGCGGTGAGAACGACCGATTTCGCATAGAATTCAACATCGAGAATCGTCTTTACACCAACGATTTCATTGCCCTTTACTATTATTTCCTTTACAACATCTTGCCAGATGCTGAGGTTTGGTGTGTTTTCGAGAATCTCGCGCCATGCCCAGATAAACTTGCCACGGTCGCACTGTGCTCTTGGACTCCACATTGCCGGACCTTTAGAGCGGTTAAGCATTCGGAACTGAATGGCTGTACGGTCGGTGACGATGCCCATGAATCCTCCGAGAGCATCGATTTCGCGGACAATCTGTCCTTTTGCGATGCCTCCGATGGCAGGATTACAGCTCATCTGTCCGATTTTGTTCATGTCAATGGTAATAAGGCAAGTTTTGGCTCCCATATTGGCGGAGGCTGCCGCTGCTTCGCATCCAGCGTGTCCTGCGCCGATAACAATCACATCAAATTTAAATTCCATAAGTCCGATTTTAATATTAGCGCAAAAATAAACAAAATTATTTTCTTTTGAAATGTGTAGTTTGCAAATACGAGTGTCAAACGCTTTTTTTTAGGTCGGGATTGATTTTTTACCTTATATATTCCGTAAAATTTCATTTTTTTAGTATACTTTTGCGCAAAGAAGGCAAGAACAAATTTGTATTAATAATAAAATAACTTTAAATTTTTAATCATTTATGTGGTTAATTGATTCTTCAATTGGACGTAAGGTTGTGATGTCTGTATCGGGCATTGCCCTTATCTTGTTCTTGACGTTCCATGCGTCAATGAACGTAGTAGCATTGTTCTCTGCTGAGGGCTACAACATGATTTGTGAGTTCTTGGGCGCAAATTGGTATGCTGTTGCAGCTACTATTGGACTTGGCGCACTGGTAGTCGTTCACTTCGTTATGGCTTTCATTTTGAATTACCAGAACAGAAAGGCTCGCGGTAACAATGCCTATGCTGTTACAAACAAGCCAGAGAAGGTTGAGTGGGCTTCACAGAACATGCTTGTCCTTGGTATTATCATCATTCTTGGTATGTTGCTGCACTTGTACAATTTCTGGTACAATATGATGTTTGCAGAGTTGGCTGGCATCTCTGGTCCTTTCGACAACCCAAAACCATCTGACGGTTATGCATTCATCGAGCAGACATTCAAACAGCCTGTTTACTCAGTAATCTATGTACTATGGCTTATTGCCTTGTGGTTCCATCTTACACACGGCTTCTGGAGCGCAATGCAGACTCTTGGCGTTAGCGGTAAGATTTGGTTTAACCGTTGGAAGATGATTGGTTATGTATTCTCAACAATCATTATCCTTATGTTCCTTGCAGTAGTTGTTAAGTTCTCAATATTTGCTGCTTGATAGTTTTATTCATTCATTTTAATTCGAAAAATCATTATGTCAACAATAGATTCAAGAATTCCAGAGGGTCCAGTAGCAGAAAAGTGGACCAATTACAAGGCACACCAGAAATTGGTGAATCCTAAGAACAAGCTTCGTCTTGATGTAATCGTTGTAGGTACGGGTCTTGCAGGTGCATCTGCAGCCGCTTCTCTTGGCGAGATGGGCTTCAACGTACTGAATTTCTGTATTCAGGATTCTCCACGCCGTGCTCACTCTATCGCTGCACAGGGTGGTATCAATGCTGCAAAGAACTATCAGAACGATGGTGACTCTGTTTACCGTTTGTTCTACGATACTGTAAAGGGTGGCGACTATCGTGCTCGCGAGGCTAACGTTTACCGTTTGGCTGAGGTTTCAAACAACATCATCGACCAGTGTGTTGCTCAGGGCGTTCCATTCGCTCGCGAATACGGCGGTATGCTTGCAAACCGTTCATTCGGTGGTGCTCAGGTATCTCGTACATTCTATGCAAAGGGTCAGACAGGTCAGCAGCTTCTTCTTGGTGCATACTCAGCACTTAGCCGCATGGTCGAGGCAAAGAAGGTAAAGCTTTACACTCGCTACGAGATGGAGGACGTTGTTATTGTTGACGGTCGTGCTCGCGGTATCATTGCCAAGAACCTTATAACTGGTAAGCTTGAGCGTTTCTCTGCAAACGCAGTTGTAATTGCAACTGGTGGTTACGGAAATGCTTACTTCCTTTCAACAAATGCTATGGGATGTAACTGTACAGCAGCTGTTCAGTGCTATCGTAAGGGTGCTTACTTCGCAAACCCTTCTTATGTACAGATTCACCCAACTTGTATCCCAGTTCACGGAAACAACCAGTCAAAGCTTACTCTGATGTCAGAGTCATTGCGTAACGATGGTCGTATCTGGGTTCCTAAGAAACTTGAGGATGCTAAGAAACTTCAGTCAGGCGAGATTCAGGGTAGCGATATTCCTGAGGCTGACCGCGACTACTACTTGGAGCGTCGTTATCCTGCATTCGGTAACCTTGTTCCACGCGACGTTGCATCACGTGCAGCTAAGGAGCGTTGCGACAAGGGCTTCGGCGTAAACAATACAGGTCTTGCAGTATTCCTCGACTTCTCTGAGTCTATCCAGCGTCTTGGTATCGACGAGATTCGTGCTCGTTACGGTAACTTGTTCGATATGTACGAGGAAATCACCGACGTTAATCCAGGCGAGCTTGCAAAGACTGTTGACGGCGTAGAGTACTACAACCCAATGATGATTTATCCTGCTATCCACTACACAATGGGTGGTATCTGGGTTGACTACGAGCTTCAGACTTCAATCAAGGGATTGTTCGCAATTGGTGAGTGTAACTTCTCTGATCATGGTGCTAACCGTCTGGGTGCCAGCGCGTTGATGCAGGGCTTGGCTGACGGTTACTTCGTATTGCCTTACACAATCCAGAACTATTTGGCAGACCAGACAATCTGGCCACGTCTTTCTACAGATCTTCCAGAATTTGCCGAGGCAGAGAAGAACGTAGACGAGGCTATCGATAAGTTGATGGCTATCAAGGGTAAACGTTCTGTTGACTCTATCCACAAGGAGCTTGGTCACATCATGTGGGAGCACGTTGGTATGGGACGTACAGCCGAGGGCTTGAAGGAAGGTCTTGAGTTGTTGAAGAAACTTCGCAAGGAGTTCGAGACAAACTTGTTCATTCCGGGCACAAAAGAGGGCTTGAACGTAGAGCTTGACAAGGCTATCCACTTGCGCGACTTCATCACAATGGGCGAACTTGTAGCATACGATGCTCTTTCTCGTAACGAGAGCTGTGGTGGTCACTTCCGTGAGGAGTACCAGACAGAAGAGGGCGAGGCTAAGCGTGACGATGAGAACTACTTCTATGTAGGTTGCTGGGAGTATCAGGGCTCTGACGAGGTTGCTCCAACACTTATAAAGGAGCCGCTTCACTATGAGGCTATCAAGGTACAGACTCGTAACTACAAGAACTAATTTAATTTGTCGAACAAACTTAAAGATTAAACAAAATGGCTAAAAATATAAGTTTTACTATAAAGTATTGGAAGCAGAATGGTCCTAAGGACAAGGGACACTTCGATACACATGAGATGAAGAACGTGCCAGACGACACTTCTTTCCTTGAAATGCTTGATATGCTTAACGAAGAGCTTATCAACGAGGGTCAGGAACCATTCGTATTCGACCACGACTGTCGCGAGGGTATCTGCGGTATGTGTTCTCTTTACATCAACGGTACTCCACACGGAAAGACTGAGCGCGGCGCTACAACTTGCCAGTTGTACATGCGTAAGTTCAACGATGGCGACGTTATTACTGTAGAGCCTTGGCGTTCAGCAGGTTTCCCTGTAATCAAGGACTGTATGGTTGACCGCTCTGCATTCGACAAGATTATTCAGGCTGGTGGTTACACTTCAGTTCGTACTGGTCAGCCACAGGATGCAAACGCTATCCTTATCCCTAAGCAGGATGCCGACGAGGCTATGGATTGCGCAACATGTATCGGTTGTGGCGCTTGCGTTGCCGCTTGTAAGAACGGTTCTGCAATGTTGTTCGTATCTTCAAAGGTTAGCCAGTTGGCATTGTTGCCACAGGGCCGTCCAGAGGCTGCAAAGCGTGCTAAGGCAATGGTTGCGCGTATGGACGAGCTTGGCTTCGGTAACTGTACAAACACACGCGCATGCGAGGCTGTTTGTCCTAAGTGCGAGTCAATCTCTAACATCGCTCGTCTTAACCGCGAGTTCATCAAGGCTAAATTGAACGACTAAAAGTACGTCAATGTCATAAAATAGAAGGCTTTGGAGTAAAATCCAGAGCCTTTTTTTGTTTTTATCAAAATAATATTTACTTTTGCATTTGGGGGTTGTACTTTTTTTGTATGCTTTCTTGAGCACATCCGTGCAGACAAGGGCGGGAGATGTTTTTGCTATACTCCTTTTATGGTACAATCCCCTTTTTTCGTTTTCAACTTACAGGCAGTTTACGCTTGATTAAGGACGAGAGACCGAGGCGAATTCTCAGTTTTGTACTAAGAAAAAAGATTCCTCCAAGGAACTCACAAGTGGGGGATGTTGTTAAAGATTAGCACTATTTATCTTCGTATATATGTATCTGAGGCTTAAAATTAGATTCTTTTATTTTTTTGTATTCCTCAATTGAACATCCGAAAGTTTCTTTCAATTCTATATTTGAGATTTTACTTTTCAGCAATGCGTCCTTAATCTCTTCCGAAACAATTATAAATGCCGTATTTTCAATACCGAAAATTGAGATTGATTTATCATTGATTCCAAAATAACAAGGGTCGTCATACATAGATACCACATCATCTTTATTCCAAAAAGGATATGTCTTTAAATTGTATATAACATAATATTGCTTTTCTACACCATCAATCTTAACAGGGTAGCATTTGTCTGACATATCGACAAATTGAGACAAAACATCAATGATTTTTTGAGAATAAAACTCCCAACCGACTCCGTAATATCTGATAATATCATAGTCTTTTTTGCCAATAGCAACTTTAAAGCACACATCATCAGGCAGTTTTTCTGTCTGAGTAGGATCTAAGTATTTATCCAATATATCATCTGGTGTTGCAGAAGCTATCTCTAACATACCTCTTTTGAGACGATAAGCAAGACTAAAAGATGAAATCATATTTATATGCAGTTAAAAAGTGTTTGTAATAACAAAATCCCAAGTATTAGAGATTTTGCTATTACAAAAATACGTTAATTATTTCAGAAACAATAGTAATTGGTGATAATAGAGCACGTTTTTCGCCGTTCGGCAGAAAAAACGTTAGTTTTGTAGAATGATTCAAGATGATTTTAAATTTTACAAGCCTTGCAGAATGTTGCAGCCCTTTGTACGCTTCTATTGGGCTTTCAGAAGCGATATGAGGCTGAATACGCTGTCTTTTCCCCTCGGGTGCACACAGATTATCTTCCATAGGGGAAAACCGCTCTATATCCCCGAATTTTGCGTCACGCAGGACCGGCTTACAATCAGCGGACAGGTTAACTTTTCGTCTCATCTGTGTTCCGAAGGCGATTTGGATATGATTGTCGTCGTTTTTCATCCTCATGCCATGAGCGCGTTTCTTAACGTTCCGACGTCGCTCTTCTATAACATTGAAACATCTGGCTACAATCTTGACGACCGAAGTTTGAGCGGACTTTCGGAGCGGATTTTTGATTGTAGAAGCGATGAAACCGCCATAAATCTCATCGAAAACTGGCTTCTGGCACGACTTGCCAGCTGCAAGACCGAAACGCTTCGTAAAATCGACCGGATTGATACTTCCGTGCGGCAGATTCTCGGCTTTCCGCAGACTACGGTGGGCGATTTGGCATCAGTTGCATGCCTTGGCAAGAAGCAGTTCGAGAGAGAATTCAGTTCTCTCGTCGGTATCAATCCTAAGGAATATGCGCGAATCGTCCGCTTTCAACGGGCTTTGCTATTGATGCAGAACCATTCTCGCCAAAACGTAAATCTGGCTCGGATAGCTTATGCAAGCGGATATTCAGACCAGTCGCACTTTTGCCGCGAATTCAAGCATTTCTGCGGTTGTACGCCGGCCGTTCTGCTGAAAGACACGGCATTGCACTCTGATTTGTTTGCAAGTCCCGTCTGAATGTCTCTTTTGTTCTATCCCGATTCTGATGCTATGGCTAATTTTGCTGCCTAATTCATCAAAAAAAAGAATCAGAATGAGTATGAAAGAAGTAAATCCGCAGGAAACAACCAGAGGTTGTCAGTTCGAAATCTGGAAAAACGCGCCAAACCCGATGGTGACATTCGTGAAAAGAATGGATGTGACGAATATCGTAAGGAAAAGCAGAAGGAAACATCTGAAATTCAATATGCTGCTCGACTATTGCATTGGCAAGGCGGCTCTCAGTCAGAAGGAGTTCTGGCTATTGCCCGTAGGCGATAAACTGATGGAGTTTGACAAAATTGCTATAAACACAATTGTGAAGAACCGCACGGGTGAGGTGAGTTCGTGCGATATCGAGTTTGATGGCGATTTTGAGAGATATTGCGGGGATTATATGCGATACACAGCAGA
>JAEEGF012020798.1_pt1 | contig 10576 bp, 2 predicted proteins | sample 9134171 | NCBI WGS metagenome assembly JAEEGF01 (sample SAMN16246542, study PRJNA631951) | gut metagenome | biome: gut microbiome; feature: rumen; material: AP-attached | host: Bos | place: Iran: Karaj | collected 2018-10 | reverse complement strand
GTGGCGTCACGACGGCCGGCGGACTCGGAGGCCTGCGCCACCTGGTCGTACTTGATCTCCTCGCACAGGCCCTTGAGCGCCTGGACGTGCGTAATAGCGGCCGTGAGAGTGGTCTTGCCGTGGTCGACATGGCCGATCGTGCCGACGTTCACGTGCGGCTTACCGCCGCGATCGAATTGTTCCTTAGCCATTTTATGCTCCTGTGAGTTGTTTCGTTGTTCACCGCAAATTGGAGCCACCTAGCGGAATCGAACCGCCGACCTCATCCTTACCAAGGATGTGCTCTACCTACTGAGCTAAAGTGGCCCTTTTTTGCGACAAGCCCGTATAGTGTATCAAAAGAGATGGGGGAAGGCAAGGGGTAAAGTGAAAATTTTTCACTCCACTCGCAACTGGTAGAAGCGCGACGCTCCCGCAGGACGCTCAAGGGGAGCGGTTTTGAACGGGAATGCGCTTTCTAGCGGGACGAACTCCGTGGCAGTGCCGAGCGTATCCAGAGAAGGCGCGTGATACAGGCGCACCTTGCCGTTGACTTCGCGCGCCGACTCCACCCCATGCAGCGTGAGCCTGCCGCCCACGATGACACGGCCGATGGCGTCGATCTCGATGGATGGAATCGATATCTCGATCTCCGGCTCCGTCTCGGGAAGCGCGTTCACCAGGTAGCAGCTGCGCAGCACGCCCTTCTTGCCGGCGAAGGCGCCTATTGCGGCCTGCCCTTCCTGCGTGCGCCAGAGCGCATTCATCCAGATGCGCACGGCATCGTCCTCGGCGATCGCGTTGCGCACGCCCTTCGCACCCGTCGCGTCGGCCGGCGGCACGAACGACGGCGCCCACTGCGTCTCCTCGGTGACGGCGGTGCCGAAGTCGAGTGCGAGGAAGCTCGCACCCGTCTCGTCGCATGCGGCGCCGAACCAGGAGGTGTCAATGTGAACGGTCTGCACCACGGAGCCGCTCGCGTCGTACACCATCATGTCCACCTTGCCGTTGGTGATCTTCGTCTCGGGCCAGAACTCGGCCTTGGTGAGAGTGACCGAGGCGCCTGGGGCGATCGAGACGCCGGCGGGGAGCGTGAGGTCGAGCGAAGACGTGGAGTTGCCCGTCTTGGTGCTGGTTATGCGCACGCCCTCAAGGTCGAGCGACGCGAATGGAAGGAGGTTTGTGAGCACGATGAACTCAGCACCGTCTCCAGAAGCGTCGGCCGAGCAGCTCATCACTTCGGCGACGCGCAGGCCGCGCGTGATCGGATCGTTGACAGGCGCCGCAACGTCGCTTACGTCCACGCTCTCAAGCGCGCTCCATTCGCCGGAGGCCGAGCGCAGACGCGCGCGCAGCTTCAGTCCATCGGCCGGCATCTCGATGCCGCCGGTAGTGGCCGAGGCGGGAACGGGATAGGACATCTGCAGGCCCCAGTAGGCGTCCGAGCTGGTGCCATGACACTGGTGCAGCTCCACCGCTATCACGTTCGCGCCCGCCTTGAGAAGGCCTGCGGGAATCGATATCGTCCTGTCGGTCCACTCGGGATTCAATGCCGAAGGCGTGAACATGCCGTAGTACGTCTCGCCTGCGGCGACGTTCACGCGGTCCACTTCCACGCCGTTGATGTACATCACGTAGCCATCGTCGTAGCACACGTTAAGCTTCAGCTCCGTCACCGTGGACGCGCTTTCTGGCATCGTGACCGACTTCCTGAAGTAGAACGCGGAGGTCTGCGTGCCGCTCGAGGCGTGGTTCGCGTACCTGTAGAGCGAGCCCGTCACCGTAAAGCCCGATCTGCTGCCGAAGCCAAGAAGCGCGTTCAGCGTGCGCCACTGCGAATCGGCAGCGTATGCGGGCGCCTTCCACGTATTGCCGGAGGAGTCGTTGGAGGGGGCCCTGCCCCAGTCGAAGCAGTTCCATGCGTCGCCCTTCTCGACGATGTTCACGTACGTGACCGTCGGCGCGCCGCCGGTGTATGCGCGCGCGGCGGAGTTGACCGCGCCGCCAACGAGGCGCGGGTCGGTGCCGTCCGTGGTGTAGTACACGGTGCCGGCAGAAGGCGCGGTGATGAACAGCCTGTCGCCGCGGGCGAACGCGGCGCCGTCATAGACGTAGGCGGCGCACGCATCCACCACGCGCGGCGCATCGATGGAGGGATACCAGCCCTTAGACCTGTACTGGCTCACGAGATACGGCACGCGCGCGTCGATGTACGAGAGACAGCTGTTGCATGCGTTCGTCCACGTGGCGGCCGTGCGCGAACCGCCGCCCCAGCGCGCGGCCTCGCACGAGACGGCGTTGCCGAATTCGCGCATGCGCGCCTCGAAGCGGGCGCGGCCCGCCTTGGCGGTCATCGCGCCGTCAGCCTTGAGGCAGCTGCGGAAGAGGAGGTCGGCCGCGAGCATCTTGTACTCGGCGTTGTCCTCAAGCTTGTAGTGCAGCTCGGAGGCGTTGAAGTTCTTGAACTGCTTCATGTTGCCGCTTGCGGTCTCGGTGCCCACCAGGAGCTTGTCGGCCGAAGCCGAGTCGCCGCGCGTGCCTAGCGAATGCTCCGCGTCGTGGCGGTGGAACGCCCAGCCCTTGTACGAGACGCCGCCGAGCGTGTTCGTGCCGTCGTAGCGGTTGCGCAGAACGGCCACGTTGTTCGCCTTGTCGCTGCCGGACGTTGCGGGGCAGTCGGTGTCGTTCGAGAAGTGCGTTGTCAGCATGAAGGCGGCCACGTTGGTCGGGTTGAGATACACCGGATACGCCGGATTCGGCGTGCCGTCCGGATTGAGACCGCGCACCTTGTTGTAGTTCGCCGGGAACGATGCGCCGTAGCCCTGGTTCACGGAAATGTTCCAGAAGTCGTACCACGCGGCCTCGGTGCCCTCCACCACGCCTGTGACGTACCCAGGCTGCGACGTGCGCACCACGTCGTAGTCGTCGGCCGTGCCGCCGAAGTAGTTCTCGCCGAAGTTGCCGTCGGTGCGCTCCTCGGTCTGGTAGACGCCCCAGTAGATGCCGTTGATGAAGAGGTGGTAGAAGCGTCCACGGTGGTAGGACTGGCCGAGGTCGCGCTGCGAGTCGCGCGAGAACAGCTCCTCGATGAGGGTGAACTTGTCGTTGCCGTTGGCCCAGGAATAGTTCTGCGCGGTGCGGAGGTCGATCTTGTCGAACGTGTCCGTTCCCTCCTTGCCGAAAAGCGGATACTTGAGCTTGCTCATGCCGTACTCGTTGCGGAAGAAGAGTCGCAGCGAGTGCTTGGGATAGCTGCTGCCGCGGCTGAACGCACCGCGGATGCGCACGCCCGAGGGCACGCTGAAGCCGCCCACCGCGTTCGTTGGCGTGATCAGCTCCACCATCGTCATGCGCTCCCACGTGCGGCCGCCGTTGCCTGCGTTCACGTAGATGCCGGTGGAGGAGTTGAAAAGGTTCGCAGGGTCGATGACGAGCGAGACGGTGTCGATGCCGTTCGTGAAGCCGTCTAGTATCTGCGAGCGGTAAGTGCCGACGATGTTGGAGTTCATGCCATATACCATCTTCTGCTTGCTGCTGGACGCCGGGAAGCCGGCTGGCGTGCCGCTCTGCGTGAGAATGTCGGCCGGGAAGAGATAGCTAGCTGAGGAGTCGAGCTGCAGCACGGAATCCGCGTTCGGCACTGCGGCGCGCACCACCGTTGTGCGCGAAATCGTGATCGGGCCGGTGTAGCGCGTCTTCCTCACGCTGGGCGCGGTGCCGTCAGTGGTGTAGTAGATCTCGGCGGACGGATCGTCGGGGCATGTCAGCTCAAGCGTGAATGCAGCCGTCTTGTAGCCGTGCGGCTCGGAGAACACGACGCGCGGCGTGGGGCCTTCCTTCGCGTCGAGGCTGTTCGGCGCGCCGGGCGTTGACCTCGGGAAGTAGTACACCATGTCGCCGCCGGCCTTGCTCCACAGCAGCTCGGCGGAAAGGATCATGTCGGCCCCGTCCGCGCCGTCGACCGTTATCTGAAGCGTGTTCTCGCCGGCGTCGAACGCGGCGGACGGCAGATCGAACTCCACCCATTCGAGAGCCTTCGCCTTCTCACGCGCGCCTTCCGCCGCCGCAGAGGCCACGGTTGTGCCGTTCAGCTTGGCCGTGAAGCCCTCAGCGTACTTCACGCGCAGCTTGATCGTGTCGGCCGGCGCAGGCGGCGCCTCCACCGAGAACGCGGTGCGCCAGTCGAACGAAGTCGCACCGCCCAGCTGGTCCGCGATGTTCACGTCGAGATGCGCGGCGTACTTGCCCGCATGCGTGAAGCCGCTAGCGGCGGAGCAAAGCGGCAAGAAGCTCGCCGCGTCCTCCTCGCAGTCAAGCTCGCCCTCGCCCACAAGCAGCTCCGGCGCGGCCGCACCGTCGCGCGACGTGCAGACGAGCGACACGTCGTAGTCGCCCGCCTCGGGGAAGTCTAGCGTCATCGTGAGCTCTGGATATTCGAGCGTCCACGTGAATTCGCTGTTCGCAATCGTCAGGCTGCTCGCCCCCGTGCCGGCGCAGTAGAACGTCCACTGCCCCGCGTGCGGCACGTGCATCGTGCCTTCGGCCTTGAGCACCGCCCCGGCGCCCTCAACGCCGCATTCCGACGTGATGGTCTCGTGCACGCTCACCGAGGGCTCTCCGCCGGGAGCGGTCGCCGTCACCGTGAATCCAGCGCCCGCGCCGGCCGATCCCACCGTGCCGCTTGCCGCCGTCCACGCACCAGCGCCCACGCGCCATTCGGACGCCGCGCCTGGCGCGACGAGCATTTCGGTGCGCCGGCCCGCGCCCACCGAAATGTCCTTGATCTGCTGGCCGAACGTGACCGAGTGCACCATCTCCGCAAGAGGAGTCGCGAGGAACACGGTCTCGCCGTCGGAGGAGAGGCCTATTCTCGTGTACGCCTCGTTCTCGGTGAAGTCGATGTATCCCTGGTCGGCCCACACCACCACATAGCCGTTCGCAGGCACCACGCAGCGTCCCTGTATCTTCTCCCACTTGGACGGCTTCTTGTCCGGATTGTCGGAGAGATACCACCCGGTGATGTCCACGTCGTTGTCGCTTCTGTTTCTGATCTCGATCCAGTCGAGCCCCGTCGCGCCTCTCGCAGTCCTAAGCGAAGTGCCGTTCGAGGCCATCACCTCGTTGATCGACAGTACCTCGCTCGGCGGCACCAGCATGGGCCTTCCGTCCTCTGGCAGCGTCATCGACTCGTTCACCTGGAACACCATCGTGGGATTGCTCAGGAACGCGCCCGGCGAAGGCGTGAACGTCACCGCCGCGTATGCGCCCTTCTGGATCAGATACGTGCCGTCGGCCTGCGGCTCCACCAGCTCGCCGTTCGCCGTCACTGACGCGAGCGTCATCCACTCCAGCGCCGGCACCGTGAGCGTGACGTACTCGGCCTCGCGCGAAGTCTCGGCCTGAAGTCCGCCGAGGTCGCCCACGCCCAGGCAGCCAGCGGCCACCACGCTCTCTGCGCCGGCGGTGAACGCGATCGGCGACCATTCACCCGCCGCGGACCTCAGCGCGACGCCGTCCACTGAATACTTCACCTGTCTCGCGCCGCCAACGGTGCGCAGCGCGATCTTGATGGTCACAGAGCGCGAAAGGTCAGGCGCGGCGCCGGTGAGCTCGGTCCACACGTTCGTGGGGCCTGCGGGATCCTTCACGAGGCCGAGATAGTAACTATCCTCTTCGCCGCGCATCAGCACCGTCAAGGCGCCCTTCATTTCCGAGTCGATCTCCGGCGGATGGTCGCCGGCAGAGACCTGGATGTCGAAGGACACCGACACCTCGTCGGCCGCCGCGGAGCGCGGCTGGATGGGCGAGAACTCTAGCGGACAGTCGTCTGGAGTGGCCATGCTAAGCCGACGCGCGCCCGGTTCGCCCACAAGGTCTGCGCCTGCCGTGCCAGTCCACACGCCCGCGCCTGGCACCACTCTGTCGGACCCGTCCGTCGGCCATGCCATATAGCCGCCCACGCCTGCGTCGAACCACGTCTCGCCGCGCGCGCACGGCGCGCCGGCGAACGCAAGCAGAAGCGCCGCCCCAAGAAGGAATGTACCGTTAGCCTTCATTTGTACCTCACTTTCCTTCGCCCACTACGATCTCTTAGTTCCTCAAGCCTGCGCTGGCGCTCACGCGCCGCATCCTCGCGCCGCTGCTGGGCCGTGCGGCCCACCTCCGAAAAAGAACGCTCCGCGCCCACGAGTATCGGGCGCGTGTAGCCGCCGCGCGTGAGAATGGCCATCACCTTGCGCTTGAGGCGCCAGTCCGCCATGTCGTCCGGCGCGCCGATGTAGATGGGATCCTTGCGGCTGAACGACGCGCCGCGCAGCAGGCCGGGAAGATCCTCAGGCTCCACGAAACGCCCGCGAAAAGTCACCCCCCCGGCCGCGGTAATCACCACTTCAGGGTGTTTCGCGTCGGAGATGTAATACTCCGAAGCGCAGCCGCTGAACAGCAGCGCGCCTAGAAGGAGAATGACTGAAACGCGTTTCATGGTGCAATAAGTATATCAAAAATCCTGGCGTTGCGGAGAAAGAAAATGCAGATGGGAAATGGCGGACGCACTAGCGCAGAATGATGTACATCGACGGATACATGGCGTTCTCGGCGTAGCCGATGTACCGCATATACACGCCGTCGGCCTCCTGCGAGAGTGTGTATTCGCCAACGGAGTCGACAAGCCCGCCGGTGAGAGTCTTCTCGACGCGGGTCATCGCAACGCCCGTGTCGGAGGTGACGGTCACGTTCGACAGGTCGAACGCCACGTTGGCCGAGCTGGGATTGAACGCAATCAGCCTCTTCGTGATCACACCCCTGCGGCGCGCGCCGCCCCGTTCGCCAACGGGCACCTTCAAGACGCGCACTAGCGCCTGCGACCCCTTGGTGGTGCCAGCCTCGAACGCCACCGAACCCGCGCCCGAGAGACTGTAGCGCACAGGACTGCAACCGGTGAAGTCGAAATCGCCGGTGAAGACGAGACCGCCAGCCGCGGCGACGTAGAAGTCCACCGCGCCGCCGTTGTTTCCGGCGCGCGTGTTCACGCCGAGCGTGAGGCGCGACGTCTCGTCCACCATGTAGAAGCACCCTCCTTGCTGCTTCTTCACCCTGTCGATCACGACATTCGCGCCGTTGAACGCGCCTACACGCAGAGTCCAGCCCTCAAGCAGATCTACATGCGCGCTCCTCTGGCCCTCCGCCATCAGCGCACCGTCGAAGACCACCGAGTCGTAGACCGAGCCCGCGAGCGCAGGGGCGAGTTCGTTGGAGTACGCTTTCCAGCGGTGGTTCTCGACCTTGGCCCACCCAAGGATATTCTCCCAGTCATCGCCCGCCACGCCGGTGAAGACGTACGTGAACGTGGCGGAGTCGCTGTTGGCGGGGTTCGCGTAGGTGAGGGACGCCACATCTACGCCGATGACCACGTATCCGTTCTCGAACTTCACCTTCGCGCCGGCGCATTCCGTGCTCCAGTCTGGCTCGTACACCTTCACCTCTCCAGGCGAGCCCGTGTAGGGGATGCGCACCTCCGCCTCGGTGTAGTTCGCGAGCGTGACCTTTAGCGAAAGAGTGCTCTCCTCGGCGAATACAAGCGGGCTCTCCGGACGCGCCGTGCCCAAGTCCACTGTTCCCGCACCCGCGAACACCGCTCCCGTCACGCCGCCCGCCACATCGCCCAGGCTGCGAACCTTGAGCGCGCTGCCGTATGCGACGTCGAACGTCACGCCCTCTGCCTGGACGCCATTGTAGAGGCAAAGATCGCCCTCGCTCACCTTCACCGTGCCAGCGCCGGAAATCGTGCAGTTGCACAGGAAGAACTTGTCCGCACCCGTCTTCTCTAGCGTGTGGCCTGCGAGGTCAAGCGTGGTGGCGCTCCATCCGTTCGCGAGAACGCCGAACTCCGACGCGGCCACCACGTAGGCATTGCCCTCAAGCGCGAGCGCATGCGCCTGGGCCATGCCGTCGCCGAGATCGGCGCCCGTGTTGGTCCACACCGCGCCCTCGGCGAGCGTGACTGCGGCCTTGTAGCCCTGCGAGCCGTTCACGTCGAATGTGGCGCCGTTCGCCACGGCCACGGAGGGCAGCCCGTCAGCGGCGTTCCAGAAGCTGTAGTTGCCGGAATGGGCCAGCTTGAGCGTGCCGGCGCGCACGTCGAGCGAAGCGCTGTTGCCAGTCGTGAGCGCGAGAGTGCCCGCGCCCGTCTTCACAACCTTTCCGGAAGGGCCCGTGAAGCGCTGCGAGTTCACCACGCTCTCGCCTGCGGCGACGTCGATCACCACGGACGCCGCGAGCTCGCCGAAGTCGTATCCCGCCACGGGGTACGTGCGGTTCTCGACGACGGAGTCCGCCGCGGAGAAGCACACCGTATCGCCCGCCGCCACATAGCAGCGCACCGGGTTCTCGTCTTCGGGGTCGATGGTACCCATCGTGTCGTCGTCTAGCGCTGTCGCGCCCGCGTCGAGATAGACGTTGGACGGCGAGTGGTCGAGCGCGACTCTGAGCTGGTAGCAGCCGCCGGTGTAGACGAGCGACGCCTTGTTGAGACGCGCGGCGCGGCCTTCTGGCACTCTGCATGTCACAACGCCCTCTGGCTGCTCCTCCATCTCGCCTGTGAGCGGAATGAGGTGCCCGTCGTCGGTGAAGCCGTCTAGCACGAAGCCCGAATAGTCGAACACCAGCGATCCGCCTTCGCCGATCACGACAGGCGCGCCGCTTATCTCAGCAGCTCCCTCCTCGATCGTGACCGCCGTCGATATCGTCGTGAGGCCAGAGCTGGAAAGAACGCCGCCTCCTCTCTTGAGGACGATCGCCCCTTCGCCGCCGAGCGAGAGAGACTCCACCATCACGGAATCGTTTACGTTCAGAACCGCATCGCCAGAGGCGGCCACCGTCACAGCCGAGCCGACGCCGGGCATGCTGTACGCAGGCGCCGCATCGCCCGAACGCGTCCAGGTGCTAACCTCCGTTCTGAGATCCTCTGCGCCGGAGACCGTGCGCGAGAACGCCCCTCCAACGGGCGAGTAGGGATACATCTCGCCGATGAGCGCGCGCTGCGCCTGCGAGATCGCGTAGTCGTAGATGAGCAGCGCGTAGAACACTCCGTCGCTCGGGCGGCCGTAGCCGCCTGCCGGGAGGCCGCCGTAGCCAGAGCCCGCCTGAATGCCCGCATGGCTGGAAACGCCCAGAGTGAAACCGTCCGCCTTGGCGAGCGTCTTCCACTTGATTCCGTCAAGGTAGATCGTGAGCTTCGTCTTCGCCTCGGAAAGCTCGAAGCCGTACACGTGGCGCGATGCAGCGGCGTTTGGCACCGTCATGGTGGTGAGTATCTCCGACGAAGACGTGCTGCCGTATCCCACAAGCACCTCGTTCATCTTCTCGCCCGTCGCAAGGAATAGCGCCTTCGACGAATACGTGCTGCCGAAGCTGATGAGCACTTTCTTCGCCTCGCTCGGCATCTTCGCCACCATCACCGTTGAGAACTCGCTCCACGACGGCATTGCCGTAACGCTCACATACGGACATGCCGCCGCCACCACGCCAACTCCATCGCCGGATTCTTCGTACACTGGATTGTTGTCTCTGTTCATCGTCGCCGTCTTGCGCGAGTCGGCCGCCGTGGCTAGCGTGTTCGTGAAGGTGAAGTCGTAGAGCGCCGCGACGCCGGTCACCTTCACGTATGTGCCGTCGCCGCGCGTCGCATTGCCGTTCTCCACCGTGAGCGTCTCCGTCGTGCCGTCGAAGCGCGCAAGCTCAACGTACGAGACGCCAGCGAGGCCCGTGGCTGCGAAGACGTCCTTCGCGTACTCCTCGATGGACTCGGCAATCGCAACGGACGATCCCTCGCCGAAAGAGAAGCCGTCGGGAAGTTCGCGGGAAGCGCCAAGAGCGTAGCATGTGTGCGCGCCGAGCGTGATCGCGCCCTCAACAGAGTCGAGATCCAGGTACGACAGGTCGCTCTGGGTCACGACATGGCCATCCGCACCCGCAATGGTTAGCGAGCCAGGGCACACCACGCGCAGCGCCCTCGTGATAGGCGCATTGACCTCGAACGTGTCGCCGTCGGAAAACTCGAGCGTCTCTACGGACGCCGGATCGTACGCGTTTACGATCTGGAATCCAGCAATGCCGCCGCGCGCACCGTTGGCGTTGTTCGCGCCCTTGATCGTGAGCGTGGAGGCCGTCTGCCCCTCCACGCGCAGCGCGTTGGCGCCATATTCTGGGAGGCGCGCACGGGAGAAGCCCCAGCGCGTTGCGGCGGTGGATTCCGCGCCGGAGGCTGGCTCAGTGGCGCCATTGGAGGCGCTCCAGCGGTAGGGCGTGCCGTTGACGGTGACCGGGCCGAACTTCGTCTCGGAGGTGTCGGTGCAAGTGTACACGATCACGTCGTAGATTCTGTATGGAATGCCGGTCACGGTGATCTGCGCCCTGTCACCGCCGTCGTCGAGATAGGCGTTGACGAGGTTGTACATCGGCACGTAGTCGCTTTTCCAGTTCCAGCCGTTATTGGCCTTGAGGTGCACCGTCACGGCGGAGAGCTCGGTGGTGGTCTCTGCCGCTCCGTCCCACTCCATGACTGGCACGGAGAGGTCTACGTCGAAGGCCGACGAGTTGC
>JAEEGF012421918.1_pt1 | contig 10577 bp, 6 predicted proteins | sample 9134171 | NCBI WGS metagenome assembly JAEEGF01 (sample SAMN16246542, study PRJNA631951) | gut metagenome | biome: gut microbiome; feature: rumen; material: AP-attached | host: Bos | place: Iran: Karaj | collected 2018-10 | reverse complement strand
AGGGAAATGCTGTTGGGCAGGGAACCGCCGGTGAATCCGCCGATGATGCGTTTATCAATGTCCCGCCAGGTGGTGCTTTCCGTGTCGGGACGGCTGTTGTCCACCACGACATAGGACGCGCTGGTGACCTGGTTTTCCACCAGCTGGTTCCGGGAGAACAGCACGATATCCTGCCAGTACTCCGGGTATCCATGGCGGACCAGCTTATCCGCCATCACGAGCATATCCTTGATGCAGCAGGTTTCACAGTGCTCCTCCGCCATGGGGTGCCACTGGGCATATTCCGGAATCCAGCCGAAGGAGGAGGACAGGGAACGCACATAATCATAGATGCCTTTCGCGGCGGCCAGGTATCCGGGATCTCCGGCAGCCTCCGTCAGGTCTGCGAGGCCGGAGGCTACCCAGACGGCAGAATGGACATGGCCGAAGAAGGCATACTGCCAGCTGAAATACCGGGACGGGCCGAGCAGCTGGTTGGCCAGGCCCTGCGCCAGGTCCAGCGCGGCTTCGTCGCCCCATTCCAGCGCCCGGGTCATGAGGGCAGGAATTACCACACCATTGCGGATGGGCTGCTCGCCGCGCCCGGTGTGGCGGGTGAGGTCAAACCCGCCGTCAAGCAGATACACATCGTTGGGAAATTCATAGATCGGCTTTTCCTCCGGAGAATCCCCGGACCAGAAGGTACGCACCTTCCGCTCGATGACCAGGGAACGCATTCCGTGGATCAGGCCCGAAATCCGGGCTTCCATTTCCTCATCCCCGGGATTTTTGCGGAGAATGCGGTTCAGGGCCGGGAGGATGTAGCCCATTTCATGGAAAGAGGCGTGCATGGTATGGGTCCAGGGATAGGGCCGGTGATAGCGCAGGCCCTTCGGCCCCCAGCTGCTGCGCAGGAAAGCCTCAAACCCCGCCAGCACTTCCTTTCCATCGCCGGTGCCCAGGACCTGCATCGCGCTGTCCAGCCCCTCGTACCAGGAACCGACCAGCTCCGCGTCGTCCACGCGGCAATGGGCTGCTTCCGCCGGTTTCTGGTTCGGCAGGATCAGCCAGTAGGGCAGGTATCCGTTTTTTTCGTCGACCATGCTGGTGAGGTAATGGTGCGCCAGCTTCGCCATATTCCATGGATCGAAATGCTGATATCCCGGCATGGGTATGACCGCCTTTCCGCAAGCGTTTTCTGATTGACTTCATCTTATAGTATTCCCCTGCCCGTGTAAAGCTGATATCAGGAAAATGGTGTGCAAATCATAAAAAAAGACGCTCAAAAATGTATAATCTGGTTTAAAAATGGACAAATATCATAAAATTGGTGTCGATATCAGATGTTTTTACTTGTCATTTTTTGACATGCTTGCTATGCTTTGGATATCAGAACGAGGCAAAAAACAGAAAACGTGATCCAGATCCCAAATCTACATGATGAAAGGAGGTAACGGCCGTGACGGTTTCAGTTCAGACAGACCGGTTCAAAAAACGGCGTTCCTTCCTGCGGCGGGTAAGAAAACACAAGCTTCATCTTATGATGATCATCCCGGTGATCCTCTGGTACCTGCTGTTCAAGTACGGCCCCCTGTACGGCGTCACGCTGGCATTCAAGGAATTCCAGATGCTTAAGGGTATTTCCGGAAGCCCGTGGGTGGGCCTGGACAATTTCAAACGGCTTTTTGACAGCTATAATTTCTGGAACGTATTCCAGAATACCATCATTATTGCCGGACTGAAATTCCTGTTCGGTTTCCCCGCACCCATTATCCTGGCCCTGATGCTCAACGAGCTGCGGCCCCAGAGATACAAGCGGGTGGTCCAGTCCCTGAGCTACCTGCCGCATTTTATTTCCTGGGTTATCCTGACCGGTATTTTCATGGTGCTCCTTTCACCGACCCGCGGCCCGGTGAATACGCTGCTCAAGTCCATGGGCATGGAAAGCATTTATTTCCTGGGAGACCCCAAGTATTTCCGGGGCACGCTGGTGGTGACCGGCATCTGGAAGGGGATCGGCTGGGGCTCCATCGTATACCTGGCCGCCCTGGGCGGTGTCAACGAGGAGCTGTACGACGCGGCGCGGGTGGACGGATGCGGCCGGTGGGGCCGGATCTGGCACGTGACGCTGCCCGGCATCGCCCCGGTGGTAACCATCATGCTGATCCTGAACATGGGCAGCCTGGTGGAGGATGATTTTGACCAGATCTTCAACCTGCTGAACGACGCGGTCCTGGGCGTCGGCGACGTCCTGGGAACGTTTATTTACCGCCAGGGCGTGAAGAACCTGGATTACGGTTACGCGACCGCTGTGGAGCTGTTCCGCAACATTATTTCCCTGGTGCTGGTGGTGAGCGCCAATTTCATCTCCAAACGTATCAACGAATACGGCCTGTGGTAAGGAGGGAAGCAGAATGAGCACTGTCGCTGTGCCGGCTCCGAAGCGGAAGAAGCACCGGATATATGAAAGCAAGGGCGAACCGTATTTCCAGGCATTCCTGATCATCTTTTTCGCCCTGCTCAGCGTCACCTTCCTTTATCCTTACTGGCATGTACTGGTGAATTCCTTCACCACGCCGGATTTTGCCTCCGCGGCGGGATTCCGGCTGTGGCCCCGGGAATTTTCCACCGACGCCTATAAGCATATGCTGAGCGCGAACTTCCTGTGGAGCGGATACAAAAACACCCTGATCGTGTGCTTCCTGGGCTGGGCATGTTCCATTACGGGCGTGGTGCTGTCCGCCTATCCCCTCTCCAAGAAGGACCTGCCCCTGCGCGGGCTGTTTACCACCATCATCCTGGTAACCATGTTTGTATCCGGCGGCATGATTCCCACATACCTGCTGGTGAACAACACCCTGAAGATGCGGAACAGCTTCTTCGCCATCATCCTGCCGCACTGCATCAGCACTTCCCATGTGATTATCGCCCGCAACTATTTCATGTCCCTGCCGAATGACCTGGAGGAGGCGGCCACCATCGATGGCGCCAACAGCTGGCAGGTGCTGTGGCGGATCATGCTGCCGCTGAGCGGCCCGATCCTGGCCACGATCAGCCTGTGGGTCATCGTGAGCAACTGGAACGCATACTTCAACTGCCTGCTTTACATCACCAATCCCAAAAAATTCGTGCTGCAGGTGGTGCTGCGCCGCATCATCCTGACGGACTCCAAGGAAATGACCGCCGCGAGCGAGGCTGTGGCCAACACTACCGATACGGATATCGTGACCCTGCGCGCCGCGTCGATTATGCTGGCCACCATCCCGATTCTCTGCGTATACCCCTTCCTGCAGAAGTATTTTGTGAAGGGCGTGCTGATCGGTTCGCTGAAGGGCTGATTCCCAATCTGTACCCGATCAGGGGGCTATCCCTGATTAGATAAATTGAAGGAGGTATTCCCATGAAAAAAGGTCTTGCCCTGCTCCTGGCTCTGGTCCTTTGCATCAGCTGCGTAAGCGCGCTGGCCGATGTGGACCTGACCAAATACGTGTCCAACCCGGATGAGAAGATCACCATCGCGTGGCTGGCCGGTCATGATACCGACGCCGTCGCCGAGGGTGACACCGTGGTTGCCTGGCTGGAAGAAAAGTTCAATGTGGACCTGGACGTCTGGTTCATTGAGCGTGAGAACTACGACGAGCTGCTGACCGCGCGTATCGCAGGCGGTGAAGTGCCGGACGTGTTCATGCTGCAGAACGCCCAGCAGTTCGCCAAGTGGGTTAAGCAGGAAGTCGCCATGGAGCTGCCCCTGGAAGTGATCCAGCAGTGCATGCCGGAAAGCTATGCCTGGCTGATCGAATATGATCCGGACTGCTTCAGCAACGTTTCCTACAACGGAAAGAATTATGGCCTGCCCCGCGTGAACGGCGACGGCTACTTCAACTACGCGCCCTTCTGGCGTGCCGACTGGCTGGCCAAGTTCGGCTACACCGACGGCAAAGTGCCCATGACCCTGGAAGAATGTGAAGAAGTGTTCTACAAGTTCGCCAATGAAGACCCGGACGGCAACGGCGAGAAGGACACCTACGCACTGAGCAACACCGGTATGAACCCCATCTTCGGCGCTTTCGGCGCACTGCCGGACCGCTGGGTGGATGACGGGGAAGGCAACCTGGTGTTCGGCGCTGTGTATCCCGGCATGAAGGACGCCCTGACGCTGCTGGCCAAGTGGTATGCCGACAAGCTGATTGACCCCGAATTCATCACCGGCGAAAACCAGGGCGGCTACTGGGCCCTGTCCGTTCCGTTTGAAAACGGCCAGATCGGCTTCTCCTCCTCCGGTGCCTACTATCACCTGGCTCCCGACTTCGACGGACCCAAGAACGAGGAAACCGGCGAGGGCGGCAACTTCCAGTACGGCCGCACCATGCGGACCTTCGCGGCGACCGAAGGACTGGGCTACGACAAGATGATCATCGGCTACAACCCCACCGGCCCGGACGGAAAGCAGGGCGGCGAGAGCTGGGGCCTGACCACCTCTGAAGCCATCGTGTTCAGCTACAAGCTGGCCGATCAGCCCGCCAAGGTGGCCCGCATCCTGGAGATCATCAATACCATCGGTTCCGATTTCGACACCTGGCTGAAGATCTGGAACTGGGACCTGGAATCCGACCAGTACGACTATGATGACCTGCTGGGCTACATTGCCAAGGAAGGTCATGAACGCGCGGATGAAGGCAGCCACACCAACATGTTCAACACGCTGCAGAATCCCTACTTCGCCATGAAGGTGAAGCCCGCCCAGTGGAATTGGGGCAAGACGCTGCCGCAGTTCCGTACCGGCGGTTACTCCAACACCCTGCTGCCCATCACCACCGCTTCCCAGCCGGCGCATTGGGAAGATATGGAGAAACTGCGTCTGGGGACTTATGTACAGATCATCACCGGCGAGAAGCCCGTGGACGCTTTCGATGACTTCGTGAAGCAGTGGAATGAAATGGGCGGCGCGAAGATCACTGAAGAAGCCAACGAGTGGTATCATTCCCGCTGATGAAAGCTGTGACCGCTGAACGCGGTCCGGCCGGCCGGGCGGCCTGCCTGCTGCGGGCTGTCCCGGCAACTGAATAACCTGTTTCGGCGGGGCCGTCTTCACGGCGGCCCCGCTGTCACTGCATGCCGGGAAACCGGCAGAAAGGAAGCACGCATATGCCCCTGCCGGAACCCTTTCAGACCAAACACCCCCTCCGTTTCCGGAAGGACGGGGGATACCGCATCCTGATGATGAGCGACGCCCACCACAAACCCGCCCAGGGAGCACGCACCGTCCGTGCCATGGAAACCCTGATCGATGCCACAAAACCGGACCTGGTGCTGCTGAACGGCGACAATGTTGCCGGCTTTACCTGTAAGGAAATGTTCGAGCAGCAGCTGGCGGAACTGGTATCTCCCATGGAGAAGCGCCGTATCCCCTGGGCCCATGTGTTCGGCAACCATGACCAGACGCCGGAGGTGTCCAAAAAAGAACAGGAGGCCGTTTACGAATCGTATCCCTGGTGCGTTTCCAAGGCCGGGCCGGAGGAACTGCCGGGCTCCGGAAACTATTTCCTGCCGATCCTGAACGAAAAGGACGAACCGGTCTTCGGTGTGTGGGGTATCGATTCCCAGCAGGATTTCAAAACCCAGACTGTTCCCCTGGATTATCCCGGTGACCTGTACTGGGACGTGCTGATGCCCAGCCCGATCGTATCCTATTCGGATTATGACTTTATCCGGTTTGAGCAGGTGATGTGGTACTGGAACACATCGGTGGAGCTGGAACGGCTGTGCGGGCGGAAAATCCCGTCCCTGATGATGTTCCACATTCCCCTGATCGAATTTCACGCGATACTGCGCAATGCCGGCCGCACCGGGCTTCGGGGCGAATACAACGAGCGTGTGAGTGCATCGGATATCAATTCCGGAATCTTCGCCGCCGCTTTCCAGCGGGGCGACGTGAAAGCGATGTTTGCGGGCCATGACCACATCAATACCTTCGACGGCGTTTACGGCGGCATCCATATGGGATTTGACGGGAGTATCGGTTATGACGCCTACGGTACCCGGGACAACGATCCGGGACATAACCGGGAACGCCTGCGCGGCGGACGGCTCTTTGACATCCGCCTGTCAGACCCCTGGGATATCCGCACGGATATGGTGTTCGTGAGTGATTATGAATGAGCACCATGCGGACGAAAAACATGCGGCAGGGAGGGATCATTGTTCCGTGCGGCTGACCAAGCAGCGAAAAATGATCATTTCCGGCAGCCTGACCGCTCTTTCCGTGATCCTTGCGGTGCTGTCCCACAGTTCGTGCTGCTACCTGGCAGCCCTTGCAATGGGAATCAGCACCCTGGGAGACGCGCTGCTGGCCGGGTATCCGGAATGCATTGAAAACAAGCTGGCCAAGGGCGGGCTTGCTTTTCTTGCCGCGCATATCCTGTATATCTGTACGCTTCTTGTATCATACGGGAAGAGTATTCCGGAGCTGCTGACCCATTCTGCACTGCCGTTTTCCCTGTTCCTTGTCCTGACGGTCCTCCATGGCCTGCTGTTTTATTCCCGCGGCAGTTCCAGGTTTTCACCGGGGCTTTTCGCGGCGGCATCCTTCTACCTGCTGACGGTGGGCATCCACGCGGCAGCCGCGGTCACTGTATACGGACAGGCGGGCGGGGGGTACCTCCTGAGCGCGGCGGGAGCGATTCTGTTTTTCCTGTCGGACGCGGTCCTGCTGGCCCGGAAATACGGGGCTGTCCGGGGAAAATATGTGACGGCAGTGATCTGGCTTACTTACGTCCCGGCGCAGCTTTGCCTGATCACCGGGATATTCCTGACACGGAGCGTATTTGCCTGATCCGGTGTGAAGATCACCGGTGTTTTCCGGTACGGACGGCCATACGGATGGTTCCCTCATCCCAAATGGATTTCCGGCGTTTGCGAAACAGGAGAATTTCGTGTATATTCAATCCAAAGGAAATTCAAAAACGGATGCGGAGGAGACTGTCGTGAAGGGTAAACGGATGATCAATGTGGCCAGCATCTGGATCATTGTGATATTTACCGTGATCGCCGTGATGCTGTCCGGCATCTTTATGCTGGTTTACTCATCCATCCGGAACCAGGAAGCGAACAGCACCCTGCGGGAGGAAGCCTCAATCCTTTCGGACAACGCGGATTACCAGATTATGATGCCGATGCGTACGGAACCGGTCCGGCGGCTGTCCGCAAAGGAAGGAATGACGGAAACCGTCCAGTCCGTCTCCCTGAAGGGGGAGGCCGACAGCACGGAAATCAAAAAGATGTCCGAGTGGTGCGCATCGGCATGCGCGGCTATTTCGACCTGCGACCGGGTGCTGCTGTATTTCCCGGAGGCCAGAATGGCCGTCGGTTCAGACGGCGTCCATTTTATCGAGGATAAAAAATATACGGTAAAGAAAAGCGCCTATTCGTTTTTGCTGAACGTTGAGCCGGAAGACATGGTCTGGCTGAGGCAGCCGCTTGCCGAAAGCGGGGAGGAGATCCCCTACATCGTTTATGCAGGCCCCCTGCCCGGTATTTTCCCGGAAGGGAAAACGCCGATGATCGTATCCGCGGTTAAGGAGGAAAAGCTGCATACGCTGCTGCAGCGTTCCCTGCGCACGCTGGGCGAATCGGACCAGGTGTTCCTGGCCGACGTGCAGGGCGTGATCTGGAGCGCGGCAGACACTTCACTGGTCGGCGTTCCCCTGCCCAACGCGCAGAACGGGGACCATTCCTGGCACATGCAGGACGGCCGGGAGGCCCTGCTTGCGGAAAGCTCCAGCGCTGCCAGCGGCTTCATTTATGTGCTGGCCCGCCCGAATGCCGGGCGGCTGCAGAATTACAACAGCACCCTCACCCTGGTGGCGGTGATCTGCTTCGTACTGCTGTGCGCCGGAATGATCGCGGTTCTGTGGGTGCAGATTACCCACTATTCCCGGCCGATGCGGCAGCTGATCCGCCATATCGACATCCCCGAGGATGAAAAAAGCGGCGGAAGCCTGGTGACTTCGCCCATTGAGCATTTTTCCCGCATTGAAACAGCGCTGCAGGACATGAGTAAAATCAGGACGCAGCAGGCACAGTTCCTGCAGAAAAACCAGAAAACGCTGCGGGATGCCTGGCTCAACTGCCTGATGTACGGCGAGGCCCAGTATACCGGTCCCATGCCCCAGCTGGGGATTGATTTTACCTATCCCCATTTCCAGGTGGTGATCATGTCCAATGTGCCTTCTCCCGAAACGGAGAAGAGCGTACTGGCCTGTTTCCCGGACAAGTATGCGATCACTGCGTTCACCAGCCGGGAAAAGGAACGGGTGCTGCTGATCAACCATGGCATGGATGCGGACGCGGTTCCCGGAATCCTGATGAAGGCGTCGAAAATCCTGGATGAGAAGCATATTCCCCTGGCATTCGGCGTCGGCGTGATGGTGGAAACGGAAAACCGCGTGCAGGTCAGCTTCCGCTGCGCGCGCCGCGCACTGTCGAACCGCTACTTCGGCGAAGCCGGCCGCGTCAGCGTATTTGAAGCGAAAGAGACCCCAAGGGGAGATGCGGAGCTGACCCAGCTGATTTCCCGGTTCAATTCCCTGACATCCATGATCCGCCGCCAGTCGGCTGATGAGGCGAACGAGGAAATTGACGCGATCGTGGCGCAGCTGAAGGAAAATACACCCTACCTGAACATTGTGCGGAGCGTGATGCTGACCGCGGCCATGTTCCTGTGCAAGATCGTGTATGACATGAAAAGCAGTCCCGAAGACGTGTTCGGCGATGACCTGATGAACACCTACTACCATCTTGAGGACATCAGCGCTTTCTCCACCCGCCTGAAGGAAGACAGCATGACCCTGATCGCGTATCTGTCCAGGGAAAGCAGCGAAGGCAACCGGAGCGTGGTCGAGTATGCCATCCTGCATATCCGCAATACACCGCCGGCCGAGCTTTCCACCCAGTCCATCGCGGATGCGCTGAGCATCAGCACCGGGCACCTGAGCCGTGTATTCCATCAGGAAACGGGGAAGAAGCTGGTGGATTACCTGCAGGAAGTACGGATGGAACATGCTGCGCGCCTGATCCGGGAAAACGAGCTGACCAACGAAGAAATCTGCGCAGCCATCGGATACAGCCGGCTCCAGTATTTTTCCACCAAATTCAAGGAATACTACGGGGTTACCCTGAACGAATACCGCCGCAGAAACAGCGCCGGGCAGGACGAGCCTGCGGCGGGGAATGCAGCCAAATAAAAAAGGAGCGCCGTTATGGCCGACCTGCTTCGGTTCCTGGCCCCGCATGACATGGCTTTTGCCGGGATATACCGGGATTATCTGGAATTTACCCTGAGCCGGCAGCTTCTGGTTCCGGAACTCTGGGCAGATTTCGTGCGCGTTTTTACGGCGGATTCCGATGATCCGGACAAGGGCTGGCGGTGTGAATACTGGGGCAAAATGATGCGAGGCGCATGCCTTTGCTACCGGGCAACGGGGAATGAGGAACTGTACGGGTTCCTTCGGGAAACAGTCCGGAGCCTTCTGTGCACCCAGCGGGAGGACGGCCGGATTTCCACCTATTCCGCTTCCGCCCAGCTGACAGGATGGGACCTGTGGGGCCGGAAATATGTGATGACCGGTCTTCTTCACTTCCTGGAAATATGCCGGGAGGAGAATGAGCGGAAGCAGATCCTGCATGCCCTGATCCGGCACGCGGACGCAGTGACCGACCAGTGCGGCCCGGGGAAAACCAATATTACGGAAACATCCGATTACTGGGGCGGGGTCAATTCCTGCTCCATCCTGGAGCCGTTCATGGCCCTCTACGGCCTGACAAATGAGGAACGGTACCTTCGTTTTGCCGAATATATCCTGTCCACCGGCGGGTGCCGCGACGGTAACCTGATTGAAATCGCGCTGGAGAACAGAATCCCGCCCTATGAATACCCTGAAACCAAAGCCTATGAAACGATCTCCTTCTTTGAGGGCGTGCTGGCTTATTCCCAGGTGACGGGAAAGGAAATGTACCTCCGCGCCGTGATGAATTTCTTCCGGGCGGTGGAGGAAACGGACCTGACCGTTATTGGCTGCTGCGGCTGCACCCATGAACAGTTTGACCATTCCGCGCTCCGCCAGGCGGAGGTTTCCATGAACATGATGCAGGAGACCTGCGTTTCGGTCACCTGGATGCGGCTGTGCGCCCGGCTGCTGCTGATGACCGGAGACAGCCGGTATTACGCCCGGATCGAACGGACGGGATACAATGCGCTGTACGGCGCCGTGAACCTGCACGGCCTGCCCCAGTACGACCGGCAGTCGAAAACCATCATGGACGGCCTGCCCTTTGACAGCTACAGCCCCCTGACGGGCAGCCGGCGGGGCATCGGCATCGGCGGGCTGAAACGCTTTTCCTTCGGCGGGTTTTACGGCTGCTGCGCCTGCATCGCTTCTGCGGGAATCGCGCTGCTGCCGCTGACGGCGGTCCTGCAGGGGGAAGACGGCGTGTACGTCAACGCCATGTTTTCCGGCAGCGTGTCCTGCCGCACGGCGGACGGAAAGCAGCCCGGACTGACTGCCGAAAGCCGTTATCCGCAGGAGTGCGCTATGCGGAGG
>JAEEGF010939104.1_pt1 | contig 10577 bp, 11 predicted proteins | sample 9134171 | NCBI WGS metagenome assembly JAEEGF01 (sample SAMN16246542, study PRJNA631951) | gut metagenome | biome: gut microbiome; feature: rumen; material: AP-attached | host: Bos | place: Iran: Karaj | collected 2018-10 | reverse complement strand
TACCTAAGGTGATGTGGGGAGTTGGCTTTTCGATTAAGGGAACTGAAGGAGCAGAGCTTTACGAAGGACTGGATATAGTTTCCGACCTATGTTTTGAGAAGAACCGTTCAGACTCCTACACTTCAAAAGCCTTTCGAGAACATATGGAAAAGACAGGATATAGTGAGGTTATCCTTTCAGGACTTGATGAATGTGGCTGTGTGGGAGCTACAGCAAAGGGGGCAGTAAAGACAGGAATCAAGGTGAAAATGCTGGGAGAATGTATCGGCAGCAGATTTCCAGAGAAGAAAGTCCAGAACATGAGACAGCAGTTAACAGCATTAGGAGTAGAATACTTATGAGAATGCTGAATACAACAGTTGAAACTATAGCGTGGATACAAAATGTGTTGACAGATTAATAAATTGAGAGTACCCTAAGAACATCTTTTTTAAAATACAAGGAGTTATATTACATGCGTAGATTTGTTCCCGCAACTTCACATCAGTGGATGAGATCATCTATAGTCAGACTAGTGAATGGTTTTAATTTGATATGTGAAAGTTCAGGAATTAGAAAAGTGTAATATACGATATATTAATTTATATTTTAGTATTTTCAAACCATCTATCTAATTCGGATAGGTGGTTTTTTGATTACAAGGAGGAAATGAATATGATACTAAGAAATTATAAGAAAGAAGATTCGCCAATAATTGCCAGATGGCTGAGAACTGAGGAAGAGCTGTATAAATGGTCAGCTGACAGATTTAATAAGTATCCTTTGGGAGAAAATGACATAGAAGAGAATTATGCGCCGCAGATTGAATCAGGCAGATTCTTCCCACTCACAGCAGAGGATGAAGAGGGAAATGTTATAGGACATTTTATTATAAGATATCCAAGAGAAGATGATGACAGCAGTGTAAGATTCGGATTTGTAATAGTTGATCCAAAGCTTCGTGGAAAAGGCAATGGAAAAGAGATGCTCCTTCTGGGAGTAGAGTATGTAAAAGAAAACTTAAGTGTAAACAGGATCGACCTTGGAGTATTTGAGAATAATGAAAGTGCAAAACACTGCTATGAAGCGGTGGGCTTCAAGGAATACAATATAAGGGACTGCGAACTGCCGATTGGAAACTGGAAATGTATAGATATGGAGATGTTTATATAGATAAGGAGAATAAAACTAGGCTGAGTAATTTTATGAATGGAGGTACAAGATAATGATCATAAAAGATATAGATGCTGGAAAGTCTTTTGACTGGGGAAAAACCTCGAAGGATTATGCGAAGTATAGAGATATATACCCACAGAAGTTCTACGATTACATTTTAAGTCTCGGACTTTGCAAGGATGGTCAGAAAGTTCTGGATATTGGAACAGGAACCGGTGTACTTCCAAGAAATATGTATAAGTATGGAGCTTCCTGGGTTGGAACTGATATAGCCGAGAATCAGATCGAGCAGGCAAAGGCCCTTGCTGCTGAAGCGGGAATGAATATCGAGTTCTTTACATCCAAAGCGGAAGATGTATCATTTCCAGAGGAAACATTTGATGTGATCACTGCCTGCCAGTGTATCTGGTATCTGAACCATGATGTGACTGCGCCTCAGTTTGCAAAGATGTTAAAACCGGGCGGACATTTTCTGATCCTCTATATGGGCTGGCTTCCTTTCGAGGATGAGATAGCAGGTAAGAGTGAAGAAATCATTCTAAAATATAATCCAACCTGGAATGGCTGCGGTGATACAGTTCATCCTGTCTGGGTACCGGATGAATATTTGGCTACATTTGATCTTGTATCACAGAATGAGTTCAGAGTCGACGTTCCATTTACGAGAGATTCATGGCATGGCAGAATGCGTGCATGCAGAGGGGTAGGAGCTTCCTTGTCAGAAGCAGAACTTGCAGCCTGGGATAAGGAACATATGCAGATGATGATGGAAAATGCACCAGAAAGTTTTATGGTGAAGCATTATGTATCGATTGCAGATCTGAAGGTAAAAGAATGATAAATATCGGAGGGAGAGTAATGGGTAGAATTGAATATATAAAAGCTACAGAAAGTGATGCTGAGACTGTTTGTAATATTGTCCGGGGAACCAAGGCGGTAATCTATCCGCATTATTATACTCAGGCTGTAGTAGACTTCTTTGGAAGACTTCATAGTCTGGAGAATATTACCAGGGATATAAAGGCTGGGAAGGTAGATATACTAAAGGTGGATGGAACTATAGTTGGAACCGGCAGCAGAGATGAAAATCATATAACCAGAGTTTATGTACTTCCGGAATATGAAGGAAAAGGTTATGGCTCAATTATTATGGATCATCTTGAGTTAGAGATTTTTTCTGAATATGAAAATGCGAATCTGGATGCCTCACTTCCGGCAACAATGTTCTATGAGCATCGCGGCTTCAGAACTGTAGAACATAGAAAACATGATATCGGAGATGGCGAAGTAATGATCTACGAAATTATGGAAAAAGGCCGCTTTGCAGAAATCAAAAAAGCTGACAAGGCAGATCTGAAAGAAATTCTTGAACTTCAGTATCTGGTATATCAGAGTGAAGCTGCACTTTTTGGCGGAAAGAAGATACCACCTCTTACAGAAACTCCGGAAGAAATAGAAGCGGAATATGAGCAGGGCATAATACTCAAAATGACTGACTCTGAAGGCAGGATAATCGGCTCAGTAAGAGCAAAGGCAGAAGAGGGAACAGTTTATGTAGGTAAGCTGATGGTTCATCCGGACTATCAGAAAAAGGGTTATGGAACAAGACTTCTCCTTAGCATAGAAAAGTATTTCCCGGAGAAAAGATTTGAGCTTTTTACTAGCACCAAAAGCCTGGCAAATATAAGAATGTATGAGAGAATGGGTTATAACTCATTTAATACAAAAGATGTAGATGATGAGCTTACATTTGTATATATGGAAAAAATGTAATGAAGAAGGAACTATCCGATATACTTAAAATGCTTTATGAAGAGTAAAGAAACTCTTCCCGTTATTTTCTGTTGACTATGACGCTACGTAATAGTTTATACTTCGTTATAAAATATAAGAAACGGAGAAAAACTATGAAAATAAACACTCTTTATACACCGGATATCTATAAAAAAATAATGGAAGCTGATTCATCTCACAAATGTGATATTTATCGCTACGAAATGATGAAACCATTTAAAGGAAAATGGGACTGTTATCATATTCCGCTCAAGTCTGAGACTGAAGGAGGATATGACATAGTGATGGCGAGTTCGATGCTGGGACTTCTGCCGCCATCTGAAATAGGCAGTAGCTATTTAGAGACTATCAATCTTTTGGGAGATAAATCGCTATGGGATAATTCGAGAAAATCGATAGAAAGGTCTTTAGAAAGGTTTGAAAAAGCAGGAATAGAACTTAAGAAAAAGGATTATTTATTTTCAATCTTTCTTGCCAATCCGAAAAATGCATATACTATCATGAATGAAGGCTACTGTGGTGATGGCGGAATACCGGGATACATCATGGCCTGGCTTGTTCCAAGTTCTGAAACTGTGCGCTGTCTTCCGGCGGCTCTCGCACATGAGACAAATCACAATGTGAGATATCAGTTCATTAAATGGACGAATAGCATTACTCTCGGTGAAATGCTCGTCAGTGAAGGGCTCGCTGAAAACTTTGCTGTATCTATGTTCGGGGAAGAGTTTCTCGGGCCTTGGGTAACCAAAACCGACCCGGAGCTGATGCCCCTTATAAAAGAAATAATCTATAAGGGACTTGCCTTAACAGGACTTGATAACATAACAGCCTATCTGTATGGAGATGAGATGGCAGAAATGCAGAACTATCCCAAAGCAGGTCTGCCTTACTGTGCAGGTTATGCAACCGGATATTATCTAGTAAAATATTATTTGAAAAAGACGGGAACACCTATAGAAGAAGCGACAATTCTTCCGGCAGATGTTATACTTTCAGAAGTAGAAGAATTCTGGAATATTGAGGATATAAACTATGATGACCGTAAATGAAGTAAGTAAAATATCTGGAGTAAGTATTCGTACACTTCAGTATTACGATAGCATTAGTCTCTTAAAACCGGCGGATTATACGGAAGCAGGATATAGATTATATGATGAAAAGTCTCTTGAAAGACTTCAGATCATTCTTCTTTTCAGGGAACTGGAATTTCCACTGAAGGATATAAAAAGGATAATCGATAATCCTGGCTTTGATACTGCTAAGGCTATTGAACAACAGATAAAACTTCTTGAACTGAGACGTGAACATATAGATAATCTTTTATTGCTCGCTAAAAAAATAAAAAAGAAAGGCATAAAAAGAGTTATGGACTTTTCTGCATTTGATAAAAAGAAGTTGGAAGAATATGAAGCAGAGGCAAAGATGACCTGGGGAGATACGGATGCATATAAGGAGTATGCTGAAAAAAGCAAGAATCGTACTCCTGAAGAAAGTGCTGATATAGGAAAAGCTATCATGGAGATATTTACTGAGTTTGGCGGTATGAAAAATCTCCCACCGGAATCCAAGGAGGTTCAAAAACAGGTAAAGAAACTGCAGGATTATATAACAGAAAATATGTATACCTGTACCAATGAGATACTTCTGCAGTTAGGTTCTGCATACAGTGCTGGTGGAGAGATGACAGAGAATATTGATAAAGCAGGTGGTTCAGGAACAGGAGCCTTTGTAGAAGAGGCAATTAAAATATTTGTTAGTCACTCAGAACTTGTTTAAGTAATATGATATAAACAAGTTCTTGAATTTCTTTAAGTAATTGGACAAGATTTTTATAAGAATTATATTCTCTACTTTGCGTAGGTGGTTTATAGAAGTACGATGTCATACAATAATATATCTGCCTTGACCTTTCCCTTACGGCATAGTTTATACTGATTAAACAAGTAGAATTATGGAGCTTGTCAGAATGAAATTAGAGAAATAAACAACGTCGTTTGGAGGTCATCTTCCATATGGTTATCTGTGGTGGATCGGAGAGAATAGCGGCTATGCAGCTATGGGAGATGGTGGTAATATTATCTATGTAAATCCTGATAAAAATCTGGTGGTTGCAATCACATCACTTTTCTATCCGAGAGCGAAGGACAGGATCTTTCATCTATGTCGGGGCAGATGATTTGATTTGGATTAATACGAAGAATAAAAAATACAATGGTAGTAATAAACTAACAGGAGCTGCGAATTATGGAACTTAAGAAATTAGAGTTTAATCTTTCGTATCCAGGGAGTACTTGATTTTTCGTTGATCGGAATACTATCGATACTGTCAAGTATTCTTGCGGAAAACAAGATTGGAATATTTGCCGTATCGACTTATAATACGGACTATATTCTTGTGAAGGAAGAAAACTATGTAAAGGCGTTGGAAGTTCTGGCTGCTGAAGGATATACGATAGTATAAAAACGGAGAGATAGATGAAAGATTATATACCTTTTGATTGGAAGAATATAGAAAATAAATCCATATGGCTTCAGCCGTGCGAAGAGAGCTGGTACTATGCTGAAAAATGGAGAAGAGAAGGTCGTAAGAGTATTCTGGATCTTGGCTGCGGTCTCGGCAGACATTCTGTGTTATTTGCAAAGTATGGCTTCAAAGTTACAGCAATGGATATATCAAACGATGCGCTTGATTTCCTGAAGGATTATATGAAAAAGCAGGAAGTTGACATAGCTTGCCGAAGGGGCGACATGGAGAATATGCCCTTTGCCGATAATGCATTTGATTGTATTTTTGCGATGCACTCCGCAGGTCATGCCGATACAGCCGGAATGCATAAGATCATGCGTGAAATAAAGCGTGTTCTTAAACCTGGCGGAGAGGTGTTTATGACGTTATGCTCTAAAGAAACATGGACATATGCGGAGTCGGGGCTTCCTAAGGTTGATGAAAACACCGTGATAAAAACAGACGGACCCGAACAGGGAGTTCCACATTTCTTTGTGGACAGAGCTGATATAGAGATCCTTTTTGCCGATTTCGAAATTGTTAAAGTAAGGCATATAGATGACTGCTTTTCTGAAGGTAGATGGAAGAATCAAAAGCATTACTTTATAGAGGCTGTAATACGTAAAGAATGCACGGAACCGGATTATTCAGATATAATAGGCAGACTTGTAAACTGCAAGATTGATCGCCCGCTGGGAGGTACACATCCTAGATTACCACAAATCGTGTATCCTGTTAATTATGGATACATTGAGGGGATTTTTGCAGGAGATGGAGCTGAACAGGATATTTATTTGCTGGGAATTGACGAACCCGTAGAAGAGTATTCCGGACGTGTTATTGCTGTTTATCATAGACTGAACGATAATGAAGATAAATGGATTGTTGTTCCTGATGGATATGAAACCACAGAAGAAGAAATCTTGAAGCAAATATCATTTCAGGAACGATTTTTCGATGGAAAATTATATATGTAATTGTCACGATTTGTCCGGCTTTACACCGGAAAAGTGTGTTCGTTTCAAGCGAGTCAGACAAGGTGATAAGCCGGAAGACTTGGTTTATCCTGATTATATTAGCATCACAATATCACCTGAGAATGATTCTTATCCATATCAGATAGAGGCAGCTTGGCTGACTTAAGATTTCGAATAGCTGATAGTTATAGGAGATTTAGGATTGGAAAGACCAGAATTTGACTACATCAAGGATTTTAAAGAATTTAATAAATATTACTGGTACCGCGAGGAACTAATTAGGATATGTAAGGCTCGTGGTCTTAAAGCTGATGGCAGCAAGATTGAATTATACAAAGTGATAGAAGCATATTTTGCCGGAGAGAAGATACCGCCACAGAGTAAGAAGAATAAGAAGTCTGGAGTCGGTCGAAAGAAGGTTATAACGGAACTTACTCTGGATACCGGACTTATTGAATGTGGTTTTACATTTGGCCCGAGATTCAGGGATTTCTTCTCTAAGCAGACAGGAGAAGAAAGATTCAAGTTCAATGTGGATATGGTGGCAACTGCAAAGGCGGTTAAAGAAACGAGCGATGAGTCATTTACATTAGGTGATCTGCTGGATATTTACTACGGAAAGAAAACCTATGCAAAGTATGATAAATCAATGCTTCAGTGGAATAAGTTTGTACATGATTTCTGTGCAGATGAAGCAACTTTGATTTTTGACGAACGACTTAAGGTTGCTGCGGCTCTATGGAAAATAGTGAGAGAGTCTGATAAGCCCAAAGAGTATTCGCGTGAATTGCTTGAGAAATATAAAGATGAAATATTTGCAAGAAATTGCACGAGCAATCCATTAGATGCAGATCAACGAAATAAAGGACTGGAAATAGCTCTTCCAATCACTGATGAAGAAAAAAATAAGTATCCTATATGGAATGAGGAGACGTAAGTATGAATTATAGAGTTCTTGGAAAAACAGGATTAAAAGTAAGTGAAATTGGATTTGGAGGAGAGTGGCTGGAGCGTCATCCGGAAGAAGAATCTATTGAATTAATGAAATATGCCGGTGAAAAAGGTATCAATATTATTGATTGTTGGATGCCTGATCCCAAGTCAAGAGATATCATTGGAAAGGCAATGACCGGTAATAGAGAGAAGTGGTATGTGCAGGGACATTTTGGCTCCACATGGCAAAATGGCCAGTATGTTCGAACCAGAGATATGAAGTATGTGAAGCCTGCATTTGAAGATCTTCTTACCAGACTTCAGACTGATTATATAGATATCGGAATGATTCATTTTGTGGATACCGTGGAAGACTGGGAATATCTTCAGAATTCAGATTTCCTGCAATATATTATGGAGATGAAGGAAAAAGGAGTAATTCGTCATATTGGAATGAGTTCTCATGATCCAAAGACATCAGCGCTGGCTGTAAAATCAGGCCTTATAGAAATGCTTCTGTTTAGTGTTAATCCTGCTTTTGATATGCTTCCTTCCGGTCAGGATTTGGGCGAATTATTGGAAGAAGGATACCGTTATGATAGTGAACTGGCAGGAATTAATACAGAGAGAGCTGATTTATATAAGCTTTGCGAAGAATATAATGTGGGAATCACAGTTATGAAAGGCTTTGCCGGAGGACGACTTTTTGATGAAAAGAGATCACCATTTGGTGTAGCTCTTACTCCTATACAGTGTATTCATTATGCTTTAACACGTCCGGGTGTATCATCTATTCTATGCGGATATGATACAAAGGAGCAGGTTGATGAAGCTATAACCTATGAAAGTGCAACTGATGAGGAAAAAGATTATGCATCGGTACTCAGTGGTGCGCCATTACATTCCTATAGAGGTGAGTGTACATACTGCGGTCACTGTAAACCTTGCGTTGCCAATCTTGATATTGCCATGATCAATAAGTATTATGATTTGGCTACGATGCAGACAGAAGTGCCGGAATCAGTAAAATCACATTATATGCAACTTAGCAATACGGCTTCTGAATGTATCGGATGTAAGCAATGTGAACCCAGATGCCCGTTTGGAGTTCCAATTGCTGACAGAATGAAAAAGGTTGCTGAATTGTTTGGAAAGTGATCAGCATACGGTATTGCTTTCGAAATTGTATGAAGAGACGGATGTTGAAAAGCTGATTGGACAGTAAGCTATATTTCAGCATAACTGATCATGAGACAAAAAGAAGATTTTAACACATTTATTATTGTCGGTATTCCTGCGGCTGTCGGATATGCGTGTATGAGTATTGTGTTTTTGGCCTTACTAATTACATGTGGTAACTTACGGGGAGGAGAATGATCATGAGAATCGCGGTGTTTTCGGATATTCATGGAAACTTGCAAGCACTGAAATCAACACTTGAGCAGATAAGTGATAAGAAACCTGATCAAATTGTGTTTTTGGGCGATATTTTTCAAAGAGGTAATGAAGAAATTGAATGCCTGGAATTATTAAAAAACAGTAAAATCGTCTGCATTAAAGGAAACTGTGAACTTTATCTTGCAAATGGTGTAGATATCGATCCCGATGTGGAATATTTGAGAGCATATTACGATGGAATTAGGAAAAAGCTTACGGATGAGCAAATGCAGTTTATCAGACAGATGCCATTGTTCTACGAAAAAGAATGTAATGGCCATATACTTTGCTTTTCACATTTCTTGTTTTTGAATGTTGATGAGGCATATCCTTTTTTGCCACTGTCAAGTTTAAGAAACGGCGAGTTTGATAAAGCTTGCCAAAGTGAAGATGTAAAAAAGTATGATCTTTATGTGATTGGTCATTCTCATCAAAATTTCGTGAAAGAAAATGTGGTTTCGGTTTCTGCAACCGGACTGGAGGGGGCTTCATACCTTCTGATCAATGTGAATGCAGAGGCTATTAGTTTTGAAAGGTTCTTTATGGATGCTTCTTCCGAAGGCGCAGTATGTTGAAGAATTATATGAAAGAGGGCCAGAAGTTACCGCTTTTTGGTGTGGGTCCTTACATAGTTTACGGCATGGTAATGGTCAATATCATCGGGATCATTTTGTTTGGATATGTGTTCAAAGTGGGGATTCTGCCGAATCCATGGATACTGATATTTCGCATTGTCGGGGGCCTGCTGATCGCCTCAGGGCTTACAGTCTGGTATATAGGTTCCATGCGTTCAGATATGGACGATTCGATCATAGAGAACAGACTTCAGACAAAGGATATATATTCATGGGTCAGAAACCCGATGTACAGCGGATGGTGGATTTCTTTATCCGGCGGAGTGCTTTTGTGGCATAATGCGTGGATGCTAATCTTACCGGTATTGGACTGGCTGATCATGACGGTAGCGCTGATCAATACTGAAGAAAAGTGGCTGTTTAATCTGTATGGAGATGAATATGCCGAGTATAAGAAGCGGGTCAACAGATGTATACCATGGCCAAGAAGGAGACGCCTACAATGAGTGAGAGAATAAGAAAAAATACGGTTATATCATGCTGGGTCATATTTGCGATCCTGATAGTTGTACATGGATTTGAAGCTATCGTACTCAGAATGGATGAAACTGTTTTTGGTGAGAATTTCATCAACAAAGTATTTGGAATCCTTGTTATTTTCATAGTGCTTAGGTGCCTTGATTGGAAATGGTCTGACATAGGGTTTTCTAAAACGCGATTTGCTAAAGGTATCGGCCTGGGATTACTGATCGCCATGTGCTCGTTTCTTATTTCATATAGTGTTGAGATCATAATCCTTAAAAGCGGGGGTCACAATATTGACTTTGGCATTTTTACAACAGGCTTTTCTCTGACAGGGGAAGCAGACATTAATACCGGTATTGGGTTTATAATGATGTGTGTCTTTTTCAACATCATTAACGTGATCATGGAGGAAGGCACATTCCGAGGGCTTTTCTATCATATTTCGGCTATTGATCATTCTTCGAGGTATGCCCTCCTTTTTCAGGCATTGCTATTTGGAGTATGGCATATCGTAACACCACTTCATAACCTGATCGATGGTGATATCAGCATAGGTTCATTTATAGCACTGGGCATAGGGTATATTATCCTGGCCGGTATGATGGGTATTAAATGGGAACTGCTATATCGTATGACTGGCAGTCTGTACGTCGGGATGGCGGATCATTTCTTCAA
>JAEEGF012491024.1_pt1 | contig 10578 bp, 8 predicted proteins | sample 9134171 | NCBI WGS metagenome assembly JAEEGF01 (sample SAMN16246542, study PRJNA631951) | gut metagenome | biome: gut microbiome; feature: rumen; material: AP-attached | host: Bos | place: Iran: Karaj | collected 2018-10 | reverse complement strand
GATCGGCGGTTGGCGTCGTGCGCCACGTGACTTACACAACCGCTGCAAAGGTACGAAGATTCTCCGATATATTCATTTTTTGTTGATAAGATTCCTTGAAAAAAACTCAAATTATATTTGGTTTATTGACTGATTTGCATTATCTTTGCAAGGCGATAGCCATGTATACGGAATGACTGTTTCAACGATATGACACGCGATGAGATGATAGCCCGAGGACTGGTGCCTGCCGAGACGAAGCATAACAATCTTCGCAGGGCGCACTTTCACGACTATAACCGCCCCGGCCTGTATATGGTCACGCTGGTGGTGGCGGGGCGGCAGCGTGTGTTTGGGCGTATCGAGGGGCATACGCGTGGACAGCGAGGGAGTGCCGACTATCCTCACCTGCATTGCTCTGCCCTGGGTGAGAGGGTGCTTCAGGAGGAGGTGGCGAAGATCTCGCAGTATTATCCGATGGTGGATGTCTGCAAGGTGGCACTGATGCCTGATCATATCCATCTGTTGGTGCGGGTGCAGAGGAGGCTGCCAGACGGTAAGCACCTGGGGAATATCGTCCGCGGGTTTAAGACGGGATGCACGAGGGCCTGGTGGCGACTGCAGGATGAAGCCGGAGGGAGCATCGTGCCCGGGGCTTTTCTCTTGGGCGGCACTAGGATTCCCGGCGGAGAAGCACCGGGCACCGGCACCGGAGTGCTGCGGCCAGTGCTCTTTGAGGGAGGCTACCACGACCGGATCATCATCAGGGAGGGAATGCTGGAGAATATCTGCCGCTATATGGACGAGAACCCCTTCCGGGCCCGGCTGCGCGAGGAGCGACCCCTGCTGATGGAGCGGCGCCTGCACCTCCGTATCGACGGCCACGAGTATGCTGCCTTTGGCAATCTGTTTCTCCTGAAGAACCCCGACAAGCAGCAGGTGTTCTTCCACCGGAAGAACGCCGAAGGCACGCCCACGCATCTCACTCCCGAATATGAGCATGCCAAGGCCGCCTTGCTGCGCCATGCTGAGGAAGGCGCCGTGCTGGTTACGCCAGGCATCTCTTTGGGCGAGAAGGGTGTGGTCAGTGCTGCGCTTGCCAGTCGGCTGCCTCTCATTCTCTTGCAGAAGGAGCCCATCACTGAGTACTGGAAGCCTCCTCAAGGCCGTTTCTATGCCTGTGCCTCAGGTGAACTGCTGATACTCGCGCCCTGGCAGTTGGGTGGCGACTCGGACTATGCCCGTTTCCACGAGCTGAACGATCTGGCCCGCTCTATCTGCGAGGCCAGGGATACGCGGCTGGTGGCTGACATATGACGCTTGCGACGCTTATTCGAAGTGTGCGTCGTTCGAGAAACGGCTGCTGGCAGTAGACGGAGAGGTCTGATTTTTCCGCAGCGGTCAGATTTTAGTAGACGGATTCCTGAGGGGTCCGTCTACTTTTTTATGCACTTTTCCGCAAGTCGCGACGGCCTGCGACAACTTTTCCGCAACCAAGGGGCCTCTCTGCGGAAAAAATAGGCCCCGATCTGCGGAAAAGTTGCCTCATGTTGCGGAAAAGTTGTCGACGGCCTGCGGAAAAGTTGGTTCGGGCTGCGGAAAAGTGGCGCGGCGGCTGTCGACCGTGTTTCGTGATTTTCGTTGCAGCATATCGTTTTTATGCCTACCTTTGCCGTCGCATTCCAGTTGCGATGCGGGCTGGCTGGGATGCATGAGCGCTCAACGAGAATCACGTCCGCACACGTAACACTAAAATGACAAAGAAAGGAACAAACAACAATGAAGGAAATACAGATTTTCCATCACGAAATGTTCGGAGATATCCGGACGATGACCGATGAGCAGGGCGAGACCTGGTTCGTAGGTAAGGACGTGGCTGAGGCATTGGGGTATAGTAATACACGCGATGCACTGAGCAAACACGTAGATGATGAAGACAAAACCACCGTCGCGATTCGCGACACTGGTTCTAACTACAAGAGCCAGGCCATCTTCATCAACGAGTCGGGCCTCTACTCCCTGGTGCTCTCGTCGAAGCTGCCGCAGGCGAAGATGTTCAAGCACTGGGTGACGTCGGAGGTGCTGCCTCAGATACGCAAGACGGGCGGCTACATCCCGACGAAGGATGCCGAGGGCTGAAGGCTTTGCTGCCTAGAAAAAATGTAACATGATAAAGTATTCGAGTATTCGAGTATTCGAGTTTTCATTTTGGGCCTCAAAACACTGGTTTTTGAGGCCCTTAATCTCTGAAAACCCCTGTATTTACAGGGAGAGCAGGCTACAGCTGGACAGTGACGGCCTTGCCACTGTACTCTACGAGCTTGCCCTCGGGAGCATCGAGGTCGAGGGGACGGGGATGACTGCCAGAGACGAGGACGACATTGAAGCGACGCTGCTTGAGCATGCCGGGGAACTGGCCCTGGCGCTGGGCGAAGGTGACGGTCTTCGCGGCATCGTCGTAGCGGATGTCGATGGTGGCATACTGGCCGCGCTCGTAGTTGTAGTTGGTGCCCTCATCCTCGTAGAGCTGGAACTCGCCATCCTGACCTGCATAGACATAGAGCTGGATGAGCTCGGCAGCCTTCTCGTCGCTCCACTCCATAGCAGGGCCGAAGGGGATGATGGCTCCCTCGCGCACATAGACGGGGATGCGCTCGTAGGGGGCATCGACCACAAGCCTGCGGCTGACGGAGTGAGAGGCAGCGCGCCCGATGACTTTCTCGCCTGTGTAGAGGTCGTACCAGCCACACTGACTGGGGAAGTAGACCGAGCGGTTGCGGGCCTTGTAGTAGCCCACGGGGCAGGCCATGAGCGCCGGGCCGAGCATCCACTGGTTGCCGATGTCATTAACATTGCTGTCGCTGGCGAAGTCCATCACGAGGGCTCGCATGAGGGTGTAGTCGCGGAAGTGCGCCCAGCCGGCGAGCGAATAGAGATAGGGCATGAGGTGATAGCGCAGACGGTCGTAGTAGACGAACGACTGGTAGGCGGGATGATTGTCGGGAGCGATGTTCCATATCTCGCGCAGGGGCCACTGGCCGTGAGCACGGAACAGCGGGATGAAGGCTCCGAACTGGTTCCAGCGGGTCTGCTGCTCGCGCCACTCCTTGAGGTCTTCGTTCTCCTGGCCTGTGCGGTCGAAGAGCTGCTGTGCAGCCACATAGCGGTTTTCGACGCAGAAGCCACCCTGGTCCATGCCCCAGAAGGGTATGCCTGAGAGCGAGAAGTTGAGTCCGGCGGTCATCTGTGCGCGCATATCCTCCCAGCGGGTGCCTATGTCGCCGCTCCAGGTGGCCGTAGAGTAGCGCTGTTCGCCGGCAAAGCCGCTACGGGTGAGCAGGAAGACGCGGGGGGCATCACCCTTCGCCTTCTTGAATACTGAGCGCTGGCCCTCATAGATGGCCATCGCATTGACCAGTGAGTAGGCATTGAAGTACTCGGTGGAGGTGCCCAGGAAGGTGGGGCCGCAGAGGGCCTTGCGATACCACATGGGCGTGCAGTCGCGCACGTTGGGCTCGGAGGCATCCATCCACCAGGCGTCGATATAAGCCCCCCCTACTGCCCCCGAGGGGGCTTCTTTACCTATGCTCTTGGACTTGCCAGGTATTGTAGCCCCCTCGGGGGCCGAATGGGGGGCTAACGGGTAGAGTTTTTCTTTCATCTGGCGCCAGAAGACTTTGCGGGCCTCGGGGTCATAGGCATCGTAGAAGGATCCACGGAAGCCGAGCCAGTCGTGGATGTCGTCGGTGATGGCCTGACGATACATGGCACCCATGTTGTCGAGCTCCTTGTAGTTGTCGACGGTGTCGTAGAACTTAGGCCATACGGAGATCATGAAGCGGCCGTGCATCTGGTGGACGCTGTCGATCATAGCCTGGGGGTTGGGGAAGCGTGAGGCCTCGAAGGTGTGGTCGCCCCAGGAGTCGAGCTTCCAGTAGTTCCAGTCCTGCACGATATTGTCGATGGGGATATGGCGGCGACGGAACTCGCCGAGGGTCTCCTCGATCTCGGCACTCGACTTATAGCGCTCGCGACTCTGCCAGAAGCCCAGGGCCCACTTGGGATAGAGCGAGGCACGGCCGGTGAGCGTACGATAGCCCGAGATGACCTCGTCGAGGTTCTCTCCGGCGATGAAGTAATAGTCCATGTCGCGGGCCATCTCGCACCAGATGCTGAGCTGCTCGCGCTCCTGCCGGCTGCGCGGCTTGGCCACTCGCAGTCCGCAGTAGGACTCGCCGCCGTCGGGCTGCCACTCGATGCGCAGCTGCACACGTCGATTCTGCTCGAGCGCGACCTCAAACTTATAGGCATTGGGGTTCCAAGCTGTGCGCCAACGCTCAGGCACCACCTCGCGCCCATCGATATACACCTTGATATATCCTGCATAATAAAGGATAAACTGGTAGAGAGAAGCCTCCCCCAGTTGGGGGAGGTTGGAGGGGGCTTCAATATACCCCTCATAAGTCACGGTGGCCCCTTGCAGGTTGAAGCCCTTGGGCAGGTTCTTCAGGCCGCCGTTGTCGGTGCGGTTGGCGATCGCCGACTTGGCGGGATAGGCATACTCGTAGTAGATGCTGTCCTCATCGCGCACCAGGCGACGGCCGTTGCGGTCGACATAGGTGCCGGTGAGGTGGCCTTCCCTACCCTGCTTGTCGTAGAGACGGAAGGCACGGTTGAGCTGGAGATAGTCGTCGGGATTGCCGAAACGGCAGTAGGAATAGGCATCCCACAGCAGGCCGTAGCCCTTGTTGGAGAGCACGAAGGGTACGCTCACCTTTGTGTTATACTGGAAGAGGTCCTCGTTCTTGCCTTTCATGTTGAACTCCTCGCTCTGGTGCTGACCCAGGCCGTAGAAGGCTTCGTCGGACGGGCTGTCGAAGGTCATCTGCCACTGCAGGCCGTGCTTCATCTCGTCGGTCACGGCCTTGCCGCCTTTCTCGCCCAGCTCGCGCTCGGGCACGGTGAAGTCCCAAAACTGCTTGCCCGGCCCCATGTGGGTCTCCTGCAAGAGCGGACGGCTATTGCCATCGAAGAAACGTATGAAGCCGCTCTCCGTGTATACTGTTGCATGCACGTTCTTGGCCTTCACACTGACATGAGCAGGGGTCACGAGGTCGCCGCTCTCCTTGGCCGGCACCTCAGTCACTTTCACCTCTCCTTTGTATGTGGCCTGCGGCACTATCATCAGGCTCTGCTGCTTCACGGGCAGCTCGTCCTTCGACGTTGCCCTGACCCGGATGATGTTGTCGTTGATCACTTCCAACTGAATCACCTTGGCCTGTCCGCCGTCAGGACGGATGGTCACTATGTTGCCATTGGTCTTCACATCGGCAGCCAGCATCGTGGCACTCACGATCAGCGCTGGCATCAGCATTTGCATTCTCTTCATAGTATATGTTCTTATGTTTTTATTCTACCATCTGACAGCCAGGTCGAGGGTGCAGCCTGTGAAGCTGAGGTCGACGTTCTTGGACTTGATGAGCCGCTGCTTCAGCCAGTAGGTCAGCTCGGTGGCGGCAAAACCGATGGCGGCACCCGCACAGATGTCGTGCAGATAGTGGCGGTCGCGCACCAGCCGGTCGACGGCAGTGAGCGTAGCCACTCCGAAGCCGCCTATGGGCACCCAGGGCGACAGCTGTCCGAACTCATGGCAGAGCATGGTGGCTCCGGCAAAGGCGAACATGGCGTGCCCAGAGGGAAAGGAGCGGCGGTCGCTGCCGTCAGGACGCTTCTCGGCCACGAGCTGCTTGAGCGAATAGGCCGTCACGGCGCCTGCGGTATAGGAGGCCACAGCCGTCAGCGCGAGCTCCGCCCAGGGCGTGCTGTTGTCGAAGTCGCAGGCTTTCAGCGTGAACACGGCTGCCATCGGTGCATGCTGCAGCACATCGTCGAGGGCGTCGCTGCGATGATGCTGCGCTGCAAGCGGGATGCTTGCAGCGAGCAGGATGATGGTCAGCCAGTGTCTCATAGCGGGAGGACTAGAGCAGGTTGTCGCGCTCGATGTCCTTGAAGTAGCGGTAGGTGCCTACCTTGAGCTCGTCGCAGGCGGCCTCGTCGCAGACGATGATTCCGTGGCGATGGGTCTGGAGGGCAGAGATGGTCCACATGTGGTTGACGCTGCCTTCGATGGCTGCCTGCAGGGCACGGCACTTGGCATGGCCATTGACGAGGATCATCACCTCGCGGGCATCCATCACGGTGCCCACGCCGACGGTGAGAGCAGTCTTGGGAACCTTGTTGATGTCGCCCTCGAAGAAACGGCTGTTGGCGATGATGGTGTCGGTGGTGAGGGTCTTCTGACGGGTGCGGCTGCTGAGTGAGGAGCCCGGCTCGTTGAAGGCGATATGTCCGTCGGGGCCGATGCCTCCGAGGAAGAGGTCGATGCCTCCGAACTTCTCGATCTCACGCTCGTAGGCCTCACACTCGGCGGCGAGGTCGGGGGCGTTGCCGTTGAGGATATGTATGTTCTGGCGCGGACAGTCGATATGATTGAAGAGGTTGCTGAACATGAAGGAGTGGTAGCTCTCGGGATGATCCTCGGGCAGGCCTACATATTCGTCCATGTTGAAGGTGACGACATTCTTGAACGACACCTCACCCTGCTGACAGGCTTTGACGAGGGCGCGATACATGCCGATGGGCGACGAGCCGGTGGGCAGACCGAGGACAAAGGGATGATCAGCGGTGGGCTTGGCGGCGTTGATTCTCTCGATGACGTGACGAGCTGCCCACTGGGACATCAAGTCGTAGTTGGGTTCAATAATTACTCTCATAATTGTGTTTGTTTGTACTGGTTTATAATAAGTTAATTAATAGTTATTTCCCATTGAGGAGACAAGAAGTCAGGGCACCGTCACAAGGCGGCGACGGCTGTCGATATAGATGCCGCGACGGGGTTGTCCCTGCAGGCGACGACCTTGCAGATCGTAGGTGACGACGGACGGCTGCTGACGGTCAGAGGGCGAGGCAATGGCCTCGTCGACGGGCTTCATGAAATGGAAGCTGATGGTGCCGTCGTCGTGCTCAGTGATCTCGGTGATGGGCTTCGAAAGGAGGCCTGCACCTGTGAAGATGGTAGCGGCAGGCTGGCTGTCGTCGGTGAGCATGTCGTTGCGAGTAGAGTCGGTGGCCACCGGATAGGGCGTGCCGCTAAGGAACTGGCTGTGTCCTCCGACATAAGGATTATTGTCGCCTATGATGTCGGCCCAGTCCGAGTAGCTGAGACCATCGGCATGCACGAAGTCGAAGCGGTGATGGTCAGGGATATTATTGACTCTGTTGTTCCGCCAGGCAGATGAATCGTAGTGGACATGCGAGACGAGCAGTCCGTGGCCGGGCGTACGCAGATCCCAGCGGCTCCACTGGCGATTCTCGAGGAGGAAGAACTCGCTGGCGTCGGCTGTGCGGATGATATAGGCGGGGCCTCCCTCCTGTGCCGTGCGCATGTCGGTGACGAAAGTGGGCTCGCTGAGCTCCAAGGGCGTCAGCCATCCGAGCTGCATCTTCTCATGAGCCGTATAGGCAGGCGGACACCAGCCGCTGTTGACGAAGTTGCCTCCATCCATGAGGTCCCACTCGTCGCAGACGGAATACTCGTCCGAGCCGCTGTTGGTGGGATAGATGTCGGGCAATCCTAGCGTGTGGGAATATTCGTGGCAGATGGTGCCTATGCCGCAGCTGCGGTTATTGCTCCACAGTTCGGCGCTGGCCGAATAACCCGACACGCGTATGCCTCCAGCAGTAGTAACAGCGGAGAAAGAGCCTGTGTTGGGCCATATATACCCTTTGTTCTGAGTGGACGACTCGTTGCCACCATAGCCTGCAAAAATAAAGATGACGGACTCGGCGCTCTTGTCACCGTTCCAGTCGTAGGGCTCGAAATCCACATGCAGAGAGTCGTCGAGAAGGGTGACCGCATTCTTGAAGGCATCCCCACCCATGCGTCCGCCACCAGTGCAGTCGGTGCTCAGGGTGACGGGGCCGTAGATGTCGAACGAAGGCCGGAAGAGACCTGACGACTGGTCGCGGAAATAATCGGCGACACAGCTAGGGCCGCGTCCCTCGTTGTATCCCTCCTCATTGAACATGCGATGATAGCGGTCGGCAGGATCTTCGGACGAGAAGCTCTTATCGGCAAAGGCGACAAGGACGACAGCTACGGGATAGGTGCGCGTGGAATCCCACTTCGTAGGCGGCGTGGGCAGATGGCGCAGCGATGGACTGCGATGGCCGTCGTCAATAGCGGCGGCGGCCATGCAGTCGTAACGCAGGAATTGCCGCTGCTGTGCGATGACGGCAGCGGCTGTGAATGTGAATAGAGTGAGAAGCAATGCTATTTTGCGCATGGGGCCCACGGTTTGAGGGTCTTGAAGAAGTCATTGCCCTTGTCGTCGACAAGGATGAAGGCGGGGAAGTCTTCGACGTCGATCTTCCAGATGGCCTCCATGCCCAGCTCAGGATACTCGACGCACTCGATGCTCTTGATACTCGACTGCGAGAGCACGGCTGCTGCGCCGCCGATGCTGCCCAGGTAGAAGCCACCGTGGCGCTGGCAGGCATCAGTGACCTGCTGCGAGCGGTTGCCCTTGGCAATCATCACAAGCGAGGCACCCAGCGACTGGAACTCGTCGACGTAGGGGTCCATGCGGTTGGCCGTCGTCGGGCCCATCGAGCCGCAGGGATAGCCCTCGGGCGTCTTGGCGGGTCCGGCATAAAGGACGGGATATTTCTTGAAGTACTCGGGCATAGGCTCGCCGGCATCGATGCGTGCCTTCAGCTTGGCATGAGCGATGTCGCGGGCAACGATGATGGTGCCCTTGAGGTTGACACGTGTGGAGACAGGATACTTGCTGAGCTCACGGCGCACATTGTCGATACCCTGGTTGAGGTCGATCTCGATGGTGTTGGCACCCTCACCAGCCTTGGCAAACTCGGCGGGTATGAGCTCGGCGGGGTTGGAGTCCATCTTCTCCAGCCAGATGCCGTCGCGGTTGATCTTGGCCTTGATGTTGCGGTCGGCAGAGCAGCTGACGCCCATGCCGATGGGGCAGGAAGCTCCGTGGCGAGGCAGGCGAACGACACGGATGTCGTGGGCCAGGTACTTGCCTCCGAACTGTGCTCCCAGTCCGATCTTCTGTGCCTCGAGGAGCAGCTTCTGCTCGAGGTCGACATCGCGGAAGGCACGTCCGGTCTCGTCGCCCGTCGTAGGCAGCGAGTCGTAGTACTTGATGGAGGCGAGCTTCACGGTGAGGAGGTTCTTCTCGGCAGAGGTGCCACCGATGACGAAGGCAATGTGATAAGGCGGACAGGCTGCGGTGCCCAGGCTCTTCATCTTCTCGACGAGGAAGGGGATGAGCGTGCCCTCGTTCTGGATGGTGGCCTTCGTCATGGGATAGAAGTAGGTCTTGTTGGCCGAACCGCCGCCCTTAGCGACGAACACGAAGCGATACTCATCGCCCTCGGTGGCCTCGATGTCGATCTGGGCGGGGAGGTTGCAGCGAGTGTTCACCTCGTCGTACATCGTCAGAGGTGCATTCTGCGAGTAGCGCAGGTTGTCCTGGGTGTAGGTGTTGTAAACGCCGAGCGAGAGGGCTTCCTCGTCCTCAAAGCCCGTCCACACCTGCTGTCCTTTCTCGCCGTGGATGATGGCGGTGCCTGTGTCCTGGCAGAAGGGCAGGATGCCGCGAGCGGCGACCTCGGCATTGCGGAGGAAGGTCAGTGCGACGTACTTGTCGTTCTCAGAGGCATCGGGATCGGTGAGAATCTTTGCCACCTGGAGGTTGTGCTCGCGACGCAGCATGAACTCTACATCGTGGAAAGCCTGCTGTGCCAGGAGCGTGAGGGCCTCGGGCGACACCTTGATGATGTCGTGCCCCTCGAACGAGGCAAGGCTGATACCTTCCTTGCTCAGTAATCTGTACTCAGTGTTGTCTTCGCCCAACTGGAACATGGGGGCGTACTTGAATGCGGGTGTTGTAGCCATATTTTCTTTATGTTTTTAAAGTTTCCGTTGGCAAAGGTACGAATAAGTGGGCAAAATGCAAAATAAATTATGATTTATTTTCATTTCATGGAGAAAGAACGTCAGGGGAAGGGCCGTCAGACGCTGATCATCTCGAGCAAGTCGCGGCTGGTGAGCTTATGACTCTGGCTGGTGCCCTCGAGCATGGCATCGGCGAGATTGCGCTTGGATTCGTGCAGGCGCAGGATCTTCTCCTCGATGGTGTGCTGGGCGATGAGGTGATAGACGGTGACATTCTGACGCTGTCCGATGCGGTAGGCACGGTCGGTGGCCTGCTGCTCGATGGCCGGATTCCACCAAGGGTCGAGATGGATGACGTAGTTGGCGCCTGTAAGGTTAAGACCCAGCCCACCGGCCTTCAAGCTAATGATGAACACTTGCTGGCGACCTGCCTGAAAATCAAGGACTAGCTGCTCGCGCTGCTTGATGGGAACAGAGCCGTCGAGGTAGGCATAGGCGATGCCCAGCTTGTCGAGCGCCTTGCGCACAAGGGCAAGGAACGAGGTGAACTGGCTGAAGACGAGGACGCTGTTGCCTCCGCCTACAATCTCGGTAACAAGTTGCGTGAGCACACTGAT
>JAEEGF011355602.1_pt1 | contig 10578 bp, 10 predicted proteins | sample 9134171 | NCBI WGS metagenome assembly JAEEGF01 (sample SAMN16246542, study PRJNA631951) | gut metagenome | biome: gut microbiome; feature: rumen; material: AP-attached | host: Bos | place: Iran: Karaj | collected 2018-10 | reverse complement strand
GAGTATGCGTCGGACGGGAGCAGAAGATTCGCCATATCCTTGATGCAGATCGAAGCCGCGCCCATCTGCGCAAGCTCCTTCGAGAGCTTTACGAAGTATTCCTCGCTGTGCACCGGCGAGGTCGTATAGGAGATCGCCGCTTCGCAGAAGCCGCCGTATTTCTTGGTGTACTTGATCGCGGCCTCGAGGTTGCGGATGTCGTTCAGCGCGTCGAAGATGCGGATCACGTCGATGCCGTTTTCGATCGCCTTGCGGCAGAACTGCTCGACGACGTCGTCCGCATAATGCTTGTATCCCAGAATGTTCTGTCCGCGGAACAGCATCTGCAGCTTCGTGTTCGGCAGCGCCTTACGGAGCGTGCGGAGACGCTCCCACGGATCCTCGTTGAGGTACCGGAGGCAGGAATCGAACGTCGCGCCGCCCCAGACCTCGAGCGACCAGTAGCCGATCGCATCGAGCAGTTCGCAGGCGGGCAGCATCTCCTTCGTGGTCATGCGCGTCGCGGCAAGCGACTGGTGCGCGTCACGCAGAATGGTATCGGTAACAAACAGTTTTCCCATATGCGATCCTCCTTAATGACCGAACAGCGACAGGAACACGCCCGCCGCGATCGCGGAGCCGATAACGCCCGCAACATTCGGACCCATTGCATGCATCAGCAGGAAGTTCTTGGGGTTTTCCTTCTGCCCCACGACCTGCGATACGCGCGCCGCCATCGGAACGGCGGACACGCCCGCGGAACCGATCAGCGGATTGATCTTCTGCTTCAGGAACAGGTTCATGAGCTTCGCCAGCAGCACGCCGCCGCAGGTGCCGCCGATAAAGGCGACGATGCCGAGCGCGATGATGACCAGCGTGGAAAGCTGCAAAAACGTCGTGCCCGTCGCCGTTGCGCCGACGCAGACGCCGAGGAAGATCGTGACGATGTTGCAAAGCTCATTCTGAACGGTCTTCGAGAGCCGCTCGGTCGCGCCGCATTCCTTAAAGAGGTTGCCCAGCATCAGGCAGCCGACGAGCGGTGCCGCGGAGGGAACGAGCAGCGCGACGAAGATGGTGACGACGATCGGGAACAGGATCTTCTCGGTCTGCGAGACCGGACGAAGCTGCGCCATGACGATCTGACGTTCCTTTTTGGTCGTGAGAAGCTTCATGAACGGCGGCTGAATGACCGGCACCAGCGCCATGTACGAATACGCCGCAACCGCAATCGGTCCGAGGTAGCTCGGCGCGAGCCGCGAGGTAACGAGAATCGCCGTCGGACCGTCCGCACCGCCGATGATGCCGATGGACGCCGCAATGTTCTGAAGCGGCGTGCCGTCGGTCGGGATCCACTGGAACGCAACGACGGACAGCGCGAATGCGATGTAGATGCCGAGCTGCGCCGCCGCGCCGAGGATCAGGCTCTTCGGGTTTGCGATCAGGGGACCGAAGTCCGTCATCGCGCCGACGCCCATGAAGATCAGGCACGGATAGATGCCGAGCTTGACGCCGAGGTACAGATAGTCCAAAAGCCCCGTCTTGTGGATGTCGCCGAGCTGCGCCCACTGAATCACGCCCTGCTGGGCGTTGTTTGCGCCGAGTCCGAACAGCTCCTCGTGGAACAGCCCCGCGCCGGGGAGATTGGTGAGAAGCATGCCGAACGCGATCGGAACGAGCAGAAGCGGCTCGAACTTCTTGACGATCGCAAGGTACAGAAGCACGCAGGCGATCGCGATCATGATCAGCATTTTCCAGTTATCCCCCTCAAAGAACAGGGCAAACCCCGAACTTGTGAAGAACTCGGAAAAAGTCTTCCAGATGGCTTCCATAGGCGCCCCCGATCAGGCGATGGTGCACAGCAGCGCGCCGCTTTCGACCGAGGAACCCTTGGCAACGCCGATGGAGGTGATCCTGCCCGCGCAGGGCGCGAGGATCTCGTTTTCCATCTTCATGGCTTCGAGGATCATCAGCTGCTGGCCTTCCTTGACGACGTCGCCGGGATTGACGTTGACCTGCAGAATGTTGCCGGGCATCGGGCTTCTGACCTCGGTGCCTGCGCCTGCGGGCGCCGCCTTCACGGGCTCCTGCTTGGCTGCCGCCGCGACGGCGTTGGCGTCGATCTCTTCGACTTCCACTTCGTATCTGGTTCCGTTGACATTGACTGAAAACTTACGCATGATTTCTTCCCCCTTATTCCGCTTTCTTAAAAGATACAATTCGAATTCCGCTGACGCTTTCGCCCAGCACGGTGGCGATCGCCGCCGATACGGCCGCGATGATCTCGCCTCTGTCGCCCTCCGGCACGGTTGCCGGCGCTTTCGCTTCCGGTTCCGGTTCGGGCGTCGCCTTTTTCTTTCCGAGCGCGCGCATGACCGCGCCCATCACCTTAATGATCAGGATCAATGCGATCAGCCCGATGAAGACGATCCCGAGTCCCAAAAGGAACGTGACCAGTGTCGACGTCGCCGCCGAACCTCCTTCAAATGACATAAGCAGAACCTCCATCCTTCCGGGAAAGACGGTTTTTCCTTCTTCCCCTCTTATGTAGTATTCGACAAAAATCCTTTTTATCTGTTTTCCGCCGTATAATAGTATATACGGATTTTCGCAAGATGTCAATTCGAATAAGACGCAAAGCGGCGGGAAATACTGTGCATATGCTGACATTGTTTTTACGCGCGGTCTTTTTGGACCTTTTTGTGCTTCTGATCCTGCGGCTGACCGGAAAACGGCAGGTCAGCGACCTGCAGCCGTACGATCTTTTGATGACGCTGATCATCGCCGACCTTGCAAGCACGGCAATCGCCGACACGGACATTCCGCTCCTTTACAGCGTCGTGCCGATCCTTGCCCTGTACCTCGTGCAGCAGCTGATTGCAAAGCTCTGCCTGAAGTCCTCCGCGATGCGGCGGATCATCTGCGGTACGCCGCAGATCCTGATCCTCGACGGCGTTTTGCAGGAAAAGATCATGCGGCGCACGAACTACACGGTGCGCGACCTTTTGGACAATCTTCGCAGCAAGGACATCTTCGACGTCGGCGAGGTCGCCTACGCGATCCTCGAAACGAACGGCTCTTTGAGCGTGCTCGAAAAAGCGGCGTTTCAGCAGCCGAATAAGCAGGAGCTCGACCTCCCGCCGGGGTCTGCTGCGCTTTCGCATCTTCTGATCCTCGAAGGAAAGATCCAAAGGAGCGGACTCGAAACGCTGCATCTTTCCCGGGCCGACGTGGAGCGCATGCTGAAGGAACACGGACTGGCGCTTAAAAACGTCTTTTTCGCGCAGATGAACGGCGACGGCGATCTGCACGTACAGCTCGACCGTTCGCATCAGAGCCGCGTATATTCCTTTTCGGCGGCATAGGAGGGCGTATGGGATTCACCGTATTCCGGTCGTGCATGACCGTTCTGATCTGCCTGTTTCTTCTGATGCTCTTTCTGGTCCCGTCCGCGTATCTCGACCGGTTCTGCGCGGAAGCGGACGCGCGGATCGAAGCGGCGGAGAGCGCTCTGCTTTCGGGCGATCTGCCCGCCGCCGCGCCGCACTGCGCCGCGCTGTTTTCGCTCGTGCGCGAGCGGATGCCTGTTCTGGAGCAGTTTCTGAACCACGCAAGCATCGATGCGCTTGACGCCGCCGTAGCGGTCGCTGACTGCGCGGTGCAGGCAAATGATGCGGGCGCGGCGGCGGAAGCGCTTCGCGAAGCGCAGTCGATCCTCGTGCGGATCCGCGGAATCGAACTTTTTTCGTGGAATTCTTTGCTGTAACGATTTACTCCGTACAAATTATGTGGTATACTGTATAAAATATGTGAAACGAGGTATCCACATGAACGCAGGCGAGCTTTCCCGACTGATTCCCGCCGCGCGCAGCGGAAAACCGGACTTTGTCATCCGGGACGCGCGTGTGATCAACGTCTTCACCAACGAAATCACGGAAACGAACGTGGCGATCGCCGACGGCACGATCATCGGCGTCGGCAATTACTCCTGCGAACGCGAATACAACGCCCATGGCGCGTACCTTGCGCCGGGGTTCATCGACGGGCATGTGCACATCGAAAGCTCGATGGTCACGCCCGCTTCTTTTGCGCAGGTGATTCTGCCGAAGGGCACGACCACGATCGTCGCAGACCCGCACGAGATTGCGAACGTCGCGGGCAAGGAAGGACTCCGCGCTATCTTTGCGCTTTCCGAGGGGCTGCCTCTGGATATCCGGTTCATGCTGCCCTCCTGCGTGCCGGCAACGCCGTTCGAGCACAGCGGCGCGTCGCTTTCCGCGGCGGACCTTGCGGAATTTCTGGACGAGCCGAGCGTGCTCGGACTCGGCGAGGTCATGGACTACCCCTCCGTCGTCGCGGGAATGCCGGACATGCTCGATAAGCTCGCGCTGTTCCGTGACCGTCCGATCGACGGACATGCGCCGATGCTCACCGGCAAGGCGCTGAACGCCTACTGCCTTGCGGGTCCGCAGACCGACCATGAGTGCTCAAACTTCTCGGAGCTCAAGGAAAAGCTCCGGGACGGCATGCACATCCTGATCCGTATGGGCTCGGCGGCAAACGGCGTATTGGAAATGTTCGACGGCATCGTGTCCGCAGGACTGCCCACCGACCGCATCTGCTTCTGCACCGACGACAAGCATCTCGAAAACATCCGTTCCGAAGGACATATCAACCACATTATCAACGTTGCGATCTCGCGCGGCATTCGCCCGCTCGATGCGATCCGCATGGCGACGCTGAACACGGCGACGGCATACGGTCTGAAACGCGTCGGCGCGGTTGCCCCGGGATACCGCGCAAATCTCGTGCTGTTCGACGACCTGCACACGATCGTGCCGAAGGCGGTCTTTGCAAACGGCGTCCTCGTCGATCCCGACGCGCCGATTCCCTCCCCCGCGGTTCCCGAATCCGTGAAGAACAGCGTGCATGCCGCGCCGATCGGACCGGACGATCTGAAGCTCAAAGCAAAAACGTTCATGCCGATCATCGAGACCGTTCCGCATCAGCTGGTGACGCGCCTGGTTTCCGGGATCGTTCCCACCGACGAAAACGGGTATTTCCTTGCAGACAACGAGCTCAATAAGCTTGCGGTCATCGAACGCCATCACGCCACCGGGCACATCGGCGTCGGCATCGTCGAAGGCATGCACATCAAGGGCGGCGCGATCGCCGCAACGGTCGCACACGACTCGCACAACATCGTGGTCGTCGGCGACAACGACGAAGACATGCGCTTTGCGGCGGAAACGCTGAAATCCTGCGGCGGTGGGTTCACGGTCGTATCGCACGGCGCGGTCAAGGCGCTTCTGGAGCTTCCGGTTGCCGGACTGATGAGCGACGCGCCGGTCGAGAGCGTTCTTCAAAAACAACGCGCGCTGCTTGACGCCGCGCACGCGCTCGGCGCGGACGACGCCTGTGATCCGCTGGTGCTGCTGTCGTTCCTTGCGCTGCCCGTCATCCCCGAGGTGCGGCTGACCGACTGCGGGCTGTTCGACGTCCGCACCATGAGTTTCCTGTATCAGAGCGAGAGGTGATTCCCGTGTGTCTGTTCCGTAAAAAACAAACCGTTTCACAGACCTCCTCCGACGTCTGGCGCTCGCAGTGGCAGGCGCTGTTTCCGCCCGAATGCCGCAACGTGCCCGTCACCGTCGACGGCACGACCTATGACGCTTTCGTGCTCGTCGGGCACAATGCCATGATGCTGCAGGACGGTCTGCTGATGGAAGCGGCATTCTTCGACGTGTGCGAGCTGTTTCAGAAGGCGGGCTATCACGTGATCTGGCTGATGCGCTGCACGCAGGATATACACAACGGCTATCTGAAACTCCGCAAAAAGGAGGACGGCGGCAAGCGCATGCAATGGCTCTGGAAGCGTCCTACAACGAATTTCGGGCGCTGGAGCTCGGACCAGCAGCATGCCTCGATCCTTTTGCAGATCGAAGAACTGCCTGAGGAAGGCGCAGTCGGCTGCGAGAAGAAAGTTCTTCAGCGCGTTATCTGGGCGGAAAGCAGCGACGCCGAGCAGATGGTGCCGAAGCGCACGACCTTTACGACCGTCAATGTGCCCGATACGCCGCCGGAACTGGTCCGCTGGCTGAACGGCGAAACATTGAGCAATTTTCAAAACTAAAACACAATGCCCCGACGGGGCGGAAAGAGGACGTATGGAACTTTGCGCACGAAAAGACGTTCCCGTGAACGAAACATGGGATCTTTCGCTGATCTTCAAGGAAGAAAAGCAGATGTGGGAAGCGCTCGAACAGGCGAAGGCAGACGTCAAGACGTTCGTCGAGACGTATGCGGGAAAACTCACGACCGCGGAAACAATTGTCAACTGCCTCGACGATATGGAGAAGCTCCTGCCGGCGATCGGCAACCTCTGGTCCTATACCGGACTTGCGGTGGAAGCAGATTATACCGACAACAAGCTCCGTGAACGCGACGAAAAAATCGGCGACGAGGCGACGCGGCTCTTTACGGACATGGCGTTCGTGGACAGCGAGATCCTTCTTGCGCCCGAAGCGGAGCTCAATCGCGCGGTGACGCTTGCAAAGGGCTGCCGCGTATATCTCGAGGACCTGATCGCGAAGAAGGCGCATATGCTCTCGCCGGAGACCGAAAAAGTGCTGGCAGCGCTCGACCGTTCGTTCGGCGTGCCCTACGACGTATACAACACGCTGAAGCTCGCGGACATCTCCTTCGATTCCATCACGGTCGACGGGAAGGAATATCCGATGGGCTATTCGCTGTATGAGGACGATTACGAGCTTGAGGCGAATACGGCCGTCCGCCGCGCTGCGTTCCGCGCGTTCTATGACACGCTGAAAAAGTACGAAAACACCACCGCGACCGCATACAACGCCTGCGTCACGCAGGAAAAGGTCATGTCGGAGCTGCGCGGGTACAAGGACGTGTTCGACTATCTGCTCTTCCCGCAGAAGGTCACGCGCGAGATGTACGACCGTCAGATCGACGTGATCACCGAGCGCCTTGCGCCGCATATGCGCCGCTATGCAAAACTGCTTCAGAAAAAGCACGGCCTGGACAAAATGACGTTCGGCGATCTGAAGATCGCGGTCGATCCGGAATATGATCCGAAGGTCACGATCGAAGAATCGCACAAGCTGGTCCGGGAGGCGCTTTCGATCCTCGGCGAAGATTACACGGACATGGTGGACCGCGCATACCGCGAACGCTGGATCGATTTTGCAAAAAACGTCGGCAAGAGCACCGGCGGCTTCTGCTCGGGCATCTACCGCAAAAACTCGTTCATCCTGCTCAACTGGAACGACCGTATGTCGGACGTGTTCACCGTGGCGCACGAACTCGGACACGCCGGACAGTCCATGTACGGCGACGCGGCGCAGTCCTATTACGACTGCAGCCCGACCATGTATCTTATCGAAGCGCCGTCCACGATGAACGAGCTGCTGCTCGCAAACCACCTGCTCAAAACGAGCGAAGACAAGCGTTTCCGCCGCTGGGTGCTTTCGAGCGTGATCTCGAACACGTACTACCATAACTTCGTCACGCATCTGCGGGAAGCATGGTATCAGCGCGAGGTCTACAAGATCATCGACGCGGGCGGCAGCGTGAACGCGGATATTCTGAACGATCTGTTCCGCAGGAATCTGGAGCTCTTCTGGGGCGACGCCGTGGAGATCCCGGACGGTGCGGAGCACACGTGGATGCGGCAGCCGCACTACTACATGGGGCTCTACCCCTATACCTACAGCGCGGGACTGACGGTCGCCACGCAGGCGATGCTGCGCATCCGCGCAGAGGGCGAACCCGCCGTTGCGGACTGGAAAAACTTCCTTACCGCCGGCGGTTCGAAACCGCCCGTGGAAATGGCAAAGATCGCGGGCTTCGATATCGGCACGGACGGACCTTTGAACGCCACGATCGACTACATCGGCTCTCTGATCGACGAAATCATCAAACTCACCGAGGAGATCGACGGGATCAAGCTGTAAGAAAACCGCATACAAAAAGGGCAGCCGAACGGCTGCCCTTGATTTTTGTTCTGTTTTTATCGTTCCTCGCGGAAATATGCAAGACCCAAGCTCTGCGGCGGCTGATTTTCGCGCTTCTTGCGCAGCGAGACGATGATCAGCACGAGCAGCGTAACCACGTACGGCGCGAGCTTATAAAGCTCCTTGACGCCCAGCGGCAGCGAAAGATGCTCGGAAAGAATGATCAGTCCGCCGAACAGGATCGACGCGAAGATGCTGACGCTCGGACGCCAGGTTGTGAAGATGACCAGCGCGATCGCAAGCCAGCCGCGGTCGCCGAAGCCCTCATTCGCCCACGTTCCGTGCGCACACTCCATGACGTAGTACAGTCCGCCGAGACCGGCGATCATGCTGCCCACGATGGTTGCAACGTACTTGTACCGCGTGACGTTGATGCCCGCCGCATCCGCCGTCGCCGGATTCTCGCCGACCGCACGCAGCTGCATTCCCTTGCGCGTGAACCGCAGAAACACCGATGCGAGGATTGCAATGCCGATGCCGAGATACGCAAGCCAGCCGGGAATCTTGCCGTCGCCGAAGAAGTTGCAGGTCGACGCAAACGTCAGGCTCGGGACCTCGCTGTGCGCGAGCTTGATCAGCGATCCGCCGAAGAAGTTGCCGAAGCCGACGCCGAACATCGTCATGGCAAGACCGGTGACGTTCTGGTTCGCGCGAAGCGTAACGGTCAGGAAGCAGTACAGAAGTCCCATCAGGAACGAGCCGAGAAGGCAGCAGAGCATCGGAATCAGCACCGCAAGGATGCCGATCATCGGCTTGCCCGCGCCGATCGTCGCCTGCTCATAGAAGAACGCGCCGATGACGCCGGAGATTGCGCCGACATACATGATGCCCGGAATACCGAGGTTCAGGTTGCCCGCTTTTTCGGTCAGGATCTCACCGGTGCTGCCGTACAGAAGCGGCATGCCCTGCATGACCGCTCTCGGGACGAAGGATACCAGAAATTCCCACATATCGTTACACCTCCCGTTTCTTATGCCGGCTGAACTGCAGCTTGTAGGAGATAAAGAACTCGCAGCCGATGATGAAGAACAAAATGATGCCGGTCAGGATATCCGCAAACGAATGATTCAGTCCGAGCTCCGGCTTGCTCGCAACCTCCTTCGCGCCGTACTGCATGAAGACGATCAAAAACGACGAGAAAATCATGCCGATCGGATTGAATTTCGACATCCACGAGACCATGACTGCGGTGTAGCCGCGACCGTCGACCAGCGTATCGGTGAGCGTGCGGTCAGTTCCCGCAAGAAGGCATCCCACGAGCCCGCAGATCATGCCCGAAAGCACCATCGTACGGATGATGACACGATTGACCTTGATGCCCGAATACGAGGCGGTACGTTCGCTTTCGCCGACGACCGCGATCTCATAACCGTGCTTCGAGTATTTGAGGTACAGGTACAGCGCAACGGTCAGGATGCCGATGACCAGCGCCGGCAGCAGATAACGCGAACCGGCGATTTCCGGAAGCCAGCCGACGCCGTAGGAACCGAGCGAGCTGTCGGAATTGAAAATACCGACAACCGTTCCGTTCGGCGACCATACGTATTTGAATCCGCGATAGGCGATCATGAACTTGACAAGCTGCAGCGCAACGTAGTTCATCATCAGCGTGAACAGCGTTTCGTTCGTGTTCCATCGGGATTTGAAAAATGCCGGCAAAAAGCCCCACAGCGCACCCGCCGCAAGCGCGGCAACGGTCATGCACGGAATCAGAATCAGGTTTTTGACCGCAAGCGGAATGTTCGGATTCTGGAAAAACGGCATTTTACCCGCATAGAAGATGCAGATCGCCGTTGCAAACGCGCCGATCAACACCTGACCCTCCGCGCCGATGTTCCAGAAACGCATTTTGAACGCGGGCGTGACTGCCAGAGAAATACCGAGCAGGATCACGATGCGGTAAACGGTGACCCAGATGCGGCGCGAGGAACCGAGCGTTCCGTCAAACATGGTTTTGAACACGGTGATCGGGTTCAGACCGGTGACGATCATGGTGACGATCGCGCAGACAATCAGCGCAAGCACGATCGCCGCGCCGCGAATCAGCCACGCCTTCCATGCCGGAAGCCCTGCACGCTTTGAAATATGCAGCATCTTATGCACCTCCCCCGACCTTGGTCATCATGAGACCGATCTCTTCCTTTGTGATGAAGCGCCCGTCCACAATGCCGGACACCTTGCCGCCGCACAGCACCAGGATCCGGTCGCACAGCTCCAGAAGCACGTCAAGGTCCTCGCCGACATAAATGACGGCGACGCCCTGCATCTTCTGCTGTGTCAAAAGATTGTAGATCGTGTACGACGTATTGATGTCCAGTCCGCGGACCGCGTACGCCGTCATCAGTACCGACGGGTTCTGTTCGATCTCACGCCCGACGAGCACCTTCTGCACGTTGCCGCCCGAAAGCCGGCGAAGCGGGATCTGATCGACATTCGGCGTGACGACCTCGAGATCGTTGACGATCTTGACTGCAAGCTGTTTCGGATATTTCCGGTCAAGGAACGGGTTGTGTTTCCCTCTGCGGTAGCTTCGGAGCATCACGTTGTCCGCAATGCTCATGCT
>JAEEGF012239319.1_pt1 | contig 10579 bp, 22 predicted proteins | sample 9134171 | NCBI WGS metagenome assembly JAEEGF01 (sample SAMN16246542, study PRJNA631951) | gut metagenome | biome: gut microbiome; feature: rumen; material: AP-attached | host: Bos | place: Iran: Karaj | collected 2018-10 | reverse complement strand
CGTTTCCAGATGCAGCGTGGCTGCTATGCCGGTATGAGCTTCTCCGACTGCATGGAGCTCGTGCGCCGCATCGGCACGATGATTTGCCCGGGCTTCGTCCTCGACGGCGAGAACACCGGCGTCTTCGAGAACCTGGTGCGCTGGGTCAACGGCGACCCTTCCGCCCAGTGTCTCACGCCCGACGGCCACATCGCCAGGGCGAACCTTCTCAAGGGCATCTATCTCGCAGGGCCCACGGGAACAGGCAAGACAATCTGCCTGAACGTGCTGAACATCTACGCCAAGACCATCGGCATAACGTACCGCGTCGCCGGCGTCGTAAAGCCGCTGGGGTGGGGCTCGCAGCGTGCCGACGCCATCTGCGAGAAGTTCGCCCAGAACGGCGACCTCCACAGTTTCAAGGCCGAAGAGATTCTCTGCATCCAGGACCTCTGCTCTGAGGCCCCCGAGACGCTGTACATGGGGAACCGCCGCAACGTAATGCAGACGGTCCTCGAGAGCAGGGGTGACGCAACAAACAAGATCACCCTCGTGACCTCCAACAAGAGCATCGGCAAGCTGGGCGAGTTCTACGGCGAGCGCGTCCAGTCCCGTGCCTACGAAATGTTCAACTACTACGTCCTCAAGGGCGCCGATAGGAGGAAGTAACGATGGCAACGATCACCAGAATACCTGCAGGCGGCCGCGAGATTGGCGGGAAGGTGTACGATGTCGTTACGCCGTGCCGCAGCTGCGGTCACTGCAAGACCACACACCCGGACGGCCTCGGTCACTGCGTCTATCGCGTCGAAGGCTTCGACCCGAATCAGGTGGTGACCTGTGGTGACAAATGGACGAATATCCAGAAGCGGAGGGCAAGATGACGTACACGGTTCACAATATCCAGGGCCAGCGCTTCGGCTGCCTGACGGCCATCCGCTTCGACCACGGCGGCCGCGGGAAAGGCAAGTCCCGTTACAAGAGTTACTGGCTCTGCCACTGCGACTGCGGCAAAGATTGCTTCGTCGAACGCTACAACCTCATCAGCGGGAAGACCCGCAGCTGCGGCCATCTGCGTAGCAACAACATCGCCATGACGCGCGGCCAGTTCCGGCCGGTGGACATCGACGAGGACGGCAAGCAGTGGATCATCCAGCACTACAAGCATACGAAGAACGCAGAAATCAAGGAACGCTTCGGCCTCACCGACGGCTGGCTGCACCGCTTCGCCCGCGCCAATGGCCTCAAGAAGACCGGGCAGTTCGTCACCAAGTGCCAGCGGAACGCATCACGGAAGGCCCACGAGAGCCACGTCGCCAACGATACCTACCCGCCGAAGGGATACGAGATTCCCGGCCGCGAGAAGACCGGCATCCACGTCGGCTACCTCCGCCACGAGACGAAGAAGCAGAAGGATGCCCGCATCTCCAGATCCACGGCCACGATGCGCGACATGAGGGCTGCAGAGCGCACCCGCATCAAATACGGCTACCCGCGCCGCACGAAACTCTTGTTGGACGGCCAGACGGCACGCCGCTGCAAGCAGCGTCACTATCTCAAGAGGCTCGGCTACATCCTCGGCGCTCCGAACGAATGGGTGGCTTACTACGATGAGAACACCCGCCGTAGCAGGGTCTATGAAAGCCGCAGGCCTGGTGATCGGCACTTCGCCCACTGGGACTTCCTCCCCATATCGGAACTCAAGAAATAACACCTAAAATCATCCACAATGTCAACAGCAAAAAAACAATCATCAGAGAAGGCCCCGCGAGGCAGGAAGCCCGCGAAGCAGAAAAAAGAGCTTCCCGCCTGGAATTTCGTACCAATCGAGGAATCGGTGGCCATGCTCGTCGAGAAGAACCAGCCGTTCCTCCTCGTCAGCTTTCCCGTCAGGATGCGTTTCGTAACCGACCGCAAGTCCTACTGCTACGAGCTTGTGCTCTTCCAGACCAGGGAGCGCGAATCGGCGATGGACTGCCTGACGATGGATAAGAGGACCTTCGCCGAGCTCATCGAGAAGTACGAGCTCAAGATCCTCCGCCGCGACCCGGTGAACGGCATCATCTACGGTATTGACGAGCGCTTCCACGACCTCAGCAAAGAGGAGAAGCAGATCCGCAGCACTCCGGAGCGTCGCATCGCAGAGCTCAAGCGTATCCAGTTCAGCAACTACCCCGAGCCCGTCCGCAAGAAGCTGGGCGAGGCCGTGGCGGCCTACCAGAAGCTCCTCGACGACAAGCTGGAGGCCTTCTACGAGAAAAACAACATCCTCGTGTGGGATTTCAGCAGGAACATGCTCAAGGGCACCGACGGCGAAGAACAGGAAACCGAAGACTAACAACCAAAAATAAACACCATGATACCACAAGAATTTGGCGAAACGCTATCCGTAAGAGAGGCCGCCTGGTTTCTCCACATGAAAACCGCAACGATTTACGAGCTTACCCGGAAGAAGCAGATACCGTTCTGCAAACCCGGAGGGCACAAGATCCTATTCATCAAGAAAGACCTACTTGACTGGCTGGAATCGAAGAGAGTTCCTGTTTCCGACGCGAGTGAGCAAGAGGCGAAGCCCGCTGAGCTTATCGTCAAGGAGGCGGATTACGAAATGGCCAAGCGCATCCAAGAGGCGCTCGGCGAATCCCCCATGTCGGAAGAAGAACTCGACGAGGCTACGTGCTGGTTATTAGAGAGGGTCCCGACTTCACCAGAGGCGCCCGCCGTCGAAGTTCCTGAGCAGTACCAGACCCGCCTGGCGAACAGCTTCGTGAACATTCTGCTTTTCGTTGTGGATCCTTCTACCGGCGAGCACGTCCCTGCTGAGGAATGGCGCAAGCGTGAAGACAAGACCACGGCCGAATGGGTGGGAATCCGAAACGAGAACGGCATCCTCTTCTGCATCCGCAAGAAGGAGCTCAACGAAGGGAAGGACCTCAAGTGGGACGAAGCCCACAAGATGATGGACACCGACGCTGGCGAGAACCTGGGCCGTCGGAAATGGTGGTGCGACGTCTACGACGCAATCTACACCGCCGGCCTGAACGACCTCCTCGAAGAGATCGGCGGCGACCGCATCCGGGACAAATTCTACTGGACCGAAGACAAAGACGTTGACCCGTCCCACTCCAGCAGTGCGTGGATCTTCTACGGCAGCAATGGCGGTTTGTACTACAGCAACATTCGGTGCTATGCCTATGGGGCGCGGGTCTTCCGTGCTTTTTAATCTATCCCCTTTAATCCATTGAAACCTTTCCCCATTAAACCCACGAAGATGGCAGTCCGGCGGAATTTACGCACGAAACGGGACGGGCGCACAGTCCGCCGGGCGCATCAGGGGCGCAGTATCATGTGATATAGTAAATAGTCCGCCGGAAGGGCGGCGATAACGCCCCCGCCGTCCGACCGGCACAAAACGCGAGACCATGATTCAGGGATTTGAAGAATACACCGCTCCGCTCACCGACTACGAGCGTGACGCCCTGCTCCCGAGGCTGGTTCACTACCTAAGCCTGTGCAACGGGGCCGCGAACGCCGTGAAGAACGGCACTATCGTCCGCCATCTGCGCTACTATGGCTGCAGGGCAACCGAAGCCCGGGTGCGGAAGCTCATCAACCACATCCGCATCCATGCGCTCGTGCCGTGCCTCGTGGCGTCCAGCCGCGGTTACTATGTCACCGACGACCCCGAGGAGCTCGACAAGTTCATCGCCAGCCTCGCAGGCCGCGAAGATGCCATCCGGGCCGTCCGGGTGTCGATGGAGAACCAACGAAATACGATACAACCATGCAGAAGATAATGTTCGACGACAACTTTGGCCTGACAGCCGCCGTGCTCTCCGGCCGCAAGACCATGACGCGCCGCATCATCAGCCAAGAGCAGAAGATTAAGATCCGCGAGGCGGAGGGTGACGACCCGAAACAGTGGGTGACGCACGCCCGCTACTGGCCCGGCGACAGGGTGGCTGTCGCCCAGTCCTACCAGGCCATCCACGAAGAGATGATGAAGGGCGACTACGGCGACGGCATCTATGACGCCTTCCGCTGGGCGGACGTGGCCGAAACGCGAGGGTGGAAGAATAAAATGTTCGTCCGCGCCGACCTTATGCCGCACCAGATTCAGATTCTCGACGTGCAGGTGAAACGCCTGCAGAACATCACCGACGACGACTGCATCAAGGAGGGTATCGAGAAGGTCATGGGTTCATACGTGCCCCTCTCGAGACACCCCGGGTGTAAGACCATGTACCCATTCCCAGTTGACGCCTTCGCGGCGCTCATCGACAAGCTCTCCGGCGCCGGTACGTGGAAGCGCGACCCCTGGTGCTTCGTCTATACGTTCAAGCTCATACGATAAAGCCATGGATAAAAGATTCGGACTTTTTGCGCTGGCCGGAATGATGATGGCCGCCGCATCGAAAGACAGGAAACCCGCCTTAGCTCCCGAACAACGGCACTACTGCGCGGAATGTGAGAACTTCCCGAAAGGGTCGTACTGCAAGCCTGCAAGGCATCACGTGGGCCGTACCACCAGCGTCCACAACTGTGAACACTTCACCCCCAAAAAAGGCTGAGCCATGATTGACATTTCGACACAGGTAATCGCTACGACGGTGGAGCAGTCCCGGAAGTTGCTTGAGGCTGGCATCTCTACCGTGACCAGCGACATGATCTGGATGCATCAGGAAGGGCCGGTGCTGGAAGGCGTGTACGAGCTTCGCATCGGCAAGTATGACCCGGAAAGATTCTCCAGCCGGAACGGCTATGTGCTGCCGGCTTGGTCCGTTGGCCGTCTCTTCCAGTTGGTCTTCGAGGTGGCGCCGGGATTCTCCAACCCCGTCGTCTCCATCCGCTCGGACGTCCGCGAGGATCTGATCCACCTGTTGCTTCACTGGAAGAAGGAGGTCAGACGATGAGCCGCAAGGACCGCAAACGCATCCATGCCTGCAAAGGCTGCCGCTTCTGGACGCCGGAAGGCGACGGCCACGCCTGGGGCGAGTGTACGCTCAGGGGTCGCACGTGGTACTCCTTCGTATGTGTGACATATCAGGAACTCGACAAACACTGAAACCATGAACCAGAACACCGACTTTGAATCCTGCCGCGAGTTGCTCGAACGCCGTCTCTCCGATGCCATAGCGAACTTCGAGGAAGAGACCGGGCTGGCCATTCTCGCCATTGAGGTCAACCATGAGCGCCCGGCAGGGTTCTTTTCGGTGGAGCGACTAACTTACAACATAATTACCGATGGAAATTGAGAAACTGAACAAAGATGTGCGGCAACTCTACGAGAAGGCGCTCGTGCTCTTCGGAATAGGGCCCCAGCGCAGAATGATGATAGAGGAAGCCTCCGAACTTATCGAGGCACTCGTCCGCCAGGACCGCGGCCGCGCCACCAATGAAGACGTCATCACGGAGATTGCCGACGTGATCATCATGTGCGAGCAGCTGTGCCTGGTGTACGGCGAAAAGGCCGTGCAGGCCGAGATTACACGCAAGCGCGCTCGTCTCGCGGACCGACTGAAACAATACGAATAGCCATGCTACAACACGACGAATTTATCGACCTGGTCGCCAAGATGCGGAAGTATCAGAACGAATACTTTGCCACCCGCACCCAGGTAGCCTACAACACCGCCCGCTCCCTCGAACGGAAGGTGGACGCGGCCCTCGCAGAATACCAGAACCAAAAACCCTGACGCCATGGATTTCGGAACACAGATCATCAAGGGCACGGCGCCCAGCAAGAGCAACTGCTACCGCATCATCATCGTCAAGGGCGACAAGCGCAAGGGCGAGAAGGACCACGGAGGCCTCAAGAAGACCGACGCCCTGGTGGCCTACGAGAACGCCTTCTACATGCAGTGCGGGAAGTATCGCAATCTCAAAATTGACAGCTTCTTCGAGTTCTACGTTGACGTGTACTACCCGTCCAACCGCTCGGACCTCGACAACTCCCTGAAGACGCTGCTTGACTGCCTCCAGTACACCAAGACCATCACCAACGACAACAAGTGCATCCAGATCCACGCCCGCAAGTTCATCGACGCAGCAGACCCGCGGGTGGAGTTCAGGATCGTAACAATCGACAACTAACATGGAAGAGAACGAAAAGACCAACGCCACGCCCGTGGACACCGAATCCGTCCGCAGGTACATCAAGCAATCCATCGAACACTACCGCGCCCAGGTGCAGCGCTTCGAGGCGAATCTTGCGCCCGGCTACCGCCGTCGCCGCAGCGGCTACGACCAGCTCGACGAGAAGGGCCTCCTCACGGTGGACTTCATCTACAAAGAGTACCCGCTCATCCTCAACAAGCAGAGCAACCTCTCCGCGACCATGCGCCGCACCGTCAGGGCTATCGGCGACGAGGCGCTGATGCTCTACCTGGGCGAGAAGAAACGCCAGGAAGAAGCCGCCAAGAAACAGGAACAACAAACCAAATAAACCTATACCACCATGCCTAAGAACTACAAACTCAGCCTCTGCCTCAGCAAGCTGCCCGGCGCCTTCGTGATGAATCTCAAGGGAAGGCGCGAAACCAAGCGCTGCATCTGCATCCCCATCGAGGACGCGGACCTCTTCGAAAGCGAGGAGATCGGCGCTGTGTACGCCAACCTCTCCATCTTCGAGATGAGGGAGGAGCGTTACGGAAAGACCCACATCGTCAAGCAGAGCTTCTCCAAGGAGCGCTTCGACGCGATGAGCGAGGAAGAACGCCGCGATCAGCCCATCCTCGGCAACCTGTCGCCGATCGAAGAGCGGCAGCGCACACAACCCACTGGCGGGCCCACGATGGAGCTCAACGACGAGGAAGACGACCTTCCGTTCTGATAGGAGGACCGGGACATGAGAAGCAGGATCAAGCAGATGGAGCAGATTGCCCACCAGATTGATGAGTTGAACGGAAGGCTCGGGACGCTTTCGAAGCCGATCCTGACAGACTACGGCCTGCTTCCATATCTTTGGTCGCAGTTTGTCGAGTTCTCCAAAGGCAGGGGCAACGCCCCGGGCCAGGTGTACGAGCGTCAGAAGTTCCTCTACGTCGTGCTGCTGCTATACTGCCCGGTAGCGTTGATCGGGAGAAGGATGCGCGGCGGTCTTCGCAACGCCATCTCCGAGGCAATAGACGTGGCCGGGGCGTCAATTTCCGACAATGTGAAGAATGTCGGCTTTTTGTACGGCAATTACAGGGACTTTTCCCGCGATGTTGACTACTTTTACAACGAAATCATTGGAAAGCTGGAGGGTATGAGGAAACCCGAAGGTTCATAAGACGATTTTAGGTGTTTATACGGAAAGGGAGGCCCGCCTTGGACCTCCCTTTCTCTTTTCATCTTCGCCGGTCACTGCTTCGGCCGTATCGTCACCTCGAGCAGCGTGCCGCACCGCGGGCAGCGGAAGGCATGCGCGTTACTGTCGGCGAAAAGCTCGGAGATGCCGACGCCCAGCACCTGCGCGATCTTCTTCAAGTCGCGGAGGTTGAGGCGCTCTTCATTGATGGCCGTGGACAGGGAAGTGGCGGAGATGCCGAGCTCTGGCGCCAGGTCCTGCTGGCGGATCTTCTGCTCCTTGCAGAGCTCCTTGATGCGAAGGATGGGTTCTTTTGCTTCCATTGTTCCCTTTGTCTTTTGGTATGGCGCAAAGATAGCACAAATTCTTTTGATTGGTGCAAAAGTGCTCCACTTTTTTGGCCAGGACGTTCGGCCCTTTGCCCTGGCACTCCGTAAATCTGAATTATCGGAATTTCGAAAAGCCGCTCCTGCGCACGCATCACACGCGCACGCGCGAGAGCTGACGCCGGTTGCATACCTATATTATTTTTCTAAAATCAAAAGAAAATTAAAATAGTTTTGCAAATTGCAAAATAAATTATATCTTTGCAGAAACAAAAACTGCTGCTATGAACAGGACAGATCTTTCGAACATCATGCACAACGCCTGGGGCTTTGTGCGTCGCAACGGGTTCACGCTGTCAGAGGCGCTGAAACAGGCCTGGTTGCTTTTCAAGCTGAAAGCGAAGATGCGCTGCGGCATCGTGCGCTTCTACTACCGCAAGGTTGACGGATCTATCCGAGAGGCCTGGGGCACGCTGGCAGACCGGCTGGTCCCCGCTACCCTGGGGACGGGCAGACGCCCGAATCCTACCGTGCAGACCTACTACGACACCGAACGTGAAGAGTGGCGCTGCTTCAAGATTGCAAACCTTTTGAACGTGGCATAATGAGACGGCCATACATACCCATCTACGACCCCCGGGACCCCGCTTGCCCGCCGGACTACGATCCAGAGGCAGAGTGGGACGCCTACCTGGACGAGTGCGACCGCCGGTACGACGCGGCGCATGAGGACGGCTGACGTTGCAGCTGCGCCGCGAATTTCTTACATTTGTACGAATGTCGTAAATTAGCGGGCTGTGCGGGTGCTCTTTCGTTACCCGAAATGGTAATTTTGGACACCCGCGGGGTGGAGCAGATGGTTAGCTTGTCGCTTTGACTTGGCGAAGGTCGTCGGTTCGAATCCGGCCCCCGCTACAAGGTATAACCCAAATATCGTTTTATGAGAGAATTATCGCTTATCATCAAGCAGAAATGGTTCGACGAGATCGTCGCCGGGACGAAGAAGGTCGAAACCCGTGAACTGCGCGCGAACATCGCGCACCGCTACATCGAGTACGTCGACGACGCCACCGGCAAGGTCTACAAGAAAGACACCGACATACCCGAAGACAACGAGACCGCCTATGCCCGTCCAATCCAGTACGACGCGCTGCGCCTGTACGTGGGCTACAACAAGGACCGCGACAGCTGCCTTGTCGAGGTCACCGGCGCCGAAATCGTGACGCTGGTGGACGAAGAGGACAACAAGATCGTCTACGAGTACCAGGGCCGCGAATACGTGGCCGCCCTGATCGAGTACCAGCTGGGCCGCGTGCTCGAGGTGAACCGCAAATAACACATCAATCCATCAAATACAAACCCTTTCGAACACCTTTGCTGAGTCAGAAACAGACGTAACAGAAGCAACCGCATCCAGCGCACCACCAACGCTACCAGCGGTTACCGTGGAGGTTCCCGCGCTGCTTCGACGGCCAGCGGAGCCAGCTCCGGCCGTAACAACCAGTTCGTGAACCGTCGTCAGCGGTATGACGACATGCGGCTCGCCTTCGGCCGGAACGGAGGTCAAGCCGATGACCCTTCTCGAAACGACACAAAGGAGTATCAGCCGTATCCGTGAGAAATCCGATGCGGCGATACTCTTTTGTTCGTTCGGGAAGGACAGCCTCGTTCTCCTGGACCTGATGTACCCGCACTTCAAGCGGCTGGTCCTGGTGTTCATGTACTTCGTTCCGGGCCTCGACCATATCGAGCGCTATGTTCGGTGGGCGGAGAGCCGCTACCCGGGCATCATCATCGACCAGGTCCCGCACTGGACGCTGACGCGCATCATGCGCCACGGCCTCTTCTGCACGCCCCGGCCGGACGTGAAACTTCTTTCCCTGGCGGACATCAACGAGAACATGCGGCTCAAGCATGGCATCCAGTATTCCTTCTTCGGCATGGAGAAGGCGGACAGCCTGAACCGCCGCCTGATGCTCGGCCGCTATGGGGAGGACTACGAGAACAAAGGCAACGTGTACCCCCTCGCAGACTGGACGCAGAAGGACATCATGTCCTACATGCGGATGCGCCAGCTCCCTGAGCCGGTTCGTTACTCCAAAAATGCGAGTGGCGGGTTGGGATTCAACCTCGACTGCTACCTGTGGATGCGCCGCAACGCCCCGCAGGATCTGGAGAGGGTCTTGCAAGCCTTCCCGATGAGCGGGAAGATTCTTTTCGACTACGATCATCGGAGGACACAACAGTCAGACGTAGGAAATCGGTAAGAAACATTTACGACCAGCTGGATCGCATCTATCGGACGGCGCAATTCTCCAACGACCCGTTGAGGAACCTTGCCCGCGCCCGTAGGGCTGCCGCTGCCGCCGAAAGGTACGCCCGAAACATCTCCAACCAGCGCGCCTACAATCGTGCCTGGTATAGCGGCCCTCGTCAGACGGCGGAGGATTTCAACGCGGCCATGAACAAGGCTGATCGTATCAAATACTCTCGCTCCACCTACATGGGGCTCAACAACGGATAGGAGGAACGCCGAGTTAGACGACGCAGAAAATCAGGAAATCAGATCATGCGGCAGACCGACAGGATAAACCGAATGATCGCCGATGCGATAATCAGGGAAGACCTCACGGGCAACAACTGGAACTACCAGCGCGCCCGGACCCTCATCGACCGCCGAGATGCGGCCTATCGCACGGAACGCCGGTACATGGCGAACATCGAGCGGGCTACTGGGGGAAACTACGGCCAGCCCGTATCTCGCAGGGTCTACATGGGCCTGAATAACGGTTAAACAATCGAAACAATGGGAGAAGAAAAAACCAAGAAAGGAAAGAAAAGCGCCGAGGACATCTTGAAGGAGATGTTCCCCTCGCGGACGGAGGTGCTGTGGCGGAGTAGCATCCACCTCAGCACCTACAACCCGCGCGTCATCGACCCCGACGCGCGCAAGTTGCTCAAGCGGTCCCTCAAGACCTACGGA
>JAEEGF010846718.1_pt1 | contig 10579 bp, 7 predicted proteins | sample 9134171 | NCBI WGS metagenome assembly JAEEGF01 (sample SAMN16246542, study PRJNA631951) | gut metagenome | biome: gut microbiome; feature: rumen; material: AP-attached | host: Bos | place: Iran: Karaj | collected 2018-10 | reverse complement strand
CCCGGTGGACTCCTCCGAAATGGCGTTCAAGCTGGCCACCCATCTGGCTGTTAAGAACTGCTTCGCCGACAAGGCCTCCCGCCCCGTGCTCCTGGAGCCGATCGCGACCGTAAAGGTCACCGTTCCGGATAAGTTCACCGGCGACGTCATGGGCGACATGAACAAGCGCCGCGGCCGCGTGCTGGGCATGACCCCGGACCACAAGGGCAATCAGATCATCGAAGCCGAATGCCCGATGTCCGAGATGTACGGCTACAACACGGATCTGCGGTCCATGACCGGCGGCATCGGCAATTTCACCTATGAATTTGCCCGCTACGAACAGGCCCCTCAGGACGTTCAGGACAAGGAAGTCGCGGCCCGTGCAGGCGAACAGGACGAAGAGTAAAACCGATACGGAAAAGGCACCTCCCGCAGGTGCCTTTTTTGTATCTAATCAGAAGAAAGAGAAAAAAGGTATAATCTCTTTTCCGGGCAAAGTCGGCTTGACTCCTGCGCAAGATATGGTATAATCAGCATAACGGAAAGGTTAAGGACGTATAATTAAATAAACTTCGGGAGGAAAAAGGAAAACATGAAATGCCTGATCATTGACAATGTGGACGAGCATATCGCTCTGGAACTGGGAAAATTCATGGAAGTTGACACCGTGATTCTTCCGACCAGGGAAGAACTGAAGGAAATCATCGCCCCCTACGACGTATTGATCATGCGGGTCGATCCGCAGATCGACCGCGCGGTTCTGGAAGCCGCCAAGAATCTGAAGTTTCTCGGCGTCTGCTCCGTGGGCCTGAACCACGTGGATATGCAGGCGGCCAAGGAACTGGGGATCACCGTACAGAACGCCCCCGGCCTGAACAGCAACGCCGTCGCCGAGCTGACCATCTGCAAGATGCTGGAACTGTCCCGCGACACCATCACTGCAAACAATGACGTTAAGATCAAACATGAATGGGATAAGTATAAATTCATGGGCCGTGAACTGCGCGGCAAGACCATCGGCATTCTGGGCTTTGGCCGCATCGGCCAGCGCGTCGGCTTTTTAGCCAGAGCCTTCGGCATGAAGGTGCTTGCGTACGACCCGTATCTGCCGGACGCCGTCTTCGAGGCGAATGAAGCGGAAGGCACCCGCGACAACGTGTACAAGGTGCTGCACAATGCGGATTACATCACCATCCACGTGCCGCTGACCCCCGAGACCAACAACCTGGTCTGCAAGGAACAGATCGAGAAGATGAAGGACGGCGCGGTCGTCATCAACATGAGCCGCGGCGGCATCTGCAACGAGAGAGACGTCTATGAAGGCCTGATGAGCGGCAAGCTGGGCGGCTACGGCGCGGACGTTATGGAGAACGAGCTGGCCGAGAATCACGAGGAATTCGTGTCTCCGCTGTTTGACTGCGAGAAGTTCGTCGTATCCCCGCATGCCGGCGCGCAGACGCTGGACGCGGCCTACGATATCGGTCAGTTTATCATTGCAAAGTGCAAGGAAGCGCTGAAGCTCGCGTAAACAAAGAGCGGCAGGAAAGAAAAAAGAAGGCTTCGCAGATGCTGCGGAGCCTTTTCTTATGCGGCGGCGGATCCTAACAGTATTTCCCGATCATTTCCTCCAGCTTCTTCGCGTAGCCGTCCGGATCGACGTACATGGATTCGATATGCCGAGCCCCCGGGACGAAGAAGCAGTCCTTCGGCCCCTGATAGTATTCGTACAGATAAGGGCCGTTCTCGGCCGGCACGAGCCGGTCCTTCGTTCCCTGCACGAAGAGGATCGGGACGTGGGCCCGCTCCAGATCCGGCCTCACGTCGGTGTCCTTGAGGTCCAGGCCGGTCAGTCTTTTGTGAATAGCTTTCAGCTGCGGGAAGAGGGGAGATTTGCGCAGCAGGGTGCAGGCCTCGGTGTAGCCGCTGTCCTCCACGATGAAGCGGACCTCCTCCGGGACCCGGCTGCTCATCTTCATGACCGTCGCGCCGCCCAGAGAGAAGCCGTGCAGAATGATCCGTACGGGCTTTCCGGCGCGCTGCTTCAGGAACTCAATCCAGCGCAGGCAGTCCTCGCTTTCGAAAAGATCAAAGCCGATAAAGCGGCCCTCGCTCTCGCCGTGCGCGGTGTTGTCCGGCGCGAAGACGTCGAAGCCGTGACGGTGATAAAAATCCACGTACATTCCGGCGGTCTCGGCGTGCTCCGAGCGGTAGCCGTGCACGAGAAAGGCCACGCGGCTGCCGTCGCTCCCCTCGCAGGGGAAATAGAAGCCGGCCAGCTTTTCGCCGCGTGCGGAAGGCATTTTCAGGCGGAACTGCGGCATGGTGCGGATCGCTTCTTTCAGCCTGTCACGCTTTTCATAATAGGCCGGTTCATGTCCCGGCCCGCTGATCCTTTCATAAAGCGGGGAGATAAGAGGCGAACCGTCCCGCATGAAAGAATGGCGGTACAGTTCCCGGGTAAACAGCACCGCGGCCCCGGCTGCCGCGCCGAGGCCGGAAAGGATCCAGAGGGTTTTTCCGGCTTTCTTCATGTCGTCCCCCTTATTTGACCGGCATCATGGCGCCGACAGTCGCCAGCAGGGAGCCGAGCGCCACGGCGATCAGGAAGGGCAGCGTGCCGAAGCGGCCGACCAGCTCGGACTTCCCGACCCGCTTCCGGGACAGATAATAGGCGGCGATGATCCCCAGCCCGGTCACGACCTGGATCGCACTCGCATAGCGCGCGAAGCTGACGAAGCTGGCCAGGGTAAAGAGCGCCAGCGCGAGGCAGGGAAGGGAAGCGGCCAGCCAGCTGGGCTTTAAGCCCCATTTCGTCTGCTCGTGGATGATGTCCCGCAGATTCAGCGTGTTCGCCCAGAAGCTCGTCGCGAGAGCCAGCAGCGTAAAGACGTAGCCGACGATGCTGACCCAGCCGCCGAGCTTTCCGGCCAGGTCCACCAGCGCACCGTTTTCCGTGACGTCTTTTCCGACGCCGAGCAGGGTCATCAGCGTCACCAGAAAGATCAGGCAGAGGTTGATGCCGAGGCCGAGCGCGATGGCGCCGCGTATCCTTTTCGCGTCGCCCTCCAGGCCTTTGACGACCTGCGGGGTGGACATGACGGCGGAGAGGGAAAACGAGACCATACCGAGCAGGGCGATCGCGTTGCCGAAGCCTTTAAAGCCGGACGGCAGCGCGTTCAACGGCTTCATCAGCGTGGCGGCAAAAAGGATCACGATGACGCCGATCATCGCGGCCACCGCGTATTTTTCGCAGATCCCCACGAGCTTCAGGCCGAACAGCACCACGCCGGCCCCGACCACGTAGAAGAGCAGAATGCCAAGCGTATCAGAGAGGCCGAACCAGGAGCGGAACACAGCGGCGGCTCCAGTCAGGAAGCCGCTGACGTTGACCAGCACGGACAGCCCCAGCAGCCCGAAAGCCAGCCAGGTCAGGACCTTTTTCAGCTTTCCGGAAAAGAGCTCCCGGTTGAAGCAGGAGATGAACTGCGCGCCGCCGTTGTTGTAGGACAGCTCGGCAATGATCAGATGCAGCAGCAGATTGAATACGTACGTGATCAGCAGGATCAGCAGAATCTCCCGCAGGCTGTTGTGCGCGGCGAGATACGGTACGGCCAGGATCCCGCTCCCGACGCCGTGCCCGACGATGATGCTGGTCGCTTCCGCAAAGCTGAGCTTTGATTCTCCGTGAATGGCACTCATGTTTTTTCCTCCTCAGACAGCTGAAATCATGATAGAGCGCGGAGGCCGAAAAGTCAAGATTGTTCTTGTGATGACGCAGTGCCGGTGATATAATAATCAAATAATGCGATAGTTAGGAGAAGGCGATGAATCTGCCGCTTGTGCTTATCTGGATACTTTCCGCTTTGCTGTTTGCCGGACTGCTGATCTCTCTGGGATTTCAGCCGAAATTCATGAATAAGCTGCTGGGTTTTATCTTTCTGTTCGTCGGACTGAGCGGCCTGGCTTTCTACGGCTACGGTTACTACAGCCTGAACGGAGGAAGCCTGGCAACGGTGACCAAGACCGTCTTCTGGGTCTTCTGCATGTTCCTGGGAAGGAACGATATCGGAACGATCAGCAAGGTGCCGGCCTTAAGCGCACCGGTGCTTCAGATACTGATCTATCTGGCGCATCTTCTGGCTCTCTATGCGACGGCCAGCGCGGTCGTCGCGAACGTCGGTGCGCGGCTGATCCGTTCTCTGAGCCTGCTCCTGCTGTACCATAAAAAAATCAGCCTGATCTACGGGGTGGATGAGAGCTCCCTGCGCTTTGCGTCCGAACTGCAGCAGCAGGAAAAAGCCGTGACGGTCTTTGCGGATGACGGAAACGGCGGCAGCTACGGCAGCCGGATCCTGAAGATGGGAGGCATCCTCTTAAGCGACGGGAACGCCGGGAAGCCTTCCGCGGCCCTGCTAAAAAAGATCAATCTGAAACCCGGCAAAAAAGAACTGAAGCTGTACTGCCTGAGCCGGGATGCCGCCTCGAACCTGCGCTATGCGGAGGAAATGAAGAAAACGCTGGCGGAGGCCGGGATCCTGCCGGAGCAGTGCAGCGTAACGCTGCTGGTCAATGACGAACGGGACGGAGAAGCCCTGCAGGCCGGCGCCGGTAAGGCCGGATTCGGCTCGGTGCTGGCGCTTGAAAAGGAAGACCTGCTGGCCCGTATGATGATCCGCCGTTTCCCGCCCTGCGATACCGTCCGTTTCGGAAGGGACGCCGCCGCCGCGGAGAACTTCGAAGCGCTGGTCATCGGCTTTGGAAGGACAGGCCAGGCCGTCCTGCGGCAGCTGATCATGAACGGTCAGTTCGCGGGCAGCCGTTTTCACGCGCTGGTCATCGCAAAGGACTACAGCCAGCAGGCCGGGCATTTTGTCAGCCGCTATTCGGCGCTGCTGGAGCACACCGCCGTGGACGTCCGGGAGGACAACGCCCGGAGCTTGAGCGTCTACGCCTATCTGAAGCAGTATATCCATGATCTGAACTACCTTGTGATCTGTACCGGCGATGAGCGGGAGAATGCGGAGATCGCGGCGGAATACAGAGATTTCCTGCGGGAGAACGGCGGCCATGCCAGAGTGATCTGCTGCTCGCCGGACTCGATAGAAAGCTATTCGGAGGAGAGCGGCCTGCCGGAACGCGTCAGCATTTATTCCGCCGGGATCCTTGACGGCAGCCGGCTGGACGAACGCGCCAGGCAGATCAATCATCAGTATCATATAGCCGAAGGCAGAAGCCCGGAAGAAGACTGGGCCGCCTGTGATTATTTCAGTCGACTGAGCTGCCGGGCCAGCGCGGACTATCTGCCCGCCTTCGTTAAGGCGTCCGGACTGACGGAGGACGCGCTGAAGAAGGACGGCTGGCCCCAGAATCCGGCGCTGCTGGCACACCTCGGAGAAATGGAACATCTGCGCTGGTGCGCCTTCCATTTCTGCATGGGCTACCGTCCCATGACGGATAAAGACTTTGCGGAGAGGGCGGGCCGCTTCGTGCGGGAAAAAGAAGAAACGGGCAGTTCCCGTCTGCGGGTCGCGAAGGACAGCGATAAAAAGCGCCATGCCTGCCTGATCCCCTGGAAGGATCTGCCGGCGCTGGATAAAAAGGAAAAAGCACTGACGGGCCGGGACGTGAATTATCAGCAGCTGGATCTGGACAACGTGCTGCTGATCCCGCAGCTGCTCAGAGAAGGGAGAGGGTAAGCGATGAAGAAGAGGAGACAACGCCGGCTGCTGCTGGCCGCCGGAGCGGTCCTGCTGTATCTGGGACTTCTCTGCCTGCTGGTCATAGCGGAATCGAAGAGCGAAGAAGCCACCATCCGCTCGCTTCCCCTGGCTCTCTGGTATTCCGTGACCACGCTGACGACGGTCGGGTACGGAGACCTGTATCCGGTCACGTCGGCCGGCCGGATCATCGGCTTTCTGTTCCAGCTGATGAGCCTGGGCGTTTTAGCGGCTGTCGTCAGCCTGATCCTGGAGCTGGTCCAGGGCCGGCTGATCCCGCGGCTGCAGCTGGCTTTATCGCAGAAGAAAAACTGGTATTATTTCGCCGAAGCGAATGAAGCGTCTCTGAAGCTGGCGGCCCGGCTGCGGGAAAAGGAAACGGACTGCCTGATCCTCCTGCCGCAGGAAGCGGCCCGTCAGGCCGAGCCTTTTCTGCAGGCTGTCGGCGTCGACTGGGACGCGGCGTATCTGTGCGGAAAGAAAAAACAGAAAGACAGGCTTCACGTATTTTTCCTCGGCGATCATTACTATGAGAACGAAAAACAGGCGCAGCTGCTGGCCGGCTCCGGCTGCCGGATCTATTACCAGAGCGATCATGAGCCGGAGCAGATCCCGCCGTCTGTGACCTGTTTTCAGCCGGAGGAGAGCGCGGCCAGGCTTTACTGGCATCATTTCCCGCTCCGGTCCGCCCGGGAGAGGATCGTGCTGATCGGCGGCGGCCGTTTCGGACGGAACCTGCTGGAGCAGGGCCTGCTGCTGAACGTCGCGGATCCGGAACAGTCTGTCCGCTATGAGCTCTGCGGGGACTGGAGCGGCTTTTTCCGCGAACACCCGTACGTGGATCAGTTCCTGGATCTGAACCGGGAACAGCCGGTGCGGGACGCCCTCTTCTGCCGGCCCGGGCCCTGGAACAGCGACTGGTCTCTCTTAAGGCAGGCGGACCGCATCGTGTTCTGCGACGACGACGAGGCGGAGAATGCCGCCGACGCCGCCGTACTGCTTCGCTGCTGTCCCGTGAAAGCGGCGGTCTGCGTGCGTCTGTCCCATCCGATGGACCGGGTCATCAGCTTCGGCGGCCCGGACGAGCTGTACGTGCCCGACGTCGTGATGAACGGCCGCCTCAACCGTCTGGCGGCACAGATCCATGAAAATTACCGTGCGTCCTCCCCGTCCGGGCTTCCGGACTGGAACGGACTGGGGGCTTTTCTGCGCCGTTCCAACGAAGCTTCAGCCGATCATCTGTTTATGAAGGCCCGGATCCTGCTGGGCGAAGACGCCGGCGCGGAGACGGAAAACTGGAGCAGGGCCGCTGCGCTCTACGAAGCGCTTCCCGAAGACGGAAAGCGGCGCTGCCGGCGGATCGAGCACGAACGCTGGAACCGTTTCCATCTGCTGAACAACTGGCAGTACGGACCGGTCCGCGACAATGCCGCCCGCATCCACCCGCTTATCAGGCCCTTTGACGAGCTGAGCCGGGAGGATCAGGCTAAGGATGATTACGCCTGGCAGCTGCTGGCGCAGGCGGGAGAGATCCTCAAAGAGGAATAAAAGGCGTTCTTTTTCGGACGAATCAGGGACAAATCTTGACAAATTTCCGAAAAAGGCGCAAAATATATGGGCAAAAATGCAAAGGAAGGATCAAAACGCTATGATGGAGCGATATGAACCGAAACAGATCGAAGAGAAGTGGCAGAAGATCTGGGCCGATGAGAAGGCCTTTTCCGCTACGACGGACTATTCCAGGCCGAAGTATTATGCCCTTGTCGAGTTCCCTTATCCTTCGGGACAGGGACTGCACGTGGGACATCCGCGTCCCTATACCGCGCTGGATATCGTGGCCCGCAAGCGCCGCATGGAAGGCTACAACGTCCTGTTCCCCATGGGCTGGGACGCTTTCGGCCTGCCGACGGAAAACTATGCCATCAAAAACCATATACATCCCCGTCTGGTGACGGAAAACAACGTAAAACATTTCAAAAACCAGCTGCACATGCTGGGCTATTCCTTTGACTGGGACCGCGAGGTCAACACCACCGATCCGAAGTACTATCACTGGACGCAGTGGATCTTCCTGAAGCTGTTCAAGGCGGGCCTGGCTTATAAGACCAAGATGCCCATCAACTGGTGTCCTTCCTGCAAGGTCGGCCTGGCCAACGAAGAGGTGGTGGACGGCTGCTGCGAACGCTGCGGCACCCCCATTATCCACAGGCAGCAGACCCAGTGGATGCTGAAGATCACCGCCTACGCGGACAAGCTGCTCGAGGGCCTGGAGCACGTGGATTATCCGGACCGGGTCAGCACCTCGCAGCGCAACTGGATCGGCCGTTCCACCGGTGCGGAAGTGGATTTCGCCCTGGCCGGCAAAGAAGATAAGATCCGGGTCTTTACGACCCGTCCCGATACACTTTTCGGCGCGACCTACATGGTCCTTTCGCCCGAGCACCCTTACGTGGAAAAGTATGCGGGCGAGATAGAAAACCTGGCGGAAGTCCGCGCTTATCAGGCGGAAGCCGCCAAAAAGTCCGACTTTGAACGAGCCGAGCTGGTCAAGGACAAGACCGGCGTGGAGCTGAAGGGGCTGAAGGCGGTTAATCCGGTGAACGGGAAGGAGATCCCGATCTGGATCAGCGACTACGTCCTGATGACCTACGGCACCGGCGCCATTATGGCCGTCCCGGCCCACGATACCCGCGACTGGGATTTCGCGAAGACCTTCGGCCTGCCGATTGTGGAGGTCGTGGCCGGCGGAAACGTGGAAGAAGCGGCCTTTACCGACGTGCAGACCGGCATCATGGTCAATTCCGGCTTCCTGAACGGTCTGGAAGTGGCGGAGGCCAAGAAGGCCATCACGGCGTATCTGGAGGAAAAGGGCCTTGGCGCGCCGAAGGTCAATTACAAGCTGCGCGACTGGGTCTTCTCCCGTCAGCGCTACTGGGGCGAGCCGATCCCGATCGTTTTCTGCGAGAAATGCGGATACGTCCCGCTGCCGGAAGAGGAACTTCCGCTGCTTCTGCCCGAAGTGGAAAGCTATGAACCGGCCGACGACGGCTCCTCGCCCCTCTCCAAGATGACCGACTGGGTCAATACCACCTGCCCCTGCTGCGGCGGCCCCGCAAAGCGGGAGACCGATACCATGCCGCAGTGGGCCGGTTCCTCCTGGTATTATCTGCGCTATACCGACCCGCAGAACGAGTCCTGCCTGGCCTCTCCGGATGCCTTGAAATACTGGCTGCCCGTGGACTGGTATAACGGCGGCATGGAACATACCACCCTGCACCTGCTCTACAGCCGCTTCTGGCATCACTTCCTCTATGACGAGAAGGTCGTGCCCGTGCCGGAACCCTATCAGAAGCGGACTTCTCATGGCATGATCCTCGGAGAGGACGGCGAGAAGATGTCCAAATCCCGCGGCAACGTCATCAACCCGGACGATATCGTAAAGGAATTCGGCGCGGATACGCTGCGGACCTACGAGATGTTCATCGGCGCCTTCGAACAGGCGGCGGCCTGGTCCACCGACGGCGTCAAGGGCTGCCGGCGCTTCCTGGACCGCGTCTGGAAGCTGAAGGACTCCGTCACGTCGGCCGGCGGCTACAGCAAGGCGCTGGAAACCAAGATGCACCAGACCATCAAAAAGGTCAGCCAGGACTACGAAGGCCTGAAATTCAACACGGCTCTGGCCGCGCAGATGGCGCTCCTCAACGAATTCAACCGGGTCGGCAGCGTCACCCGCGACGAGTGGAAGACCTTCCTGCTGCTCCTGAACCCGGTCGCGCCGCACGTCACGGAGGAACTCTGGGAAGAAAGCGGCTTCGAAGGCCGCTGCTACGCGCAGAAATGGCCGGTCTGGGATGAAGCGAAGACCATCGAGGATACCGTGGAAATGGCAGTCCAGGTGAACGGGAAGATGCGTGCGACCGTCGTCATCCCCCGCTCCGCCGACAAAGAGACGGCCCTCTCCGCCGCAAAAGCCGAGCTCGGAAGCCGCCTTGCGGGCGTGACCATCCTCAAGGAGATCTACGTCCCCGGAAGAATAATCAATTTTGTTGTGAAATAAGGAGATGATTCTGTTATGACGAAAGTCACTATCGTATCCGGCTTCCTGGGAGCCGGCAAAACCACCCTGATCCGCAAGCTGATCGAAGAGGTATTCAGGGGAGAAAAAATCGTACTGATAGAAAACGAATACGGAGAGATCGGCATCGACGGCGGCTTCCTGAAAGACGCCGGCGTCACCATCACCGAAATGAACTCCGGCTGCATCTGCTGCACCCTGGTCGGCGACTTTACCGAAGCCCTGCAGCAGGTCATCCGCGACTTCGCCCCGGACCGCATCATCATCGAGCCCAGCGGCGTGGGCAAGCTGTCCGACATCATTGCCGCGGTGGAGAAGGTGAAGGCCTTCGCAGACCTGACCATCTCCGAGCGGATCGCGGTCGTGGATGCCAAGAAGGCGAAGATCTACATGAAGAATTTCGGCGAATTCTTCGCCAACCAGGTGCAGTACGCCTCCACCGTCATCCTGAGCCGCACCCAGCTGACCGACGAAGCAAAGCTCGAAGAGGCTGTCGCGCTGCTGCGCACGCAGAATGCGGAAGCGCCGCTGATCACGACCCCCTGGGACGAGCTGTCGGCGGAAGCCATCCGTCACGCTTTCGAGCGCAGCGACGTGGAAAACATCCTGCTGCCGATCGATATGCACGACCACGACGACGATGACGACGACGAGGAATGCGAATGCCACCATCATCACCATCACGACGATGACGATGAGGAGCACGAATGCTGCCATCACCATCACCATGACGACGATGATGATGAAGAATAGCATGAACACCATCATCACCACCATCATCACGACGGCGAAGAATGCGACGATC